>WNGA01018665.1_pt1 | contig 10764 bp, 6 predicted proteins | sample 5400061 | NCBI WGS metagenome assembly WNGA01 (sample SAMN13153366, study PRJNA577476) | soil metagenome | isolation source: 100 cm soil or saprolite under grassland replicate 2 | place: USA:California | collected 2016-06-15
ACTTGAGCACTCCCACCAGCCAGCAAATTCGGAGCACTGCCTTGAATGACATAGAAGGGCAGACCGCTCATAATGCTCATAACGCCGCTGACCTGGAAGCCGCCGAAGACCTTGCTTGCCCAGCCCTCATGGGCCCACCGTTGACCCTTGCCCAAAGGCAGGTCGTACACCAAGTACGACTGTAGGTTGTGCGTCCGGTCGTAGCTGGCCGGGCCGCGATTCCGCTGCTTCTCCGGCAGGTATTGGATTCTCGGACCACCGTCGTTATCGGCAAAGTTGATCGCCTTAGACCACGTATAGGCGGTCCCAAACAGCGAACTGCCCCAGCGGCGCGTGACCAGCGCCTGGAGGGCGTTATAGGTCGTGGTCCCGTAAGGAATGATCTCGTTGATGTCCGCAGTCAGCCCGAACTTGATGGCGAGTGGGCGACCGGCATTCCCCGTCCCCGGCGGGCCAGCGTTGATGTTGATGAAACCCATCTGACCGACTGCTCGCGTGCCCACGTAGCCGACTTGGCTCGTGAACTTCCACGGCAGTTCACGCTCGATGAAGAAGTTGAAGGAGTGAATCTCCTTGCGCATCGGCGTCTTTGGAAAGGTCGTCGTGCCAGTGTTCGCAGGAAGCGGAATGATACCCTGACTAAGATCTGGGGCCGTGCTCGTGTTAATCAGCCCCTGCCGCAGAGTGGTCACGGGGATGAACGAGTTGTCGACGTTGTTGAACTTGATTGCCGGCATCGACCAGATGTTGGCGATCGGAAAGGCATTCCTGACATCCTGGAAGGGTCTCGGGTCAGCAGATTGGCCATAGCCTCCGCGAATCACAGTCCTGTCGTTCCAGCGGAACGCAATTCCGACACGCGGCAGAAACTGGCCAGTGCCAGTTCTCGCCCCACTGTCAAATGGGACGCCGCTCAATCCGCCGGTGACGACCTGACCTGTGTCCGGGTCGAAACGGTTGATACCCGTGTGGTCTTTTCTCGGGACACCAAAGAGCTCCCATCGCAAGCCGTAGGTCAGGGTCACCCTGCGGCCAATCTGCCAGTGGTCGCGCGCGTAAAGTGCGTACTGCTTCCACCAAACCGAGTTCGGGTTGCGCAGCTGGTCCACCTTGCCCGCAGCGGTTGGCTGGCCAAGCAGGAAGTCCGCCCAACTATGAAAGAGCTGGCTCTCAGCAATGCTGCTTGCGTTGTCTTGCTGACGGGTCGCGTTGCCGCTAAAGCCGAATGTGCCGCGCACGGTCTGGAAGGCTCCGCCCTGCGGTTGGAAGTGGTTGAGCTGCGGGTTCAGATAGTCGACGCCGAAACGGAGTGAGTGCGCGCCCGTCAGCCACGAGAGGTTCGCCGCGCCCACGTACTGATTATCGCGGAACAGGAACGGGTTTCCAGTATTGTCGTTGCCGATATTGGTCCACCCACCGTTGATCTGGAACGCGGGAACGCCGCCCTGAAGCCGATCGGGACCGTTCGTACCAGGGATTTTCAGAACGTTCAGCCCGAAGTTCGAAACGATGTCGAAACCTTCCGCGCCGAGCCGCTGGCGCGTGTAACCAACGTTTGCGTCCAGAACGACCGAGGAGCTGAACGTGTAGGTTCCGCCGAAGCCCACCACGTTAATCAATCCGGGGGCTGTCCCCAATTGTCCGCCATTCAACGCCGGGCCGCTGACCTCTCCGAAAATTGGGGGATCAATAATGATCGTAGGCGAACGGCTGTAGCGGCCAAAGAGCGTGAGCTTGCTGCCGACGTAGTTGATCTTGGTGTCAATGTTGGTGCGGTTGAACTCGCCTACGCCAGCCGTTGCGAAGTTGTTTGTGAAGCCGGGCTGGTTCGGTAGCGGCAGGCGTTTCGTGATCTCGACTGCCGCGATGTCAATCCGATTCGCGGGGATAGTGTTGTTGGGGAAAGGCGTGCGCAGGCGCGGGTCGGGGTTCGAGAGCGGGTCGTAAACCGTTATCCCCGTGCCCGTGAAGTTAACGTTGCCATTAGCGTCCGGACGCAGGCTCGCTGGCGCGACGCTAGCCGTGGCGCCCGCCGCGTTCCGCTGTGTCGTGCGCTCAAGATCGGTGAAGAAAAAGAGCTTGTTCTTGCCGCTCCAAATCGACTTCCCTCCCTCGCCGAAACGCGGCAGGATAATGGGCCCACTGAAGGCATAGCCGAACTGCGCGAGGATGTTCTTCGGAATCACCGTCTGGTTCGTCGGTTGAAAGAAGCGCCGCGACTGGAAGCGACTGTTCGTGTCGTAACCCCAGCCGACGCCGTGGAAGTCGTTCCCGCCCGTCTTGATGCTAACGTTGATGGCCGCCCCGCCGGCGAGCCCCTGCTCGGCATCGAAGGCGTTGGTGACAATGTTCACCTCCTGAATGGATTCGGCCGGCGGCACGTAAACGGTGTTGGTCGGCAGCCAGGGGTAAATGACGCTCGAACCGTCAATCTTCGTGTTGTTCTGCAAACGCGACACGCCGTTGACGTTGTAGGAGATGGATCTCTGCGGGTTGCCGGCGGCGGAGTTATCCTCGCCGTTGCCGGTGGCGTTGAGGAAAAAGCTTCCTGTGCCCCTTGAGGTGCCTGGAATTAGCTGCAGCATGCTCTGGTAGTTTCGACGTCACCCCGATCCGTCTGCAGCGTGGTTTCCTGACCGGCCGTGACGACGACAGTCTCGTTGACGTCCCCAACTTCCAGCTGCGCATCGTAACGATGTACCTTGTTGGCCTCTATCCTGACATCCTCTTTGAGCGCGGTTTTGAATGAGGACATAGCAATGGTGATCTTGTAGACGCCGACTTGCAGATCGCTAAGCGTATACGCGCCACGCTCATCCGTAGAAACGCTTCTGATATCGCCAGTGTTGACGTTGGTCACTTCGATCTTGGCTCCGGGGACGGTGGCGCCTTTCTGGTCCGTCACGTTTCCCGTCAACGAGCCGTAGAGCACCTGCGTGTAAGCCACCCGCGGCGCGACAAAGGCCAGAAGCATTAATATCAGGAGTGGCGCCATCATCGAAGATTGTCCGCCTCCGGCCGGTGCATTCACGTCGCTAAACCGGGCCCCGCGTAGCGTGGTTCTGTTGAAATTGAACATTGGTTTATCTCCTTAGTTCGAAGGTTCTTGAGATTTGCCGCCATGGAACGAGTGACGCCAGCCTTGCGACGACGCATCCCAGGCGAGAATGACGCCTTGTCGTGTTACCCCCTAGTTTGGACTTCCCAAACGAACTCGTCGGACCTATGGACTTTCTCTAAGAGACTGTGCTTTGCTCTGAACACTGGTTTTTATTGCCAGCTGAAACTCAGGAACGAGCCCCTAACCGATTTAGTTCGGGTCCACAACAAAAGGGTCACGGGAAGCGTTCTCAGGCAACCGATGGGGCTCCAAAGTGTTTCTGCAATACCAGCGCGATCGTACCCCGAAGCCTTGGCTGGGACGACGGATCGGCCGGAACTACTCTCGTTGCGGCACGCGTGAAGGAATGGCGTTTCACGGTGTCATTAATGATTGGACCGACATGACTCCATGCGCGCGTAATCTCACCGATCACGACGATCACGTCAGGCGCCAACCCGGTGACCAGCACGGCAATACCTCTCCCCAGATAATCCGCCATCCGATTAATGGCCTCTTTGGCCTTCGGATCACCCTGTTCCGTCAAACGCAACAAGTCATCCAAAGTCAGGCTCGTTTCCGTCCGTTTAATTCCGTTTTTTCCGCTGCGCACCGGCAAGGAGGCCTCAATATAATAGCGAACAGCAGCAGAGCTTGACGCGTATACCTCCCAGCAACCTCGATTGCCACACTTGCATTCGAGACCATCCGGAACAATCGCAGTGTGTCCGAACTCACCAGCCATCCCATTCGATCCTTGAAGGAGCTGGTGATTGAGAATCAGGCCGACCCCGATCCCTTCAGACACTGTGACGGCCACTAAATTACGCACCGCGAAGGACTGCTTTCCGAACCACATTTCAGCAAGCGCACAAGAATTCGCGGCGTTTTCCAACTCCACCGGCAATCCCGTCGCCTGTTCCAGCGCCGTTTTTAGGTCAAAGTCACTCCACCCCAGGTTGGGCGCGAACACCAGTCGTTGTGAGGCCAGATCCACGCGACCAGGCAGGCTTACACCGATGCCTTCACAGGTAATCTCTGGACGCATCTTGATCAGATTGCACAGGCGCGGTGCCAATTCATGGATAAATTGTTCCGGATTCGGAGCCGTGGGAAGTGACTCCTGGGCCACAAAGTTTGCATCAAGATCGGCAAGCGCTATGGTGGTGGTCGCTGGACGAACGTTGATACCAATAATGCCGACACGCCCTTTGTTCAAGTGAAGAAATCTGGGTCTGCGGCCCCGCAAGGTGTGGCCGTTTGCGCCCTGCGTCACCCATCTCTCCCGGATCAGCTGCTCAGCGATTACGGAAACCGTGCTCCGCTGCAACCCGGAATGTCGTGCCAAATCGGCTCGAGAGATTGGCTGATGAGTGCGAATCAAGTTCAGCACGATGCGCCGGTTAATGTCGCGGGCCGTTTCGCTCCTCGCAACCTGAAAATTGGTGAGATCTATCTTTCGCATTTCGAAATTTAGCCCGCTCCGAGCAACTTTTACTACGGTCTCCTGAAGGTCACCTCAGGGAACAGGCCGACCAGCGGGAACCAATTTGTTCGTGGCGTGAACTAATAGCAATATCCCCTTTTGGAGTCAAGAAAAAAACGCTGACAATTTACTCGCACGTGCAAGTGGATCAAGCGGCCAGCTGATCATGATTGAGGCCTTCATTGAGTGAACCCGATGCGGCGCTGCAATTCTTGGAAGCGTGGTTCTGAGCGAAGACTGTCGAACTCGGCATTAACCTTGATTGTAGTCATCTCGCAAATATGTTCGGCGTAAGCGCTCTCCAGCCACTGAAGCCCGAGCTTTTTATCTCCCAGTCGCGTGTATATGAGAGCGATTACATAGGGATTGTTATCTAAATTTTGTTGCGCGACCTCTTTCTCCAATGCTTTTTGCCAATAACCCTTCCAGCCTGCTGACGCGTATGCTTTCTTCAGTGCTGGTATGGTTTCCTTCAAGTATCCACCGGCGACCTCTCTTTGCTTTAGATCAGCCTCCACCGCTTTATCGTAGAGGCCTTTTGCTCCATAAACCTGCACAAGCCAATCGTAAACGTGGCGAAAATTGGGGTCCAATTCGGAGGTCTTCTGGAGCTGGTGTATTGCCTGATCATATTGTCGCGCGCAATAGAGAACCGTTCCAGCGCTCCTGTTAATGAAAAGCGAGAGCGGATCGAGTTCCAACGCTCGCTTGCTCTCTGAAACTGCCTCATCAAAGCGACCAAGAGTTGCCAAACAAAATGCATAATACTGATGCGGGATGGCAGCGTTTGGGTTCAACTCGATAGCTCGCTTCAATTCACGTTCAGCCCCGACCAGGTCGTAGTCGTACAACATTAGCAACCATCCAGACGAAGCGTGGGCCTCGGAAAGGTATTCATCTAACTGCAACGCCCTCGCCGCCGCAGTCTTCGCCTTCGGCATAACCTCCTTTGGTAAGCGTGTTCCAAGTGCGCCCAGCACAAAGTAAGAATCGGCCAGGCCGGCATAAGCCAAGGCGTATTCCGGATCAAGCTTGACCGCCTGCTGAAAGTATTCGTTACTTCTTTCGACATCCCTTTCTGTACGCTTATCCAGGTGATACCGCCCCTTCAGATAAAGTCTGTAAGCCTCGTTATTCTCCGTATAGTTTTTGGCAAAGAGTTTTTGCTCATCGCCTGTCAATCGCAGTCGCAATCTTTCCGAGACTACCTGCGAGACGTCTGATTGCACTTGCAGTAGATCCGAGAGTTTCCGCTTGTGCTGCTCGCCCCAAAGTTGTCGGTTGTCTCGCGTATCAACCAACTCCAGGTTAATAGCCAGATCTTCGCCTCGCGCTTCGAGCCGCCCGAGCAGAACCGCGCGCACTCCCAATTCGCGGCCTACCACGCGCGGATCCACTTCTTTCCCTTTGTAGCGCAAGACAGAGTTTCGCGACATCACCTTCAGGCCGGGCAGTTGTGACAGATTGCTGACAACGCTCGCCGTAAGCCCATCTGCCAAATATTCCATCTCGGCGTCACCCCGTTCGGCAATGAAGGGCATGACCGCCAAAGAATCTATTGCTGTTCCCCTGTTGGTGAGCAGGTAAGTCGCAACGATCACCACTGAGACGGAAACAAGCAGCAAAGCGACCTTCAACTCCCGGCGGCTGAATCCAAGTCGCAGATGGTTCTTGCTCAGCGAGCGAGAAGCTTTCGCGGCCTTACTTACCGTCGCTTCGACACTTGGTTCAGCAAACCCGGATATCGTGGTGTTCTCCTCCTCATGCATCTGGATCACTTGCATACGGGACCCTCCGTTCATCTTTGCGATGAAGCGATAGCCCCGCTTATGAATGGTCTCAACGTATCGAGGAGAATCGGCGCTATCGCCGAGGGCGTGGCGAATCTCGGTCACGGCGCGTGTGAGCGCGTTATCGGTAACAAACTTCTCTTTCCAGATCTGCTCGAACAACTCCGATTTTTCCACGACTCGGTGGCTGTGCTCGATTAGGTAACGCAATACGTCAAATGCGCGAGGCGTGAGAGTCTTCTTCTGCGCGCTTTTGATCACACTGAAGTCGCGGCAGTTAATTACGACATCGTCGAAGCAGTAGCGACAGTAGGCTGGTTCTTCCCGGAGTGCCATAGTCGATCTCACCAAAAACTCACGACTTCGGCGGGTAAAGCGTGAAAAGTCAGATGTCTGTCAGGAATTTGTCATTACTAGAGATTCGAGGCTGATTATAGTCCGGCTCCCCCATCAGTACAAATCCAAAGTTTTACCGTTGAAAAGACGGAAGTTTTTTGTACCTCATTTCAGCCATCACGAGACGCAGAAAGGAACTCCACTATGAACAGGTTTAAGATTCATCTCATCGCCTTCGGTGGCGCGGTAACGCTTGTCTCTATGTTCGCGTCGAGTGCTCATGTCCAGAATTTTTCCGACTGGTCAGCACCGGTTAACGCAGAAATGATCGAGGGCACGAGTTCGCAGCTTAACACTCCGTTCAGTGACGGCTGCCCGATTCAGGCGCCTGACGGACTTAGTCTGTTTATAGCTTCAAATCGGCCTGCTGAGTTCCTCGGACAGAACATTTGGGTCGCGCACCGCGCTAGCGCCGAAGATCCATGGGGAGCGCCCGAGCTCCTGCCAGCGCCCATAAACAGCGATGCTGATGATTTTTGTCCCTCACCGACCCGAGGTCATGGCCTCTATTTCGTGAGTGCGCGCGGTGGACCAGGCACCTGCGGCGGCGCCGACATCTACCTCACGCGTCTCGGACCTGAGGGATGGGAGGAGCCGCAGAATCTCGGCTGTCAGATCAACAGCCCGGCTGGCGAGGCGAGTCCTTCTTACTTCGAGGACGAGAGCGGTCACTCCATCCTGTATTTCTCGAGCACGCGCCCGGGCGGCTTTTCGGACCCCGACGCCGGCACGCCCGACTCAGACATTTATTTCAGCGTAGACTTCGGTCCGGCACAGCTCAATCCGACCCTCAATACAGCGAATGACGATTCGCGGCCGAATGTGCGCCACAACGGACGGGAGATCGTGTTTGACTCTACCCGCCCCTTAACACTCGGCGGGCCGGATATCTGGACCGCAAGCCGCGAGAGCCTTGCCGATAACTGGTCGGAGCCCGTCCACTTGGACGCGCCAATCAACAGCTCGGCGAGTGAGACGCGTGCGTCGCTCTCATGGGACGGTACGACGATGGTCTTCGGCTCAACGCGTATGGGGAGCGAACTCGGATCGAACGGTCTTCCGTCGAACGACATCTACGTGACAACGCGCGAAAAAGTCCCTGGCAACGGAGGCTGAGAAGGATACGTGCGTTGTAGGAGTGAAGAATTCCTCCGCTGGGCACCACATAGCTCAACGCGAACAACAAGGAGGCGACATGATAAGGACCATTGCGTTATTCATCTTCGCCTGTGCCATCTTCTTTTCGGCATGGCAGTGCTCACAGGCAGATCAACTCGCCGAACTCTCGGCCAAACAACTATCGGTCAATGGAATCACCATCAGATACTGGGAACAGGGAAAAGGCGTGCCGGTAGTATTTGTGCACGGGGCGATTTCGGATCACCGCTACTGGGAGCCCCAGCGTGAAGCGGTTGCCAAGCACTATCGCTTCATCGCGCTGGACCGACGCTACTTCGGCACCGCTCCCTGGCCGGACTCGGGCGAGCAGTTTTCGCAAGCTACGCAGGTTGCCGACCTGGCCGCGTTCATTGGCGAACTCAAGATCGGACCTGTGTTCCTGGTAGGTACGTCCGGGGGTGCTGTGATCTCGCTGGTGATGGCCGTACAACATCCGGAACTGGTACGCGGCATTTTTGTAAATGAACCTGGGCTGGCCTCGAGCCTGACGGATCCAGCCGATCAGAAGTTGGTGAGCGAATTCCGCGCGGAGCGCCAAGCTGCGACGCGGGCAGCAGCAAAGGCCGGCAATATGGAGGAGGCGGCTAGGCTTTTTGTTGACGCCGCGAACGGCAAACCTGGCAGCTTCGATACGCTTTCGCCGGAATTCAAAGCCATGTTCGTGGACAACGCGCGCACCGTGCTCCTGGATGCGCCACCGCCCGTGCCCATCACCTGCGCTGAGCTTGGCCGGGTCAAGCTCCCGGTGACGATCACAAAGGGACAGTTAACTAAACCGAATTCGAAGATAATGGCTGAAGCCGCACACCGATGCAGCCGCCGCTCGCAACTCATCACCATTCCGGCGGCGAGCCATGGTGCGTCGCGGCAGAACCCATCGGCGTTTAATGAAGCACTACTTCAGTTTCTCGCGCGAAACTGACAACTCTTTCCATCGGGCTGAGCAGAAGGAGAACAAATGAGGTGTTCTAGCATCCTGACGATGGTGGCGATCCTCACTTCGATCGAGGGAACAGCGAGATTAACCTGAGACAAACTTGTGACAAGGCTACAGGCAAACTGGAGTGAATAGGCGGTAACACATGGCGCCTCGGTGACGGCTGCAACCGTAACAAATATTAGTAGGTCATAAGAGCCATAACCTGCTGGAGTACTTGTGAACGCACTTAATCAGCGGGTCGGAGGTTCGAGCCCTCCACGGATCACCAGTCTTAATAGCTTACTATCAAACAGTTGCGGGCAGCCAGTTGAAGGGCCGCCCGCTTTTGTTTTCAGTTCGGTGGGCCAGTAGTGTGCCAAATTATCAAAACATTCAATTCTCAGTAATGTGCTAAACAAAATTAGTTCGTAGATCAGGATCGCGGCCGCGCGTGTGTGTCTCGCTTGTTGAGAGGAGGCTTTAGGACTCGCATCCCCACTCCTCCCGAAAAACTCTGGCGCGCCTTGAGAGAGGCAGCTAGAATGTGCCTCTAATTAACTGCACAGCGCTTCCCCGATGTCTGAGCGCATGGCATTGGTCCCGGCCATGGCTATTAACCAAGGAACGAAACTGGGTCGTTACGAAATCCGCTCAAAGTTAGGCGCGGGCGGGATGGGTGAGGTGTATCTGGCGCAGGACACAAAGCTGGATCGCAAAGTCGCGCTAAAGATACTGCCGGCTGAACTCGCCGCTAATCAGGAGCGCATGTGGCGATTCACACAAGAGGCGAAAGCCGCTGCCGCTCTCAATCATCCCAACATCGCACATGTCTACGAAATTGGCGAAGCCGAACGCCTCCACTTCATCGCAATGGAATTTGTCGATGGACAGACCCTAAGTCAATTAATTCACGCCACTAACACGGATCTGCCGAAGCTCCTGCGGTATTTGCAACACGCCGCAGAAGGATTAGCGAAGGCGCACGCTGCCGGAATCGTGCATCGCGACCTGAAGCCGGACAACATCATGGTGACGCGGGATGGCCACGCAAAGATTCTTGACTTCGGTCTCGCGAAATTACTTGAGACACCAGGTCCAGGGACAAACGGTAACACTCCGAGCGACGTTGCAACTGCGATCCTGCGACAGCATTCCACTCCCGGTACTGTGCTCGGCACCGCCGGCTATATGTCGCCTGAGCAGGCACAAGGGAAAACGGCGGAGATCGATCATCGGTCTGACATATTCTCGTTTGGGTGCATCCTATTTGAAGCTGTTACCGATCATCAACCCTTTGAAGGTTCGGATGCCGTAGATACCCTGAATAAGATCATTCGAGAACCGGCGCCTCCGGTAAGCGGCTTTAATCCAAGAGCTCCTACCGACCTTCAAAGGATCATCCGTCGATGTCTCGCCAAAGATCCCGAAGACCGTTACCAATCAATTAAGGATGTAGCGATCGAATTGAGAGAGTTGCGACGTGAATTGACGAGCGAACTGGATACTAGTGTTCCGCCAGTTACTTCCGACTCGACAAAGGCCCAGGATCAATATTCCATGGCCGATCAGACGGCTGTCAGTGATATTGTCTCCGCTGGGCCAAGAAACCTATCTAGTGCCGAATATATCGTTTCTGAGATCAAGCAGCACAAGAATGCGGCTGTCGTCTTATCGATTCTTGTTTTGGCCATAGTTGTGCTGGGCGTATGGTTTTTTGCTTTTTACTCGCCGACAGCATCCCACATCCAATCAATGGCAGTAATGCCATTTGTAAACACCAGCGGCAATACCGAAATCGAATATTTGTCGGACGGTATTACTGAATCGCTCATCAACAGTCTTTCGCAAATACCCAAGCTTTCGGTAAAGGCAAGAAGCTCCGTGTTTACTTACA
>WNGA01015793.1_pt1 | contig 10762 bp, 8 predicted proteins | sample 5400061 | NCBI WGS metagenome assembly WNGA01 (sample SAMN13153366, study PRJNA577476) | soil metagenome | isolation source: 100 cm soil or saprolite under grassland replicate 2 | place: USA:California | collected 2016-06-15
TGCACCCGGCTCCTTCTTTGTCAGCGTTCGGGTGTAGGAACCCACGAACCTAACGGGAAGGAGCCCCTTTCCATCACGACACGCCCACCACGGCGCAGGTCAACCCCCAGCACCGCACACCTTCAAACGAGCCGCACCCTAACCGTTTGGCGGACTACGGCGGCGGAGTCATCACGCAGCAACGTGACCAGGTCGGCAGACTGGATGGCTCCCCAGCGCCGCAGCGCCCGGATCGCCTCCACCCGCCCGCGGGCTCGCGGGTGCGACAGCCAGGGCCGTATCAGCCCGGCGTCGTCGGTGCCGCCGCCGGTTTCACCGAGCCCGGCAATCACCGCGGGAACGGGTGGGGCCTGCACGATGAGGTCGCGATACCTGTGGGCGGGGTCACCGCCACCGCGGCGGACAGCGTCCTGGGCGACGGCGCGTACCAGCCGATGCCGGTCAGTCAACGCGGCGAGCGTGACTTCCGGCGCGGTGGCCGCCATGACGTATAGGGCTTCGGCTCGCACCAGCGCCGTTCGGCTTGTCAACAATTGGCGAACCCGGGTGGGATCGGTCGAGGTGGCGATCGCTGCTCGTGCGCACATGACACGGATCGGTACGTCGGGTTCCTTGGCCGCCGCCATGGTCAACCGATCGAGACTCAGCCGCCCGGTGGCGATCCCGGCGTGGTAGGCCGCGCGGCGAGTCTTGCGGTCCCGGGCCGACAGCAGCGGCTCCAGCGCCGCAAGCTCTGCCTCGTACAGTGCCCGCTCGACCTGTTCGGCCAGCCATCTGCCCTCGCGCCGGTTCCGCAATGCCAATGCCATCGGCGTCGCGGTCACCAGTACCGATCCGTCGGCCGGTGGGGAGAACCAGGAAGTAGCCACCGTTCGTGCGCCGTCCCGGACTTGTCTCACCCAGTCGCAGGTGCGCACGGCCACCAGCGCCACCGCTGCCGGATGATCCTGACCGGCCAGGTGCGCGACCGCGGCCTCCCGAAGGTGACCGTCGGGATGGCAACCGGCCAGCGCAAGGCGCAACAGATCCAGGTCATCGGCGTCGGCGAGCGCGGCGGCGGTGATCCGCGCCCAGCGCGGTACCCACCACCACCGTTGCCGCAGCGCCTCGTCCAGGGCTATCCACCACCGCGGTTCGGCCGCTCCCAGCGCGTCGACAGCGGCCAAGCGTACCGCCTCGTCGCCGTCCCGCGCGATCGCCAACAACACCAGCGCCACCTCTGCGGCGTTGGCGCCTGGGTCGTCACCGGCTGCGGCGGCGCGCACCCAGTCAACATCCGGGATCGCCGGCAACGGCTGGGGCAGATCCGGCTCGCCGGCCCCGGCCGCAAGGCCGAGCAGCCACCGCAGCAAACGCTCGCCCAGCCGTGCCGCACCCACCCTGATGCGATGAAGGAGCGGGGCCTCGCTCCGACGGGGACCCGCGAGCGACGCTCGTGGTGTCAACGTCCACTTCGACGAAGGAGGCCCATGTGGACGCAGGATACGACGGGCGGCAGGTTGTGGGAATCGACCTGCACCGGCGGCGCAGTGTGATCGTGCGGATGGCCGCCGACACCGGCGAGCGGCTGGGTACGGCGCGCATCGACAACGACCCGATGGCGCTCGGGCTTGGCCCACCCGTTGGGGGTGAAAGGCTTCGCCTACCGACGGGTCAAGAACGACGAACGCGACGCCGCTGATCTTGCTGATCTGTTGCGGATGGGCCGGCTGCCCCAGGCGTGGATCGCCCCGCCGGCCACCCGGGAGCTCCGCGAGCAGGTCCGGCACCGGGCCAAGCTCGTCGCGCTGCGCTCGGGGCTCAAGGCCCAGATCCACGCGGTGCTCGCGAAGCAGGGCGTGCGGGTGCCGATGAGTGACCTGTTCGGCGCCGCCGGGCAGAGCCTGCTCGACGAGCTGCGCTTGGACGCGGCCTACGCCGGGCGGGTTGCGTCGCTGCGCCGGTTGATCGAGGCGTTCACGTTCGAGATCGACACCGTGGGGCGGCGAGTCGCCGCGCAGCTGGCGGCCGACCCGGGATACCGCGCGGTGCAGGCCATCGACGGGGTCGGCCCGGTCCTGGCCGCGGTGTTCGTCGCCGAGATCGGCGACGTGACCCGCTTCGCCTGCCCGCAGCAGCTGTGCTCGTGGGCCGGGGTGACCCCGCGCCACCGCGAATCCGACACCAAGGCCCATCGGGGGCGGATCACCAAGCAGGGCAGCCGGCTGGTGCGGTGGGCTGCCGTCGAGGCCGTCCAACGCGTGCGCAGCGGCGCGATCGGCGCCGCCCGGGCCCGCATCGGCGAACACCGCGGCGCGAACATCGGCAAGGTCGCCGCCGCCCGCAAACTCCTCACGCTGGTCTTCTACGGGCTGCGCGACGGGCACATCCGTTGCCTGGCCCGACCCGCGTGACCAACCCGGCGCAGCCAGCACGCGAGGTCGGGGCGGGTCTGACCCCCCGTTTGGGCGCGGTCGAGCGGGCGGATTCCAGCGAACGTCGCAACACGGGCGACTGTGATGCTTCGGAATCGTAGCTGGTTACCGGATGGCGCTGTGGGTCAGGTCAGGCACTGGGATTCCAGTGCTGTGTGACCAGGTCTGGGTGGCGGCGGCCAGGACGAGGGCGCTGCCGTAGAGGACGTGCTGGCCGCCTTGGCGGACGAGGAGCTTGTCCAGCGAGCGGAACGCGCGTCCTTTCCGGGCCAGGACGAGGATGTCGGTGGCGGCGCGTTCACCGACCCAGTGTCCGGCCGGAAGGCGGGTGTGCTGTGCGAGGTTGTCGGGCGCGTTCGGGTCTCGCCCGGACAGCCATTCGTCGAGCAGGCCCAACGCGACGCCGATGCAGCCGGCGACGGTCGCGGTGGAGTTGTCCGACGACTCGGGCTGCACCTGGTCGAGGATCGCGGCGGCGAGGGCGGTGTTTCCCTCGGCGATGGCCTCGATTGCCAGCCGTAGGGTGACGACGGCGAGTTCGCGTGCCTGCCCGACGGGGGTGAACCGGGCCATGTTCTGCCGCTCGACCGCGCGGCTAAGCGCCTGGTTCAGGGTGTCCACGTCTGGCACATCAATGTTATCGACGTCGATGCCTTCCTCGGCCAGCAACGGCGCGAGCTCGCGGAGCATCTCGTTGGCCAGTCCGGGCTTGAACTGGATCTCCGGCGGTCCTGGGGGTGGTTCCGGGGACCGTCGTCGCATGTTCGCCACGTACCTATCCTCGCAGTGCTGTTGCCCGCGCGGGCGCGGCGGCACACCGCCGACGGTCAGGTTCCCTGCCGGCCGGTGCGGGCCGTAGGCGTGTACAGCGCCAGCCGTGCGGCAGGGGTGTCCCAGTCGAGTGTCTTGCCGGGGGCGGGCATTGAGTTGCGCGGCAACCTCGGCCAGGCGTTGAGGGCTGTGAACACGCAGATCCGTGCCCTTGGGGAAGTACTGGCGTAACAGTCCGTTGGTGTTCTCGTTGCTGGGTCGCTGCCATGGGCTGGCCTTCGTGCAGAAGAACACCGGCATGCCCAGCGCGCCGGCGATCTCGGCGTGCAACGCCATCTCGCTGCCCTGGTCCCAAGCCAGCGACCGGCGCAGCTGCGCTGGCAGGCCGGACAGGGCGTCGATGACCGCGTCGCGGACGGCCTGCGAGCCGTGGCCGCCGCCGGGTAGGTGCAACAGGATTGTGAACCGCGATGCTCGTTCCACCAACGTGCCGATCGCCGACCGGTTGGCGGCGCCGGTGATCAGATCCCCTTCCCAATGCCCGGCAACACAACGGTCGGCGGCCTCGGCCGGCCGTTGGTCGAGCATCGTCATGTTCGCCAGCCGCCCAGGTCGGCGAGCATCGGCGCGACGACGCGGTTTGCGTCTGCGCCGCCCGGTCCGTAGCACCCGGGGCAGGTCGCGTCGCAGCCCACCCAGATCGGGCCGATAGATCGCCTGGTAGACCGTCTCGGGCACGATATGCCGCCGCGGCTGGTCGGGGAACTCCTCGCGCAACGCATGGCAGATCTGCTCTGGGCTCCATCGCCACTGCAGGCGTTGCTGCACAAACTCCCGCAGTACACCGTCGTCGGCCAGCTTGCCGGTCTTGGGTCGGGCCCGTCGCTGTGCGGCCAGCCGCTGGGCGGTGTATGGCCGGTACTGCCCGCTGGACGGATCGCGGTTGCGGCGCAACTCCCGGCTAATCGTTGCCGGGCTTCGACCCGTAGCGGTAGCGATCGCCCGCACCCCTCGACCGGCACGATGCAAGTCGGCGATCTCGACCCGTTCCGCCTCGGACAAGAACCTCGACGAGACCTCCCGCTTCCGCGTATTGATCACAGGCGGATAGTGCAACCGCCGGCCGCTGCTGCTGGTGATTGACCGGCCGTGTCGCCAACGTTTTCCTGTCCTACGGTTGATGCCGACGATGCGGCATGCCTCCGAGTAACTGACACCCTGCGCGATCAACCCAGCGAACTGCTCACGCTTGGCCGTCTGCGGCGCCGGACCCGGCCGACCATCCGCCATCGCAACTCCCGAATACCTCAGGTGTTGCGATGATCATTGGAATCCGCCGCGTTTCTGATTGACCCCGTCTGGCTGCGGCCGTAGCACTCCATGCCACCCCCGTTTGTCGGTGGCGAAGGAATGACCGGCGACCGGGCTTCCCGCGACTCGCCAACCGTCCACATCGGACAATGGAGAACACAGCCGCACAACCCCGGATCCCCGGGCACACAAGAGCTTGCGCCACTCGGAGTCGCCGTCAAGGCCAAGCCCCCTGCGGGGGTCGACCTCCGGTCGAGCCTTGACCCCGACCCCTCGCTGGCGCCTGCCCGCACCTACCGGGAACCCAGCAAAAACGGTCACAAACTTCCCAGGCTCGGGGGCTTGACCCGTCCCCGCTCCTTCAGGAATGACCCGCCCCTTTCGCAGATGCCGCTACCCGAGCCAGCATTCTCGACGAGGCCCGTGGTTGGCCAACGAGATTCAGCGTGCTGCCGCAGTCTCTAGCCAGTGCCGGCCGGTGGTCCAGCCCAGCAGACGCCGTCCGCCGGCTGGGGTGCCTTCGTCAGCGAACCGACCGCCGGCGGCGACATAGCGGAGTCCGACAAGGGCGGGCTGGGCTATGCCACTCTCCCTGCTCGTCACGCAGAACAGTGTGTCGACTACGGTACGTACCCCCGGGCGGCTGAGAAGGGGGCACCAAGAAGGCGGCCGGCCATCGCGGAGCGTGGTGATCCACATCCAGCGGTGCCGACGGCAGGGAGCCGTGCGTGGTCGGGCTGTCGACGGAGAACCTGAGACGGAGGCCCACGCTCGGCACGTTCGCTAACGAGTCCGAGTTGACCGCATCGCCGCCGATATCACCCACACGTGTGTCGATCCCCCGTGCTGGCGACGGTCAGTGTGAATCCATCGGGACGTGAGCTGGAGGTCGACGATGGGCAGCAATGGTGGAGTGTTCAAGCGGTGCGGGTGCCGCGACCCACACAATCGACGGCTGGCGGGCTCCGGCTGCCCAGCGCTGGCGGAACGCGGTCACGGCAGCTGGTACTTCGACTGCACGGTGGCGGGCCTACAAGGCCGGCCGGATCGGGTACGCCGGGGCGGCTACCCTACCCGCCGCGAAGCCCTCGCGGCTCGCGACACTCGCGGACCCAGACTACGCCGCCACCAAGTCCTTCCAGGCGCTGCTGAAGGTCCCCGGCTGGCAGACCATGGCGTTGACCGACGCCGCCCAGGCGGTGCAGAAGAGCGCGTTCCCGGATGCGTACGCCAAGTGGGAACCCGAGGCCACCGTGCTGGTGTCCGCTGTAGGTTCCGCGTATTGGCGAACAATTCCGGGAGATCTTGAGCAGTGTCCGGTCAATTGTCCGGGGTTCGTGAACATTGATGGTCAATCGGGTTCGGACTCCGGTTGTCTGCGTGGCGAGGTGGTGCTGGCGCGGGCGGCGACGTGGCTGACGGCGTGGGGCGGTGGTCCGGTGCCGTACCTGTCCAGCGGCGACCCAGCCGTGTGGTTTCGTGGGTACCGCCGGGACTGTTCGGGCTATGCCTCGATGGCGTTGGGGCTTGCCGGTCCGGGGCTGGATGGCGTCGCGTTGGCCGCGCGGTCAATGCCGATCCGGAAAGGCGCTGCGTGCGAATGATCTGTTGATCAACGTGGCTCCGGGTAGCGCTGGGCATGTAGTGATCTTCGACCGTTGGGCTGACGCGGCGATGAGCAGCTATGTCGGGTCCGAGCAGTCCGGAGACGGCGGCACCTAACGACGCGCGCTCGGGCCTACCATATTCGAGGTGACCGCGCTGCTGCCCATCGCTGTCCTCGCCGACATGGTGCCCGCCAGTCCCGCCGAGCAGTCCGGTACCCAGGTCGGAGGCGATCTGGTCCGGCTTCGCGCGGCGCCACTTGGGCCGGCTAGTGACTCCGGCGGGCCTGCGGCACATCAGCATCTTCACCGGTGCTTCGGCTCGGGCGGATGGGACGCAGATCCGGGCCATCCGGGACTGGGCCAAGACCAGGGGCGTCGGGGGGGCGCCCGGGCCTGCATCCCGCGGCCGGCGGGGATCCGCGATGCAGGCGTCGGCTGGCGGTGAGGCGCTCCGGGTCGTGGGGTGGACCGGGGGTGCCAGTCTTGACCGGTGACCGGACGCAATGCCCTCGATGGGGCTTCGGTGGAACCTGCCGGGGTTGCCGTGGTGTGCCTAGCGGGCCTGGACGAGGTGGCGTGGGCGGACCTGTCGCACGGGTACGGCCCGGCGTCGGATGTTCCGGGGTTGCTGCGTGACCTGGCGTCGGATGTTCTGGGTCGGGCCGACCGTGGGTATCGGCGGCTGGCCGACGTACTGAGTAACGGGGAGGACGGCTGCGACGCGGTCGCGCCGACCGTGCCGTACCTGTGGGAGTTGGCCGCGACCCGGGGGGTACGCCGGCGGGACCGGCTGCTGCGGCTGCTGCACCAGTTGGGCGGCGGCGAGTTGCGGTGGCGCGACTTCGTCGCCGCGTCGGCGCGGGAGCCAGACAGTGATGTGTGGCGGTGGGCGGTTCCGGCCCGCCGGGCGGTCGCCGACGGGACCGTGCCACACGCCTGGCTGCTGACCGACCCGGATCCGGGGGTACGGGCCGCGACCGCGCATCTGTTCTCCGGCTTCGCCGAGCGGGCCGGGGAGCTGGTGCCGGTCCTGCTGGCCCGGCTGCCCGTCGAGGACGTCCCGCGGGTGCGCGTACACCTGATGCTCGCGGCCGCGTTGCTGGCCCAGCAGAGCCGGCCGGCCGGGCCGGCTGTCGTGGCCGCGCTGGTACCGCTGCTGGACGATCCTGACCCGGGGGTCAGCGTCGCCGCGGCTGTCGGGATCCGTTGGCAGGCCGGCGATCGGCCGGTCGGTTCGGTGACTGGGCGGGTGCCTGCCATACTCCTGGGCGCGCTGGGCCGCCCGCTGCCGGCGCTGTCGCGCTCACCATTCGCCGAGCAGACCAGGGATCTGGTCGGGGCGGCGTTGGGCGGGGCAACCCAGGTGATACGGCAGGGTCTGACGGCCAGCGCGGCGCTGACCCGCCGGTCGGTGGTCGCATTGGCGGCCGGCCGGATGGCGCGGGACCGGAATTCCCGTACCCGCCTGGTGCCGCTGCTGGCCCCAGCCCTGGCCGACCGGGCACCGCTGGTCCGCGTCGCCGCCGCCCGGGCCGTTGCCTACCAGGGCGGGCACGCCCGCGGCGGCGCGGCCGACGCGCTGGCCGACGCGCTGACCCGGGCGATGCGGCACGAGCGCCTCGACCCGTTCGCCGGTACGCGGCCGGTACCCGACGTGTGGCTCGCCGAGGCCGGGCTGTACGGGCTGTCGCAGCTCGGCGACCCGCGCTGCGTGCCGCACCTGGCCCGGGTGCTGGCCGAATGGCGGGCGGTCGTGCGCTGGGAGCCGGTATTGGCCGGGATCGCACCGTACGCTGACCGGCTGCTCCCGGCGGCCCGTACCGCGGTGCGCGACCCGCGCCTGCCCGACGTACCGCCGCGCCTGCGGGCCCGCGACACCGGCGCGGCGGCGCTGCTGGCCGGAGTGGCGGCCTGGGGGCACCAGGCCGCGGACCTCGCCGAGGACCTGCTCGCCCTGCTCGACCACGACCGGCTGCAACTGGACGCCGTCCGGGCCCTTGGCGCGGTGACACCGCCGACACACCCGCTTGCGGTACCGGTGACGGCGGCACTGTCAGCCCTGCTCGACGCGCTCGACACGGCGTCGTGGCCGTGGCCGCCCACCGTCGTATTGGCGTACTGGCGGGTCAGCCGCGACGACGACACGGCGGTCCGGATGCTGCTCGGGTACCTGCGCGCCGGTACCGGTTGGGGATACACCCTGCCGGCGTTGGCCGAGCTCGGGCCGGCCGCAGCCGCGGCCGCCCCGACCATCGGCCGGCTGCTGTCCGACCCGGTACTGCCGGGCGGCGCCTCGATCCAGGCGGCGTACGCGTGGTGGCGCATCACCGCAGACCCACTACCGGCTTTGCCGGCCCTGCTCGCCACGCTGCGAACCGAACCGACGAATCGGCTCGCCCTCACCTGCGTGGCCGAGATCGGCAGCCCGGCCGCCACAGCGGTCCCGATCCTGCGCAGACTGCGTGACCGCAACGGACCCCTGCTCCCACACTCCAGCGTAGACAGCTCGGAAGCGATACGGCGGCTCGCCGTCGACGCGCTGCGGGCGATCGGGCAGCCATCCTGATGACGTACTCCGCGTTCGGCCACGAGACGCTACGGCTACCGCGCACCGGGGCCGCCCGTACGCCATGCACAACACCATAGTCAACGTCGTCAGCGATTCGACGCCGCGTCCAGTGGCGTCTCCATCGCCGAGGCGATCTGGTCCAACCCCAGCATCGGCACGAACCGAGGACTGAACACGGCCCATCTCTACCGCACCGCCACCGCCCGTATTTGGGACCGGCTATACCCCCAACCGACCCCGCCCCGCCCGATGGGGTGGACTCTACTGATCTGCCCGCCCGCGCACCCCAACGACTCGACCAGAGCAGCTCCGGAAAATCTTGAACAATCGGCCCCGTCTCGGCGACCGCGAAAGGTCCGTTCGCCACAGATTGTTCAAGATCTCGCAAACGGGCATTGCTCGAATCGCCCGGAACGGACACCGCTCCACGCTCAGGATTGCTCATCAATTCGCGGAACCTACATCCGCGCTGACCGGCGCGGTCGCCGACTGCTCCGCCGAGGTCGGCCTGATGGGCTGGGTGGCCCCGGTCCGCGCCCCGATCGTGTCCGGCTTCCGCACGCCGGACCGGCCCACGCATGACGGCGTTGTGGTCGCACTTGCTGTGTCGGATTCGGATGGTGTCCGGTTTCGACGTGGATGCCGTTCGTGATGGTCATCATCAGAACGCGGGCTCGTCCGCGCCGACGGCCTCGTCGGGTTCGTCCCGGACCGCGTCGTCGTGCCGGGGGGTTCGCTGTGCAGGCTGGTGTAGAGGACTCCCTTGTGCTGGCGCAGTTGTACGTTGCCCTGGCACCCGTTCTCGCACCGGTAGGAGGCGCGTCGGCGGCCTGCCGATCGGTGAGGTTCTCCGCAAACTGCAACGCAGTCACCAACGCCAGCCGCGCCGGAGACCAACCCGGCCGTCCCCGCACCCCGAACGCCGCCGCGAACTGCTCATCGGTGAACAGCTCACCCAACTCATCGCGGATCACCACCGGCAACGGAGCCCGCCGCCCCCGGTACATCTTGCGCACCGCCGCGGCAATCTCCTCCGACGGATCCGGCCACGGCTGCGGCTGCACAGACATCAAGACCCAACTCTACGGCCGGGAAAGGGAAACGACCGCCAAACGATCATGCGCGAACTGCCACAAGCCGGACCGACACCACGCCGGAGCGGGCCCGTCAATTAACCAGCAGGGGTCCCCCGTGGCCACAAACGCCAGTCTTACCACCAGCGACCGTGCCGGTCACCCCGCTTTACCAGCCAGCAGGTCGTCGTAGGCCCGGCGCAGCAGGCGTCCGGCCGCGTCGCTCAGCGACAACGTGTGGTCCGGGTGGACCTGCCCTGGCCATGCCCTGCACGTTCGGCGGGTCCAGGGTCCATTGGGCGCCTCGGGGCCGTGTGTCCTGACCGCGGTGGGTGCCGACGCGGGTGAACCGGGCCAGCGTCGGCCGGCCGGTGGTGTCCGCCAGCGGGGCAGCAGCGTTTTGCGGGTCGGCGAGCATCTGTTGCAGAGCATGCTCCAGCTGCGGACTGTTTCCGTAGAGTATCTGTCCAGCCAGTGGCGGCGATGGGGCTGGTGTCTGTCAACGCCGTGGCAGTCTGCGGCGAGCCGGCCCCAGAGGAGGACGACATCCTGTCCCCCGGGCAGCCCTGTTGCCTCGCCGATGGACGTGGAAGGCTTGCCGGCGTGGGTCAGCAGACAGTGCCTCGATGTCTCTGCTGCGGCTATCGAACCGGGTGTAGCACCTGCCCGGTCTGTTACTGGACCGACGATGGCCAAGCAGGCAGGCACTGCGATGCGGCCACCGACGGCCTCAACGAGGACCTGAGCCTCGCCGACGCCCGGCTCAACTTCCTCATCTACGGCGCCAGCCTGCCCCGTTATCAGGACGTGGTGCGCCCGCCTCGCCGCGATGAATGGCCCTAGATTCACCGGGCGCGCCGGGGCCGAACCGGCCGCACGGCTGGCCCGGCCACCAGGCATGGACCGCGGTGATGTGGCCCCGTGTCGAACCAGACGAGTGCGGGACACCGCGTGGTCGTGTGTTGCCGCGCATGACCTTGGTCGACGTGTCGCCCGCAGCGTGGTCATGGGTCGGGT
>WNGA01026755.1_pt1 | contig 10762 bp, 8 predicted proteins | sample 5400061 | NCBI WGS metagenome assembly WNGA01 (sample SAMN13153366, study PRJNA577476) | soil metagenome | isolation source: 100 cm soil or saprolite under grassland replicate 2 | place: USA:California | collected 2016-06-15
CGGCACCAAGCCGGTGGAGATCGAGGTCGCGGCCACGCTCGCGCTGCGCGACGCGCTCGGCGCCGAGATGCCGCTATGCGCCGACGCCAATTGCGGACTGAGCTTCGACGACGCCAGCCGCTATGTAGAAGGTGCGCGTTGGGCGGATCTCATGTTCGTCGAGCAACCGCTCGCTCATGACGACCTCGCCGGCCTCGCCCGGCTGACGCGGCTGTCGCCGATCCTGATCGGCGCCGACGAGGGCATCCACTCGCTCGCCGATATCGAGGAGCACAAAAGCTGCGGCGCCGACGGCGTCTCGCTCAAGCTGATCAAGCTCGGGGGCATGAGCGCGGCGCTCGACGCCGCACAGCTCTGCCAGCGTCTCAAACTCGCCGTCAATGTCGCCGCCAAGATTGCCGAATCGAGCATTGCCTCGGCGGCGACGATCCATCTCGCCTGCGCCGCGCCCGCGGTCGAGTGGGGCGTGAGCCTCACCCATTTCTATCTCGCCGAGGACATCGTCCGGAACCCGTTGGCGATCAGCGATGGCGCGGTGGCGCTGCCCAGCGGGCCCGGACTTGACGTCGCGGTCGACGAGGCGGCGGTCGAACGCTTCCGCGTGGCGGTCTGAGAACCTCATCCGCCGGGCATTGCCTCCTCGAGAATGGCGGCGGGATCGAAGCGTCGCGGCCGATTCTTGCGCGTATAGAGCCTGACAAAGGCACCGGCCTGCGCTATCTAGCCCTCATGCAGCCGATCACGACGACCAAGAACCTCGCGGACGCCTGCGCCCGGCTCGCCCGACACCCCTTCGTGACGGTCGACACCGAGTTCCTGCGCGAGAGCACCTATTACCCGGTGCTCTGCGTCGCGCAGATGGCGAGCCTGGACGAGGCAGTGGTCGTCGATGCGATCGCCGACGGGATCGATCTTGCGCCCTTCTTTGAGCTGATGTCGGACGAGAAGGTGGTGAAGGTTTTCCACGCCGCCCGCCAGGACATCGAGATCTGCTGGCATGAGGCCGGCATGATTCCGAGCCCGATCGTCGACACCCAGGTCGCCGCCATGGTGCTCGGCTATGGCGATTCGATCTCCTACGACCAGCTGGTGCAGCGGATCACTGGCGACAACCTCGACAAATCGCACCGTTTCACCGACTGGACTCGGCGCCCGCTCAGTGAGGCGCAGCTCGGCTACGCGATCTCCGACGTCACCCATCTGCGCGACGTCTATCTCAAGCTCGCCGCCGATCTCGATCAGCGCGGGCGCACCGAATGGATGCGGGAGGAGATGAAGGTGCTGACCTCCGCCGAAACCTATCGCTTCGAGCCCGAGCACGCCTGGGAGCGCCTGAAGACGCGGGTGCGCAAGCCCAAGGAGCTCGCCGTGCTGGTGGAGGTCGCTGCCTGGCGCGAGCGCGAGGCGCAGGCGCGCGACGTGCCGCGCTCCCGCGTGATCAAGGACGACGTGATCGGCGACATCGCGGTGCAGGCCCCGACCACGATCGAGCGGCTCGGCGGCCTGCGCTCGCTGCCCAAGGGCTTCGAGCGCTCGAAATGGGGCGAGGCGATCGTCGAGGCGGTCAAGCGCGGGCTTGCCCGCGACCCCAAGACCCTGCCACGGCTCGAACGTCCACGGGGCGCGGTCAACGGCCAAGCCACCGTGGAGCTTCTCAAGGTGCTGCTGCGCATGACCGCGGAACGCCATGGGGTGGCCGCCAAGGTAATCGCCACCGTCGACGACCTCGACCGCATCGCCGCCGACGACGCCGCCGACGTGCCGGCGCTCTCCGGATGGCGGCGTGAGCTCTTCGGCGAGAAGGCGCTCGCCCTCAAGCACGGCCGGCTGTCGCTGGCGATCGAGAAGGGCCGCGTGGTGGCGATGGAGCGCGCGGCCGCGACAGAGAACGCGAAATCGTCCTGAGCGCGTCTAGGCGGCTGCGAGGCGCTATTGCGCCGATTTCTCGAGGCGAAGGGCCCGCAGCGCGACGCCAAGGTCGCGCGGGTCGCGCGGATAGCGCGTGCTCGGCGTCGTCTTCAGCTCGATGGTCAGCCGTTCCTGGCTCGCGAACCGGTCCAGCGGCGCCGTCAAAGGTTCGCTCGGTACTGGACCGTCGAAAGCGATCCAGTCGTTGATGGTCAACCGCAACCGCGCAGCTGCCGCAAGCGGCATCGGCCAAAGCGCAAGAACAAGATTAGTGGCGGGAGCATCGCGCGCATTCGCGACTTCGAAGCGAGCGTCGCCGGAAGTCCAACGTAACGGTCCTTGCGGTGTCTTCTCCAAGGCGTAAGCGCCCTCCGCGGCGATGCCGGGGTGCTCCTCCACTGCGATCTCCAGAACACCGGACCGCGCCTCCAGAAAGTCGAACACGTTTCGATCGCTGACCAACCAGATCACCCGCCGTCCGGCGTGCAGGTCGGAGACACCGTCACTGGCGATGCAATCCGCCTGCTCCCACCCTGGAGGCTGATAGGCAGGTATCTCAGCGTAGCCCCAATTGATCGGGTGTAACGACGCCCAGGGCAGGCCGATGTCGGTCGCGACCAGTTGCGCGAGCTTGTTCATGAACGGGTGCCTGACATTCAGGATGATGCTATTGCAGGTCCGAAACAGCGCGGCCCAGCGATCGACCTGCCAATCCATTCCTGCCTTTTGCCGAGCGACGGTAGGCGCGCTCCCTGGAAGGCCGGGTATCGTTGCACCACTCGGATTACCGGCCATGGCGGGCCGCATCACCCCGAGCATGAGATGTCCCATCACGACGACGAGACAGGCGATCCGACCGATCGGGCGCACCCACACGACGCAGAGCAAGGGAGCCGCGAGCAGGAAGAACAATAGCGGAGCTGCGATCGACAGCGCCTTCCCCGCAGACCAGTATTGTCCAGTGATCAAGATTGCGATCGGAACCATGCAGCCGGCGACGCAAGCTCCCATCATTCTAACTTGATTGCCTGCCGGATCTCGTCGCCAAGCCGCGATCATCACACGTGCCGCGCTTGCAAAGACAACGGCAACGAGCGCGTAGAGGATCAACTTCCAGACAATGGCCAAGGGCAACGGCCAACTGCCGGTCGGCAGAAGGTAATAGAGCCCGATGCCGGCAATGACCGATTCCACCGGCAGAGAGAACAGGGCATCGAGAAACACGGGCCATGACGCATCCGCACTGCCCGTCAAATAGGCAAGGTAATCCTGCTCGCGCCCGAAAAGATATCGCTGGAAGTATTTCCACCAATCCAAGTCGCGAAGCGCTTGGGTCATCACCTGGTTGAGGAGGAAGGTGATGGTGCCGTACCAATAGCTCAGAACCAAAGCGCCGGCCGTTCCGAGATTCAAACCTGCAAGAGCAATGATTGTCGTCCTGTGCGAATTTCCGGTCATCATTCCGATGCAGGCTGCTGCGGCGGCAGCAGCTCCGTAAATCGCCGCCGAGTCCGGGTAGAGAAGTACCACCGACGTCATCGGGAAACCAAAAAACGCAGCGAGGCGCATGGCCGCCGCCACGGGCGCGGTACCGAAACGCTCCGGGTCGAACGCCAGGACGACGATTGCGACAACGATGAGATAAATCGGCTGTGTGGCCAGTTGCGCCCAAGCGTTGATGTCGAACACGTATTGCTGGAAAAAGCCGACGGCGAGCGCAGCGGCCACTAGAATCGACATGCGATAGTCGGCCTCGAAAACATTGAGCGCAACGAACATTGCGCTGAAAAACATATTGACCTGCAGCGCCACCATGAAGGCGTAGCTGCTGCTGGGCGTACTGGGATGTGCAATGCCTGCAAACGCCGCGTGGACGATCGATATCGGCCTCTTCAGGGCGAGATTCGCATTACCCAGAATTGGATTCCCCGGCCCACCTTTCACCGAAGCGAAAACCGAGGCGTAATCGTATTGATGGAAGACGACGCTGCCTGGAAGGTAGGCATTGACGTTGTCGTAGACGTTGCCTTGAAACACCGTGAATTGCGGACCGCCGATCCAAGCCGGCAAGAGGCACAGCAACACCACCGCGAGCGTGGCGGCGACAAGTGCAAGCGGCCTCCGTGAGGGCGCCCACGACGTCCTCGTGTGTCCGCGGAAAACGTGAACGGCTGACGCCAGCAGCCCCACTGCGCTCACGGCAACGAGCGAGATGCGCGGCGACACACCGCATGCATAAAAACTGATGACCGCGGCACTCAGCACAGCAAAGCCGATCGTGGGTGCCGCAATAAATCGAGCCTTGAAACGCTCGGCAGGAAGAAGCAGGCACGCAGGATATCCGATCACAGCGGATGCCGAGAGGACGGCCGCGACCAGCAGAAAATCTCGCATTCCGATTCTGCTCTCTCTCTCTCTCTCTCTCTCTCTCTCTCTCTCTCTCTTTCGCCCGTTCGCTTCCGATCGGTGTGGGGGACTTTAGTATCTCAAAATGCCGATGCGGTGCATCCAGTGATAGGCCAACTGTCGCGCCAAGTAGGGAAACGCCGCGCGATAGATTTGAGCTTGGGTCGGCTCGCGTCCAATATATCGATTGCGCAGCGTCTGCATTTCTCGCCGGCCGACATCATACATGGCCGCCGTCTTCTGCTGATCGTGCACGCGAAAACAGGCGAGAAACCGGGGCAGCCTCACAAATTTGAATCCCGCCGCCTGAACCCGCAGGATGAATTCCCAGTCCAATGCGTAATAGAAGTTTTCGTCGATCGGACCGACAGCATCCCACACCGACTGACGCCAGAACATCGTTTCCTGGGGAATGTAGTCCACCCAATGCAGCGTCTTCGCGTCGTGCGGCGGCAGCACGGCGCGCCCCACTTCGAAATCGTCGCTGTTGATGAACACACGATGTCCGTAAACGATGTCGACGTCGGGCCGAGCGTGAAAAAAGCCGGCTACATAAGCGAGCGTGCCTGGCATCAACACGTCGTCGCTGTTCAAATAAGCCATGATATCGCAATCACAGCCCGCGAAGCCGCGATTGATCGCTTGAGCTTGACCGCTGTCCGGCTCGCTGCGCCAGGCGATGCGGTCGCCATATGTCTCGAGCAACTCGACCGTACCATCGGTGGATGCCCCATCCTGCACATGATAGAAAAGCTTCGGATAATCCTGGGCGAGAACGCTCTCGATCGTGGCTCGCAGATATCTGCAATGGTTATAGCTCGGGGTGACGATGGCGATGCGCGGGATCGGATCCGGTAATCGGTCCGGTCCATTTGATGGAGCCGTAGCAACCGGCCGAGGCGAATACTGTTCGAACTTCCAAAGCGGGGGGCGCAACCAAATCCGACGTAATAGATAGCGCGCACGCGAATAGGCCCTAGCCGCCTCATCCACTCGACTTTCTAGCAAAGCCATTCGGTTTTCGATCGCGCGCAGTCGCTCCAGCAAGCTATTTTGAAATTCGTCATTCATCCAAAGGTATCCCGGTGCGCTGATGAATCCAAAGAAGTCTTCGAATGCAGGTAAAATGCGGCTGAGAACGCCATAGCCGATAGTCGCTCACAATCATTGAAGGGACAAGCACGGAGCCTGGCCGGCTGCGCTCAGCTTCCGAAGGCGCTCATGACATGATTAAATTGGGCCAGAGGGCTGCGCGCGATTGACACATGCAGTTCCTGTCGTTCGATATCATGAAACAGGCCGGAGCATTCCTGTCGATCCGATTGAGCTCATGACCACACCGCTGTTTTCCGTCATCGTTCCCCTGGAATACCACCGCGGCCAATGGGAGCGATGCTGGCTGGGATGGCAGGCGCAGACTCTGCCCAAATCCCAATATGAGATGATCCTGGTCGTCCCGCCGGATTTTCCGGAACGGGAGAAATTGCCGGCGCTGCTTGGACCCCGGGATCGTCTGGAGTATTCGACTGAACGCCACGACATCGGCCTCTGCGCCGTAGGGGCCGCGCGAGCCCAGGGCCAGTTCCTGTTCTTTACCGAATCGCATTGCTGGCCGGAGCCCGACGTTCTGGAAAAATGTCTGCACGCGTTCACAACGCATCCCGAGTGGGCCGCGTTTTCGTGCCAATCGATACGCATCACGCACAATCGGCTCTCGAACGCCGAAGCCGACATGTATGAGGCCGACATCGAGTATGGCCTGAAGGTTCATCCGTGGCGCAAAGTCCTCGACCAATGCTTTGTCACGCGCCGCGACAGCTACGAACAGTGTGGCGGATTGAAATCCGAGCTTGGACACTTTGCAGAATGGCTTCTCGCTGCCAATTATTCCGAGCTTGGGCACAAAATTGGATATGTACCCGAAGCCCGCCTGCATCACTACTATGTCGGCCAACTTGCCGAATTGCGCACGTTTACCCGCGATTTCATCACCGGTGAAATGAGGTACTTCGCGAAAGAAACGCACGAGCCGGGCAGACACTTGCTTGAAGTACCCCCCGAATGGATTTGCCAAGGCAGTTGGGACCGTCGCCTGGCGCAAAGCCTCCTGCGGATCGCAATGCACGACATGTTGGCTCCGTCCGCGGCGCGCCCGCGGCGGCCTCGCATGTTCGCCAGGACGCTCGCGCGTTGGCTGATGCCCGCAATCGTCGGCGAGGTCGCCGCGCGAGCCCGAGCCGCGGTGAAAGTGTGGTGGGCGCTTGCGGTGGCGAAGCTCGCCAGCTTCGTCGGTTCGAAAGCGCGCCTCAGCGCAGCATTCAAGAGCTACGTCGCAGCGCTGATCGATCATCAACGCCTGGAATGCATCAAGTCGGAGCGCCGCGCCCGGGCAAAGACGGCCGGCAATCCACAAGGTGATCGGGCAGCGGGCTGGAATGTTTTCGCGCCTGAGAATGCCGGCTTCTATCCGATCGAAACTTCCCAGGAAACCAAGTTTCGGTGGTCGGAGACCGCGGCAATCATGCCGGCGTGGATGCCGGCGGGGCAACATCGCATTTGCATAGAATGCTTGCCGGTTCGTTCCTTGACGCATGGGGCGGACCTGCGATTCTATCTCGACGAACGGCCGCTTTCTGCTCCAGATGTTTCAATCGGGCCGGACACTATCGAGATCAAGATCGATCTGGCCCAGTCGCGTCATTCCATGCTGGCTTGGACCTGCCTCCCCTTTTCGGCCACGGGCGACCGGCGACGGCTGGGTCTGCCGGTCAAGCGCATCGTGTGGAACTCCGGCCCGCAATCGTCCGCTTCGAAGATGGCCGCAAACGCCGAACCTGAATTTCGACCAACGCCGAGCGGTTGAAGCAGACGCGCGAATTGACCTACGACCATCGACCTCAGTCGATCCGGAGCCATCCAACTGCCACACCCATGCTCCGACTATCCGTTGAATTTGGGTTGATATCGCACGGCCTCCGCATGACTGGGCAATGGAAAGTGATCCGGGCCAGACGCGGGCTTGTCCCCAGTGCTTTTTCCGGAACAGCACCTTCCAATAGGATTCCGCCTTCCGCCTCCCGTTTCTGCAGGGTCAAGGGCACGGAGTTCAGTGAGATCTGGACCGTGTCCAGAGCGGCCTGGTTGATGACGTGGGACAGCAGGCAGCGGAATCTCGAAGATCGGAACTTCGAAAGACGAAGGTCAAGGGTGGCAGTGGCGGCCGAGTTCCAGCATAGCCACCTGCCCTGGTAGCATTCGCGTTCATGCCATCCATATCCGCGGATTGGCATATCCGGCGTGAATTCTCCCCCGTCCGCTGGCCACGCCGTATCCGCAACGGCGCTGTCCAGGGACTTGTGGTCCACGGCTTTCAGCTTCAACTCGAACAAGCGGCTCGCCTCTTCGTACAAACGCAAGTCCAACGAGTTCCACGAACGGAGGATTTGAATGCATCGTGGATCAACGTCGGTCGTTTTCGGCCGGATTGTTCTGTTCAGGTGCTGCAAAGGTCCCAACCGCCCCCAATTCATCATGTGTCCGAGCAGTCGCAGAGTATCCTCCAGCCGCTCGACAATGCCAACCAGATCACATTCTGCCAAATGAGCCAGGGCGGTCTCCAACACGCGCGGATCGTCATCCGCCAATCCCGCGCACGAACCACCTACCAATTGTCGGGTTTGTCCATTAGATAGCCAAGCGCGCGCCAACGACTCCTCCTCGGCAAGAAACCGCAGCATGCTCAGGTGCCGCGCACGATCGGTAAAGCGACGGCGGCTCTGGTATTCAGTGTCGGCCAACTCGGTCGCGAGGGTGCAAAAGAAATGCTCGTCATTGTTTCGAAAAAAATGATAGGCCGAGAGGCATCGTGAAATCGGTTCGCGTATCGTGGTGAAGATCGTTGGTGGAATGGAAAAGCGTCGTGCGTACTCAAAGCCGACATGGCCGGTTGCGAAGATCGCATCGCCGGGCTCTTGCGGACCGCTGACGGAATGAGCCTGGAAGAGAACCCGATTGACCGGAAATACATTTGCGAGCAAGCCTCGGAGCGACATCCCGGCGGTTTTGCGAATGTGAATAAAGAGGAATGGCTTGGCGAACGCGGTTCTCATCTATTGTACTCACGTGAGATAGTTGATCGGTCAAATAGCTCGGTCCGCAAACGACGGAGGAAGCACATGGTGGAGGAAAATAGGGGCCCATTCCTTCGCAATCAATGGTACACCGCCGCGACCTCCGCGGAGCTCGTCGACAAGCCGCTGGCGCGGACGATCTGCAACGAGCCCATGGTGATCTACCGCTGCCGGGACGGACAGGTGGCCGCGCTCACCGACCGCTGCCCGCACCGCAAGGCGCCGCTCTCGTCGGGTGAGATCGTCGGCAACGACATCCAGTGCGGCTATCACGGCATCCGTTTCGCCGCCGACGGCGCCTGCACCCATGTGCCGGGCAACGCGCCGGTCGGCCGCAATTTTCGCGCGCGGAGCTTTCCGGCACGCGATATGCACGGGCTGATCTTCGTCTGGCTCGGCGAGACGTCGCGCGCCGATCCGGCCCTGATTCCCGACTTCAGCGAGAACGTGAAACCCGACTGGGCCGGCGTCTGGGGCACCATCCTCGTCAAAGGCAATTACCAGCTCCTGCTCGACAATATCCTCGACCTCACCCATGTCGTGTTCGTCCACAAGACCACGCTGGCCGGCGGCGGCGTGACGGACACGCCGCTCGAGGTCGCGGTCGACGGCGATGTGGTGCGGGCGCAGCGCCTGATGCGCAACGTCGACACCGCGCCGATCTACAAGGCGGCGCGAGGACTGCACGGCAAGATCGACCGTTGGCAGTTCCTGGAATTCCAGCCGCCCATCTATGTACGGGTCACGCTCGGCGCGCGCGCCGCCGGCAGCGACACGCCCTACGGCACCCCGACCCACGTCGTGCTCAACAGCTTCACGCCGGAGACCGAGCGGACCACCCATTATTTCTGGTCGACGGTCCGCTCCTGGGCGCTCGACGACGACAAGGTGTCGAAGATCTACAAGGACATGACCGACCAGGCCTTCGCCGAGGATACCCGCATCGTCGAATTGCAGCAGACACTGATCGACAGCGACCCCTCGGACACGCCGCTGGTCAGCCTCGCCTTCGACCGCGCCGGCGTTGCGGCGCGGCGGATCATCAGGCGCAAGCTCGACGAAGAAGCGGCGGCGCAGCGGAGCCCCGCGACCCCGTCGGCAGCGCGCGCCTGAGGCGCAGGCTCAGTGCTTCGGGCGGATCCTGCGCAGGAACTCCCAGATCGGCACCGCGGTCAACCCGCCGACTGCGCCGCTGAGATAGCTGGGGATGTCCGCATTGAAGGCCCAGTGCCAAACCAGCCCCACGGCGTAACTCGCGAGCAGCATGGTGGCCAAGGTGATCAGCAATCGCTGCCAAAGTGGCACGGCTTCCCTCCTTTAGGCTTGACGCTGCGATCGAAGCAATCGCGACGGCGCGGCGGAGGAGACGTCGATCAGCCCTCCATCACCCCGTCTCCATCACCGGCTCCCGCCCAACCAGACGCGCGAGCTGGCGCAGGCGAATGAACACGCGCTCGCCGGCGAGCGCCTTGAGGCCGTTCTCGAAGCGCAGCACCAGGCGGCCGCGCTCGACCACCATCGGCGTCTTCGGCAGCACGCCGGTGGTCGAGGCGGAGACGAGATAGGCGACCCGCAGCGCCGCGCCGAGCACGCGGGCGCGGTCGAGCACGCGGGTCGAGGCGAGCTCCCGCAACCGTGGCGAAAGCTCCTCGTCCACCAGCCCGACATGGCGGAAGAACACCGCGAGCGCGATGTAGGCGCGGCCGGGATGATCGACCGCGACGAATGCGCCGTTGGCGATGATGTTGAGCGACTGCTCGCCGCGATAGTCGGGATGTGCCCGCCAACCGATGTCGGCGAGCAGGCAAGCCGCGTGGCGCAGCCGCCGCTCCTCCGCGGTCTCCTCGATTCCGGAGGAGGCCATGAAGCGATCCGTCCACGCGGTCAGCTCCTCGCCGTGCGCGGGCGAGCGCGAGCGCAGCACGTTGAGCTCGGCGGCGGCGGCGATCAGCGGGTCCTTGTCGCGCTCCTTGGAGTCGAGCATCGAATAGAGCAGGCCCTCGCGCACGCCAAGCGCGGAGATGACGACGTCCCTCGGCCGCGCGACCCGCACCAGGTGCTCGAGCACGAGCGCGGCATAGGCCAGCAGCGGCCGGCGGGCATCGGTGACGACCTCGATCTGCGAGAGCATTTCCGGATCGACCCGGTGCACCAGGCTGGAGAAGTCGGACGCCTCTTTCGCCGGCAGCATGTAGCCGTGCATGACGTGAAGCGGATAGCCGGTCTGCCACATGTGCAGCCGTGCGAGCGCGCGCCAGGTGCCGCCGATGGCGTAGAAGGTGCGTCCGCCGCCGCCTTCGAGCAGGCGGGCATCATCG
>WNGA01012878.1_pt1 | contig 10761 bp, 11 predicted proteins | sample 5400061 | NCBI WGS metagenome assembly WNGA01 (sample SAMN13153366, study PRJNA577476) | soil metagenome | isolation source: 100 cm soil or saprolite under grassland replicate 2 | place: USA:California | collected 2016-06-15
GCCGCGGCCTGCGCCGACTCCACGTGCCCGACCGCGAAGAGACCCGCTCCGACTTTCGCGCACGCCTCAGCCCATTCCTCGGGGCGTTCGACTGGAGCGGTCTGTGTCTCCAGGAGGCTGAGCGCCCTCATGTACGCGTTTGCCGCGCGGGCATCCGCGCCTGCGTTGAGCGACGCGCCGCCGGATTCGACGAGCCGGCGGACCTTCTCGAGGGCGCGGCCTTCTCGATCGAGCAAGCCCTGGAAGAGAGCCATCCCTGTCATCCCATCCCGCGCGCGCGGCCCGTTGGGGGTCGCGTCGGACAACTGGCCGACATGCAGGCGGGATGACTTATAGATATCGCCAATGGCCCGTGCACGTGGACAATCGCCCATGGGACGGAACGACGAAGCGCCGCCGAAGCCGCTAAATACCGCGGAGCCGATTCACGACGGACAATCGTCGGACGGGATGGGACGAATGGACAAACACGTATCGAAGCACGTGGATCCGGTGCGGCTCCGGAAGGAGACGCGAGAGTGGCTGGCGACCCGCACGATCCCGAACGTGCGCGAGGTCGCGAGGGACCTGGAGAACGCGGGCGAGGACGTGCACGACCTGAACGCGGCGATCGACGAGCTGGAGTCGCTCGTCCGAGGGGCGCGGACGAAACCCCGCAAGCGAGCCGTCGCGAAATCGCACGCGTGAGGAGTGCAGGGACCGGGATTTGAACCCGGGTCTCAGGCTTGGAAGGCCTGTCCGGCGAAACGCGGATACGGAGTCGGTACCAGTATTACACTGAAGCCGTCAAGACTCGGCCGACTTCAAGGGATGGGATCATGATTCCCGAACTCATCGTGCCCTGAGAAGAGTACTTTCATCCACGTCCCGTGCAAATGTTGAGAGTGCCCGACGTACAAGAGATGACGTGCGAGTTCATCGCGCACTCGTCTTTGCCGTTGGACCGATAGATCCCCGGCTAGGTTGGCTGATGGCGGAGTTCAGACTCATCACAAACCAATCGATAAGGAGCGCGCTCGCCTTGGACATCCGATCGCGGAAGCGACTGGTCCAGGCTGCTTACCGTGATTTGAGTCGCGACCACGCGGTTTACAAGCAGTACATTCCGTCTGCATTCGAGGTTGCGCTCGGCGTCCTGAAGGTCCATCGTCGTCGATTACGCTCAGGGAAACCTACGCGTGGTCCTTTCGTGAAGCGTCTGATGCTAAAGGCCGAGAACCAGTCGTATCACCTCGATCGGGAGAGCGGGCTTCTTGACTTGCCGATCAGGGCGGGCGAGCGCGTACGAATTCAACTGCCGATTTCGAACCTGCACCGGTCGTTTCTGTCGGACCGATCGTGGGGACTTGGATCGCTAACATTGGTTCCAGGCAAGGTAGTAATCACAATCCGAAAGACGTTACCGCACCCGTTCACCCCCACGTCTGCGATCGCCCTCGACACGAACGAGGACTCGCTGGACGCAGTCCTTGCTTCCGAGGAGGACTCGGTCCCGACCAGCGTTCCACTTGGTGGCATTCGACGAATCCAGCAAACCCACTACCGACGGCGGCGGAAGCTCGCGGCAAAAAAGGTCCGAGATCGAAGGGTCATGCGTCGCCTTCTGAATCGGGAGGGACGCCGGGAAGGGAATCGCGTCCGTCAGCGGCTCCATTTCGTCTCCAAGAGAGTCGTGCGGTTCGCTGAGAAGGCCAGTGCGGCAATCGTCCTCGAGGACCTCACCCTCCACGGCGCGGGCGGCCGATCCCGTCGCATGAATCGCCGGCTGTCCTCTTGGCCTCGCCGCGAGATCCACCGTCAGATCGAGTACAAGGCCGCACTCGCCGGCGTGCCGATCATCAAGGTCAACCCTGCATGGACCAGCAAGACCTGCCCAGTGTGTGGCGCCCGGCGCCGAGATAGGGTGGGCCCGGTGTTCGTGTGCCTGATGTGCGACTGGGAGATGGACCGGCAGATCAACGCAGGCATGAACATCCTGAAGACCGCCATCGCCTCGAACGAGGCCTTGGCAAGGGCTGTACGGTTCCAGCCCGGTGCCCTCCGCCATGACGTCGTGAGTCCCCTCTACGACCTCCTCCGAGAAGGAGGAGGCGCACGGGACGAGCCGAGCGGGGTGGAGTCGGGAATCCGCATTGAGACCTGACGGAATCGAAGGCCTGGGTCTTAACTCCGATAGGCTTCTTCGTAAGCATTTGATGTCGCAAGAGATTGTGTCAGTGAACTGAGGAGAGCTGAGGGCGGTTGAGAGTGAGCCAGGCGGGAAAGGCCTCAAGTACCGCAGGCGAGTGTCCCGAATCGCGCGTGGGTAGTCTAGCGGTACGACGTGGGCCTTCCAAGCCTACGACGCGGGTTCGACTCCCGCCCCACGCATTTGGCCCGGTAGGAAAATAGAGCGACCGGCGGAGTCGTGGAGGCGACCCCACTCCGCCGATCAGTGGGATGGATGGGCTGTAATCGTTAGCCGTCGTCGTCGGACGCATCGAAGTCGAGCGGGCATCCGTACGACGCGTAGACATCTTGCCAGCTGTGGTCTTCTCCCTCGTACATGTCGTTCACCGGGGCCATGATCGCCGCGCTTTGCACGGACGTCCGAAAGAGCCGCCGGTATAAAGCGCGGAAGGGAGGAGAGGTCCGCGAAAGTACTCGGCTGGAGGAGTGAAAGTACTGTTGGGCCCGCCATCCGCGTGGGATCCTCCAGCCGCACCGCGAGGCGCATCCCCGGACTGCGAGTTGGTCCTCTCGGCGTCTTTCGATGTACCGCCTCGGTCGGATCCGACGGACTGGCTACTGGTTGTCCTCGCGCGCATCGCGCTCGTCATCTTGCTCGGCTGGTACTCGTTCAGCGTTGCGATTGCGTTGCTGCGCATCCCGCTCGCGGTCGACCCCGCTCTCTACTTCCTCGCGTCTGTCTGGATCCCGACGTCGAACGGCACCGCGCTCCTGCTCCTGCTCGGCTGGGGAATTCAGACGCACCGCCCCGGACCGCAAGGCGTGTTCCTCGGGTTCCTGATTGCAGAGCTCCTCGCGTCGGCGATTGGGCTCGGCGCGGAGACCTGGTTCTATTGGGCCATTCGCGGTAGCCCGGCCCCTTGATTGAGATGGCACAAACGTTGGCTATCCTCTACTCCGTCTCCGCGGTGGCCCACGCCGTCGCCGTGTTTCTCATGCCCCTCCTCGTCCTCATGGGGCGGACACCGGCGCCTCCGTCGCTGGGGATCCTCCCGCCTCCCGCGCCGCTGAACCCGTGACACGCCTCACCTAATCGTGAACCACTCGAATGCGTGGTTCGCAGCGAGGGCCCCCCCGACGCCGAGTACAAGGAATGCGACCCCCGTCTCCCCGGTCCACGCCAACCCGACGGACAAGACCACAGCCACGACGACTCCCGCGATCATCCGCCGCAGCCGAATCGTCTCGATGAACACGACGAGGAATCCGAGAGCGAGGAGGAAGACGACGACCGCATAGATGGCCGCGACCGCGAGGTCCGGGAGGATCGGCATCCGGGCGCCGATGGCGGGCCATCGGCTTAACGTTACGGACCTGGGGCGACCCCATGGCGCACATGGACGGCCTCGCCGCGGCGCAGGTCGACCATCTCCCGCCAGCTGAGACGCGCCGTTCCGACGGCGCGCACTTCGCCTGCGTGACGGACGACGACCTCGTCTCCCGGCCGAATCTCGCGCGCCGCGTCGACGACACCGACCGCGAAGACGTTGCCCTTCGGGAGAAAGTCTTCAATCTCCACCCAATACGCGTCCCGCTTCGAGAGGATCGCGCCGCCGTCGAGGGTGAGGGACAGCATCCCCCGGCCCGTGTGCATCGCCGCCTGGCGACCGCCTCGAATGATCCGCACGTCCGGGAAGCGGCCTCGGAACGTCGCGCCGTTGACGAGGGCTCGGCCCGGCTCGCCGAACTGGAACCGCGCGATGTTCGCCATTTCTTCCGCGAAGCGGACCCCTTTCGCAACGTGCTCGTATCGCGCCGTCACCTCGTTCAGTCCGTACGTCAGGGAGGCCAGAGATTCGTCCGACGCCGGGCGTTCCTTCGACGTCGGGATGGCATCGGGCAACACCTCCCGGACGATCGGCATCTCGGCGCCGAGATGGGCGACCACCGCATCGTAGCGGTTCGCCTCTACGTACGCCCGCAGGTCGTCGGCCACGACCGCGGCCTCGTCCCGGCTCCAGTCGCCGGTGACGGGGATGTCGTACGCACGGGCGGGATAGAACCGCTCGAGCTCCCGCGGGATGAGGCCGAGCGGCGAGGTGACAATCACCTCATGCACGACGGAGGGATTCTTCGACGCCAGGATCGCATCGCGGAAGCGACGGTGGCTTCGACTCAGGGAGTACGGCTTGCGGGCGGAGCACGGCAGCAAGAGGAGGACCCGCGCCGACGGCGGCTTCGCGTAGCGCTCCCGCACGCGACGTCGGAATCGGACGACCTCGGGCCGGGTGAGGGACTCGTGGGAGTACGCGAGGAGCTCGCCTCCGGCGACGGGCGCGTACGGCTCGACGAGATCGTACCCGCGCAGGTCGAGATGCCGCACGATCGCGGTGTTCCAAGGCGCGTTCGCGAGGCGACGCTCGACCAGTTCCCGCAAGCGTCCGTGGGCGATGTGGTTCCGAACCAGGAGCATCTCGCGGAACAACGCGCGTTCGTTGTGAGCCGGGAGGCCCTCCCCCGCCGTACACGCGGGACAGCCGCACGCCTGTCGATCCGCCTCGTCCTCCGCCAACGCGCCGTCGGCGGTATGGAAGAGACCTCGGGCGCTGTCGAGCCCGATGCGGCTCGAATCGACGACGTCGATTCCCGCGTAGACGAGGACGGCCAGGTTCGACGGCGTCGCGAGCCCCGTGACAACGAGGACCTTCCCAGGGCCGAGCTCGTCCCGCACCCGCTGCACGGCCGCGACGAAATCCCGCGGCGAGCGTTCGAACTCGGGACCGTTGGCCAGGAAGATCGCGTCCGCAGCCTTCGCCGCCCGGACGTCGGACTCGCCCGCGACGATCGCGAGGTCTCCAATCGGGGCCGTGGGGGGCATGTCGAGGTCCGCCATCGACGCCGGCACTCCCTTTGTCGGCGGGAGATCGTCCGGATGGCCGGAGGATTGGGGAGCGAATAGGCTGCCGCTCACCCGGATCTGCGGCCGCGGATCCGCCGTCCGCTCGCGGACGAAGAGCCCCTCGGCATATTCGGGCGCCCTTCGGGAGGGGAGGTCCACGAATAGGACCATCGGGATGGCCAACGAACGGCCGCTACGCTGCCACTCCGCAGTGCGTCCGAGGCCGCCTCGATGAAAGACCTCGAGCATCGATCGCACGCGAATGCCGGCGGCCCGTCATAAAGCCGCGGACCTCAGCGGGCGTGTCTCACTCCCGCGACATCCCGATCGCCGTCGAGCGACCGCCGCCAGGTCGGGTTCACTCGAGCGTCGACGTGTTGCGCTCGATCAACGCGAGTTCCTTCGGCTCGAAGGCCCGGTCGTCGACGCTCAGGATGACGGACGCGCGGTGCAACGCGATCTGCTCGTTGACGTACTCCAAGAAATGCAGGATCCGCGCGAAGTCGTTGTTGATCATGAGGTACTCGATGCCGTCCAGGAGGATGACCGCCCTCGGGCCCTCGTTCACGAAGTTCCCGACGAGGTTGCTGAGGCTGTTCAGGTTGTGCGGGTCGATGTAGTCCTTCCCGAGAGTCGTCGAGAGCCAGACCACGCGGATCTCGTGCTCCCCGCGACGCCGGACGACGTGGTTCGGGTGCTGGCGGGTGATGTACATCGACCGCCACCCGGCGTCGATCGCCTGGTGGAAGTAGCCCAGGCCTTTCTCCGGCTTGCGTTCCTTGACGAGGTAGGCACGACCTTCTTCGAGGTCCTTCTTCTTCCCGAAGAGCAGGTCCCTGAGAAGTTCGTCCTCCTCGAACGCGAGCAAGAGCGGCCACAGAAGCCGCCGCATTTCCGGACCGGCTTGCCATCCGGAGGTCCGTTTTTATACGTATGGTGTCGCGTATCGGGCGTGAGACTCAAACCGCACCGGTTGTGCGCACGACGTCGTCGCAGCCAGGTCGTCGCCCGCCCGGAGCCGTTCCGATTGGCGAGTGCCACGGACACGCCGCTCCACGCGATCGAGCCGAGCATTATCGGTCGCGCGGAGTCACGCGACCGTGAACGTCCGGATGTCGGTCCCGACCGTGTCCCCCGTGTCGTCCACGGCGGTGAGGCGGTAAAACCACACGCTCCCGTGCTCGAAGCCCGCGCCTCCGCCGGAAGGGCCCCCCATCGATGGGAACATTGTGATGTATACCCCCGGGCTTGCTTCCTCTACGAAACCTTCGCCGCCACCGGACGAGTACGACACGGACCCGAAGGAACCGAACGACATGTGGAACCAGATGAACACCCCCCGCACTTCCGTGATGTTCGCCGCGCTGTCGACCCGCGCCGTCACTTCGACCGTGTCCAGGGGATCCGGCCGCTCCGGGACCTGCGTCACGCTCGTGAAGGCGAGGCCGGACGCGCCCCCTCGAAGGACCGTACCGACGGGGAAGAGGAGGTGGTTCGAGAACACCGGGCCCTGGCTCCGCGTGTACGCATACGCGAAGAGCCACACCTCCGTGTGGTTCTCGAAGGCGGGGAGATCGGAGGTGAAGTGCCCGCCGCCGCGGTCCCGCATGGTGCCACCACCTGCCGCCCCGCCAGCGAAGAACGAGGTGTACTGCAGTTCGACGGAGAGCGGGGACAGGGCGGACCCACCTTCCGCGTGGACGTCGACGACGATCGCGGTCCCCGGGACGGCCGGATCGGGGGAAATGTCGATGGAGAGGATTCGGAGCGGCGCCTCCGGCCTCGTCAGGACGTACGCCACGGCCCCCGTCGCGGCGAGGACGGCGGCGACGATCACGATCGTGAAGAGCTGCGCCCGGGACAGATTCCGGGCGGCCGGCGAGGTTCTCACGGCGTCGCCTCCAAGGGAAGTAGTCCGGTGGTCGCGGTGTTCCACGTGACGTCCCGGGCGACAACGATGTAGACGCCTTGGACGGGCTCGGGGGGATATGGCACCTCCGCGATCCAGCGATTGCCCGAGCGCGTCAGATTGTTCGGCTCGGGACCGTACGGGCCGGCGTAGACCTGGGCGAGATCGATCGCCGCGGTCGAGTTGATGTCGACGCTGAAGGTTAGGTTTCCGCTCGGCGTCCTCCCGATCTGAACGTCCCGGATCGCGAGGCCGCTCGCGCCGCCGACGTGGACCTGCCCGACTCGGACCGCATACGGTCCGGAGGTCACCGTCGTTTCCGACGAGGGTCCTCCGAAGCCCAGGACCTGGGCGGTGAGGGTGAACATCACCTCGGTTCCATCGGCAAACGCCCCGATGCGCACCCCGTACGTCGTTACGTCGATTCGCCGGACATCGGACCACCACGCCCGGCTTTCGTTGAAGTACGCAATCGAGATCGCATAGAAGGAGCTAATGGAAGTGAAGAAGTCATCGCCGCCGGCGAGGGTCATGTACACGTCGACGGGCTGGCCTGGAGCGGGGTTCGCGGGATACGTGACCCCCGTGATGGCGAAGCCTTGCCGCCCGGTCGACGCGAGGCCCGCCAAGACCGCCGATGCGAGGCCCGCCGTGACGAGCAACAACGCGGCGACCATCGCCGCATGGGCCGCCCACCGGTGACTCGCCCGGGGGAGCGCCACCGGGCGGACCCATTGATCCGCCGGATGACGTAGGAGAGGGGCCGCAGAGGCCTCGACCTGCCCTGGCCGGAACGCGAGGAGGGACGTCACGACGGCGTCCGCGACCCCCGCGCACAGGAGGTGATGCGCGACCGGCTGTCGGATCCGCGCGTAGTCGTACGGGCTGATGTGCACGAGGACGGCGCCGTCCCATGCGATTCGGATCCAGGTGAGCCGCTCCGGCCGGCGCCACAGCCAATAAAGATGCACGAACGTCGTCCACAGGCGGAACGTGCCGACGCCCGTGTCTGTAATCGGGTAGACGGTGATCCCGCGGTCGTCGAACCGGTGGTCGAGGAGCAACCCCGCCCTCCGGAGCGCCCAGGCCCACAGGTCGGCGAGGGACCGAGCCTCGCCTTCCGGGATCGGGCTGTAACGGAGCGTGTAGACGCGGGTCGAGTACCCGTCCGTCAGCTCGGCGATCCGCTCCCCCTCGCGAACCACGACGTTCCGGTAGATGTCCACCGTACTCGCGCGGAGACGGGGGTGGTAATGGCCGACGAGGGCGATGCCGATCCCCGCGAACAGAGAGACCATGAACAGGAGGGCGGCGACGATCCGGGCCGGGGAGAAGGAGAACATCCCCTGCCAGCCGCCGATGAGGAATGGAATCCACAAGATCACCGGCGCCATGACCACGAGGAGCGAGCCCGCGAACTGGAGCTCGTGGCCCGGGGACCTCGTCTTCCGCCACAGTTGGAGTTCCACGAGCATGTACACGACGATCCAGAAGAGGACCGCCCACGCCACGATCGCCTGGAGGATGCTCCCTACGAGATACGGGGTCGGGGAGAACGCGGCGAGCCCTGCGACTTGGATCACTGACCCCAGGAGAAAGGCAGCCGCAATTGCGAGGATCGGTCCCCACTCCAGCCGCCAGCGGTACTCCCGCTCCCGAGACTCGTCTCCCTCTGTCGCCACCGGCATCACCTCACGACCTCGATGACTCTCAGTCGTTCTGCCTCCTCGATGAAGTCGAGCAGCTTCGCAATCCGCGGCCCGCCCTCGACGCCCGCCTCTTTCGCGATCGTGGCCACGGACCGCGGCGGTTCGGAGGCGAACGGCAAACGGAAGAGGAACCTCCCCTCGTCTTCCGTCAATTCGAGGGTGCGCACGACCGTCCTCCATCGGAGCCCGCGCACGAACGACAGCCTCTGGACGACTCGCCGCTCCTCGTCCGCCTCCGCGAGGACGTTCCGATTCGGCCGTTCCCGCACGAGAGTGTGTCGCGCCGCATCCCCTGCGGTCTTGGAGGCGTTCTTCGCCACGGAGTCGAGGTCGATGACAATCTCGATCCGAGCCGACGCCAGGCCGTACTCCGTCAGCTCGCTCCCGTTCCGGGTCCGGTCCGTGACGAGGCCCATCGCCACGAGTTCCGCGAGCTTCCGCATCGCGGTCGCGATATGGATGCCGAGGTTGCGAGCGACTTCGCTTGCCGTGGACCAGTTCCGCCCGTGGAGTTCCTGGAGAATCTCGAGCGAGAACTCGCGCGCGAGGGACGCGAGGATGGACTTCGTGTGCCCGATGTCAGCAACAGCAAACAGTTGTCTAGGCTGCAAGTTGCTACGGTAATAAGTAGTATATGTATTTAATATATTCTGTTGCGACCAGGAAGACTGTGCGCTGATCGTTGCGAGTCGACACGGTCCTTCCCAAGGGCCGTCGACGCGGCAGACGACGCGCATGGTGTCGCTTACCGGGGCCAAGACTTCTTCCCGCTTCAGGAGCATTCGCTCGTACCGGGCGGGGCCGCGGGACGGCTTATCGCCATCTTCCGAGTCCAAACATCGGAAGCGCTTGGCCACGGGTTCCATAGAGCCGATGATCCGGCGTGTTCATGGCGCATACCCTCCCGAGGCCGTGTCACCCAGCCCCATGGCGGCCCGGAAGCTTTATCGGCCGAGGGCTTTTCGTCCGCCTCCATGGCGTCGCCGATCGTCGGGATCATCGGAGGCTCCGCGCTCGGAGACGCGTTCGCCCTCGAGGACGAGCAGGCCCGATTCCTCGTGACGCCCCACGGCGCCCCGAGCGACCCGCCGCGGACGGGGAAGCACGGCGCGACGACCGTCGTGTTCCTCCCGCGCCACGGAAAGGATCACCGCATCCCCCCGCACAAGTTGAACCACCGGGCGAACCTGTGGGCGCTCAAGGAGCTCGGGGTGACGCACATCCTCGGGACCTCGTCCACCGGCTCGCTGAAGAAGACGATCCTCCCGGGGACGTTCGTCGTGCCCGACGACTTCGTCTCCTTCTGGACCATCCCGACGTACTTCGACGAGCGGGTCGTCCACGTGACGCCGTCCCTCGACGACGGACTGCGGAACGTCCTCGTCGCAGGGGCGAAGGACGCGAAGGCCACGGTCCGCGGGCAAGGCGTGTACGTGCAGACGATTGGGCCGCGGCTCGAGACGCGCGCGGAGATCGCGTACTTCAAGACGATCGGCGACGTCGTCGGGATGACCATGGCCTCCGAGGCGACGCTCGCGAGCGAACTCGGGCTGCCGTACGCCGCCCTGTGCACGGTCGACAACTTCGCGAACGGGATCGTGGTCAAGCCCCTGACCTTCGAGGCGATCCGGGAGACGCAGCGAGCGAACGCGGACCTCACGAGGTCAATCGTCGTCCATGCGCTGGGGCACATCGGATGAGCATCCTGATCAAGGACGTGCAGCTCGAGGGCGACGTCACGCAGATCTACATCGAAGGCAACCGGATCGCGGAGATCGGAAAGAGACGGGAGGCCGACACCGTCCTCGACGGCAAGGGGCGCATCGCGCTCCCCGGCCTCGTGAACCTGCACACGCACGCCGCCATGAGTTTGTTCCGCGGCTACGGGGACGACATGGACCTCTCGACGTGGCTCGAGACGAGGATCTGGCCCGCGGAGGCGCGCCTCACGCCGGCCGACGTCTACTGGGGGACGAAGCTCGCCTGCCTCGAGATGATCAAGAGCGGCACGACGACGTTCAACGACATGTACTTCCACGCGGACCAGGCGGCGAAGGCGGCGAAGGAGATGGGGC
>WNGA01018065.1_pt1 | contig 10761 bp, 9 predicted proteins | sample 5400061 | NCBI WGS metagenome assembly WNGA01 (sample SAMN13153366, study PRJNA577476) | soil metagenome | isolation source: 100 cm soil or saprolite under grassland replicate 2 | place: USA:California | collected 2016-06-15
GACCGAACTGATCAAGGAGCGGCGCCTGATGAACTGTGCCCGGCTCGTCGGCGAGGACGCGGTAGATGTCGGCGACGTCTTCGACGCCGAAGTGCGCGACGGCATCGCGGGGAGCGCCTTGGAACACGAGGCGGCCACCGCGGCCGAGGACGATCACCTGGTCGCAGTGCTCGACGTCGTCGGGGTTGTGGGTCGTCATCACGATCGTCGAACCGCGGTCGGCCAAGGTGCGCAACGTCGCCAGCAGGTTCCGGGCACTGCCGGGGTCGAGGCCGGAGCTGGGCTCGTCCAGGAAGAAGGCACGGGGTCGGGTCAACAGCTCGACGGCGATGCTGACCCGTTTGCGCTGGCCGCCGCTGAGGCGCCCGACGACGGTCGTGGCCCGCTCGGTCAATCCCAGTACGTCGATCGTGCGCTCGACGACCCGCTCCCGCTCGGCGTCCGTCAGCCCCGGTAGACGCAGCCGGGCGGCGTGGCGGATCGTCGAGCGGACCGGCAGGTCCCGGTGGATGATGTCGTCCTGGGGGACGTAGCCGAGCGCAGCGCGGAACGCCTCGCGGTGGCGGTGCAGATCCCAACCGTCGATCTCGACCTGGCCGGATGAGGGGCGGCGAAGGCCGGCGAGGGTCTCCAGGAGGGTGGTCTTGCCGGCGCCACTGGCACCGATCATCGCGACCAGCTGTCCCGGCTCGATGGTGAGCGACACGTTGGACAGGATGTGAGCGCCGCTGCGGAGCACCCGGCTGACACCGCGCGCCGCGATCCGTACGCCGGACAGGAAGTCGTTGGCAACGGTCGTGGTCGGTCGGGTTTCGAGTTGGGTGGTCATGGCGGGTGCTCCGTTGGTGGGGGTCGATCGCGGCGGACGGTACGGGTCCGCGCTTCTCTCAACCTTCCCTGGGGGCCGAGCGCGGGCCGGTGCGTACCTCCACGCGGTCTCCAGCCGGTCCCCGAGCCGTGGGTTCGTCGCGTCCGTACGGTGCTCACCACTGATCTGCCGTCGATGCGCGGGGGAAGGTCCCGGGAAGGTGACCTCCCTATGGTCACGACCGACCCAGCAGAACAAGGAGGATCAGCCATGAGCACCGCCACCGTGATCGATCGTTCTGACGGCGCCGCGTGCCGCACCGGGCGGCACCCGCGCAGCAGCCCCGCGTACGTGCGCGGGATCCCGTCGTGGGTGTGGCAGGCGGCGCTCGCTCCGCGCCGCCGAGCGGCCGCGGCCGTCACCTGACCCGAGCAGCCCCACTCCCGACATCCACGACGAGGCGACGGGCGGGACCGGTGGCTGTAGTTGTGTCGCGCATGAGGGGGGTGTGCGGACGGGGGCGCAGAAGTGTGACCGGACCTCGTCAGCGCTGCGGCGCCAGCCGATCCGCTGGTGGTGACCACCGGTCTGGCCCAGCCCCGGACGCGCACCCGCTCAGTCCCGCGATCGCCCACGAGCTCGATCGGACAACGACGGTTCGGGGGGTGCGAGTCGTACGGGTAGCGCCCCGGCGGCCCGCGCCGCACAAGCCTTGACGGGTGCCGCGTCGGGCCATGAGCAGTAGTTTCGGCGCATGCCCCACGCCGCGCGCTCCGGACGAACGCTCGCCGATGTCGCCGATCGGCTGTCCATGTCGCTGGTCGAGGCGATGGAGACCCAGCGGGCGGTGCGCCGGTTGCTGCCCGATCCGGTCGACGACGCCGTTGTGCTGCGGTGCATCGAGCTGGCCCTCAAGGCGCCGACCGGTTCGAACGGCCAGAACTGGGAGTTCGTCGTGGTGAAGGACCGAGCGGTGAAGGAGCGGCTGACGGGACGACGGCTCGCATCCTGAAGTCGGTGGCCTGGCAGGTGGAGCACTTCGCCGAGCTGCCGGTCCTCGTCGTCGCCTGCCTGCGGGGCAGCAAGATCCCCTACGTGCCGATGCCGGCCATCGCCGAGAGCAGCTACTACGGCTCGATCTACCCGAGCGTGCAGAACCTGCTGCTCGCCGCTCGAGCGGTCGGGCTCGGCGCGTCCCTTATCACCTTGCCGCTGTGGAGCGTAACGGCGGCCCGGGCCATCCTCGGTCTGCCGCTGTCAGTGCAGCCGTGCTGCATCGTTCCCCTCGGGTGGCCGAAGGGTCGCTATGGCCCCACCACACGCAGGCCAGTCGGCGAGGTCGTGCACCTCGACCGGTACGGGAGCCAACCCTGGCGTTGACTGGCGTTGACCAAGGCGATGAGCGCGAGTGGGAACCGACGCTTGTCGTCGACGTGCCATCAGATGAAGAAGGACAACGGCGAGCGCCGAACGAAGGCGCACTGTCCGTGCCCGTCGAGTCGACGCCGCGGCCGCGACCGCAAGCGCAGAGCGGCCTCATCGCGCGCTGACGGATATCGGTCGTGTGCTGTGGCGGCCGGCGGTCAGAGGTCGCCGGCTCGGTGCCGAAAGTGGGTGAGGGTGACGACGATCTGCTGGAGCTGAGCGTCGCCGAGGTCGATGCCGAATCGGATCTTGCCGACTGCCTGGGTTGCCCGCGCGGCGAGTCTTCGCCCAGCGGGTGTCAGGCGTGCCAGGGTGCCGCGCCGGTCGGCGGGGTTGGGCTCGCGACGGACTAACGCCTGATGCTCCAGCTTGTCGATGAGCTTCGTCACGCCGGTCGGATGGACCATCAGCCGTTCGCCGATCTTGGTGATTGGTAGCGCACCGCGCTTGGAGAAGCTGAGCAGCATCAGCACCTCGTAGCGCGCAAATGTCAATCCGAGAGGCCGCAGCGCCCGGTCAACGGCGGTGGAGACGAGTTGCTGGGCGCGGATGATCGATGTCGCGGCCGCCATGGCCAGCGGCTCGTCCAGCTCGTGCTTTTCCCACTGGCGCTTGGCCTCCAGTATGGCATCGAAGGGCTCGGCGCCGGGCATGACGTCACCGTAGTGGCCCGCGACGTTCGCTCGACAGTAGATGAGTACTCAGATACTGTGCGCTCATGCAAATCACGTGCGTCGGTGTGGTCGGCTGCGGACTGATGGGATCAGGGATCGCGGAGGTCGTCGCGCGAGCGGGTTCGGACGTCGTGGTCGTCGAGGCAGATGAGGTCGCGGCCAAGGCCGGACTGGCTCGAATCGAGAAGTCGGTAGATACCGCGGTCGCCCGAGGCAAGCTCGACGCCGCGACCGGCGAACGAGTGCTCGGCCAGCTCCGGGTCGTGAGCGATTTCGACGCGCTTGCCGATCGCCAATTGGTGATCGAGGCCGTCCCCGAAGTCGAGCAACTCAAGGTCGCGACCTTCAAGAGGCTGGACGACGTGGTCGAGCATGGCGACGCGGTGCTCGCGTCCAACACCTCGTCGATCCCGATCATGAAGCTGGCGATGGCGACTCGGCGGCCGGAGCACGTGCTCGGTCTGCATTTCTTCAACCCTGTGCCCGTACTGCCCTTGGTGGAGTTGGTGACTTCTCTGCTGACCGGCAGCGACGCCGCGGCACGCGCTGTCAGCTTCGCCGAGGACTCGCTGGGGAAGTGTGTCATCCGATCACAGGACCGCGCTGGGTTCATCGTGAACGCGCTGCTGATTCCCTATCTGCTGTCGGCGATTCGCATGCTGGAGTCGGGCTTCGCATCGGCGGGCGACATCGACACTGGGATGGTCCAAGGTTGCGCCCATCCCATGGGTCCGCTCGCGCTCACCGATCTCATCGGATTGGACACAACGATGGCCGTCGCCGAGTCCTTGTACACCGAGTTCAAGGAGCCGCTCTACGCGCCGCCGCCAATGCTGTCGCGGATGGTCGACGCTGGCCTTCTCGGCCGCAAGACCGGTCGCGGGTTCTTCGACTACGTGCGATGAGCGTGGACCTGCACCAACCGCGGTACCCGGTTCGGGTCGTCACCGCCGCGAGCTTGTTCGACGGCCACGACGCAGCGATCAACATCATGCGGCGGATCCTGCAGCGTCAGGGCGCCGAGGTCATCCACTTGGGCCACAACCGCTCGGTCGACGAGGTCGTCAAGGCGGTGGTCGAAGAGGATGCCGGCGCGGTCGCAGTGTCCTCGTACCAAGGCGGCCACGTCGAGTACTTCACCTACCTCGCCGACCGGCTCGTGGACGAGTGCGCCGATCACGTTCGGATCTACGGAGGAGGCGGCGGCGTCATCGTGCCCGCAAAAATCGCCTCGCTCGCCGAGCGGGGAGTGCGGATCTTCTCACCGGACGACGGCCAGCGTCTCGGACTGGGCCCGATGGTGAACACCATCATCCGTGAGTGCAACCGCGAACCGAGGCCGGCGCCTCGGATCGACGAAGTGCTCGCCGGCGGCCGGGGGGCGGTGGCGCGCATGCTCACGGCCGTCGAACAGGGCACCGCGGCCGACGTCATAGGGCCCGAACTCGAGACGGCAGCCCAACGGCGTGAGGTACCGGTCCTTGGCATCACGGGCACCGGCGGATCCGGGAAGTCGTCCCTGACCGACGAGCTGCTGCTGCGGCTTCGGCTCGATCAGAACGACAAGGTTCGCATCGCGGTGCTGGCCGTCGACCCCTCGCGGCGCCGAGCCGGCGGCGCCTTGCTTGGCGACCGCATCCGGATGAACGCGATCGATTCGAGCCAAGTCTTCTTCCGGTCGGTCGGCACCCGCTCGGCCCAGTCGGAGTTGCCCTTGTACCTGCCCTCGATGGTCGACGTGCTCAAGGCCGCGGGCTTCGACCTCGTCGTAGTGGAAACGCCCGGGATCGGCCAGGGCGACGCTGCCATCGCGGATCTGGCCGATGTGTCGATCTACGTCATGACGCCGGAGTTCGGTGCGCCTTCACAGCTCGAGAAGATCGACATGCTCGACTTCGCCGACGTGATCGTCATCAACAAGTTCGAACGACGCGGCGCCGAGGATGCCCTGCGTGATGTCCGCCGCCAGCTGGCGCGGAACCGCGAGTCGTTTGGTGACCTCGAATCGCTTCCCGTGTTCGGCACGGTGGCGGCGCGGTTCAACGATGACGGCGCGACCGCCGTCTACCGAGAAGTGCGGGATCGGCTGAGCGCCCAAGGGTTGACCGTCAACGAGGGCTCGCTGACGCCGGTCAACACCATGACATCGACCGGTTTGAGCGTTCTGGTGCCGCCCGCCCGTGTTCGTTACCTGGCCGAGATCAGCGAAGGCGTCCGGCGCTACCACGCGACGACCGCCGAGCAAGTGAGCGCCGTTCGGACCGCTGACGCGGTTGCTGCGGTGGCGGCCCGCGTGTCCCTTCCGGAGATCGATGAGCTCATGGGCGACGCCCGACAGGCGGTGGCGCCCGATACCGAACGGCTACTCGCCGCGTACGACCAGGATCGCGAAGAGTTGCGTGGCGCGGACCAGGGGGCGCGGCAATCGTTGTCAGGAACCTTGGTCCCCCGCGTCGCACTACCGCGGACGACCGACCGGGCCGAGCTTGTTCGCTGGTTGCGCAGCGAGAACCTCCCCGGCCGCTTCCCGTTCGCCGGGGGCGTGTTCCCCACCAAACGCGACGACGAAGACCCCACCCGGATGTTCGCCGGCGAAGGAGGACCGGCCCGCACGAACCGTCGCTTCCACTACCTGGCCGCCGACCAACCGGCGACGAGACTGTCGACCGCCTTCGACTCGGTCACGCTCTACGGCGCCGACCCCGACGAGCGGCCCGACATCTACGGCAAGGTCGGCAACTCCGGCGTGTCGATCGCCACCCTCGACGACATGAAGGTCCTGTTCGACGGGTTCGATCTGATCGATCCCTCGACATCGGTGTCGATGACCATCAACGGCCCCGCCCCGGCGATCCTCGCCATGTACCTCAACACGGCGATCGACCAGCACCCCGAGCTCGACCCCGCCGAGGTGTTGCGCCGCGTGCGGGGCACGGTCCAGGCCGACATCCTCAAAGAGGACCAGGGCCAGAACACCTGCATCCTCTCCACCGAGTTTGCCCTGCGGATGATGGCCGACATCCAGGAATGGTTCATCGCCAGGGAGGTCAAGCGCTTCTACTCGGTATCGATCTCCGGCTATCACATCGCTGAAGCCGGCGCGAACCCGATCAGCCAGCTCGCCTTCACCCTGGCCAACGGCTTCACGTATGTGGAGGCCTACCTCGCTCGCGGCATGGCCGTCGACGACTTCGCCCCGAATCTGTCCTTCTTCTTCTCCAACGGCATGGACCCCGAGTACACCGTCCTCGGGCGCGTGGCCCGCCGCATCTGGGCCATCGCCATGCGCGACCGCTACGGCGCCAGCGAACGCTCCCAGAAGCTCAAGTACCACATCCAGACATCGGGCCGATCGCTGCACGCTCAGGAGATGGCCTTCAACGACATCCGCACGACGCTGCAGGCCTTGTGTGCGGTCTACGACAACGCCAACAGCCTGCACACCAACGCCTACGACGAAGCCGTCACCACCCCCACTGACGAGTCCGTGCGGCGGGCCATGGCGATCCAGCTCATCATCAACCGCGAGTGGGGGTTGGCCGGCAACGACAACCCGCTTCAAGGCAGCTTCATCGTCGAGGAGCTCACCGATCTCGTCGAGGCCGCAGTCCTCGACGAACTCGACCGCATCAGCGAACGGGGTGGTGTCCTCGGCGCCATGGAGACCGGCTACCAGCGGGGCCGCATCCAGGACGAATCCATGCTCTACGAACAGCGCAAGCACGACGGCTCCCTGCCAATCGTCGGCGTCAACACCTTCCTGTCCGGCGATGTCACCGGCATCCCGCCGGTCGAGCTGCGTCGATCGGACGACAGCGAGAAGCAGGAACAGATCCTTCGCCTTCGGCAGTTCCAAGCACGCCACGCCGACGAACGCGAACCGGCCCTTGCTCGACTACGGGCGGCGGCGCTCGACGGGGTCAACACCTTCGACGCGCTGATGCACGCGGTCCGCCATTGCAGCCTCGGCGAGATCACCGGCACCCTCTACGAGGTCGGTGGCAAGTACCGCCGCAACGTCTGACATTCAGCCGGAGAGCCGCTCCTGGCCAGTGACTCCCGGAGGACGCGGCGCAAGAGCTTGCCCGCCTTGCTGAACGGCAGCGATTCGACGAAGGCAATGCGCGTGGGCGACTTGGCGGATCGCAGCCGGCTGCTCACGTGCCCTCGGACCTCCTCCTCCGGACCTGGCGGCACCGGGCTCGAGGACGATGGCGGCGGCGGCGAGGAGCACGACCACCCGGCCGTCGCCATGGCGGCGGTCGTCGGCGTCCCGACGTCGAGTTGGGTGAGGTTGGCGTGGCCGTCGGCCGCCATCTCCAGCAGCATCCCGAGGTGCACGTCGACCCGCTCAGTCCGAGCTCGGCAGCGGCTTGGCCTGCTTGACCTCGAGCGGGCGCTTCCCGACGGACACCGAACCGGGCCCGGACTTCGTGCACAGGACCTCGAGCCCCTCGGCCGCGTAGCGCTTGCCGACCTGGCTCCCGGAGTCGAACGGGGGAACGGGGCCGAGAGCTTCGCCAGGGGGCTGGTCGCTCGTGAGTACCGGCTTGCCCCCGATGCGCAGGTCGACTTCGTCGGTCGGAGCCCGCACAACCACGATCTCGGCGGTGCACACCGCCGACCGGAGCCGTGCGCCTGGGGTCAGCTTGATCGGCATGAGTGCCCTCCTTGACTCGACACGTGTCCAATTCAACTTTTCCTCTGGACACAGATGGTCTGGCTTCATAGTATCGGACGTCTACAGCTCGTCAAGCAAGCCTGCCGTGGACCAGCAGTACGACGAGATCCTCGCCGACGTGAGCTACGGGAGGCAGAAGTGCTCAACCTGAAGATAGAGGGCGTCCTGGCCTAGGGCGCCAAGTCGTGGGTCGGCAAGGGACTGGCCGACGGGTTGGCAAGACCACCAGAAACGGGGGGTTGTCGAGAGATGTGGTCCTTCATCGCACGGCGATTGCTCACCGTGATCCCCGTGTTGTTCCTCGTTTCGATAGGCGTGTTCCTGCTGCAGGCGCTCGTCCCGGGCGACCCGGCGGTGCAGGTGGCAGGGGACCAGGCCACGCCCGAGCAGATCGCCCAAGTGCGACACGACCTCCACCTCGACCGGCCGATCGTCGATCGCTACGTCAACTGGGCCCGTGATGCCGTCCGCGGCGACCTCGGCTCGTCGATCTACAGCAACGCCAGCGTGAAGGATCAAATCGCGTCGCGGTTCCCCACCACCTTGAGCCTGGTCCTCGCGAGCGTGGTCATCGCGGTGGTTGTCGGCTTGCCGCTAGGGGCCTTCGCCGCGGTCTTCCCGAACGGGATCATCGACCGCATCTCGCGCGGAGTGTCGAGCCTCGGGGTCGCCATACCGAGCTTCGTGCTCGGACTGCTCCTCATCATCGTCGTCTCGGTGAGACTCCGATGGTTGCCCCCACTGGGCTACACCGCGATCGCCCAGGACCCGGGTGAATGGGTCCGTCACATCCTCCTCCCGGCGGCGACGCTCGGCGCCCTTCTCATGGCCATCTTCTCCCGCCAGCTCAAGGCGTCGCTGAGCGACGCAATGGAGTCGAACTACATCCGCTCGGCGTTCGCACACGGGACGTCGCGGAGTGTCGTGATCTGGAAGCACGGGCTGAAGAACTCGATGATCCCGGCCGTCACGGTGCTCGCCGTCCAGACGGGAGCACTGCTCGGCGGCACCGTCATCGTCGAGCAGATGTTCTCGATCCCCGGTATCGGCCCGTATGTGCTCGACGCCATCCGGCGGGGCGACTACCCCGTCATCCAAGGCGTGGCGCTGGTGTTTGCGCTCAGCCAGATGCTCATCGGCCTGCTGCTGGACGTGAGCTACGGCCTGCTCAACCCGAGAGTAAGGGTCAGCTGATGCAGGTGTTGCCGGGCCCCCTGGTGGCTGCCCCCGACGACGAGGTTCTCGCCGCGCCGGCCGCGGGGCTTGCGCCGAGCCGGCGCGTCCTACGACGCTTCCTGCGCAAACCGTCGGCGGTCGTTGCTGCCGCGTTCGTGCTCGTGGTCGCCATCGGGTGCACCTTCGCCCCGTGGCTCGCACCTTACGGAGCCAACGACCGGGTGCCGGGCGGCGCCCACCAACCGCCGGGCGCGCACTACCTGCTCGGGACCGACGGGACGGGGCGTGACATCCTCAGCCGGCTGATGTTCGGGGGTCAGGTGTCGTTGCGCGTCATCGTCGCCGTGGTTGCACTCGCGCTCGCTGTCGCCGTCCCTGTCGGCGTCCTCGCCGGCTTCAAGGGCGGCGGGATCGATCTCGTCATCATGCGGCTGGTGGAGGCGGGCTCCGCAGTCCCGCCGCTGATTCTGGCCCTGTGCGTGGCGGGCGTCCTCGGACCGGGAGTCAACAACGTGATCTTCGCCCTTGCGCTGGTGATGGTGCCGGGCCTGGTGCGTCTCGCCCGGGGGTCGGCGCTCGCGGTCGCCGCCGAGCCGTTCATCGAGGCGTCGAAGGCGATAGGGACGCCGACGAGGAGGATCGCCGTACACCGCGTGTTCCCGAACGTCCGGTCGGTGATCATCGTGCAGGTCGCCTTCCTGCTGTCGGGGGCGTTGCTCGCCGAGGCGGGCTTGAGCTACCTCGGCATCGGCGCCCAGCCGCCCACGCCGACCTGGGGCAACATGCTGCGCCAGGCGTACGACACGTCGCTGTTCACCGATGCATGGCAGGTGATCGCTCCCGCCATCGTGCTGGTCGCCACCGTGTTCGCCTTCAACACGATCGCCGACGGGCTGCGCGACGCGTTTGGCCTGGCGGCAGCTCCGAAGCGCCGCCACCGTGTTCAGGGCGGAGGTCTCGGGCTCACCGCCGTGTCCCGGAGCGCCGCTCCGCCGGCCGCGACCGACGAGCAGGGCGACGACGTGCTGCGCGTCTCGGAGCTCTCGGTCGTGTTCGACGGCGACGACGGTCCGACCAAGGTGGTCGACAACGTGTCGTTCACCGTGCGCAACGGCGAGATCCTCGGGCTGGTTGGCGAGAGCGGCTGCGGGAAAAGCGTCACGTCGCTCGCGCTCATGCGCTTGCTGGCGTCGCCTCCCGCGGAGATCGTCGCCGGATCGGTCGTGCTCAACGGACGCGACGTGCTCGGCCTGGGCTTTGCGGAGATGCGGCGCGTGCGCGGGCCGCAGATGTCGATGGTCTTCCAGGACTCGCTGACCGCGCTGGCCCCGGCGTTCACCATTGGCAACCAGCTGGTGGAGTCGATCCGGGCGCACCAGCCGATCAGCCGGCGCGCGGCGCGGGCCCGCGCCGTGGAGCTGCTGGAGTACGTCGGGATCCCCGCGGCCCGCCGGCGCCTGGACGACTACCCGCACCAGCTCTCGGCGGGCACGCGCCAGCGGGTGATGATCGCCCACCGCCCTCGACGTGACCGTCCAGGCGCAGATCCTGGACCTGCTCCGGCGGCTGCGGAGCGACCTGGGGATGGCCGTCATTTTCATCACCCACGACCTCGGCGTCGTCGCCGAGATCTGCGACCGCGCGGCGGTGATGTACGCGGGCCAGATCGTGGAGGAGGCTTCCATCGAGGAGCTGTTCGCACGGCCGCAGCACCCCTACACCCGCGGCTTGCTGGAATCGATGCCCCAGGTAGGCGCGACGGCAGACCGCCTCAAGGTCATTCCGGGCAACGTGCCGCTACCGTCGGCCTGGCCCAAGGGGTGCCGGTTCCGGCCGCGGTGCGGGCTGGCGTCGAGCGAGTGCGAAAGAGTGCCGATCGAACTCACGCCGACTGCCTCCGGCCAAGCCCGCTGCCTCCTTGCGCAGCGCGTCGAGCTGACCGCCAAGGTCAAGGCGGGGCAGGCCCAATGACCGGGGTCCTCGGCCACCGCGGGGAC
>WNGA01030001.1_pt1 | contig 10761 bp, 4 predicted proteins | sample 5400061 | NCBI WGS metagenome assembly WNGA01 (sample SAMN13153366, study PRJNA577476) | soil metagenome | isolation source: 100 cm soil or saprolite under grassland replicate 2 | place: USA:California | collected 2016-06-15
CCGAAGGTATCGCTGCCGGCTCGAATCGCTGCTCGCGGTGGACGAGGGTGTCAAGAACATCCTCGGCGCGCTCAAGGATTCCGGTGAGCTCGACAACACGCTGGTCATCTACATGAGCGACAACGGATTCTTGCTCGGTGAGCACCGGATCAAGAACGGCAAAGTGCTGCCCTACGAGGAGGCGATTCGGGTTCCGCTCCTGATGCGTGGTCCGGGTGTCCCGCAGCACAAGACCGTTAAAGACCTGGTGGCGAACGTCGATTGGGCCCCGACGATTCTCGACGCGGCGAACGCGTCTCCCGGGCTACGGATGGACGGCCGTTCGCTTTTCCCCTTGATGGCGCACCGCGGGGACAGGGTGGGCCGGGCGATCGAGATCGAAGCGGCGCTGCCAAAGAAGAAGTTCAACGGCGTCGTCACGCAGCGCTACATGTATGCGGAGGGAACCGGTGGAACGGAACTCTACGATTTCGCCCGCGACCCCTTCGAGCTTCGCAACGTCGAGGGAGACGGCGGCTACGGTCGCGCCAAGGCCGCGCTGGCAGCTGACGTCGCGCAGTTACGGGGTTGCTCGGCGGCGGCTTGCCGCGAGCACCCGCGGGCCAAACTACGCTTGCACTACCGCTCCGGTCGCGTCAAAGGTAAGCGCTGCGCCCGGGGGGAGCTTGCGGCCAGCGTCGCCGGCGCTGAGAGCAGCATCGACCGGGTGGAGTTCAGCGTCGGCGGGCGCCGCGTCGCGCGCGACACCCGTGGTCCCTTCCGGCGTAGCCTCCGGCCCAGGCATCTCAAACGCGGACGGAAGGCGACGGTGCAGGCCCTTCTGAAGCTGGTCGACGGGCGGGAACTGACGGTCGACCAGAAAGTTCGATCCTGCTGACGCCCGGTAGCACCGGTCCGCTTCTTACTCCATCCGGATCCACCAGTTCCAGAAGTGCTGAGTTTCTTGCCCCTCCATTTTCAGCACGGCGAAGCCGACTTTGTCGGCGATCTCCAACAGTTCGTCCTCTGAGAAGCCCAGCCCTCCGTCTTCCTCCGCCGCCGGAGTCGAGCTTCCTTCCACCTCGAACTTGAAGATCCTTCCGATCTTGAGCGTGCGATGAACGGCTCGGAGGTAGGCGATGATTATCGCCCGCAAAGGCAAGTGGTGGAAAACGCCCGAACAGTAGGAGAAATCGAACAGCTGGCTTTTGAATGGCCCGAGGTCGATGCCGTTCGTCTCGTAGAGGCGGACGTTGTCCTTGTCGGCCAGATTGATCTTCGCCAATTCGATCATTTCGGGTGAGACGTCGACGGCCCGCACGTCGCCAAAGATCTCGGCCAGGTATCTGGTCATCCGCCCCGGACCACACCCGATCTCGAGTACGGTCATCTCCTCCGGATCACAGTCGGCGCAGATCGTCTCGAGGTCGCTGGTGATCTGCTCCTGCGTCTCGATTCGTCCGGCTTCGAAATACTCGTCCTCGTCCCACTCGGAACCAGAGCCAGAACCGGAACCGGAACGAACCGGTACGGCGTGGGCCGCCAGGTTCTGGCGCGCCCGTTCATCCCACTGCCTTTTCATCACACGCGTCGTCGGGACGAAGGCGACCCGCTTCAAGAGAATCGCAAGCGAGCGTGCGTCTTGTGAGGTCCCATCATTACTGGGGCGCCACGTATTGGACGATTTCAGCCTGAGCTCGGGCTTGTCCCTCGGGTGGAGAATGCAGGGAATGGTCCACGACATGTCTCCGATCGGGAACGTGGCTACGGCCTCCTGACCACCGACGGTCAGGAAGAGCGTCGTCTCCTTCGCATCGCCGACCTCTGGCAGCTTGCCCTCGAGCGTGAGCTCACTGATGAATTCATCGGCCGTCACGGTAACGCGCAAGCCCCTGCCGGCGACCCAGCAGTCTGGCGCGAAACCCGCCGCTTTGCCGTCTTGGCGAACCGGCCCGACCAGGGGCACGGTGTAGTCCGGCTCGGGCTTCCCGCCGTCCTCCGGTTCTTGCCACTGGGTCAGTCTCTCGTAGAAGCCGGCGTCGAAGACCCACTTGTACTTCTGGTAGATGGCCTCCTCCGCCTCCTTCGTGTAATACGACAAGTACTCGTCGTGTCGGGACCTGTTCTTCCAGGGAAATTCGGCGTCACTCTCGATCCCGATCGAGGCCAGGGCATCCTTGACGTCCGTCTCCAGGCTCTCGAAGCGCGCGATCTTCAAGTTGGATGGGATCTCGCCATGCGAGTGGAAGTAGTGCTCCAGCGCGCGCGGGGCGTTCCGGTCGCCGACGGAGCTGTTGACGGCGAAGGCCGTGAAATCCCTCGTCAAGGCCAGCCGCTGGTTCGGGCCATAGTCCCAGGGGTGGCCGGCGCGAAGGTAGTGATACCGGGATACCTCCAGGTCGTAGGGATTCCTCAACACGGCGAGGATCAGCTTGAAGTCGGAGAGCGAGAATCCGTAGCGAGGAAGTAGGTCCGCAGCCTCCGGAAGCGATTCGTGTCTGCCCCCGAGCATCTGGACGATGCCCTGGCGACGTGCAAAGGCTTCGTCGAGCTCGGGTCGCGTGTAGTAGACAGGGGGTGGAAGGATTTCCAGCAGATACGTGCTTGCTGACATCCCGCCTGTCTTGGGGACGTGAAGAAAGAGGAGGTCCTTCGTGAAGATCATCGGGATCTATCGTAGCTTTACGTGGGCCTGCGGAGGTGACAAGGTTTCCAAGCGGCCCATGCGCTCTGCAGGAACGAACACGGTCGCGTCATTCTGTTCGCTCGGTCAAAGCAAAGATGGTGCACGTGTCTTCCTCCCGTACGATCGCGCGGTAGCGATCCTCGAGATGCTGCTGTAGACCCGTGTAGTAATCGAGCCACCAGAGGCTCGGCTTGGGGAAGAGAAGGAACTCACCGCCCTTGGCCCGCAAGCTTTCCAGCTGCGTAACAGCCTCCTCGCTGTTCGCCGGGTAATGGCCCGCGAAAACCTCGTCACCGGTCTGTGGGAAGTGCCAAGCACGATGGCCATTGAGCTTCAGGAGCTCCTTGTCGCCACGGCTCACCACCAGGATCGTCGCCTCAGGCGGCACGGTATCCGCTACGACCTGGCGGATCCGTTCCGCAAGCCGCCTGTAGCCTGCACTCTGTCGGTGCATGCCCTGCTGCCACGTTATCCCCCACTTCTCCTCGAAGCGACTTCGGTTTGCCGTGAGGGTGCTGGTGAACTCTCCTGTCGGATGCAGCTTGCCGAACGAAGCCTCGCCGAAATGGTGGACGAAGACGTCCTCCGCGCAGATCAGGCGGAGACCGGCCTTGCTGATGCGCATCGCATAGTCGTCGTCCTCCACCATTCCCAACTCGAAGCGCTCGTCGAGGGGGCCGATCCGCTCGTACACTTTGCGGCGCATCACAACGCAGAACATCATCAGCATTCGCATCTCGAAGACTTTGCCGGCGTGCGCTCTGGCGCGTTGCCTGGCGAAGCGCAGGAACTCACCCCATGTCTCGTAGTTCGCCTCGACCTCGGCCTCGTTGCCGATTCGGTTCGTCACCGGTCCGACGAGTCCGACGGTTGGATCTTTGAGCTTCGCCACGAGCGGGTTGAGCCATCCGGGCGCGACCATCGTGTCGTTGTTGAGCAGCACGAGCACACCCCCGGTTGCCAGAGCCAGTCCCTGGTTGCAGGCGCGGGCGAAGCCTAGATTCTCTTCGTTCAGCGCGAAGCGCACGTGCTGGTGGTGCTCGGCGAGCCGCCGGAGGTAGGTGGGGGTTCCGTCGCTCGAGCCGTTGTCGACGACGATGATCTCGTGACGCGGTGAGCTCGTATTGGCGATGACGCTTTCGAGGCACAGCCTCGTGAAGATGAGGTTGTCGTGGGTGACGACCACGATGCTGACCCGCGGGCGACCGCCTTGCTCTTGCTGCTCGGAGGCGGCCTGGGCGCGTGCTTCGAAGCGGGGAACCGGGCGCATCAAGACGGTCTCCACGGTCGCATCCGGAAGCTGGATAGGACGGCGCGATACCGGAGTGAGGACCATGCCGTGCGGAAACGGCTCGGCCGGCTCGGGCGCTCGCTGGCGACCGCGGCGACGAGCGGCCAGCTCGACACCTACCTCCGCCAGCAACCGCGACAGGACCACATCGTGGCTGAAGCACTGTCTCGCGACCTCCGTTGCGGCATCGCTGTGCCGTCGGTAGTCCGCGTCGATGCTCTCGACGGCCTCCACGATCTCGTCCATCGTCGAGAAACCAAACAGACCCTCCCCGGTCGGGAGAACGTTGCTGAAACCGGTTTCCTGGCTGATCACCGGGCGGCCCGCTGCCAGGTAGGTCGCGCTGCGGTCGCTGAACCATCCGGTTCGCAGGCGTACGTTCTGGTCCTTGGCAACGGTGAACTCGCCGCGCGAGCTCGTGATGTAGTCGCGGTAGTCTTCGGTGTCGGCGGAGAAGTCGAGCGCTCGCCTGACCTGCCAGCCTTTGCTTTCGAGCATGCGACGGTCGTCGTCGTCGTAGCTGCTGAGGGCAAGCTCGAACGACTGTCCGGTTCGCTCCGGCAAGTCGAGGAATTTCAGGAACTCATCGCTCTTACTCCAGCTGTACGTCCTCCCGTCGAGCGTGATGTGACGATGGTGCTGCCTCCAGTTGCCGATCGTCGTGAACACCGGGGTCGCGCCGACGGGGTGGTCACGCCAGAAATCGAGAACGACCGGCTGGCGTGTTGCGCGAAAAGAGAACTGGTCCAGGGCCGGTAGCTTGCAGTCGGGATTGCCGTAGTTCTCGGCGAACGTGAAGAGGGCGCAATGCGACTCCAGGAAGTCGATCGTCTTCTGACGACTCTCGTGAAGCTCGACCTGGAGCTCGACCGGGTCCGTCTCCAATAGAACGAGCCGGTCGGTGGCGGCAAGCTCGGGAAGCGGCAGCGTTCCCGCGTGGCGATATAAGCGGCAGCCCGGGCGGAGCCGTCATCCTCCGGCGATTCCATCAACTTCGTTGGAGTACATGCATGGGTCTCGACGTAGTAAACGTCGTAGCCCAACCGCTGGAGACCGAGGAGATAGTGAACGGTTTGCCAGACCACCCCCGCGACGGGGAAGTTGGTCATCATGCCGAGCAGGACGATCTTTTTGTTACTGATTGGTGTCAGCCATCCCTCCGCGTGCGAGCAGGAAGCGAAGAGGGTTTAGGACGCTTACGCTGCTCTGCCTGATCGACCGATTCGAGAAGCTGCCGCTGCCGGATCGCCGGAGGAGCCTTCCACCCGGCATCTTCGGCATTCGGTGCGCAGAGCTCGCATACTCGCTTGCGCTCCTGCAGCCCCTTGCGGCCTTCTCCCGGAGCCATGAAGAGGATGACCGGCTCGCCCTTGAGCAAGATCCGCCCGCAGAGATCGCAGGCGATGTCCTCTGGTTCGGCCCCGAGACGCTTTACGATCGGAGGACCATCGCTGCGCGCCTTCTGCGATCCCTTCGCCCGCCGATGTCCGTTCTCGCTCTTCCCTCCCGGCACGGCGCGAAGGTGCTCGCGCCCAGTTTGGAGCGCCTTCCCCATTGCTTGCTCGGGCTCGCCGTCTTGCTCCGTCGCGGCGCCACCGGTGGTCAGCTCGGCTCGGGCGATCGGCGGCTCCAAGCCCGCTCGCGCGCCTCTTCCGAGGGTCTGTGCTTCGTAGAGCTGCCGGTAGAGGCCATCGCGGACGATCAGCTCGTCGTGTGAGCCCTGCTCGACCACTTCCCCATGGTCCAAGACGAGGATCAGGTCCGCGCCACGGATGGTGGCCAGGCGATGGGCGATCAGGAACGACGTGCGACCGACCATCAGCTCGTCGAGCGCGTCGAGGATGACGCCCTCGGTGCGGGAGTCGATCGACGAGGTCGGCTCGTCCATGATGAGGATCGGGGCGTTCTTGATGAAAGCGCGGGCGATCGAGATCCGCTGGCGCTCGCCCCCGGACAGCTGGGCTCCCCGCTCTCCGACCGCGGTCTCGTAGCCGTCAGGCAGCTCGGAGATGAAGTCGTGCGCGTTCGCGGCCTTTGCCGCCGCGACGATCTCATCCATCTCAGCGCCGATCCTTCCGTACTGGATGTTCGTGGCAATGCTGCCGGAGAACAGCAGCGGCTCTTGCAAAACGACGCCGATCTGATTGCGCAGAGACTTGAGGGCGAGCTGCCGGATGTCGTTGCCGTCGATAAGAATCCGACCTTGTTTGGGATCGTAGAAGCGCACGAGGAGGCTTATCAACGTCGTCTTCCCGGCGCCCGTCGGACCAACGACCGCTACGCGCTGTCCGGGCTTCGCCTCGAAGCAGATGTCCGTCAGCGTTTCGTCTCGACTCTGGTAGGCAAAGCTGACGTTCTCGAAGCTTACGCCCCCCTTTGAGCGCTTCATTCTGATCGGCTCGGGGGCCTCGACGACCTCCGGAGCGGTGTCGAGCAGCCTGAGCGACGCGTTGAAATAGACGAACTGCTGGTGGAGCGAGCCCATCGTGCTGCTGATCGCCTCGAGCGGTTGATAGACGGAGGCGATGTACGAGATCAGCACGGTCAGCTCGCCGATCGTGATCTTTCCCTGGAGGACGTGCCAGGCGCCAAAGCCGAGCACGAGGCCGGTTCCCGCGGCCGTTGCCGCGGTTACGGCGAGCCCGAAGGCGGTTTGGCGGACGGTAAGCGCTACCCGAGCGTCGACCGCGGTCTCTGCCTGGCTCCTGAAGCGCCGGTGCTCATAGCTCTCACGGCCGAACGAGACGATCACGCGGAGCATCCCCATCGCCTCGTGGACGATCGAGAGCGAACGCATCTCCAAGCCCATCACTCTCTGAACCCGCGGCACTATGCGGGTGCCGTAGAGACCGAGGGCGTAGTAGATGAACGGGACGGCTACGAGCGATATCAGGGCTACCTGCCAGTCGATCAGGATCGCGATCGCGAGCATGCCGACCAGCGTGAGGGCGCTCTGCGCGAGCGGAGGAAAAGACGTGAGGATCGTTCCCAGTGCGTTTGCCTGGATGTTGATCCGGCTCATCAACTGGCCGGTGAGCGTCGAGTCGTGGAAGGTGAGCGAGAGGCGCTGGGCGTGCTCGAAGAGGTCGCTGCGAAGATCGAGGACCATCCTCTGGTCGAGCTTCGTGTGCACGTACTCCGACAGCACCGTCAGGCCGCTGCCGAAGACGGTGATCACAAACCCGAGGCTCGCGGCGAAGATCAGGAGCAGGTACCGGTCGGGGTGTGAGCCGAAGATGGATTTCAGAAAGAAGGGGGGAGACTTGTGCGCCAGCACGTTGTCGATCATGATCGCCAGCGGCCACGGCTCGGCGAGCGCGATGACCGCGCCGAACAGCGTCACCAGAACCGAGATGACTGCCAGCTTCCGGTACGGCCGCAGGTAGGGCAGCGCCCGCGGTAGAGCGCTCCAGAGTCGCCACGCTCCCTTCGTCCTCACTGCGAGTCTTCCCTCCGCATCATCTGGAGCCGAGAGGAAAGCACGTACGTCTCTGCTTCTTGGCCGTCTGCCGGACGCGCCAGTGGAGCTTCCCCATTCGGCGATGGCCACGACGCGGCACCCGTCCCGGCGTCGAGCCCCGCATCCGCAGCGCTCTGTCGCACCTGTCGATCGAGCACGCGAACGATACTGCCCGTGGCCGTGCCGCAGTCCCTGATCGCAGAGAGCGTGAAGATGAGCGCGATCGCTCCGAGGACGGCGCAGGCGAACCAGCTACGGTCGAGTGCGGCTCCGAGCGAGAGCACGGCGAACACGATCGTGAGCGCAAGCCCGCCTCGTGACCATCTCGGCCACGAGCGATAGCGAACGAACTGCCTTCCCGAGCCGTGCTCCTCGACCGCCATCCTCACGTGCGCGGAGCCGAGCATGCCGCCGCGTATCTGGAGGTCCCAGCGGTCGTACTCACTTCCTTGATGCACAACGCAGCCCTCTCGCCGCAGCTCGTCATCGAGCTGCTCGAGCCGATCCTCGGGAGATTGCCAGCGCTCGCACCAGATGCTGCTGGTTCGGGGCACCGGGACTGCCAAGACCGGAGCGGTTCTACGCCTCCAGGGCGCAAGTCCGTGACGGAGCCGCCCCGCCAGGCGGGCGACCGGCTGGAGCATGTAGAGAAGCGCTGTCGTGGCACGGCAGCGCAGCGTGCGCAGGCGCGAGCCGGAAGCATTCGGAAAGGATGCGCGCCGGGCTCCGACGACCGCCTCGAACACCAACGCGCCTGTCGCCGCAATCAGCAACGGGAGCGCCAGCAGGAGGGGCGCCCAGACGATACTGAGGAGCGAGAGCGCGGCGAGGCCGGCGATCACCAGATACCACTCGGGCACCATCGGCAGCGATGCGAGCGGGCCCGGGTTGCCTTCATGGACGGACTGAAAGAGACCGGTGCCCCATCGACCGTAGTAGATCTTCCAGCGCCGCCAGGCGAGCCTCTTCGCTGCCCCGTTCCCGTATACCCGTCCAGCCCAGGAGAGATGGCCGACGCGGTTGTACCGTTCGGGCCACTTGCGCTCGAGCAGCGCCTCCGCCTTGCCGTACTCTCGCTGCTGCTTGAGATACGAGCGCACGCTATCGCGGCGGTGATGCCAGACAACCGCGCCGGGGCTGAACCCGACCGTCCAGCCCTGGTCCTGGAGGCGCCAGCAAATGTCCACGTCGTCCCCTGCGATCCGGAACTGCGGATCGAAGCCCCCGATCGCGTTCAGGCTGGCCTTGCGGAAGGCCATGTTGCAGCCCGGTATGTGCTCTGCCTCGCGATCGGAGAGAAGCACGTGGGTAGGGCCGCCGGGAGCGTGCGCGACACAGTCTGCGACGTGGCCGTCTCCGGGGGGCGGGATGTTCGGGCCGCCGACCCCGGCGTGCGAGCTCTTCATGAACGAGACCGCCAGGTGTGAGAGCCAGTGCGGATCGGGGTATGCGTCGGCGTCTATGTAGGCGACTATCTCGCCGGCAGCTGCCTGAAGGCCGACATTGCGCGCGCTCGCCAGGCCCTGGTTCTCGGTGCTGATCAGGCGGAACCCGTACGTTTGGGTTACCTCGTCGGTGGCGTCGGTCGAGCCATCGTTGACGACGATGACCTCGTAGTCCGGATACTCGAGCCGGTTCAGGCCGTCGAAGCAGGCAGGCAGCGTCTCCTCGCTGTTGTAGGTGCAGACGATCACCGATATTCGCGGCCATGACACGCCGTTCGGGAACGGTAACTCCGCAAACGCGTTTCGAACGGCGATCAGCGCGGGCTTGGGGTCCCGAGCCCGGTCGACGAGCCCGAAATCCCAGTTCTCGATCTCGACGCCACCGCGATGCCACTCATCGGTCCACGAGAAGACGAACACGCCCGCACAGCCGGCGCCGAAAGCGCTTCTGACCTGCCAGTCGAGAGCGCGTGCCTGTGCATCGCGGCTGTGGCTTTGGCTGTCGAGGCCGGTCTCGGTGACGATCAGGGGATGGTGGTCGGCGATGTTCTGAAGACGGTCGACGTAGGCCTCGAACTCGGGGCCGGTCTCCAAAAAGACGTTGAAGCAGATCAGATCGAGGAAGGGAAGCTGAAGGTACTCGGTGCTCGGATAGTTGATGTAGGTGACGAGCGCGCTCGGGTCCTCTTCTTTGGCCGCGCGGTAGAGCCTCTCGATGAAGCGCTCGGTCCGGCGCTTCCCGTGCCAGCGCACGATCGAGCAGGGGATTTCGTTCCCGATCGCATAACAGAGGATCGCCGGGTGACCGGAACAGCCTCGAATCGCGGCGCGAACTCGCTCCTCGATCGCCCTCGCACGCGAGCGGCTGTCGAGGAACGTCACGTGCTCCTCCCATGGCACTCCCACCATCACGTAGAGCTCGTACTCGAGCGCGAGGTCGAGCAGCCACGATGGCGGCACCGTGTAGGTGCGGACGGCGTTGACGCCGTTCTCGGCCATGCGGGCGAAGTCGCGGCTCACCACGTCGGGGTCGGGAAAGCCGCCCGACACCCCGTCAGGGCCGCCGAAGGTCCCGTACGTAACGCCCCGTATATAGAGCTTTTCGTCTCCGAGAAAGAGCGATTTCCCCCGCACGCTCGGCCTTCTCGCAGCAGCGTCGGCTGCTCTTTCCCTGCGACTCCGGCTCACCTAGACTCGATGCCTTTCGAGATTCTGTTTTGAGGTCGGAGATCCCCTCCGCGCCTCCCGCCTTCCCCCCCCTCGTGAGCCTGGCGTTGGACTCGAAAGGGGCTCTTAGCGTAGCAATTAGGCACTTGGCCGGGCAACCTGAAGATGCGAGAGAAGCACTTGCCAGTCAGGCCCGATTGACCGCGTCGAGCGCGCACGAAATCGGTCTAAGATTGCCGCGTGCGCGCTGCCCTCGTCGTCGCGATCGCCGCCGCTCTCGTCTTGGGCGCCTGCGGAGGAGACGGCGACTCCAATCAAAGCGCAATCTCATCTGGAACCTCGCAGGGGAGCACGGGCAAGGCCCCGAGCGGGGGATCCGGACCCACGAGCCGCCGGCGAGAGAAGAAATCGAAGCAGCGGCGGCGGGCGCAGGGCGGCTCCGAGGCCAGCGGCAGCGTGTTCTTCTACAAGGCGCGGTCTCGCTGCTCGACCATCCCGATCGAAGCGCTCGTTCAGATCTACCAGGCGAAGAGCGACAATCCGAAGGACGTCGCGCGCGCATACGCTGACCGCGAAGCTCCCGCTCCGATTTACAGGCGGGCGGCTGTCGCCGGCTGCCTCGCCGGGATCAAGAGCCGGCCCCGGCCGTAGCTCCCGACGATCGCACGGCGGCAAGTCACCCGCGCGAAGTCGATCGGACTGCGGGTCTTTTAGAACGCCGACCATGCTCCTA
>WNGA01012886.1_pt1 | contig 10760 bp, 14 predicted proteins | sample 5400061 | NCBI WGS metagenome assembly WNGA01 (sample SAMN13153366, study PRJNA577476) | soil metagenome | isolation source: 100 cm soil or saprolite under grassland replicate 2 | place: USA:California | collected 2016-06-15
ACAACCTCTCTGGCTAGGGACAATATTGGCAGGCGTTTCTCTAGGCGTTTTCGCGCCTGACGAAGGCTTCCGGCCTTCCTACCTGCGGTGATGCCCCGATCCCGTCTCCAGAACCCCCGAATTACGCGGAACGCAGGCGCCAGGCGTAGGCGACGCCGGCCAGCGTGACGAGGCCGATCAGGCAGCTGGCGATCACGACCGGCTTCGGGGAGTCGGGATCGCCGAGCGCGAACAGGGCAGCGAGGTCGAGCAGGCCGGTGACGGCCAGCAGCGCGAGGCCCGCCCGCGCCCGAGAGGAAGAAGTTGTCATGGCCAACTGTCGCGTCCCGGGGTCGGAAAAGTTTCACTGCGTGCAGGGAATTTTCCCGGCACGGGTGACGTGTGGTGCGGATGGGTTGGGTTGGCGCATGACGGTTCATCCAACCTCGGGCCCGTTCTACTGGGGAACGGGCGACCGCGCGACCGCCTCGATGAACTCGGCGCGTTGCGACCCGGCATCAACCGGAGCCGTGCGCTGGACATCATGCGGGCTATCGACACCTTCGAGTCCTACGTCGAGCTCACCCTCCGCAGGGATTGGACCCCCGACGAGTACGCACAGTGGTTCCGGGACCTGCTGGCACAGCAGCTGCTGCGCGGTTGACTCAGGGCGAGGGGAACGTCGGCGTGGCAGGAACCAGGCCTAACCGCCGGGCGACTACTGCATCCATAATGCCGCGTAGAGCGCTTGCTCCAGCACCGACCTGAACCGACCTGTCCTCGGCGCGTGCGGACGCCGCCGGGTCCGTCCCCAATGACGCTGTGTAGCGCACGGTCGGCGGCTCCGTGCGTGCCGTCGCCGTCGTGCGTATCGGTCAGGACTCAGGGCAGCCGCATCACTGTCACGGCCGGGTCGCGCCGTCCTGCCGGGGGTCGCCTGGCGCGTCCGACCGGGTCCAGCGGCTCGGCGAGGACGTGTGGATGTCGCCGCCGACGATCTCGCGACCAGCGTCGTTGCGCCGGATCCCGCACGGTTGGGACGAGCAGCGCGAGCGCCCCGGCCAGTACGCAGGCCCACCGCAGGTGCGCGGCTGCCCAGCCGTCCCCCGGCGTCGCGTACAAGGCCCAGCCGCTGGGCAGCACGGAGGCGAGGACCGCGGCGGCGAACACCGCGGGTCCCGCGGCCACGCTGGCATCGCGGGCGCCGGACCAGCGGGCGACGCCACCGGCGACGGCGAGCGCGACCGCGGTCAGCGCCGCGCACTCCAAGGCTGAGCGCCGCCGCCAGATCGCCTGGCCTTACCCACAGCAGCGCCCCCGCCCAGGGGATGGCTACGGCCAGCGCAGCGACGCCGCAGCGCACACCGTACCGCCAGGCGAGCGGCACGGGTGCGGCGGCGAGTTGGTTCTCGGCCGCGTCGTCGGCCAGCGCCACCACGCTGGTGGCCAGCAGCACCGCGACGACCCGCAGCACGGTGACCGCGCCGGCCGCGTCGCGCACGTCGCCGGCCTTCCAGGCCAGCAGGCCGGCGGCCATCAGCCAGCCGGCGAGCACCGGCGGCCACCGGGTGGTGCGGGGCAGCGCGCCGGCCAGCACGAGCTCGCGCAGCACCCGGCCGCGCAGAGCCGCCGGTGTCACGGAAGCTGCGCCCAGCACGCGGCGATCGTCCCGATCCACGCGACGGCCGCGAACGCCAGCAGCAGCCGCCGGTGCGGACGGTGGCGCAGCAGCGCCGCGACGCCGGCGAGCAGCGACAGGCCGAAAGGTACACCGCATGCCAGGCGTGCGAACCGGCGCCCATGGTGTACGTCTGGTAGTACGCCGGCGACATGGTCCACGGCGCGATCCACCAGACGGCACCGTGCTCCATGACCGCCACCACCCAGGCGATCAGCGCGAACAGCACCACCAGCGGGAGGCCGCGCCACGGCAACCAGCGGGCCACCGCGGCGCCGAGCAGGCCGCCGCCGAGCGTGCAGAGCGGGATCACCGCCAGCTCGGCGACGCCCTGCACCCGGCTCACCGAGTCGCCGGAGCGCTCCACCAGCCATAGGACGGCGGCGAACCCGGTCGCGACCGCGGTCGGGCCCAGGACGCCGAGGCAGGTCGCCAACGTCCGGGCCGACGCGCTGAGCGGCGCGGCGGCCAGTTGCGACTCGGCGTTCGACCGGCGGGCGCTGGATGCGACCAAATTGGTCACGAAGAACGTGGCCGGCCCGAACCACAGCAACCCCACGATGAGCAGCACGTGATGCACGGCGTCCCGGCCGGCCAGCCCGTCGCTGGTCGCCTGCGCCCCGCCGAGCGCGAGGAAGTAGAGCAGCAGGACAAGACCGACCGGGTGGGCGCCGATGCGGTACGCCTCGCGCCGCGCCAGCGCGCCAATCGTCCTGGAGCCGCTGCGGGCGACCTCGCCACCGGTCATAGTGACCGTGATCGCGCTCATCGGGACACCTCCGCGAGTCCGCGGTCCGCGACCAGCAGCAGATACGCGTCCTCCAGCGTCGGCGCGACCAGTTGGGCGTCGGCCGGCGGGTCACCCACGTTGCGCATCAACCCGTCCCCGTTGCGCCATGCCACCCGCGCGTCCGGCCCCCGGGTGCTGTCCAGCCACACCCGCCCGGCGGCCTGCTCGATCAGCCCGGCCGGGGTACCGGTGAACAGGCAGCGCCCCTCGTGGAGCACCACCACGGTCTGGCAGACGGCCGCGACGTCCTCGGTCTGGTGGGTCGAGAGGATGAACGTCCGGCCCTCGCCGATCCGTGACACGATCTCCCGGAAGCGCAGCCGCTGCTCCGGATCCAGGCCGGCCGTCGGCTCGTCGAGGATCACCAGGTCGGGGTCGCCGAGCAGTGCCTGGGCCAGGCCCACCCGGCGGCGCATCCCGCCGGACAGCGCCCGGATCCGCTTTCCACTGACCTGAGCGAGGCCGACCAGCTCGATGACCCGACGCACCTCGTCGTGGCGGGCCCGCCGGTCCGTCATCTCCTTGAGGATGGCGACGTAGTCGATGAAGTCGAAGACGGTCATGCCGCGGTGAAAGCCGGGCTCCTGGGGCAGGTAGCCGAGGCGACGCCGGATCGCCAGCCGCCCGGCGGGCGTGCCCGGGTCGTGGCCGAGCAGCCGCAGCCGCCCCCGGTCCGGCGCGAGCACGGTGGCCAGGATCCGCAGTAGCGTCGTCTTGCCGGCGCCGTTCGGGCCGAGCAGACCGGTTACCCCGGACCCGGCGCACAGGTCCACGCCGGCCACCGCGGCGTGGCCACGGAACGACCTGGTGACGCCTTCCACGACGACGGATCCGGCCATCACACACCTCCCAGCGTGGTCGCGTACCGATCGCGGCCCGCGACGAGAACGACCAGCGACACCGCTGCGACGGCCAGGCAGATCAGCTGCGCGGCCGGACCGAACGCGGCGAACCGCCCGACGTTGAGATGGCTCAACACCACAGTGGGCACCCATACCGCGACGACGCCGGCCGCGGCATACACGACGTCGACGCGCCGCGCCACGACCAGCGTCAGCAAGGTCAGGGCGAGCGCCGGCAGCAGCCAGGCCGCCGCAGTCAATGACCGGTCTGGCAGCAGCAGACCCGCGACCACCGCCGCGGTGCAGGTCACAGCCGCGACCGCGGCCGAGCGCAACAGCAGCAGCCGGAATGCGGAGTACGGCGCAGCCAGCGCGATCTCGTAGGTCGGGTCCACGCCCCGATGGAAAGCGGCCGCCACACCCAGCACCGGCAGGATCGGGGCAACGGTGAGGAACAGCAGCGTGCCGCGGTCGTTCGCACCGGCCGCCAGCGCCGCGAACACGGCGAAGCCGAGCGCCGCAGACATCGCCGCCAGCCACGAGGCTCCCAGGGTCGGCGTCGCCGCCAGCAGCCGCGCCGTGTCCTCCGACACCCCGGCCAGCCGCAGCAGCCGCTCCAGCGGCCGCGGCCGGGGAGCGTCCACCCGCGCCACGACCTCGTCCCACAGCCGCTCCAACCGGTCCACCTCACCGCCCGCCACCACCGCCCGCAGCAGATCCCGGCACTCGGCGCAGGCCAGCAGATGCGTCTCCACCGACGCGCCCAGTGACAACGGCACCCGGCCCCGGGCGTACCCGATCATGGTGTCGTCGGCCACGTGCCAACCGGTCATGACAACTCCTCCCTGAGCACGGCCCGCGCGCGCATCATCCGCGTCTTGACCGTGCCGGCCGGGATGCCGAGCAGCCGGCCCGCTTCCCGCGCGGTCAGGCCGTCGAGGACGGTCGCCTGCACCACCGCCCGCAACTCCGGCGACAGCCGATCCAGCGCCCTGCCAAGATCACCGAATTGGACCGCCAGCAGGACCTCTTCCTCGGCGGAGGCCACCAGCTCGTCGTGCTCGCCGACGATCAGCAGCGCCGGCGGGCGGCGCCGCAGCCGGTCGAGCAGCCGGTGTACGCCGATACCCCAGATCCAGGCACCGACCTCACCGCGACCCGACCAGCGCCGCGCGCCCCGCCATACCTCGACAAATGTGTCCTGGACGACCTCGTCCACGATCGTCCTGTCGGCGCACCGCCGGGACAAGCGCACCAGCAGCCACGGCGCGTGCCGGACGTACAGCGCCTCCAGCGCCGTGCGATCCCCGTCGCCCGTCGCCGCCAGCAACTCGGCGTCGGCGCGCCCGTCCCGGTGGTCGAACATGACTGCCATCTTCCGTGAGGGCTGGTGCTGACACCCTGCCTGTCGTCGGGACGGCCCGGATCGGTTCACCGCAACCGCCGCAGCCGCACCTCGAGGCCGTGGCGGCGAGCCACAAGCGGCGTTCGGCCCGGACCACGCGCACAGTCGCGAGATCGCCGCGAACCTGCGCCGGCTGGGTCCCGACGGTTCGTCGTAGGCGTAGGCGACCCGGCCGCCGGACGGTCCGACCGACGGATCCGTTCAGCCATGATCACGTGCGCGCTCATCGGCACGAGCGCATGTCGCGGCGAGTAGATCAGCGTCACGCCCTGTAGTGAGCCGCTTCGCGGGAGATCAGGGCGTCTACCGCTGATCATCGCGGCCGACGAAGATGGTCGTGTGAGGCGCTACCTGGACTACTCGCGGACAGACATCCAGGTGATGACGCTCCGCGAGGCAGTGTCGCGGCGACCGGGCATGTACTTCGGCGAGTACCAGCAGCCGGATTGGCCGTTGGTCATGGCCGCGTGGACGGCGCACGAGATGCTGGACTACCTGGTTCCACCGCGGCGGCAGGCCACCGTGACCCTGCACGGCAACGGTGATCTATCTGCGAGCGTAGCCAGGGCACGGATAGAGCGGCCGGCCACGGCGCAGCAGTTGCCGATCGATCACATCATTCGGCGTCGGATGTGGTGGCACGAACTGGCCCGGTCCACGACGATCGCGGTCGGCCAAGCCGGCACGGACACCGCTGAGCCAGAGCATGTCGACGATCGGTTGGTCTGGAGCGATCTGGCCATCGAGGTACGGCTGGAGCTGGACGCGCAACTGATCGGCATAGGGCCCGAGCTGTGGTGGCAGGATGGACCGGCTCGCCTGCAACATATCTTCGGGAGCCCCCACTTCCACCTCGCCGCCGACGATCAGCTCGTCATCCTCGACGAGGCCACCGGCACCACCCTGACCGTCGGTTGACGTCCACCCTCATCGCCCGTAAGGCCATCGGCACAGACATCCAGCGCGTTTGCCTGCGCCCGCTACTCCGCGCGCATGTGCGGATGCCGCGATTGTGCCGGACGGCATGATGATCGCTGTGGACGAAATCGAGGACTTCCTCCTCCAGATGGAGCTAGCCACGCTGGAGGAGACACCGTTGTACGAGATCCCAATGGGTTCGGTCGATTTGGTGACGCCACCCGTGACCCACGGGCCGTGGCCGACGGCCAGCTGCGCGGCTGTCCTGAGAACCTGGCACAAGGCGGGCTGGATCGGACTGTACCTTCCGGACTACCCGCCGGACTGGGACCTCATCCCCGCGGACTGGCGCACCCGGCTGATTGACGGCGACATCCTGATGGTGCCTGATGCGGAGGAACTCCTTGACCACCCAGAACGCTGGCTTCTGCGGCATGCAGACGGACATGTTGTGCCCTACAAGACCGTAGCGGGTCACTGACATCGGGAACAGGAAGAGCAGCCAACATCACCGTGCGTCGCCGGCCTCGACGAACGCCAGCGCGCCCCGAGCGGCAAATGCGGTGGTGTCTGGTTGGGTCGCGAACCGTCGCCGGGCTTGATCAGGGACAATGGCGGTATGCGCGGGCGGGACGTCTCGTGGGATTCGCTTGATCCGCAGTTGCGGCACCGAATCGACGAACTGCTGTGCGCGCGGCAGATGCTTCCGGCCATCGTCCTCGTCCGCCAAGAAGGCGGGCAGCAGCCATCGCTCGGTCTGTTCGAGGCCCAGAATCTGCTGGTGCTGCGACGTGACGAACTGGATCGGCGAGGGCTGGTCCAGCCGGAGCCGCCACCACCGACCATTGCGCAGCTGATCGAGAAGGTGGGCGCCATCACCGCACCGGTCGCTGCCGTCGAAGCCGTGTGGGACGGTGACACGCAAGGCTGGCTCGTCCGACTGGTCGCGATCGTGCGACGGCCAGGTCCCGACAACGTCCAGTTCGACGAGGTATCACCGACCCTGCTTCGAGACGGCGGCGACATTCGCCTGTTCAACCGCGGGGTGCCACCCTGGCCGGAGACGCAGCGGGCAACCGAGCAGGGTCAGGCTCTCGCCCAGCACCTCGGCGTACCCTTCCACTTCACCAGCCCCGCGACGCCGGATATCGACCTTCCACGGTGGTGGGACACACAGCCCAGTTGAACCCCTGAAAGCATCATGCGATCAGCGCGGCCGTGTACGGTCATTGGCACGAGCGCGCGTCGGGGGCTTCAACAGCAAACATCGACCGTGATGGTCATGCAAGCGGTCGTGTGCTCGGCTTGCGGCTACTTAGCCATGAGCGTGCGTTTGGCGGTCCCATGCTCAGCTGGGTCATCCGTCAGCGGCCGGCGTTGGCGAATCCGAGGATCACCGGGGCGGAGACGACGACACACAGCCCGGAGCGAGCTGCGGTGCCGGCGGGCGGTAGTGCCCGCACGAGGGCTGGCGACCACGGCAGGACGAACAGGGTGCCGGCCACATCCGCGTATACGGTGACCTCGAACCCGGTGTAGCGGGACATAGCGGCCTGTGGGCGGTGTGGTAGATGCCCAGGACCACGGCGGCGGCCAGCACGATGAGTGCGGCCGTACCGAATTGGACGCCACCGTGGCTGACGGCGATGAGGGCGGAGCCGGCGAAGGCCACGAGGCTGCCGACACAGCGCCGCACGGTAGGGGCGCTCGCCGAGCAGTGCGGCGGCGAGCAGGACGCTGTAGATGGGGAGACGCTGTAGATGGGAGCAGTTGCGACCAGCAGGCTGGCGCGGGCTGGATCGGTCCGCCGCTGCGGGCGCGGGGTTAGCGGGCGAGTAGCCGGGGCATTGCGCGCGAGGTCAGTATGCAATGCGGTCAGACTGGCCGGGATGGCCAGGGCCACCGGCCACGCAGGAGACGGTCGGCGCTGCTCCCGGCATCGGGATTGCGGCCTGCACCCCCGGTCAGCCGGGCCGAGCGAAAGGGATATCCATGAAGGCGTGCGGAGTGTCCGAGGCGGGCGGGGACGTCGTCCTGCTGGAGCTGCCCGACCCACCATCTCCCGGTCCCGGTCAGATCCTGGTGGCGGTCGAGGCGGCTGGCGCCGGGCCGTGGGATCGGCTGCTGGACGGCGGCTGGGACGTGGGGCTGCGGCCTCCGGCGGCGCTGGGGGTGGAGGGTGCGGGCCGGGTGCTGGCGGTCGGTGCCGATGTGGGTGAGGTCGCCGTCGGCGATCGGGTGTTCGCGCACGAGGCTCCATTGCCCGGTGGAAGCGGCTTCTGGGCCGAACGCGTCCTGCTCACCGCGGCTCACGCAGCGGCTTGCCCGTCCGGGCTGGATTCTGTGGAAGCGGCGGCGTTGCCGGTCAACGGCCTCACCGCGTGGCAGGCCCTGGCGATGCTGGGACTCGGTCGACGGCAGCGGCTGCTGGTCACCAACGGAGGCGGGGCCACCGGTTCCCTGGCCGTTCAACTCGCTGCGGCCAGGGCGTCGAGGTGACCGCGACCGCGTCCGCGTCCGCCGCCGACCGCGTGCGCGGCCTCGGCGCGATGCAGGTCGTCGACTACCACGACCCGAATTGGCCGGGTCAGGTACGCGGTGGGTTCGACGGTGCGCTGATCGCCGCCATCGGCACGGCGGCGACGGCCCTGTCCCTGGTGCGCGACGGCGGGTGGCTGTGCTCGCTGACCTCGGACGCGCCTGCATCGGAGCGGGGCATCACCAGCACGAACCTGTACGTGCGACCCGATGCCGCACAGCTGGCCCGGCTGGCCGAGCAGGTCGGTGAAGGGACGTTGCACCTGGCGCCGGAACCTGTCCCGCTGCGTGAGGGGCCGGCCGCTTTCACCCGCGTGGCCGCCGGACGGGCCGGCGGCAGGAAGATCGTGCTCATCCCCTGAGCAGGCTCGACTGTGAAGATGCGCTTGTGCCGTGACCCTTGACTAGACCGAAGTTACGTCTGATGTGAGGCCGTCTTCCCTTGGCGTGTAAGGGAAGCTGGTTCTCTTAGCGGGTTGGCTGTAGCCAGCGAATCGTCGGCGTGTCGTGATGTCTGTCGCTGACATTCGTGTACGGTACAGACATGGCGAGGCGTACCGACGCGATGCACGTAGCCACGGTGAAGAGCCGTTATGTCGGCAAGTCGGGCCAGGAGCGGGTGTACGAGTCGCATCTGCTGCGACGCACGTTCCGCGAGGACGGCAAGGTCAAACACGAGACGTTAGCGAATCTCTCGGCGTTGCCCGACGAGCAGATCGAGCTTGTGCGCCGGTCGTTGAAGGGCGAGGCTTTCGTGCCCGCCGACGCCGCGAGCAGGGTGCTTCGGTCGTTGCCGCACGGGCATGTGGCGGCGGTGATGGCGCAGGCCCGGGCGCTGGGTCTGCCGCAGCTGCTCGGCCCGGCCGGCAGGCAACGGGACCTGGCATTGGCCCTGGTCGTCTCGCGAGTGATCCGCCCACGCACGAAACTGTCCACCCTGTCCTGGTGGCCGGACACCACACTCGGCGTGGACTTCGACCTGGCCGAGGCGTCCACCGACGAGGTCTACGCCGCGATGGACTGGCTGCTGACCCGGCAAGAGGCCATCGAAGGCGAAACTGGCCCGCCGGCACCTGCAAAGCGACGACAACCCGCACCGGATGGCGCTGTTTGACCTGTCCTCGTCCTGGGTGGAGGGACGACACTGCCCACTCGCGGCGCGCGGCTACTCCCGCGATGGCAAGAAAGGCAAACTGCAAATCGAGTACGGGCTGCTCACCGACCCGGCCGGACGGCCGGTCGCGGTACGGGTCTTCGCCGGCAACACCGGCGACCCGACGGCGTTCATCGAGGCGGTCAGCGTCGTGCGCGACACGTTCGGCCTGCGGCAGATGGTCATGGTCGGCGACCGCGGCATGATCACATCCGCACGGATCGACACGCTTCGCGTACATTCCGCCGAGGACGGGTTCGGCTGGCTGACCTGCCTGCGCGCCCCAGCCATCGCCGCGCTGGCCGCCGATGACGGGCCGCTGCAGATGTCGCTGTTCGACCAGCAAGACCTCGCCGAGATCGCCCACCCCGACTACCCCGGCGAGCGCCTGGTCGCCTGCCGCAACCCCGTCCTGGCCGGCGAACGGGCCCGCAAACGCGCCGACCTGCTGGACGCCACCGACAACCTGCTCGCCCCCACCCTGACCGCGGTGGCCGAGGCTCGCCTCACCGGCGCCGCCGCGATCGGGCTACGGGTCGGCAAGCTGGTCAACAAGTACAAGATGGCCAAACACCTCGACGTGGCCATCACCGACACCACCCTGACAATCACCCGCCGCCAGGCCAGCATCGACGCCGAAGCCGCCCTTGACGGCATCTACCTCATCCGCACCAGCGTGCCCGCCGACCAGCTCGACGCGGCCGGCATGGTGACCGCCTACAAGAACCTGTCCCACGTCGAGCGAGACTTCCGCACCATCAAAGTCGACGACCTCGACCTACGGCCCATCCACCACCGCCTCGAAGACCGCGGCAAAGCCCACGTGCTCATCTGCATGCTCGCCGCCTACCTCGTCTGGCACCTCCGCCAGGCCTGGGCAGAGCTGACCTACACCGACGAACACCCACCCACCCGCGACAACCCCGTCGCCCCCGCCCAACGCTCCAGCCACGCCGCCCGCAAGGCCTCCCGCCACCGCGACGAACACGGCCAACCCCTACGCGGCTTCCCAGGCCTGCTCGACCACCTCGCCACCCTCACCCGCAACGACATCCAACACGGCGACCACACCATCGTGGCCACCCTCACCATCCCCACACCCACCCAACGCCGCGCGTTCGACCTACTCGGCACAACCGTCCCACTCAGCCTCGCCTAGCCAGAACCAGACCCACACCACAAGACCCCAACAACCATGAAGCCCCAGCTCACGCCGGGGCTTCACCTATCCAAGATCACGCAACTTCTGCCTAGAGGGGAACCAGATGTGCGCACGTGATCATGGTCTGGTGTCATGCCAGTTCAGCGGGCGTTGGCGTGTCAAAGGAGAGGGCGGGATACCGTGCCTGCGGTGCCTCGAACTGCGTGACCGGAGGAGTCGATGCTGGGATGACGGCAGGGCGACCGATGCCCACACAGGACGACGTGCTCGGGTACTTCAACACGCTGTCGAACTG
>WNGA01014369.1_pt1 | contig 10760 bp, 5 predicted proteins | sample 5400061 | NCBI WGS metagenome assembly WNGA01 (sample SAMN13153366, study PRJNA577476) | soil metagenome | isolation source: 100 cm soil or saprolite under grassland replicate 2 | place: USA:California | collected 2016-06-15
TGACGGACTCGGATTTGGTGACGAAAGCATTCCAGGGAGCCAAGGCCGCGCTCTGGGTAACGCCGCCCAGTCTCACGCATCCGGATGTCGCCGCTTACCACAGCGAACTGGGCGCTGTGGCCGCGAAGGCGATCAAGGAAAGCCAAATTCCTTATGTCGTCAATGTTTCGAGCACAGGCGCGCATCTGGAAAACGCCGGCCCTATCTCCGGCCTCGCCGACATCGAGCGCCAGATGAACGCGGTTGCGGAAAATATCGTCCATCTGCGCCCCGGCTTCTTTATGGAAAATTTTCTCCAGCAGATCGAGCCGATCAAGAACGACGGCGCAATCTACGAGCCTCTGCCGGGCGACATACCGTACCCAATCGTTGCGACCAAGGACATCGGCGCCGTCGCGGCGCGATTGTTACTCGAAACGAACTGGAGAGGGCGTCAGGTTCGCGGCTTGCACGGGCCGGCCGACCTGACTTTCGCTGAGGCGACGAAAATCTTGAGCGATTCGATCGGCAGACCGGTGAAGTATTTTCAGATCACGCCGGATCAAGCCTATCAAGCGTTTCTCGGCATGGGGGCCAGCCCCGGATTCGCGAAGGCGCTCGTGGAAATGTATCAGGCTCTCTCAAAGCCGAACGCCATTGCGGAATCGCGGACGCCGGAGACGACCACACCGACGGCGCTGCGAGAGTGGAGCGACGAGGTTTTCCGCCCACGGTTCGCCGGTCAATAGGCGAACGCAGATAAACTGTGTGACGATCGGAGGCCCAAGATGTTTGACAGATTACTCTTCGCTTTGACGCTTTTCTCGGCGCTCGGCTGCGGGCTGGTGGCCGGCGTCTTCTTCGCTTTTTCGTCCTTCGTAATGAATGCCCTCGCCCGCCTCCCGGCGGCGCAGGGCATCGCCGCCATGCAATCCATCAACGTCGTCGTTATCAATCCATTGTTTATGACGGCGTTTCTCGGAACGGCCGCGGCTTGCGTTCTTCTGGCTTTCACTTCGGTGTTAAGGTTCCGCGAACCCGGCGCGGCATACCTTCTCGCCGGCAGCCTGCTCTATCTCTTCGGCGTCATCCTGGTGACGATGGTGTTCAACGTGCCGCGGAACGACGCGTTGGCGGCCGTCGCCCCCGCGAGCCCCGAAGGCGCCAGCTTGTGGACCAATTACCTCGGCAGTTGGACGGCCTGGAACCATGTGCGGACGGCCGCGTCCTTTGCGGCCGCAGCGTTGTTGACAATTGCGATAGTGTTGAACAGGCTAATGGTGTTTGAAAAATAACAGCAAAAACAATGTAGGGGCGCGTATTCCGCGCCCGATCGCCTCGATCACGGACCCGGGCGGGGAATACCCGCCCCTACGCTGTTATCGCATTTATTTCTCGAAGACCATAAATCTGCCCCGCATTCGCCGAAGCCGCTGCGACACCCCATTCGACCAACTCATCACTCGATCCTTACCTCTCATCACATAATTCTTCGCCGCCTCGCGCATCCCGCCTAAGATCGCCTGCGCCTTATCACACATCATCGACAGGGGAGAAAAAAGTATGTCAAAGCTGCTCGCCACCAAGCCGCTCGATCAACTGCTCGCCGAAACTCGTTCGGAAGGCTCGCACGGCCTGGTCCGCGCGCTGGGACCGTATAACCTGATTTCGTTGGGAATCGGGGCGATCATCGGCGCGGGCATCTTCGTCTTGACGGGCACGGCGGCTGCGCAATTCGCCGGTCCGGCGATTACGCTCTCGTTCGTGATTGTTGGGATCGGCTGCGCGTTCGCCGGCCTTTGTTACGCCGAATTCGCCGCGATGATTCCGATTTCTGGTTCGGCGTACACTTACGGTTATGCGACGCTCGGCGAAATCTTCGCCTGGATCATAGGATGGGACCTTGTGCTGGAATACGCCTTCGGCGCAGCCACAGTGGCTTCGGGATGGAGCGGCACGCTCGTCAGTTTGCTGCAGGATTTCGGCGTCAACTTGCCGCCGCAAATAATCGGAACGCCCGGAAGCGAGTTTGTCTTTTTTCAAGGCCGATGGTCGCCGCTGGCTACTGTTTTGCCCGCGATCAACGCGGCGGGAATCGGTCTCTCAGGGTTGCCACGCGCGACCGCTCTATTCAATGTGCCAGCCTTCGTTTCGATCCTGATCGTCACAACCATTCTGGTCATCGGAGTCAAAGAGTCGGCGCGATTCAACACCGTCGCGGTCTTCATCAAGGTCGCCACGATCGTCATTTTCATCGCCATCGCCGGCGTGTATCTTTGGCAAAACCCCGGCGTGTTCACGAACAACTGGCGCGAGTTCATACCCGAAAATAAAGGCGGCTTCGGACAGTTCGGGTGGTCGGGCATAGCGCGCGGCGCCTCGGTGATCTTCTTCGCCTACATCGGCTTCGACGCCGTCACGACCGCCGCTCAGGAGGCCAAGAATCCACAGCGCGACATGCCTATCGGCCTTCTGGGTTCGCTCGCCATCTGCACAATTCTTTTTCTGGTTGTTTCGGCTGTGTTGACCGGAGTCATGCACTATTCGCAATTGAACGTGGCCGCCCCCGTCGCCCTGGCGATTGGCGCGACTGGAGTGAAGTGGGGGAGCCTGATAGTCAACCTGGGAAGCCTGGCCGGGCTGAGCACTGTCATGCTGGTGATGCTGCTGGGGCAATCGCGAATCTTTTACGCGATGTCGCGCGACGGGCTGTTACCGCCATGGGCGGGCGCGATCCATCCGCGATTCCGCACGCCGTGGATTTCATCAATCGTGGTCGGATTGCTGGTCGCGATCTTTTCAGGGCTCTTTCCGATCAGCGTACTCGGTCAACTGGTCAACATCGGCACCCTGCTGGCGTTCGTTATCGTTTGCGCGGGGGTTTGGGTATTGCGTACTAAACGCCCTGATATGAACAGGCCCTTCAAAACCCCGTGGGTTCCGTTCACGCCGCTGATGGGCATACTGATTTCGCTGTCACTGATGGCGAGTCTGCCGCTCGACACCTGGATTCGTCTGATTGTGTGGCTACTCGTCGGATTCGTGATCTATTTCGGTTACAGCCGCAAGCATAGCCGATTGCGGGCAGGCGAAAAAACTTCGGCCATTACAACCGCTGACTGAATCAATTTTTTTGACCTGTGAAAGCGGACCAAGAGGGGAAGTAAAAAAGACGAGAAGGGCAAAAAAGACTTATTATCTTTTTTGACCTTCTTGTTTGACCACGATGCTCAGCCGTTCGTAAAACCACTTGCACAGGTTGAATTTTCGTAACCGCTCAGCCCTCTTCGTCCCGTAGGGACGGTTTGATTTTAGGCAGGTCATTTATGGCCTGCATGCGATGGCAAACGATCCCCGCGTCGCGTAGCGACGGTTGAATCCACTGTAATAATGGATTCAACCGTCGCTATGCGACGCTGAAAATTCTTCACGTCGAATGCAGGCGTTGAAACGCCCGCCTAAAATCAAACCGTCCCTACGGGACGAAGAGAATCTGACTTGGGCCACTTTTCTCATCAGGAAGGCCATGCTAGCATTCTGCCCTCCCTCTATTTCCATCCATTTACGCTTCGGATGGAATCCCCCTACTAGCGGATATAATCCCCCACTATCTGACTATTTAGTTGGGAGATTATGATGGATCGAACCCGAGAGACGCCTTTCATTGAACAGCCTTGGTATGCGCGTCGCAAACGCCTGCTCTGGATCGGATTCAGCGTTTTATCGTTACTCGCCTTACTAACTCTCTCTGGCCTGATATACGTCCGCACCGGCAGGCTCAATCGTTACATCTCCGGCCAGGTAGTCGAGGCGCTCGGCGCCTATGGGCTGCGCGTCGAGATTGGGAATTTCAACATCTCCTGGGGATTCCAGACGGCGAAGATCGGCGATATCAAGATCTACAATCAACAAACCGGGCAATTGATTGCGACGGTCGACCGGGCCGAAATGAAAGTCCAGATCCGCGAACCGTTCGCATTGCAGTTGCGTCGCGAGGTCATCTTTAAGCGCCTGGAGTTGACGAATCTGAATTTGCGAATCGACGTCGACGAGCAGGGTCGCTCAAATCTGCGGGGACTTCATCAGGCGCCTCCTCAGGCTCCCAGCCGCCTCGGCTTCGATTTTTCAAGTCTCATTGTTGCCCTTAGTGGTGGCAAGGCGCACATCAATGATCGATCCCGAAAAATCGAGGGGGACCTGGGAAATTTAGAGCTCAATGCGCAACCACTGCCGGAAGGAGAGACGGTCAGGGGGCGCCTGACCACTCGCGGTGGTCGGCTTAGTTATGAGGGGAGGGAGATTTCGTTGGAGGGGTTGGACCTTCTCGCAACGGGCGGACCGTCCGGCGCGCAGATCGAGCAGTTTGCGCTTCGAACTCCTGTCATGCAGGCCTCGGCCTCAGGCCGGATCGACGAATGGAAGGCGCCGCGATACAACTTTGACCTTCATTCACAAGTAGCGCTCGAGGAGATTGAAAGAATTTTGGAGCCGCAAGCCGGTCTGCGGGGCGCGGCGACGGTCGATGCGAAGATTGAAGGAGTGGAGAAGGCCTACAAAATCAACGTCAAGCTGAGCTCGGACGATCTGGCCGCGTACGACGCCCGCATCAAGGGCGTCTCGGGTGAGGGACAGGTTGAGGGCGAAGGGCGCCGTTACAAGGTCGCCGCTGACTTGAGCTCGAACGAAATCGTCGCGTCAGGGGCCCAGATTCGCGGGGTAAAGATCGAGGGGATTAAGGCCGAGGACGACGGCGTTAAGATCGGTTTTGAAACCCGGCGAGCCTACGCCCAAACGGCCGTCGGGCAGGGCGCCAGGTTAATTGATTTATCGGCGGTCGCAATCCGCGGCGAATCTTCAAGGGACCGCATTCGCGCAAGCGCTCCACAAGCGACGGTGGACAAGATCGAACTTGCGCAAGGGCGGATTTCGGGAATCAGCCTGAAAACTATCGACGCCGAACTCGAACATGGACGTTATCGAGCGACTGGGAGATTGGCCGTCAAGGACGGCGTCGTCAGCGGCGCGTCGGTCGGGCCGATCGAGGGGGACCTGGTTGCTGATCAGGGGTCCGTTTCGTTGAACCAATTCAAGGCTTCGCTCTTAGGCGGAAACGCGTCGGGCGATGTCGCAATAAATCTCGAACGCGGCGGCGATTCCCGCTTAAAGGCGACTTTCGACAATCTCAAGACCGACGACGTTTTCGCGGTCGCCTCGACCAACCGCACGCCACTGGCCGGATCACTCAGCGGGGCCGCCGAGATGAGCTGGCCGGAAATTGACTTTATGGCCGCGAGCGGCGCCATCAACGTCCACTTGAAGGCCGAGACGACCCAAACCGTCGATGCCATTCCCGTGACCGGCGACGTGAGTCTTCGAGCGCGCGGCGGAGTGTTTGACGTCGAACAATTCCTGCTCAACACAGACGCATCTCAGGTCAAGGCTACGGGCGCCTTTTCACGGGACGGAACCTCCGATCTTCGTTTTTCGCTCACCTCTAAAAACGCCGAGCAATTGCAAACCATCGCCTATTCGATCGAAGAGGTCCGGAAATCGGTCGAAGCCTTCGAGCCGCAAATTCTCGGCGATTTCAAATTCGAAGGCCGACTGCAAGGCCCACTCAAGGACCCGACGCTCGAAGGGGATCTCAATGCGTCGAATGTATTGCTTCACGACGAAACGCTCGGCGTAATCAGCGGCCATCTGTTGTTCTCTCCCACAGAGGTGAAATTCGAGAACGGGGCGCTTGTGGCCGCCCAGGGGGGCTCTGCGAAATTCACTTACTCGGCGCCGCGAGACGCGCGGGCCGCCGAAGGGCGTCTGGACGCCACGGTCGAACGCATCTCGGGCGACACTGTGATCGCAGCCGCCGGGCTGCCAATCGGACAGAAGTTTTTTTCCGGGGATATATCGGGCGAAGCCCATTTGACGGGGTTGCCGGGCGCTCCGAAAGGAACGGCGACAATCAACCTGATCAACGGGACGATTGGCGGACAGACCGCTGAATTGGCCGCCGCCAGCCTGGTGTTTGACGGAAATACCATGCGACTCCATCGCGCCGAGGTACGCCTGCCGCAAGGAAGGCTTACGGCGGACGGCGACATGGATCTAAACAGTTATGCCTTTCAGATGAAGGGACGCGTCGAGAATCTCGATTTGGCCGCCCTCGCCAACGCCGCCGAGGCCGCCAATCTGTCGGTGACCGGTACTGTCAACGCCGACATTCAGGCGAGCGGCAACGCCAAGGACATCGAACAGCTTAATCTCCAAAGCGCCGCCCAGGGGCAAAATGTGACGATCAACGGACGGCAGGCGGGCCAGTTGAGCCTGACGGCGCGAACCGGTCAAAATGGCCGCCTTGACGTCGATCTGATCACTGGGATTGCGGGTAAACCCCAATCGGCGCATGGTTCAATAGAACTGCGAAAACCGGGCCGCCCCGTCGAAGTCAGCGCCGACCTGACGGACATGGACCTGGCGCCGCTGCTGGCAGTGTTCGCGCCTAACCTCTCTTCCTCCGTTGTGGGAAATATCGGCGGCAAGCTCCGAGGCGCCGGGCCGACGGTCAATGACAAAGGCGAAGCGACAATCAACGGGTTGAAAGGAAGTCTTTCGCTGGCCTCCATTTCGCTCGAAGTCTCAAGGCGCAAGGTGACGATCCAAACGCCGCTGACAGTCGCGATGAACGGACCGGAGCTAACGCTCGAACGCACGCGCATTACCGGCGACGGGCTTGATCTCAATCTGGGCGGAACTCTGGGAATAAGCGAAGAGGCAAAGCTTAATTTTGCAGTCAACGGGACGGCGGACCTGGAAGCGATCGGACGATTGAATCCCGATTATTTTATGGGCGGCAAGGCGACGGTGGATGTTCGATTGACGGGACCGGCGAGCGCGCCCCAACTCGGGGGCGAGATTCGTTTAGATGAAGTGTCGTTATCAACAATCGATCTGCAATACAACCTGGAACATGGCGACGGGCGGATTGTCATGGCTGGGGATAAGGTCATGCTCGAAAATTTCACCGCCATCGCGAACGACGGAATGCTCAAAGCGAAGGGGGTCCTCACTCTCGATCGACTCCAGCCCAAAGAATGGCGATTGGATGCCTCTACCACCTATACGATCGTCTATTACCAGGGCGCCCTGATCACGCTCTACGGCGACGTCACACTGAGGGGCAATCCTCAGGAGCAATCCCTTACTGGTTCGATTACGGTCCCGCAAGCGGAGTATGTGAGCAATTTCGATTTAGAGCGATTGACGTCCTCCGGAGGGAGTTTGAGCTTCGACTCGGGATTCGGGGGAGGCGGATATTCGCTGCCGCGCACGAATCTGGACATCAAGGTTGAAGCCAACGATTCGCTCCTGATCCGAAACGAGCAGGTCAATACGGTCGGGTCGGCCTCGCTCACAATCGCCGGTTCGCTGACCGACCCTTATGTCATAGGGCGAGTAACTTTCGAAGGCGGCACGATAAAATTCCGTTCTCAACGCTATGAAATCACGGCCGGGACGATCGATTTTCCGCCCGGCCCGGTCATCTCGCCCCAGGTCAATTTTCTGGCCGAGGGTGATGTTAGCGGATATCACGTGTATGTCGGCCTGACGGGGCCGGTCGACGACATGGACGTGACAATGCGGTCCGAGCCGGAATTGCCGCGGTCGGAAGTGATCTCTCTGGTCACGACCGGACGCGCCGACTCGGATACGCTCGGGAGCGAAGATCTGGTTCGGTCCGGAGTGGGTACTGCAGCCTCTCTTCTCACCCAGGAGTTCATCTCGAAACCGACGGAATCCCTTCTGGGCCTGAGCAGATTTCAGATCGATCCGGTATTGCGCCCGAATTCGAACCCGGCCGCGCGACTGACAATTGGCCGACAATTGGCGCGCAACCTCGCCTTCACCTATTCGACCAATGTGGGGACGGAGCAAGATCAGACAGCCCTGACGGAGTACACACTCACGAACAGGTTTTCCGGAATCGCATCGTATACGCAAGGCGGGGCTTCGACGCGAGGGGGGAGCAAAGACAGCGATTTCACGATCGAATTCCGTGCGCGCAAACGATTTTCGCTGGGCTTCGAATCGACTGATCCGCTTGCCTCCAATTCCCTTCGGGCCGCCACGGCCCCGCCGAGGCGCGAACGCGAACCGCTGCCGCGCGCCGAGGTCTCGATAGAAAAACCCGAAGGCGTGAAACTCAGCGATAAGCGATTACGCGAACTGCTGCCGGTCGCGAAAGAAGGTTTCTCTCGGCCGCTGGCCCGATTGGGCGAGCGCAACCTGACCAATTATTTGCAGGAACACGGATACTTTTTCGCGACCGTTCGATCGCGTTGCCAGCCAATCTTATGCAACGGTCCGGATCTAACAGTCTTTTATGACGTCGAGCCAGGGCAACGCCTGGACCTGGAAAAGATTCGCCTGGACGGCACTGAACGGATCAGCCTCGGCGACGTCGGCGGGGAGTTTCAAACGCAAGCCAAGAGCGCGGTCGGAAGTATTCCCTTCTTGAAGAATCTGCCGCTAGTCGGCGGCCTGGCCCGCGGCGTCACGAGCAATGACCGATTACAGCATGACAGCGAGGTCGTGCGACGACACATGGTCGATTTGGGATTTCGGTCGGCGCGCGTCGAACCGCGCCTCGCCTTTAGCCCCGAAAGCGAAGACCTGACCGTCATCTTCAATGTTGAAGAGGGGCCGCGCTCGACCATCTCGGATGTTATGTTCCGGGGAAATTCAGTCCTCACGGTCGCCGAGTTACGGAAAGCGGCGCCTATTAAGGACAGCGAGGCGTTCTCGCCCACGCTGATCCGATCGGGCGTTGCGAATATCAAAAAACTCTACGCCGACCAGGGATATCTCGACGCCGTGGTCTCGACCGAAGTCGTCGATTTACCGAACGACCAGGCGCGTTTGATCTATTCTGTGGAAGAGGGGTCAAAAAATGTCGCGAGCGAAGTCGTGATCTCGGGGCTAACCAAAACGCGCGAAGATTCGATCCGCCGGTTTCTCGCGTTCGGCGCCGGCGACACACTCACACCAGACCTCATCCGCCGCACGCAGCGCGATCTATACGCGACTGGGGCTTTCCGGGAAGTCACGATTCGAACGGAATCGAAACCCGGCGAAGATGAGAGCGCGCGGCGGGTGTCCGTCGGGGTGACCGAGGCCAAACCGTTGCTTTTCCTCTATGGGTTGGGCTACTCCACCGACGAAGGCGCGCGGGGTCTGGCCCAGGTGAGCGACACCAATCTTTTCGGCCGCGTCAATAGCGCCTCGATCCGCATGCGCGCGAGCCGGCGCGAACAACTCGGCCAGTTTTCCTACACCGACCTGCGACCTTTCGGGACGAAATGGGCGACGACGCTCTCGACTTTTTACGACCGCAATACAAGTCTGCAAACCATCCAGCGGAAACAGATTGTGGACGGAAAAGTGCAGACCGAAGCTACGCAAAGTTATGGCATCAATCGGTTCGCCGCATTCATCCAGACCGAACGGAAATTGTCGGAACAGTCTTCCCTGCGATTTCGCTACAGTTTTGAAAACGCGCGGCTCTCGAACGCGCAGAACGTCCCGATCGGCGAGATCGGTCGCAACGATCGTTCGATCCGGCTGGGTTCATTTTCGGTCGGCTTCACGCGCGACACGCGAGACAGCGCGCTCACGCCGACGCGCGGACAGCTTTTGAGCGCGGAGCACAGCGTCGCCACGCGGATCTTCGGCGGGAACGAGGCCTTTAATCGGTTCTTCGGAACGTACCAGGGCTACAAAACCTTCGCCCCTTCGACTCCTGTAATCCGCGATTCCATATTCGCTTTCTCGGCGCGTATCGGCCTGGCGGCGCCTTTTCGAGTTCCCACGACCAACACGCTTGATGACAAATTATTGCCGATCAGCGAACGATTTTTTGCGGGCGGCGCCACCACGCTCCGCGGATTCCGCTTCGAGCAAGCCGGGCCGCAGATCATTCTTGAAGGGACCCGCCCGGGTGAACTGCCTGCCCTGGCAATTTCGAATTACGCTATCCCATCGCTCGACGTGTGCGGCTAGTCCCCTTTTACGACGTCGGCAATGTGTTCCCTCTCGTACGTGACATCCGATTCAAAGACATGTCAAACACCGTCGGGCTGGGGCTGCGTATTAACACGCCCATCGGCCCGGTCGGCATCGATTACGGTTACCTGCTCGATCCTCCATCCTTTGTCACGCAGGGGGGCGCCACGCTGCGCCCCAAGCCCGGCGTCGTTCACATAAGGTTTGGACAATCTTTCTAACGGCGAGCTACTATCGACTCGGCGGCGCCGGATCGGCAAAGAAGCTAGGCGCAGGATCAACCCGCCAACTAAAGCGGTTTTCATATCGGTTTACGGGTTAATAGAACGCGGATGACGCGGATACGGCGGATAGACGCTGATCTTTTTTGGCTTTATCAGCGTCTATCCGCCGTATCCGCGTCATCCGCGTTCTATTAACACATTCATTGTTGCAAACACCCATTCCCGCATACACAATTGAAAACCGATCTGGGAGGATCACATGCTCAAACGAATGTTGATATTGTTCGTCACCCTGTCCGTTTCGGCGCTGGCGCAAAACACTCCGACTAAAACAACGCTGATCAAGGCGGGACGCGTGCTCGACGTCAAAGCCGGCGTCTACCTGACCAATCAAGGCGTGCTCGTCGCAGGCGACCGCATAAAAGACGTCGGCGCGTTCGATGCGGTCAAAGCCCGCGCCCCGCAAGACGCCGTGATCATTGATCTCGGCCAGGCCAC
>WNGA01012890.1_pt1 | contig 10758 bp, 11 predicted proteins | sample 5400061 | NCBI WGS metagenome assembly WNGA01 (sample SAMN13153366, study PRJNA577476) | soil metagenome | isolation source: 100 cm soil or saprolite under grassland replicate 2 | place: USA:California | collected 2016-06-15
TCGACGAGCCGCGCGAGCTTGTGCCGGTCGTCGATGCGGTCGAGCGGGATCTTCACCGCGACGCCGCCCGGGCCATCCGAGGTGGGGGGCCGCCGGCGCACCACCTCGACCTCCACCTCGAGCGCCTCGAGCAGTCCGGGAAAGCTGATCTGGAGCGGGACCCGCTCGCCGGCTGCGAGCTCGCGGTCGCTCCGGATGAAGAGGCCGCCGGCCGAGAGGTTCTCGGTGAAGTCCCGAAACGCCTGGGGGGAGCCGGGGGAGCCGGGGTAGTCGACGCGCAATACCAGCGGCACGCGCGGATCGCGTCGCTTGTCCTTGTCGTGCGGCATCGAGCGGACGCGAGTATAGCGCGGCGGCCACGTGCAAAGTGGGCCTCTGCCGTCCTTGACAATCGGATACCCCCTCACTAGCCTGCCCGGGCTTTCGCCCCACTTCTCGGACCCTTATGACGAATCCAGCGCCGGTCGGTGCAGTCGAAGAGCTGCCCCGCGACAAGGTCGAGCGGTTCGATCGCGAGCTCTCCGCGATCGTGAAGCGCTATCCGCCCGACCGGAAGGTCGCCGCGATGCTCCCTGCGCTGCGGCTCGGCCAGGAGATCTTCGGCTACTGCTCTCCCGCCGTGCAGCAGCTGGCGGCCGACCGCCTGGGCGCCTCGCCGACGAGGGCCGAGGAGGTCGCGACGTTCTACGTGATGTTCCACACGCACCCGCTCGGGCGGCACCTCGTGGAGGTCTGCACGAACGTGTCCTGCTGCCTCACGGGCGCCGAGCGGATCTTCGAGCACCTGAAGCAGAAGCTCGGCGTGAAGAACGGCGGCACGACGCCCGACGGCCGCTTCACGCTCCGTGAGGTCGAGTGCCTCGGCTCGTGCGGCACGGCGCCCGCCATGCTCATCGACGAGAACGAGATGCACGAGCGGCTGGACATCAAGCGGGTCGAGCAGATCCTGGAGGGGCTCAAGTGAGCGAGACGCTCATCCTCACGAAGCGCTGGGGCCAGCCCAACTCCGCCGCGCTCGCGGGCTATCGCGCCGACGGCGGCTACGCCGCGCTCGACAAGGCGCTCGGGATGGAGCCCGGCGCGATCGTCGACGAGGTGAAGAAGTCGAACCTCCGCGGCCGCGGCGGCGCCGGGTTCGCGACGGGCCTCAAGTGGACGTTCCTCCCGAAGGACGTCCGCCCGCGCTACCTGACGATCAACGCCGACGAGTCCGAGCCCGGCACGTTCAAGGACCGCTACATCATCGAGCACGACCCGCACCAGCTGATCGAGGGCATCGCGATCACCTGCTGGGCGCTCGACATCCACGTCGCCTACGTCTACATCCGCGGCGAGTTCCCGAAGCAGGCGCGCGTCCTCGAGAAGGCGATCGAGGAGGCGCGCGCGGCCGGGATCCTCGGCGCGCGGCTCCTCGGCAAGAAGGACTTCGACCTCGACATCCACGTGCACCGCGGCGCGGGCGCGTACATCTGCGGCGAGGAGTCCGCGCTGCTCGAGTCGCTCGAGGGCAAGAAGGGCTACCCGCGCCTGAAGCCGCCGTTCCCGGCGATCGTGGGCCTCTGGGGCAAGCCCACCATCATCAACAACGTCGAGACGATCGCGAACATCCCGTGGATCATCGCGAACGGCGGCGAGGCCTTCGCGGCGCTCGGCACCGGCAAGACCGGCGGGACGCGGCTCTTCGGCGTCTCGGGCCACGTGAACCGGCCCGGCGTCTACGAGAAGCCGGCCGCCTACAACCTCAAGAAGCTCATCATGGAGGACTGCGGCGGGATCCCCGGCGGCCGGAAGGTGAAGGCCGTCATCCCCGGCGGCTCCTCCTCGCCGGTGCTCCGCGGCGACGAGATCGACATCTCGCTCGAGGTCGACGCGGTGAAGGCGGCGGGGTCGATGTCGGGGTCGGGCGGAATCATCGTGTTCGACGACTCGACCTGCCTGGTCCGGGCGCTCGCCCGCATCGCCAAGTTCTACGCGGAGGAGAGCTGCGGGCAGTGCACCCCCTGCCGCGAGGGCACCTCGTGGATGGAGGGGATCATCGAGAAGATCGAGCACGGGCACGGCACCGCGGCCGACGTCGAGAAGCTCGAGCAGATCGCCGGCAACATCGGCGGCAACACCATCTGCGCGCTCGGGGACGCGGCGTCGATGCCGGTCCAGTCCTTCCTGAAGAAGTTCCGGGACGAGTTCATTCGCCACGTCGAAGAGCGGCGCTGCCCGTACGGCGATCACGGCTGGGGGCTCGAGCAGTCCTCCCGTCCGGCGGTCGTCGGCGCGGTTCGCTACTGAGGAACGAGCCGATGACCTTCTCCGCCGAGACCGTCATTTTCTTCGTGTTCGCCGTCCCGCTCGTCGTCACGACCCTCGGGGTCGTCGTCGCGCGGAACCCGATGTACGCCGCGATGAACCTCGTCGCGGCCTTCTTCTTCATGGCCGGCATCTACGTGCTCCTGACCGCGCACCTCATCGCGTTCATGCAGATCCTGGTGTACGCGGGCGCGGTCATGGTGCTGTTCCTCTTCGTCATCATGCTGCTCTCGATCGGGGACGAGCACCTCGGCACGAGGCGCAAGAACGCCATGCAGTATCTCGGCGTCCTGGGCGCCGTCGCGCTCACCTCCGTGCTCGCCGCCGCGATCGCCCGCGTCCCCGACCCCGGCATGCGCGCGGTCGACGCGAGCTTTGGCACGGTGAAGGCGGTCGGCGCGGTGCTCTTCACCGAGTTCCTGCTCCCGTTCGAGGCGACGAGCCTCCTCCTCCTCGTCGCCATCGTCGGCGCGGTCGTCGTCGCGAAGGAGAGGATCTGACCATGGTCCCGGTGGCCGCGTACCTCTACCTCGCCGCGATCATCTTCACGATCGGCCTCTCCGGCGTGCTCATGAAGCGCAACGCGCTCATCGTGATGATGTGCGTCGAGCTCATGCTCAACGCCGCGAACCTCACCTTCCTCGCGTTCGCGCGGCAGGCGGGGAACGTCTCCGGCCACGCGATCGCGTTCTTCGTCATCGCGGTCGCGGCCGCCGAGGCCGCCGTTGGGCTCGCCGTCGTCATCGCCATCTACCGCACGCGCGGTGGCGTGAACGTCGACGAGGTCCGCGCGCTGCGCGAGTAGTCGGCGGAGCGCGGGCGGGACGGAGTAAGCTCGGCGCCATGCTCGCTCGCTGCGCCCGCTGCCAGGGCACCTTCACGACGGATCGGTACGGGCGGCTGACCTGCCCGCACTGCGGCTCGGAGCTCATCCTGCCGCCGCCGCCGGGCACCGCGCAGGAGCCTCCCCCGGAGCCCGCGCCGCCGCAGCCCCCCGCCGCGGGCGCGTCTCAGGGCGGCGGGCCGGAGCAGCCGCCGCCGGGACCGCCGCCCGGTGGCTTCGGGCCGCCCTCCGGCTGGCCGCCGCCGCCCCCGCCGGGCGCCGGGTGGGGTCCGCCGCCTCCGCCGCCGCCCGGCGGCTGGGGCGCTGCGCCGCCGTCGCCGCCCCAGGGGCCGGAGTTCCCCGCGCCGTTCGCCGACCGCGCCCGGCTCGGCTTCTTCGCCGCGTTCTTCGAGACCTGGAAGCTCGTCGCGACGCAGCCGCAGCAGTTCTTCGCGCGGGTGCGCTCGGACCAGAGCTGGACCGCGGTCCTCTTTGGCGTCCTCTCGTACACCGTCGCGAGCACGGTGGGCGCGATCCTGAGCTGGCTCTCCGCGCAGCAGCTCGCGGTCGCGTTGCAGCGGGTGTTGCGGGAGATGCCGGAGGAGCAAGGCAAGCTCATCCGCTCGTACATGGAGTCCGTGACGGGCGCCGGGACGATCGCGCAGATCGTGCTCTCCCCGCTCGTCGCCTTCATCGCCATCTTCGTCGGCGCGGCGGTCACCCACCTGCTGCTCATGCTGTTCCGCGGCGCGACCCGCGGCTTCGAGGCGACGCTCACCGTCGTCGCGTACGTCTTCGGCCTCACGCTCCTCGTCGGGCTGCCGCTGTGCGGGCTGCCGATCGTCCTCGTGTGGGCGACGGTCTCGGGGATCATCGGGCTCGGCGCCATCCAGCGGTGCGGCCCGGGCAAGGCGGCCGCCGCGGTGCTGACGCCGGTCGCGCTCGTCTGTGTCTGCTGCTGCACCGCGGGCGGGCTCGGCCTGCCGGCGATCCTCAAGGGCGCGCAGGAGGCGGCGCGCCACGGGCAGACGACGAACCTGTGAACAGCTCGGGACGAGAGACCGGCGGCTTCGGCCACGCCGAGGTGTTCGCGGCCATCGGAGCGCTCTCCTTCCTCGTGGCGCGGTTCGTCCCGCTCCTCGGAATCCCGTACACCTGTCCGCTGCGGGGCCTCGCCGGGATCCCGTGCGCGACCTGCGGGATGACGCACGCCTTCGTCCACCTCGCGCATGGAGAGCTCGCCCGCGCGTTCGCGGCGAGCCCGCTCGGCGCGCTCCTCGCGGCGGGCGCGTGGCTGTACGCGCTCGCCGACCTCGCGCGCGTCGCCCTCGGCGCGCCCTTGCCCGTCCCCCCCGCGCGTCTCGTCCGCGCGGCGACTGCGCTTGGCGTCGCCGCGGTGATCGCGAACTGGGCGTGGCTCGTCGTCCGGGAGGCTCGCTCGTGAGCACGACCGCGCTCGGTCTCGTCCTCGTCGTCGTCGGCTACCTCGCCGGCTCGATCCCCTTCGGCCTCATCCTCGCGCGCGTCTTCCTCGGGGTGGACGTCCGGACGGTCGGCTCGGGCAACATCGGCGGCACGAACGTCGCGCGGGTGAACAAGAAGCTCGGCGTCGCGACGATCCTGCTCGACGCGCTGAAGGCGGTCGTGCCGCTCGTCGTCGCGCGCCGCCTCCTCGCGGGCGCGCCCGCCGGGGACCTGTGGGTGATGGCGGTCGCCATCGCGGCGTTCGTCGGGCACGTGTGGACCGTCTGGCTGCGGTTCCAGGGGGGCAAGGGCGTCGCGACCGCGGTCGGGGTCTTCTTCGTCCTCGCGCCGTGGGCCGCCCTGGCCGGGCTCGTCACGTGGGTCGCGACCTACCTCGTCTCGCGCATGTCGTCGCTCGGTTCGCTCGCCGGCACGCTCGTGTGCGTCGTGGGAACGCTCTGGCTCCTCGGCGCGGGGAGCCCGGTCGCGTGGGCGGCGGTGGTGATCGGCGCCCTCATCTTCGTCCGCCACCGCGAGAACATCCGGCGGATCGTAAACGGCGAGGAGAAGCGCCGGATGCGGGTCTGACGGCCGCTGGCGCCGGCGGCGCGCCGCGCGAGCGGCGCCACGGCCGCTGCGTCAGACGTTCGGGGTCGCGCTCGTCTCGCCGATCGGCCGGATGAGGACCTGGCGCGGCTTCACGCCGTTCGCCGGGCCGACGACGCCCTCGCGCTCCATCCGCTCGACGATCTTCGCGGCCTTGTTGTAGCCGAGCCGCATCTCGCGCTGGAGCTTCGAGACCGAGACCTCCTCCATCCGCGCGACGAGCTCGAGCGCCTGGTCGTAGACCGGGTCGTCCTCGTCGTCCTGGCCGCGGTCGCCCGCGCCCTCGCGCGCCCGGAGGATCGAGTCGTCGTAGACCGGACGGCCCTGCTCCTTCAGGAAGGCGACCACGCGGTGAAGCTCCTCCTCCGAGACGAACGCGCCCTGCACGCGCGTGACGGGCTGGGTGGCGGTGAGGACGAGCATGTCGCCGTCTCCGAGCAGCGACTCCGCGCCCGGGCCGTTGATGATCGTCTGCGAGTCGTGGCGGGAGGCGAGGCGGAAGCTGATCCGGGCCGGGAAGTTGTTCTTGATCATCCCGGTCACGATGTCGGTCGAGGGGCGCTGGGTCGCGACGATGAGGTGGATGCCGGTGGCGCGCGCCTTCTGCGCGAGCCGGGCGAGCGAGATCTCGACCTCGCGCGGCGCGGTCATCATGAGGTCCGCGAGCTCGTCGATGACGACGACGATGTACGGCAGCTTCTGCGGCAGGCGCTTCTCGTCGCGCGCCGCGACCGGGTCGGCGGGCGGCGGCGCGGTCGGGTCCTCGAACTCGGGCCCCGCGACCGCCTTCGCCTCCGCGCCGCCGGCGCTGCGGTCGGGGGCGGGGAGGGCGAGCTCCGTCACCTCCGCGAGCGCGCGCGCCGCGGCCTGCTCCTCCGTCTCGCCCGCCGTCACGTCGACGACGACGAGCTTCTTCGGCGGGAGCGGGTCCTTGTCCTCGAACGTCTTCCCCTCGGCGCGGAGCTTCTCGACCTTGTGGTTGTACGACTTCAGGTCCTTCGAGCCGGTGTCGGCGAGGATCTGGGTCCGCCGCTCCATCTCGTCGACCGCCCACTGCAGCGCCCGCGCGGCCTTCTGCGGGTCGGTGACGACCGGCAGGAGGAGATGGGGGATGTCCTCGTAGGCGGACAGCTCCGTCATCTTCGGGTCCACCATGATCATCCGCACCTCCGCCGGCGTCTGCCGGTAGAGCATGCTCAGGATCATGGTGTTGAGGCCGACGGACTTGCCCGACCCGGTCGTGCCCGCGATGAGGAGGTGCGGCATCCTCTGTAGATCTACGCAGTAGGGGAGGCCCTCGATGTTCTTGCCGAGGGCGAGCGGCAGGAAACCGCCCGCGTGCGCGAAGGACTCGGTCTCGAGGATGTCGCGCAGGTAGACGGTCGCGCGGTCGCGGTTCGGCACCTCGATGCCCACGACGCCCTTGCCCGGGATCGGCGCGATGATGCGGATCCGGATGGCGCTGAGCGCCATCGTCAGCTCCTTGTCGAGGTTCTCGATCCGCGCGAGCTTCACGCCGGCGACGGGGGAGAACTCGTAGAGCGTGACGACCGGGCCCGGGCGGATGTGCCGGATCGACCCGTCGATCCCGTGCTGCTTCAGCGTCGCGACGATGACGTCGGCGGTCTGGGTGAGGCCGCTCTCGTCGACGTCCTTCGCCTTCTCCTCGTGGACGTCGAGGAGCTCCGTCGAGGGGAGCCTGAAGACGTCGCCTGCCTTCGTGAAGGCGAACGCAGGGACCTCCTTCTTGTCCTTCTTCTTCTTCCCGCCGCGCTCGAGCATCGCCTGCGAGACGATGATCTCGGGGCGCACCGGCGCGGCCGCGCCCTTCGCCTCCGCGCCGGCCGCGGCGGGGCTCGCCTCCGGGCGCGCGGCCGGGACCTCGACCGCCGTCTTCGCGTCGTCCTTCTCCGCAGCCTTGCGCTTGCGGCGCGGGGGGGCCTCCGCCTCGGCGACTGCGCCGTCGTCCGCCGCGCCGTCGGGCGCGTCCGCGGGGGCGAGCCCGCCGACCCAGGCCGGGTCGTCGAACGAGCCGGTCCGGCGGACGTGCTCGAGCGCGAGCGCGCCCGCGACGGCGCGCGCCTCGGCCTGGTCCTCGTCGCCGGCGGCCTCGATGTCGGCGCTGTCGGCGAGCGCGCGGGCCTCCTCCTCGGCGCGCTGCACGCGGAGCGCCGCGTCCTCCGCGCGGAGCTCGGCCACCGCGGCCCGGTGCTCCTCGACGGCGTCGCCGACGCGCGCGGAGAGGAACCCGAAGGTCGCGCTCGCCGCACGGCCGAGGGCTGCGGCGAGCGCCTGCGGCTTCACGTCGGCGGCGACGATGAGCGCGACCGTCGCCGTCGCGAGGAGGACGATCGCGCTCCCCCAGATCGAGAGGAAGCGGACGGAGATCGCGGAGAGCCCCGCGCCGACCACCCCGCCCGCGGGGAACGGCGCCGCGGCGCGCTCGGCGAGCGCGAGGTGCGCGAGCGACGCGACAGAGAGCGTCAGGACGGCGTACGCGGCCGCGGAGAGCACGGTGATGCGGGGCGGCGCGCCCTGGAAGAGCCGGACCGCCGCGGCCGCGAGCGCGACCGGCAGGACGAGCGCGGAAAACCCGAGGAGCCCGTAGAGGCCGTTCGCCGCGCGGTGCCCGACCGGGCCGCAGAGGTTCGCGGGGGGAATGCCGCGCGCGATGAGCGCGCCGTCGAGCGACGAGAACGTCGCGAGGCCGAGCGCCGCCACCGAGGCGAGCGCGAGGAGCGCGACCGCGGTGACGTCGCGCGCCATCCCGGTGCGCTGCGATCTCCTGCCGTTCCGGGGGGGCTCGTCGCGATCGCCGCGACGGCCCTGGTTGTCCAGACGCCGGTTTCCCTTGGCCTTCCCCATGCGCGCCGCCACCGCCCCCTTCGAACACACACCGCCGCCCGCGCGAACGAGGGCTTGCCCGGCCGAGGATATCGGGGGGTACCGAGGGGTCAATTTTTCTGCGGATCAGGGGCGGTGGCGTAGAATGGCCGAGAAGAACCTCCGTCTTCCCGCGAGCTTCCATGGACGTCCGCTGCGAACGCTGCAGGGCCCAGTACGTCTTCGACGACGATCAGGTCACGCCCTCCGGCCTGACGGTGCAGTGCACCAACTGCGGCCACCTCTTCAAGGTGAAGAAGAAGGAGCTCGTGGTCACGGTGGCCGTGAAGCCCGGCGACTTCGAGGGCGAGCCGCTCCCCGCGACCGCCGCCGCGCCGCGCTCGGGCGGAGCGCGCGCGTCGCTCCCGGGCGGCGCGCCAGCGGCCGCGGCGCCGCAGCACGAGCCCGAGCGGGCACGCGAGTGGCGCGTTCGCCAGGCGAACGGGAACATCTTCACGTTTCGCGAGCTGACCACGCTGCAGAAGTGGATCATCGAGCAGAAGGTCGCGCGCGACGACGAGATCTCGCTCGCGGGCGACCAGTGGAAGCGGCTCGGGAACATCGCGGATCTCGCGAGCTTCTTCCAGGTGGTCGAGGCGGCCGAGCGCTCGAGGGCGCAGCCCGCGCTGACGCCCCTGCCGACGCAGGGGATGCCGGCGATAACGCCGATGCCCATGCCGCTCTACGGCGTCGGGAGCCAGACGCCCTCGTTCTATCCCCCTCCGCCGCCTTCGGGCTTCCCGCCGCCTTCCTACGCCGCGCCGCCGCCTCCTCCCTCGGAGTACCGGACGCCCGAGCCCACCCCGGCGCTCCCGCCGCCCGTGCACGAGGTCGACCTCGGGCCGGACGTGGAGCGGCCGGCGGCGCCGCACCGGGGCGGAGCGCGGACGTGGCTCGTCTCGCTCCTGCTCGCCGCGGTCGCGGCGGGCGCGGCGTACCTCGTCGTCCCCGGGCTCCTCGCGAAGCCGTCCCCGCCCTCGGAGCGGGAGGTCGCGGTGCCGCTCACGATCGAGATGAAGGCGGCCGAGCCTCCCGCGCCGCCGCCGCCCGTCCCGGCCCCGGAGCCGGTCGTCGAGGCGGGGGTGCAGGGGCCGCCCGAGCCCGTGAAGCCGGCGGAGCGCCCTGCGCCGAAGGGGCCGAAGGCCCTCCTCGCGCAGGCGCGCAAGCTCCTCGAGAAGGGCGATCCGGACGCCGCGCTCGAGCTGTTCGGCCGCGTCGCGTCGCAGGATCCGCGCAACGCCGAGGCCCTGACCGGCCGGGGTTTGTGCTATCTCGACCTCGAGAAGTACGCGCCCGCCGAGGCGAGCTTCTCGGCGGCGCTCCAGTCCGACCCGGGGGACCCCGACGCAATGCTGGGGCTCGCGGAGACCTACAGGTTCCAGGGCAAGCAGATCGAGGCCATCGCGCATTACGAGAAGTACCTCGCGCGGCATCCGGACGGCGAGGAGGCCGAGGTGGCCAGGAACGCACTCGCAGAGCTGAGGAAATAGTCATGTCCGACAGGGGAACTCCAGGGAAGGGCTCGTCGAGCGAGGAGGAGTACTTCGTCCGCGAAGACGCGGAGAAGAAGCGAAAGCTCGCGCTGCAGGCGAAGAAGGAGAAGGAGTCGACGGAGCTCAAGCGGCTGAAGGAGCTCCACTGGATGCACTGCCCGAAGTGCGGGTTGCCGATGCACGAGGTGAAGTACCGCGGGGTGGACGTCGACGTCTGCTTCTCCTGCAACGGCATCTTCCTCGACCAGGGCGAGCTCGAGCACCTCGACAAGCCCGAGTCGAGGGGCGTGATGACCTCGATCCTGAACTGGTTCAAGCCCGAGACGAAGAACCCGGTGTAGCCCTCGGCCGCGCGCCCGCTCGCCGGGTGCGGGGCCGCCCACGGGCAGGTAGGAGTATGACGTGGCGCTGTCTCTCGATGAGGTCAGGCGCATCGCCGGCCTCGCGCGCCTCCGGCTCTCGGCCGAGGAGGAGCGGACGTTCGCCGTGCAGCTCTCGGCGATCCTCGACCACGTGCGCCAGCTCGACGAGCTGGACGTGTCCGGGGTCGAGCCGATGACGCACGCGCTCGCCGCGGACGAGGCCCCCGCGCTGCGCCCCGACGCGGTCGAGCCCGGTCTCTCGCCGGGCGAGGCGCTCGCGGCCGCGCCCGCGCGCGAGGGGACCTGCTTCAAGGTGCCGAGGATCATCGAGTGAGCGACCCGACGCGTGAGCTCTCCGCCCTCTCGCTGCGCGAGGCGGGCGCCGGCATCGCGGCCCGCGCTCTCTCTTCGCGCGAGCTCGTCGAGGCGTCGCTCGAGCGGATCGCCCAGACCGACGGCCGGATCGGGGCGTTCCTCGAGGTCACGGCGGAGCGGGCGCGGGCGGCCGCCGGGGTCGCCGATCAGCGCGCGGCGAGGGGCGAGCGCCGCTCGGAGCTCGACGGCGTCCCGGTCGCAGTGAAGGACATCTTCGCGACGAAGGGCGTCCCGACCACCGCCGGCTCGAGGATCCTCGAGGGCTGGCTGCCGCCCTACGACGCGGCGGTCGTGGAGCGGCTCGAGCAGGCGGGCGCGGTCGTCGTCGGCAAGCTCAACATGGACGAGTTCGCGATGGGCTCGTCGAACGAGAACAGCGCGTACCGGCGCTGCGCGAACCCGTACGACCTCACCCGCACGCCGGGCGGCAGCTCGGGCGGGAGCGCCG
>WNGA01012891.1_pt1 | contig 10758 bp, 9 predicted proteins | sample 5400061 | NCBI WGS metagenome assembly WNGA01 (sample SAMN13153366, study PRJNA577476) | soil metagenome | isolation source: 100 cm soil or saprolite under grassland replicate 2 | place: USA:California | collected 2016-06-15
CGACGCTGGCGGCGAAGAATGCCAACCGGGTCGAGGTCCTTTGCGACCCTGCGATCGAGTCGATGCATGCCGACCAGATGCGGGTGCGTCAAGCGCTGTTGAATCTCGCGAGCAACGCCAACAAGTTCACCAGCAACGGCACCATCACGATCGACGGGAAGCCGCGGGAGGAGAGCGGCCGCGCGTGGATCACGATCGCGGTGACCGATTCCGGCATCGGCATGACGGCCGAGCAGATGGGGAAATTGTTCCAGGAGTTTTCCCAGGCCGATTCCGCGACGGCGCGCAATTACGGCGGAACCGGCCTCGGGCTCGCCATCAGCCGGCGCTTCTGCCAGATGATGGGCGGCGACATCACCGTCGCAAGCGAGCCGGGCCGCGGGTCGACTTTCACGATCCGGCTGCCGCGAACCGTGGATATTCCAAAGGACACCGCCGTTGCGCCGGATTCCAGCGCAATCGACCGCATCATAGTTGGATAAGCGCGGTGAGGACGGCGAAGGGCGAACGCGAATGGCCGGCCACGCGATGAAATATCTCTCATATCCGGGCCCCGGCGTGCTATCGTTTGAAGACTGAAAATGGGCCTAAGCCCGAGAGTTGGCATGAGGGGACGGAGTTTCACGCATTTTGGCGACGCCATGGCCGCATGTCGGCGGGTCGTTGCGCGCGCGACCGGCATTGCCGGCGACGCAAACCTTTTCATCCACGGCACCAGTCGACGACGGGGCGTGGACGCATGGCCAAGCGCGGTAGGGAATTATCGAGCAAATCGATTCACTATTAACAACTGTCGGTGCTCGGCTTAAGCACCGGCTCTCCAATCGCGAAATTGCATGACGGCCATGGCGGCACTGCTGATTGTGCACTGCACAATATCGTGATTGGTAACTCGGTTTGAAACGCTTATGTGAGCGACCCGGGCATGATTTGGAAAATGTCCCCCCAGAATAGTTTGAGCGCCGGTGTCTCATGGAGAACAACAACGACAAAACCTTTTAACGTCCCCCGTTTGTGCGCGCCCGCATGCGCAACGCCCCGACCGTTTCAAAGAATCAGTGGAGAGCACCGTGAACCGATTTAGTACGCTGACCGCGATCATGGCGCTGTGCCTGGGAATTGCCGTTGCGACCGACCGTGCCGGCGCTCGGCAAAAGTCTCTCACGGAGACGATCATCGGCACCTGGTCGGTGACTGCGGTTTCCGACCAATACGAGGACGGCAAGAAAAGCAATGCCTGGGGGGACGGCATGAAGGGCAATCTCATCTTCGACCGTAACGGTCGATTTTCCCACATCCTTATCGGGGAAAAGCAGCCGAACGTAGAGGCGGACGACCCGCGTCGCCCTGACGCCTTGGTCGTGGCATATTTCGGCAGCTACACGGTGAACGAGAAAGACAAGGTCGTCTCGGTCTGGATCGAACGTGGCACAAATTCGGCCAGGGATGGCGAGGCACAGAAGTGGGCCGTCACGATGAGAGGCGATACTTTGGCCCTCATCGGCTCGCCGCACAATGATTCACAGGGCCTGTTCTCGCAGCATCTCGAAATCAAGCGAGCAATGTAGCGCACGCTGCCGCCCGCCGCGGCGCTCGCCGATCGCGGGCGCCGCGCGCTTGTCGAGGTCCGATGCCGGCCTTGCGAACGCAATGGGCTCCCGCAACCGGATGCCTTTCGAGGCAACTGCCTGTCCGCGACGGTTGGGTCGATCTCGTCGGAACCCGCTCTATGCGGCCGTTTCCTTCGCGGTGATCACGTACTTGAACGTGTCGGGCTCCAGCGAGTCGAGCCGTTCGCCGCCCACCTCGGCCTGAGGGTACATGAGAAAGCCCACCTTCGGGCCCGACGAGCCGGGCAGCGCAATGTCGTGGGCGAAATTATAGGCGAGCCAATTCATCTCCCAGGCGCCGAACAGCGTCTTGCGCGCCGCCTCGACCTTGGCATCCTTGAGCGCAAGGTTGCCGGGCGGCTCTTCCAGCACGACCTTGCGAACGTCGGCCGGATCGACCGGAACCCAGCCGAAGCCGGTCAGGAACACTTCGGCTCGACAATGCTGCGCCTTGCTCACCACCTCGCTGCCCGCGCCGAGGCTCTTGTAGCCGAATTTCGAGGGCGCAACGCGGATGCCGTAGATGTCGCGTGCGGGCAGCCCGACTGCGCGTGCCAGCCCCACATAGAGCGCGTTCAGGTCCGCGCACTTGCCGCCGAGGTCGCCGGTCTTCAGCATCGAGGCGATGTCGCCGACGCCGCAGCCGCGCGTCGCCGCTTTGCGGAAGGTGTTGTCGACGATCCATTCGTAGATACGGCGCGCCTTGTCGACGTCGCCGGACGCACGGGCCACGATCTGGTCGGCCGTCGTCTTGACGATCCCGCCGGTCGGCATCAGGTCGGTCGAGTCGGTATACAGTTTCCGCTCGGCCTCCGAGAGCGGAGGAACCGCGCCCGGCCTCGTAAGATCGATGGCGCGATCCCGCGTCGCAAACCGGCTGACGACATCCACCGCCGGCGCCGGCTCGCCGTCCGCCCACTCGACGTGCAGCATCTGCGCCCCGTATTTCGCATCGCGCCGCGGCACCGCCGATTTGGCATTGGTCTTCCACTCGTTGCCGAGCGGCTGCATCCAGTCGCGCTCGTCGACCGCCGGCAACGGCACCCACGCTTGCATCTTCCCGGACGGCTTGACGATCTCGACGCGGGTCGTGATCTCGAACTTGCGCCACGCCTCGGGCTTGGGGGCAAACGGCGTGTCGGCGAAAGCGACGCGCGGCAGCGCTGCACCGACTGCCAGCGCCGCGCCGGTCTGCAAGAATTCCCGTCTACGCATGGCGAGTTCTCCCGTATTTGAGCCACTTACCAGATTTCAATTGCCGGCTGCTCCGGTCGACGAGCCCGGCGCTTCCTTGAGCAGGTCCGCGAGTACGTTCATCACATCTTTCCGCGCCCAGTCTACATCGCCTTCGGCGATGAAACGAGGCTTCAAGCCGTGATCCAGCACGACGGTGGAGGGCAGCGTATGGATGCTCCAAGCCTTTGCGACCGCGCGGTCCCGATCGAGCAAGATGGAAAAGGGCACGGGATCGCCGGCGAAGAAACGGCGCACGGCACCGTCGGCCTCGGCCACGCTGACGGCGACGATGGCGACCGGCCTGCCCTCGAGGCGAAACTGCAGTTCCCTGAGCCTTGCCATTTCCGGCCGGCAAGGCTCGCACCAGGTAGCGAAGAAGTGAACGAGGACCATCCGGCCGCGATGCTGCGCAAGATCGTGCGTGGCGCCGTCCAGGCTCGGCAGCGCGAACACCGGCTGGCCTAACTCCTCGATGGCGGTCAGCGTGGCCGTCCCGCTCTCCGGCTCGCCCGCGCGGGCCGTGCCTGCCGCAACCGGAGTCCACAGTCCGCCACAGAGGAGCACAGCCATCAGCCATTTGCGCAGGCTTGCGCATGGGAGCAGCCCACCGACAGCATTCATCTCGATCATGATCGTGGAGCGCACTTGTCCGCCGCTGTTCGGCAGGATGTTATTCCGACCACGCTTGAATGTGTCAATACTTTACGGTCAGCGCACCTTGAAGACGAGCTTGCCCCGGAGATGGCGCGACTCGCTCACCCGATGGGCGTCGTCGGCCTCCGACAGGCGATAGAGCGTGATCTCGGGCGCGCGTATGGCGCCCGCCAGAAACAGGGCGGCGATGCGCTCCAGCGGCTTGCGGGCGCGCCCGACCGGAGGCCGAAGCGACGTTACGTCGCTGCGATCGGGCTTCGGCGCCTGCGGCCCGGAGGCGATGAAGGCCGCGCGGCCGCCGGGCTTGAGGACCGCGAAGGACCTCTGCGCCACGTCGCCGCCGACGGTATCGAAGACGGCGTCGCAGTCGGCCACGACCTCGGTGAAATCGCGGGCGTTATAGTCGATGACGTCGTCGGCGCCGAGCTTGCGCAGATAGTCATGGTTCGCCGCGCTTGCGGTCGTGATCACGCGGGCGCCGATATGCTTGGCAAGCTGAATGGCGAAGCTGGCGACACCGCCCGCCCCGCCTTGGATCAGGATCGTCTCGCCAGGCTGCAGTTGCAACGTGTCCTCGACCGCGCTCATCGCCGTAAGACCGGCAAGCGCCAAGGCGGCGGCGTCGACATGCGACAGGCGGTCGGGCTTCCTGGCGACGATGGCGCCTTTGACCGCGATCTTCTCGGCGTAGGCGCCCTCCTGGCCGGACTCGCAAACGCCGAACACCGCATCGCCGACCCGAAGATCCTGGACGCCTTCGCCGACGGCGCTGATCAGGCCGGAAAAATCCCGCCCCAGGACATAGGGAAACTTCGATTGGCCATAGTCGCCGGCGCGCACCTTCCAATCGGCGCCGTTCACGCTGGCGGCGAATACGTCGATGACCACCTCGCCGGGTCCGGCGACCGGATCCGGGAAGTCGCCGTACTTGAGGACTTCCGGCCCGCCGTGTCGCTCAATGAAAGCCGCCTTCATGGTGTCTTACCTCTGCGAACCGAAAAGGGATGCGTTGAGAGCGATGCAAATGAACCTGCGCCTGGCTATCGTACCCGCGTCTGCTTTGTACCGGAAGTCGATTGCGAGCAGCCGAGAGCCATTGAGCCCCGCTTTGAATCGAAGGGCGCCGCTCCGCGGAAAAACCGGATTACGCGCTCGCTAATCCGCCCCACGTGGTAGCTGGCTTTCATTCGCGATCGCGCGCATCCGCATCGGCTTCAATGCGACCACGGCCAACAGGGCGGCGATGATATTGAGCGCCGATGCCACCGCGAATACGGCCGTCCAGCTTCCGGTGGCCGCGGTCAGCACGTTGCCCAAGGGGACCAGGAGAGCGGCCGTTCCCTTGGCCGTATAGAGCATGCTGTAATTCGCGGTCGCGAACTTCCTGCCGAAGATGTCGGTGCAGGTTGCCGGAAACAACGCGAATATCTCGCCCCAGGCGAAGTATACCAGTCCCGACAACAACACGAACATGGTCGGGCTGTGCGCGAACAGGAACAGCGCGCAGATGCCGATGCCTTCCAGCAGGAAGGCGATGAGCATCGTGTTCTCGCGGCCGATATGGTCGGACACCCAGCCGAAGAACGGCCGCGACAAGCCGTTGAGCACGAGGCCGATCGACAAGGCGAAACCGAGCGCCGGCATGGTCAGCCCGAGCATCGACACCGGGACGTGGTCGATGGCGAAGTCCCGCGCGACGGGCGCGAGTTGCGCAGTCACCATCAGGCCGCCGGTTCCGACCATGACGAACATCGCGTACATCAGCCAGAACGGCGGCGATTTGAGCACGTCGGCCGGCGCGTAGTCGCGGCTGCCTTGCTGCACCGGCGCTACGACCGGTGCCGCGGCCTCGGCCGGTCGCGGCGCGCGCAACATGAGCGCGACGAGCATGACGACGATGCCCTGGCCGAGCCCGAACCACAGGTAGGCGGCCTCATAGCCGCGCGCCTCGATCATGGCGGCAAGGGGCGTGACCGTCAGGGCCGAGCCGGCGCCGAAGCCGGCGGCCGACAATCCGGTGGCGAGGCCGCGCCGGTCCGGAAACCATTTCAGGGCGTTGCCGACGGTCGCTCCGAAGATCGGGCCCGTGCCGAGGCCGGCGACGACCGCGGCGGCGTAGAACAGGCTCAGGGAGTCGGCCACGGAATTGATGACCCAGGCGAGCGCGACCAGCGCTCCGCCGCCGCAGACCATGACCCGGGGGCCGAAACGATCGATCAAATAGCCGCCGATCGGCGCCATCCAGGTTTCCGTCACGATATAGATCGTGAAGGCCACCTGAATGGCCGCCCTGCCCCAGTGGTACTTTTGATCGATCGGATCGATGAACAGCGTCCAGCCGTATTGCAGGTTGGCGATCGTCACCAGGCAGACGATGCCGAGGACGAGCTGGCCCCACCGCGTCCATCCGGACGTAACTGTGCGAACCTCCGATCTCGCTGATGTCGTGGCGATCTCAATCCCCAATCCATGCTGTCGTCCATCGCGCGCGGCATTGCGCCCGCCGATGGACGACGACGTTTCCCAAGGGTCACGCTTGCCGGTTCCTCAACGCAACCATCATCGAAGTCAATTCCTAAACGCCGTTCCAACAGGGTCAGCTGGCAATTGCCACCGTGCCGGCGGCGCCGAGCCAGGGCACACCCAAGGCCAGCGAGGTGCAAGCACATCATTGCAAAATGAAGGGATCGTCAGGTCGGGCTTGACCGGCAGCATCGAGGCCGCAACCGGTTGACACCGCGCGAGCGCGAGGTCCTGGCATTGACCGCGAGCGGCGCTTCCAACAAGGAGGCCGGCCGCCGCCTCGGCATCGCCACCCGCACGGTCGAAGTCCACCGCGGACGTATCATGGACAAGCTCGGTGCCAGGAACGCCGCCGACCTGGTGCGGATTGTGCTCAGCGCGCGCCGCAGCGACAAAGCCTCGGCCGCCTTATGATGCCGATCGGATTGATTCAGCGCTCGCAAACTCACATTCGTCACCCCTACTCGCTGCTTACGCATGTTGACCCCCACCCTATCCCTCCCCCTTTCAGGGGGAGGGAAGAGCAAGCCGTGAGTTCGGCGCTTGGGCCTCGTGGCAGGAGGTGCGGCTTGCTCCACCTCCCCTAAAAGGGGGAGGTCGGCGCGAAGCGCCGGGTGGGGGTCTCAGTTGGTGCGTCGATCCCATCGGAATCCGCGCTAGCAAACCCAATTGTCCAATTGTAAGGTGAGCGTAAGGCGACCGCGCTAAGCGTAATAGTGCCAAGCGACAGTCTGGTACTGGCCGGGCGGCGATGACCTCTACTATGCCCCCGTTACCCTCATTGCCGGCCTGTTTTTGCGAGGGGTTATTGGGAACATAGGGCTTGGAATCGATACCGCGCCACAACGAGGAACGACCTGGTATCGTGATCCAGGCGGTTCTTCCCTATGACGCCGGCGGTCCGGAGGCGGAACGGTGCCGGAAGCTTGCCAAAGAGATCGTGGCCATGCTTCGCAACGCCGGATTTTCCTGTTCCCTGACCATCCCGAATGAGGACGAGTAGGCGGCCTCGGTTCACCGCTATCCGCCCCCCGCCCAGGAAGCCCGGACAAGGCTTTTCAGGGCTCCCGTAAGGTGTCCTCTTCGCTGCCGAAGCTGCACATCTCACACTCGAAAAAGTGGGTATCAATCATCGGTTCGGCCGATTTGGGCTGGATGCGCACAAGCTCCATCGACCCTCGACAGCATGGGCACACTCTCGACGTTGTTTTCGTTGCCAGTTTAAGTGGCATTTGGTGCATTTATGCAGAAATCACAACCAATAGTTAATCACAGCCCCTTCTCGGGCCCCCCTGGCACAATTTATGCCAGCGCGGCACGTCCGGTTCCATCTCCCCATCGTTCTCGTGGAGGCCGCCGTCGGATGGCGGCCTCCTCTTCGACGGTTCCTTTGCGCGCCCGGCCTACTCTTGCGCGGGTCATCGGGACCGGGAATTCAACCGTCTGTCCAGGTCGCGGCGGACCCATAGGGCATTTCCGCACCCGGGTCCCAAAACAGCTTCGGCTATCAATTCCCCGACGTGCTGCCGAATTTTCGGGTCGTCGAAGACCCGGTCAAGATCGTCCTGCAACGACTTGGATTCCGGCGCTTCCCGATCCAGATATTTCTCGATCAGGGCCGTGGCCTCCGCGGGAGAACGGTGCATGGTAAGCTGCCGATCTTCCCCTCAAAGGGCCAACGGCCCGGCGTATGTAAGGTTCCCGACGGAACGGCGTTAATTTTCCGCCCAACCCCAGGGTATGGCGCGCGCGCCGACGCCGCGATGCGGTTTGTCTCGCCGACCGGCAGGTTGGGTCGATCGCCGCAAAATCCCGGCCAACCGGCGAGACCTGACAAGCGGCTCCGCGGGCGGTGTTTCAGGCGCGTAAGTTCAAGTTCCTACTTTCTGGGACGAGCGCAAAGAGTGACGCCGTCGGCGGCGACATCGGGCATTGATAGCAAAGACAGCGCTTCCGGGCTGGCTTCTGAAAACGACGTCTTCCGGATGAGATCGCCCTAATCCTACTGCGCCACTTAAATAGTGGACCCCCCACCCGGCCTCCACCGGCTCAAGGCCGGGGTCGGCCACCCTCCCCCACAAGGCCCACAAGGGGGAGGGATGGAGAGCAGCGTACGCGCACCGGCACAAGCTGCGTCGCGGGCTGCTGAACGCGACGTAAACTGCGTTCTATCCACTTACTCCAATCCCTCCCCCGAAGCGGGAGGTGGCCGCCGCAGTCGGCCGGGTGGGGGCTGCCTCACAGCCGAATTCGAACATTAAGCCTGGCCGGCAAAGCACAACGGCCCGGCCGGCTCGCGCCTTACTCGGGAGCGGGTGGGGCCGAGGGAGAGCGCCTCGCTGACCGCCGTCTCGTGAGGAATGCCCCGCGACCGCAGATGCTCATACCGGCGATACGCGGCAAGACCTTCGCGCCATGCGTCCCACATCGTCCGCAGGGCGGTCGCAGCCGGCGAGGATGAGGCAGCGGTTGGCCGTACCAACCGACCCCTCAGGTTCGTCTCATGATCGGTCTCGCCGAAACCTGGTGCGTAATGAAAACTCCGTAACATTTTTCGTGCTCCTGAGATGATGGACAGGGGAGATGTCCCGCCCTCGAGCCACGCAAATAAGCCGCATACGACTTGCTAGCAAAGCATCGTTTCTCTAGCCTGCCTTAGAATTTCTCATGAAGGATGGAGTCAATCGATGCTGCGTCGGCTTCCCTCGCTCAATGCCTTGAAGGCCTTCGAGGCCGCTGCGCGGCACGAGAGCTTCACCAAAGCGGCGGATGAGCTGTCGGTGACCCAGGGCGCGGTCAGCCATCAGGTGAAGGCACTGGAGGTCGAACTGGGCTTGCGATTGTTCAACCGCGAGCGCCAGCGCCTCGTCATCACCGGTGCCGGGCGCGCCTATCTCGAAGTCGTGCGCGATGCATTCGACCGACTTGCCGTTGGCACCACGCGCGTCCTGCAATTGCAGACCAGCGGCGTGCTCGCCGTGACGACGTCGCCCAACTTTGCCACCAAGTGGCTGGTGCACCGGCTCGGCCGTTTCATCGAAGCGCATCCCGAAATCGATCTGCGGGTGAGCGGCTCGCATCAACACGTCGATTTTGCCCACGAGGATATCGATCTCGCGATCCGGCACGGCGACGGCCAGTGGCCCGGGCTGAGCGTCACCCGGCTCTGCGCCGAAGAGCTGTTTCCCGTGTGCAGCCCGAAGTTCATGCGCGGTCGAAGCGCGCTACGTTCGCCGGCGGACCTTAGGCGCCACACGTTGCTCCACGTCAATGATCGCCGCGACTGGAGCCAATGGCTGGAGGCAGCGGACGTTGCGACGACCGGTATCGAGCGCGGTCCCATCTTCAATCAGGCCCACATGGCGATCGATGCCGCCGTCGACGGGCAGGGAATTGCGCTCGCGCGGACCGCGCTCGCCGCCTGGGATCTTTGTGCCGGACGGCTCGTGCGCCCGTTCCGGCTCGCGCTGAAAGCGCCGTACGCGTATTGGATCGTATGTCCGAAGACGACGGCCGATCTACCGAAGATCTCGATCTTTCGCGAATGGCTTCTTACCGAGGCGGCGGCGGACGCTCAACGCATGCGAAGAGACCGCAACAACGGCTAAACACGATACAAACCCGCGAACGGCTCAGGAGGTCTTTAGGATTTTGTTGACGCTTTCCACGGTGTCATACACGGACACTTGAACAAGCGGGTGCCCATTCTTTATCACCATCCCGGCTTTTTCCGCAGCCTCGCCCGTCTCGTATGACCCCTTCGTCTGTCTGTCCACTTGGAGCCAAAATCGGCCGACTTCGGGACGCTTGCGCTGGGAAACCACCTCCTGCTCAGGCTCTTCTGCCGGTGCTTCCTGTTCGCGTAGTTTGATGACTCGCGGTGCCATTCCGTCCTCCTGACTGGGTGGAACCCTTATATGGCACTGCGTGGCAGGATTGCCATGGAATATTTCCACTTTCGTGCGCCTTCTGTTCTCGGGCCACCCCTCTTCGTCGCACGATGGGAAGGCGGACGCGTGCCGCCGGTACTGTGCTCAAGTCAACCCCCCTCTGTCCTAATTTGGGCGATGTTCCCCAACTAGACAGAAAGGGATTTCTGGCCTACGCTGGCTGCGACAGGCCGGTGCTGGCGCTCGCCTTGGCGGGCGTCATCTCATCACTAGGTCCAATCGATGTAGGCGCGGGGAGGATTGAGAACCGGCCAAACTACACGGCTCTCATCTATTCGCAGAATGAACCCACTAGACCTTTTCTTCCCTTGTCCCCAGTGGCGACCGGCGAACATATCTTCGTAGAAAAACCGTCCGTAGATAATGTTTCCCGGAATCTCGTCGCGGGGTATCCGTACGTCCGTTTCAAGGCTCTCCTTGCCTGGGGGAACTACAGCGCTGAGTGCATAACATCTTTCATATCGCGGGTCGACTGGGGGCGAACTGACCCCAAGGGGCCAGAAGCCAATTTCTACATGGCTCACATAGGCAGGGGTTTTTCCGTAATTGTTGACCCTCAAACTGAATTCATTGCGCCTCTCTTCGGTATCTCCGATTTTGGGGAAATATCCGCCGCCCGAAACATTAGCGCGCTCGACAATAAGCATGTGCGTGGTGGCGCGGAACGCAGCGAAGCCTGCGATAAATGTTCCAATGCCCAAAACCAGCGTGGCACCTACCAGCCACATCGTGAATCGAGCAAGAAACCGCGTATAGAAGGCGACCAAGCAATCATATTCCACATG
>WNGA01022619.1_pt1 | contig 10757 bp, 7 predicted proteins | sample 5400061 | NCBI WGS metagenome assembly WNGA01 (sample SAMN13153366, study PRJNA577476) | soil metagenome | isolation source: 100 cm soil or saprolite under grassland replicate 2 | place: USA:California | collected 2016-06-15
AGCGCCGCGACGGTCGGACGCCGTGGGCGCTCGTCGTTCTTCAGCCGGTGCCCGTCGTGGAAGAGGACGATCGCGCCCGGCTCGGCCTCGGTGACCACCTGCTCGACGATCGACGAGGGCGCCTCTGGGTCTTGCCAGTCGAATGTCTGCACGGACCAGAGCACCGTCGCCTCCAGCCCGCAGTCGGCGGCGACGCGGGCGTACCGGCCGGGATCCGACCCGTAAGGCGGGCGCAGCAGCCGCGGCGCGGTGCCGATCGTCGTCTCGATCACGGCGCTCGTGCGCGCGACCTCGTCCCGCAGCGTCGCGAGCTCGCGGATGCGATCTGCGTCGGCGTGCGACCACGTGTGGTTGGCGATCTCGTGGCCGCGGGCCGCGGCGTCGCGCACCACGTCCGGCTTCCGCTCGACCCACTCGCCGATCACGAAGAACGTGGCGCGCGCAGAGAACGCGTCCAGAACCTCGAGCACCTCCGGCGTCGAGCCTGAGGGCCCGTCGTCGAAGCTCAGCGCGACCAGCCGCCGGTCGCGCCGCCCCGACGAGACGATCAGCGGCTCAGTCAGTCCACCAACCCTGGATCGGGGGCGCGTCGCCAGGGTCCGTCTTCGGCGCGCCGAAGAGGATCAGCACGGCGCCCTCAGGGCCGCCCTCGACGTTGCGCACCGTGTCCTTCGCCATGCGCACGGCGTCCCACGGCTTCAGCTCGACGATCTCGTCGTCGAGTTTCAGACGGGCACTCCCGCTCACGAGCACATAGACCTCCTCCTGCACCTGATGCCGATGCCCGAACGGCATGCGGAAGTTCGGTGCGACGCGGAGGTAACTGAGGGCCGCGTTCTCCATCTCGAGCGCCTCTCGCGCAGTGCGGAATTCGAGGTCGGGCGACATGTCGAACTTCGCCGCCTGGTCTTCGACCTCGAGCAGATTGCGCTTGGTGTAGCCCGCCATGCAGTCAGACCTCCTGTTCGCGACTCGCCGAAGCGTAAAGCGTTCAGTCACCTGGCTACGCCGCCGACGAGTCGCTACAATCCGGGCAACGATGAGGAAGGAGCTCCTTTTGTAGTGCAGGAAGCGAACGCGGCGGAGGCCGCGGTGAGCTTCCCACGGCCTCTCCGACGAGAGGCTTTTTTGTACCCATGGACAGATACGACCCGCACACGATCGAGGCGAAATGGCAGCGCGTCTGGGAGGACGAGCGCGCCTTCTCGACCCCGAACCCGGAGCCCGCCGACCGGGTCGAGCGCCACTGGTACCAGCTGGAGATGCTGCCGTACCCGACGGGGACGCTGCACATGGGGCACGTCCTCAACTACACGATGGGCGATGTCCAGACGCACGTGCGGCGCCGGCGCGGCTGGAACGTCCTGCGCCCGATGGGCTGGGACTCGTTCGGCCTGCCCGCGGAGAACGCGGCGATTCGCGAGGGTGGCCATCCGCGGGACATCGTCGCACGGAACATCCCAGCGATTCGCGCCCAGATGAAGCGCCTGGGCTGGGCGATCGACTGGGAGCGCGAGCTGTCCGCGCACCACCCCGGCTACTACCGCTGGACGCAGTGGCTGTTCCTGAAGTTCTTCGAGCAGGGGCTGGCGTACCGCAAGGCGGCGCCCGTCAACTGGTGCCCGAAGGACCAGACGGTGATCGCGAACGAGTACGTCGTCAACGGCCGCTGCGACCGCTGCGGCACGCTGGTCGAGGCACGGAACCTGGAGCAGTGGTTCTTCAAGATCACCGCCTACGCCGACGAGCTGCTGCGTTACGACTTGCCGCCGGACGGGTGGTGGCCCGAGCGGACGAAGACGATCCAGCGCAACTGGATCGGCCGTTCCGAGGGTGCCGAGATCCTCTTCCGCCTGGAGGAGCTGGAGATCGACATCCCGGTCTTCACGACGCGTCCCGACACGCTGTTCGGCGCGACGTTCTTCGTGATCGCTCCGGAGCATCCGCTGGTCGAACGGATCGGCAACGACGAGGTGCGCGAGTACGCCAAGCGCACCGCGGCACGACGCGGCGAGGACCGCGCTGCCGGCGAGGAGAAGACGGGCGTCTTCACGGGGCATCACGTCGTCAACCCGGTGAACGGCGAGCGGCTGCCCGTCTACGTCGCCGAGTACGTGCTGATGGAGTACGGCACCGGCGCGATCATGGCCGTGCCCGCCCACGACGAGCGCGACTACGAGTTCGCGCGCGCCTTCGACCTGCCGGTGCGGACGGTCATCGCACCGCGAGACGGGGACGTCCCCGAGCAGGGCGCCTTCTCGGCCCACACCGACGACGAGGTCCTGGTCGACTCCGGCGAGTTCACGGGGCTGAGCGCGCCGGAGGCGGCGCGCGCGATCATCGCCCGGCTGTCGGAGCAGGGGAAGGGGAAGCCGGCGGTCTCCTTCCGCCTGCGCGACTGGAGCTTCTCGCGCCAGCGCTACTGGGGCTGCCCGATTCCGGTCGTCCACTGCGCCGAGTGCGGGATCGTCCCCGTGCCGGAGGAGGAGCTGCCGCTGCTGCTGCCCGAGGTCGAAGACTACCGGCCCAAGGGTCAGCCGCCGCTGGCCGCGAACGAGGAATGGATCAACGTCCCGTGCCCGCGCTGCGGAAAGCCCGCACGACGTGAGGCGGACACGATGGACACGTTCGTCGACTCGTCGTGGTACTTCCTGCGTTACGTCGATCCGCGCAATGATTTGGCGCCGTTCGACCGGCGCCTGGTCGACTACTGGTGCCCGGTCTCGCAGTACATCGGCGGGATCGACCACGCCACGGGCCACCTGCTGTACTCGCGCTTCTTCGTCAAGGTGATGAACGACCTGGGGCTGGTCGGGTTCCGCGAGCCGTTTGCGCGCCTGTTCCACCAGGGGTGGGTGCAGCAGGGCGGCTCGAAGATGTCGAAGTCGCGCGGCAACGTCAGCGGCCCGGACCCGCTCGTCGCGCAGTACGGAGCGGACGCCGTCCGCGTGTACATGCTCTTCCTGGGTCCTGCCGATCAGGACATGGAGTGGAGCCCGAACGAGATCGAGGGGACGGCGCGCTTCCTGCGCCGCCTGTGGCGCGTCGTGCACGAGGCGGCCGAGCGCGCGCCCGCCGAGGGTCCGGGGGACACCCAGCTGGCGCGGAAGGCGCACGCGACGATTGCGAAGGTCAGCGACGACATCGAGCGCCGCTTCCAGTTCCACACGCCGATCGCGGCCGTGATGGAGCTGGTGAACGAGCTGGCGAGCGACACCGGGGCGCCCGATGCGCGTTTCGCGGCGGAGACGGCGGTCTCGCTGCTGCAGCCGTACGCGCCGCACGCAACGGAGGAGCTGTGGCAGGTGCTGGGTCACGAGCGGCTGTGGGAGCAGCCGTGGCCGGATGCCGATCCGGCTCTGCTCGAGCGCGACACGTTCGAGCTGGTGGTGCAGGTGAACGGGCGCGTGCGTGACCGCTTCGAAGTCGAGGTCGGCCTGTCGGAGGACGAGCTGGTGGCGCGGGCGCTGGAGTCGGAGCGCGTGCGCTCGCACCTGGACGGCAAGCAGGTGCGGAAGACGGTCGTCGTTCCGCGCAAGCTGGTCAATCTCGTCGTCGGCTGAGAGCTTCCAGCGCGCGGTAGAGGAGCGCGACCGTCGACGAGACGTCGAGCCTGCGCGCCACGAGACGACGCTCGACCTCAACGAGCGGAAGCAGCACGACCTCCAGCTCCTCGGTCGGCTCGGGCTTCGGCTCGCGCGTTCGCTGCGCGTCGAGCGCGAGGAACCCGTGGATCCGGTTCGTCGTCTTCGGCGGGTCGTGGACAAGGGCGCCAAGGCTCTCGAGGCGCGCCGCGTCGTAGCCCGTCTCCTCGGCCAGCTCGCGCGCGGCGGCCGACTCGACGTCCTCGCCCTCGTCGACGAGGCCGCCCGGCAGCTCCAGCGTGATCTCTCCGATCCCGTGCTTGTACTGGCGGACGAAGACGATCTCTTCCGCCGGCGTGATCGCGACGACGAGCGCGATCTCGTCGCGCTCGGAGACGAAGTAGTCGTCGACGACGCTCCCATTCGCGAGCTCGATGGTGTCGCGGCGCAGCCGGTACCAGCGGTGGCGGAACGCGTCTTCGGACTGGATCAGACGCCAAGGGCGGACCGGCATCGGCCGAGTTTGCACATTCGGCGCTCTTTCGTCACAGACGCGTGACAGATGCCCAGGCACGCTCGTCGCGTGCCCGACGTCCCCGTCTCGAGGCGCACGCTGCTGCTGGGCGCGCTGGCGCTGGCCCTCGCATTGCTGCTTGCGAACCGCGTGCTGCGCGACGCGGGCACCGCGTCGCTCGGAGAGCAATCTGGTTCCCTCGCGGGTGGCGCGCAGGCCGCTCCGGTTCAGGCCCGGCTGGTCGTCCACGTCGTCGGCGCCGTCCGGCGGCCCGGGCTGTACCGCCTGCCGCAGGGAGCCCGAATCGCCGACGCCGTTGAGCGTGCCGCGGGCGCCACCCGTCGCGCCGATCTCTCGCTCATCAATCTCGCCGCGCCGCTCGCCGACGGGATGCAGGTCGTGGTGCCGGCGCGAGCTCGCCCTGGAGCCGGAGGGGACGCGTCCGCGGCCGCCGCTGCAGGGCCAGTGCACCTGAACACGGCGACGCTCGAGGAGCTCGACACGCTGCCCGGGGTCGGTCCGGTCACCGCGCAGAAGATCCTCGACTACCGGCAGCAGCACGGCGCGTTCGCGAGCATCGACGAGCTCGACGCGATTCCGGGAATCGGCCCGGCGCGCCTGGAGCAGTTGCGCGAGGCCGCACAGCCGTGACGCTCCGCGCGCCCCACGCCCTCGCCGCCGCCCTCTGTGGCGGGATCGCCGCTGCGAACGTCGCGCGCTTGACGCACCCGGCGCTTGCAGCGCTTGCCGTCGGGATCGTGGCCGCGGCGGCCTGGGCCGACGGGGAGCAGCGGGTGGTGGTCGCAGCGGTCGGGCTCGCGCTCGCCGGCTGGTGGTGGGGGAGCGTTCGCCTCACCGCGCTCGACCGCAGCGTCCTCGCGCAGCGGATCGGCACCGCCGGCCGCGCGATCGTGGAGATCACGGCCCCTCCGCGCCCGACTCGGTTCCGCGTACGGGCGACCGGTCGCGTGATTGCCTTCGCGGACAAGCGCGTGGAAGAGAGCGTGCTGCTCGAGCTGCCGCGCGGACGGGCGCCTCCGCAGGGTGCGCGCGTCGAGCTGGTGGCTACGGTGCTCGCGCCGCGCGGGCCCGAAGACGGCTTCGACGAGCGAAGCTGGCTTCGTCATCGCGGGGTGCACGTCGTCCTGCGGGCCGACAGATGGCGCCGGGTCGGCCAGCGCGGCGGGCTTGGCGGCCTTGCGGATCGCCTCCACGCGTTCGTGGCGCGGCCGCTCGAGCGTGCGGTCCATGGCGAACGCGGCCGCGTCCTCGCGGGCGTCGTCCTCGGCGAGGACCAGGGCCTGTCGGAGGCGCTCCGCGATCGGTTCCGTGCGTCGGGGCTCTACCACCTGCTCGCGGTGTCGGGGCAGAACGTCGTCGTGATCGCGGTCGGCGCGGTGATCCTGGCCTGGTTGCTCGGGATCGGCCGCACCGGCGGCCAGCTGCTGGCGCTCGGAGCGATCGCCTGCTATGTCCTCGCCGTCGGGCCGCAGCCGTCGGTCCTGCGCGCGGGTGTCGTCGGCGCGCTCGCCTCACTCTCGTGGGTCGCGGCGCGTCAGCGAGATCGCTGGCACTTCCTGCTGCTGGCCGCAATCGTCCTCCTCGCGTGGAACCCGTACGCGCTGCTGGATCCCGGGTTCCAGCTCTCGTTCGCCGCCGTGGTCTCGATCTTCGTGCTCGCACCGACGCTGATCCGCCGGCTGGAGGGCTACCCGCTGCCGCCGCGGCTTCGCGACGTCGTCGGCGTCTCGGCCGCGTGCGGCGTCGCGACCGCGCCGATCGTCTGGTTCCAGTTCCACGCGATCCCTCTCCTCGCCGTTCCCGCGAACGCGCTCGCAGCGCCGGTCGTCGCTCCATTGCTCGGTCTTGGCCTGGCCGCGGCGCTCGTCGATCCCTTTGCGCCCCACAGTGCTGCTCTGCTTGCCCAGGTCGCCGGTTGGCTCGCGGAGTACCTCGTGCTCTGCGCCCGCGTGGTGGCGGCGGTGCCGTTCGCGCAGATCGAATCGTCGCGCGTCGTGCTCGTGTTGGCCGCCGCAGCCGCCGCCTATGCTTGCCGCGGATGGCTCAGACCCTGAAGCCGACCTACCTGATCGCCGGCACCGACCGGCCGAAAGTCCGCCTCGCGGTCGAGCGGCTGCGGAACCACTTCGACGACGGCGCAGTCGACACGCACCACGCGGGCGAGGCCACGGGCGAGGACCTCGTCGCGGCTTGCAACGCGCTCGGGTTGTTCGGCACCGAGCGGCGGCTCGTGATCGCGGAGGGGGTCGAGGAGTGGAAGTCAGCGGACGTGAAGGCGGTCGCCGAGTACCTGAAGACGCCGACGCCGGGCACGGTGCTCGCGCTGGTGGGACACGAGGTGAAGAAGGACTCCGCACTCGCCAAGGCAGCGGCGAAGAGCGGGGACGTGCTGGTGTACGACGCGCCCCGGCGACGTGACCTGCCGACCTGGATCGCGAAGCAGTTCGAGCAGCTCGGCACGGCCGCCGATCGCGACGCGTGTCGCATGCTGCTGGAGATCGTCGGCGAGGATCCGGATCTCCTGCGAAGCGAGATCGAGAAGATCGCCACGTGGTCGAACGGCGACACCGTGACCGTCGCGAGCGTGGAGGCACTCGCGGCGGCATCGGCGGAGACGTCGGTGTTCGCGCTGACGGACGCCTGGGGGCGCCGTGACGTCGCCGCAGCGCTCGGCACGGTCGAATCGCTTCTCGAGCGGGGAGGTGCGCGCGAGCTTCCCCGCCTCGTCGGGCTCTTGGCGAACCATGTGGGACGAGTCCGTGCGTGTCAGGCGCTCGCCGCCGAAGGGATCCGCCCGCGCGACGCGGCGTCGAGGCTGAAGCTGCACCCGTTCGCGGCCGAGAAGGCGTTCGCGCACGCGGCGAACTTCGCTCCCGACGAGCTCGGGCAGGCGACGGTTCGCCTCGCCGCGCTCGACCATGCCCTGAAGGGCGGAAGCCGTCTGAGCCCGGAGCTCGAGCTGGAGCGCGCGCTGATGGAGATCACGGTGCGGGCGGAGACGCCCGCCGCGACCGGCTAGCCGGACCGGCCGGAGACGAGCTTTGCCGCCTGCGCCTTGCGGCGCGACGCGGTGTTCTTGTGGATCGCGCCGCGAGCCGCGGCACGATCGAGCCACGACACGAAGCGGCGGTGTTCCTCTTCGACACGCGCGTCGTCGCCATCGGCCGTCGCGTCGCGCAACCGCTTCGCGAGCCCGTCGCGTCGCGCAACCGCTTCGCGAGCGTCTTGGCCGTCGAGCGGAAGCGCAGGTTCTCCAGACGCTGCTGGGAGGCGATGCGGACCCGCTTCTTCTGTTGCTTGATGTTCGGCATTCGGAAAAAGGGCCCGCGGTCGTCGCGGGCGGCCGGATCGTAGCAGCCGACCGCCTCGATCGAACCCGTCGCCGCTGGGGCACCCCAGCCCACCACCCACTGCGATCGTAACGAGAAAGATGTGACGTGTCCGTGCCGGCTCTGTGCCAAAACTGCACCAAACGAAGGCGGGCGACGGCGGGCGGCGTTCCTATACTCGGCGCGTGGAGGCGCGGGCATCCCGTCGTCGGCTCGCGCGGTCGACGGCGATCTTCTCGCTCGCGACCGGTGTCTCGCGCATCCTCGGCCTCGTTCGCGAGATGGTCGCCGCGAACTACTTCGGCGTCGCGGGCCGCATCAACGCGTTCACCGTCGCCTTCCAGGTTCCGAACCTCGTCCGTGCGCTGGTCGCCGACGCCGCGCTCAGCTCTGCCTTCGTGCCGGTCTTCAGCGAGCTGCTCGAGCGCGGCGAGCGCGCCCGTGCGTGGCGCGTCGCCTCGAGCCTCGTCTGGCTGACGCTGCTCGGGCTCGGGGCGCTGTCCGCGCTGTTCATCGTCGCAGCGCCGTTGGTAATCGCACCGTTCGGCGACCCCGGTGGGGACCGATCGCTCGCGATCGGCCTATCGCGCGTCCTCTTTCCGATCGTCGCGCTACTCGGCGTCAGCGGGATCATCGTCGGGATCCTGAACAGCTACGAGCACTTCACCGTTCCGGCGCTCACGCCCGTCCTCTGGAACGCGGCGATCGTCGCCGGGCTCGTCCTCGGGGTGCCGCAGGCGGACGGAATCGACGCGAAGCTCTACGTCTACGCGGTCTCGATCCTCGTCGGGACCGTGCTCCAGGTGTTCCTGCCTCTTCCGTGGCTCCGCGGCCGCGATGACCGGCTGCGGGTGGTGATCGACTGGCGCGACCCTGCAGTTCGGCGGGTCTTCGCGCTGATGCTCCCCGTAACGCTCGGGCTCGGCCTGATCAACTTCAACGCCGTCGTCGATTCGATCTTCGCGTCGCGGCTGATCGACCCGCGGCTCGCTCCAAGCGCTATCGACAAGGCGTTCCGCATCTACATGCTTCCGCAGGGGATGTTCTCGGTCGCCGTCGCGACTGTGCTCTTCCCGTCACTTGCGCGCCTCGCCTCGCGCGGCGACTTCGACGGCCTGCGCGACCGCGTGTCGCTCGGCCTCCGCCAGATCGCGTTCCTGCTTGTGCCGGCGAGCGCTCTGTCGGCGGTGCTGGCGGAGCCGATCGTCCGACTGCTCTACCAGCGCGGAGCATTCGAGCCGAACCAGACGCCTGTCGTCGCAGGCGCCCTCGCCGCGTTTGCGGCTGGGCTGACCTTCAACGGAACGATGCTGATGTTGAACCGGGCGTTCTTCAGTCTGCAGTCGAACTGGATCCCGACGCTCGTCGCGCTCGTGAACCTGGCCCTCAACGCAGTGCTGGACCTGGCGTTCTACTCGTTCGGCACGTGGGGGATCCCGCTCGCGACGTCGATCGTCAACATCGCAGGCACCGCCGCGTTGTTGTGGCTGCTGCGGCGGCGGCTCCAACGCATCGATCTTCGGCGGACGATCGACGCAACACTGCGTATCGCGGCCGCGGCGGCCGTCCTCGCCGGCGTGTCGTACGGCGTCTGGCGCGGCTTGGACGACGCGGTGGGGCGTTCGCTCGCCGGACAACTCCTGTCGCTCGGAGGAGCGCTGGCGATCGGAATCGTCACGTATCTCGGAAGCTGTCGCGCGCTCGGAGTTCGCGAGCTCGAGGCGTTGCTAGCCTTGCGATTCCGCCGCCGCCCGGCGTGACTCGCCATGGACCAGCAACACATCCGCAACTTCTCGATCATCGCGCACATCGATCACGGCAAGTCGACCCTTGCCGATCGGATTCTCGAGGTCACGCACACGGTCTCGGCGCGCGACATGCGCGAGCAGCTACTCGACTCGATGGAGCTCGAGCGCGAGCGCGGGATCACGATCAAGGCGCAGGCCGTTCGCGTCGACTGGAAGGCGCACCAGCTCAACCTGATCGACACTCCCGGTCACGTCGACTTCACGTACGAGGTGTCGCGGTCGCTCCAGGCGTGCGAAGGCGCGCTGCTCGTCGTCGATGCCGCGCAGGGCATCGAGGCGCAGACGCTCGCCAACGCGTATCTCGCGCTCGAGAACGACCTCGAGATCATCCCGGTCGTCAACAAGATCGACCTGCCGCAGGCGGATCCCGACGGCGTCACGAGACAACTCTCGGAGCTTCTTGGCACCGATCCCTCGCGGGTCCTGCGGATCTCGGCGAAGACCGGCGACGGGATCGAGGCGGTCCTCGACGCGGTCGTCGAGCGTGTGCCCGCGCCTTCCGGGGATCCCGCCGCGGCCGCGCGGGCGCTCGTCTTCGACTCCTCGTACGACCAGTATCGCGGCGTCGTCGCCTTCATCCGCGTCGTCGACGGTGGCTTCACGAGGCGCGAGCCGTTGCGCACGATGGCCCTCGGCACACGCTTCGAAGCGCAAGAGCTCGGCTTCTTCTCGCCGGCACAGAGCGCCGTTCCCTCGCTCACCGCGGGGGAGGTCGGCTACGTGATCACCGGCTTGAAGGAGGTGTCGGAGCTGCGCGTCGGCGACACGATCACGTCCGAACGCGCGCCGGCCGCCGAGCCGCTGCCGGGATTCAAGGACGTGAAGCCGATGGTCTTCGCCGGGCTCTTCCCAACCGACTCCGATCAATACCCCGAGCTGCGCGACGCGCTCGAGCGGCTGCGGCTGAACGATGCCGCGCTCTTCTACGAGCCCGAGAACTCGCAGGCCCTCGGCTTCGGCTTCCGTTGCGGCTTCCTGGGGCTGCTGCACATGGAGATCGTGCGCGAACGGCTCGAGCGCGAATTCGATCTCGATCTGCTTGTAACTGCGCCTACCGTCGCCTACCGCGTCCAGACGCCGGGCGACGGATCGGTGGAGGTGCACAACCCAGCGGACATGCCGAACGAGTTCGAGCTTGTCGAGGAGCCGTACGTGACGGCATCCATCATCGTCCCGAAGGAGTACGTCGGCACGGTGATGGAGTTGAACACCGAGCGCCGCGGCCGGTTCGATCACCTCGAGTATCTCTCGGAGGAGCGCGTGCATCTCACGTACGAGTTGCCGCTCGCCGAGATCGTGCTCGACTACTACGACCAGTTGAAGTCGCGTACTCGCGGGTACGCGAGCTTCGACTACGACGTCGCGGAGTTTCGTCCGGGCAATCTCGTGCGGGTGGACGTGCTCGTCGGCGGCGAGACGGTCGACGCGCTCTCGTTGATCGTGCACAAGGACAATGCGTACGGCCGTGGCAAGGCGCTCGTCGAGAAGCTGCGCGAGGAGA
>WNGA01031328.1_pt1 | contig 10756 bp, 14 predicted proteins | sample 5400061 | NCBI WGS metagenome assembly WNGA01 (sample SAMN13153366, study PRJNA577476) | soil metagenome | isolation source: 100 cm soil or saprolite under grassland replicate 2 | place: USA:California | collected 2016-06-15
CCCCCGGATCGATGCCGCCAGCGCGTGGAGGCCGACCTGGAGTTCCTCGGCGGTACAGCCGTAACCCTGGTCGCGGATCTGCTGAAGCGGTCACCGCAGAGCGTGCGTCACGAGTCGCGGCAGCCGTGGCCGCCCGTCCTGCCGATGTCGGCCTCGCCGACGCCGTCATCAACGCCGTCGTCGAGCAGTACACCGATCCGGGCGACGATGCGCGTGACGCGCTGCTGATGATCACCACCAGTCCCGCCCTGCGCGCCTGCTACGCCGACACAGTCACCACGATCGAGGGCCCGCTCGCCGACGCCATCGCCGAATGCTGCGCCGCCAAGGTCGCGCTTCAGCAGTGGTTGCAGTCGACGACCGTGCCTCCGTCGATGAGTGGCTTCGTGGTGCCGTCGGGGTCGCTGCCGAACCTGATGCGGACCGCGCTAATGCCGCTCGTACCGGCACTTGACGCAGCTGCGACACGCTCACGCCACTGACGGGTCTCACCCAGGCGCTTGTGGAGGAACCGCCCGCTGGCCGTGACAGCCACCAGGCGGGCCAGCACCCGGCCTGGATCGGATGCCAACCGACTGCGTGCCACAGGTCGTGCGGGTCGGCGACGGACGCGGTCACGCCGGGTGGCCGGGGGTCCAGCGCCGGGCGGACGTCCTGAGCCCAGACCGATGAGAGGACATGCCGTTTGGGCGGCGGGCGATCTCGTCTGAGTGGCGAAGCCCGAGCACGGCGTGACTGGGGTGCCCGTGTGATGCGGCCAGCGAAATGCTCAAGCTGCTCGACCGTCCCGGTGTCCGGCAACAGACTTGACTCCTGCGCATGCAACGGCATGGAATTGGTTCCCGCACCGCATCGCGGGCGCTCGGCCTGCCGAGGACGATAATGCCGGGATGGACCTTGATGCGTTGGCCAGGCTCATCGGCCCTCCGCCGCGGCGGACGCCGCCGGTCGACTGGGCCGCGGTGGAGCAGGCGCTGGGGCTGCGGCTGCCGGCCGACTTTCATCACCTTCGCCAGCGCGTATGGCCCGATCACCCTCGGCGAGTTCGTCTGGGTGTGGTCCCCGGTGGGAGCGGCGGCGCAGTTGGACTACGGCACGCACAGGATGCTGCGCGCGTGGCGGGATCGGGATCCGCCCGGCCATCCGTACACGTTCTGGCCGGAGCCCGGCGGGTTGCTGATGTGGGGCCGCTCCGGCGCCTCGCACCATTTCTTTTGGCACACTGCGGCCTCGACCGACCCGCAGCGGTGGCCGACGGTGGTGTACTCGTACCTGATGCCGGCTGGGTATCCGGGGATGTACTCCGCGAGCGGGCCGGTCTGGCGTCGGCTGGAGCGGCCGATGACCGACGTGCTGGCTGCGTTGGTGGGCGGTGGTCCCGATCCGCAGCTGGGACTGGATCTCGATCCCCTGCCCGCCCGGTACGAACCGAGCCCGCGCACCGACGCGACGGCCGAACCGACCGGTGCGCCGCAGCGGCCGGCGGTGGCGACACCCGACGCCGTCGAGCGCATCGTCGACGCGATCGGCGTGGTCCCGCCGGTCCCGCCCGCGGACCGGTCGGGCGAGCAACTGCCCAGCGACTACCAGGCGTTGATCGACCGCATCGGCGCAGGCACCCTCGGCCGCCGGTTGATCCTGCACGCACCGAACGGGCCCCGGGGCTACGACCTGACCGCCGAGCACACCCGGATCGGCCCTACCCTTCGGGTCCCCGCCGCGGTATGCCCCCAGCCGGGTGGGCTGAGGCTGTGGGGCCGGTTCACCACCGGCGAAACCTGCTGGTGGCTACCGGCCTGGTACGACTGTGACGGCTGGCCAGTGGTGATCTGCGCCGCCGACGCAGTGGGCTGGCAGCGTCTTGACCTCACCGCCACCCAGTTCATCGACGAGTGGCTGGCCGGGCGGATGGACCTGCCGGTACTCGCGCCGGAAGCACTGCCGGCCGACCGGACATGGCGGTCCGCCGCCGAGGAGCTACCGGCGCCACCGCCACGCTCGGCCCGGCGCCGCGACCCGCTCGCCCAACTTGCCACGCTCATCGGCCCACCCGACATCAACCGCGACGCGGACTGGTCCACCGCCGAGCGCCGGCTCGGCGTCCGGCTGCCCGACAACTACAAGCGGCTGCACGCGGCATACGGAGCATGGTTCGTCGAGGGCATCTCGGCCCCACCACCCGGGCAACTGGCCGACTGGCACGAGCAGCTCGCCGACATCTACCTCGACGACCGGCCCGCCTTCCCGCACCCCGGTGGCCTGCTCTACTGCGCCGGCACCGAGAATCGCGACGCGCTGTGGTGGGACACCACCGACGCGGACCCGGACGCCTGGCCGGTGGTGATCCAAAGCGCAGGCCACTTCAGCACGTTCCCCGGCAACCTGACCGAGCTCCTGGTCCACACACTCACCGACCGAGAGCCAGACCTGCCCTGCGGCACGCCCAGCTCGCCGCCCCGCAGACAATGACGCCGCACGCTCATCGGGCACGCGCGCCGCGGCCCCGGCAGTGGAGCTCAACCGGATCGTGGCGGTGGGCCGTGGCGGACGGCCCGGCAACGGATGCGGCGGTCGGCGACAACGAACACATGGCTGAGGCATTGCGCGCCCCACTCCAGCAACAACCGGCGCGCTACACGCCTACCTGTGCTGGCGCAACGCCAACGCGCGCCCCCCGATGTTCCGGCCGCCCAACGCCGCGAACGCGGCCCGCATCAACAGCGAACGACGCAAGCCCAGCGAGCCCGCCTGGCTCGGAGCGCCGAACGCCCCTGTAATGCCCAGAAGCGGACGGCTTGGTCGGTCACATCGGTTCAAGATTGCGCGGTGTTTCGTCGAAGTGCGGACAACCGGGCGCAGGTCGTGGCGGTCGAGGTGGGAACGGATGCGGATCCGCCCTTATGTCGCGAGGGACTCGACGAGGCGGTCGATCACCGCGCCGACCTCGTGGCGCGCCCGCGCAGGATCGTCGGCCTGTGCCAGGTACAGCGCCGCCTCATCTAGCGCTCCGATCAGCACATGCGATAGCGGTTCCACCGGCTGCGCAGCCACCCGTCCAACCGAGATGGCGTAGCCGAGGAGGCTCTGGACGAGTCCCATCCCGTAGCGCAGGCTTATCTTGCGCCACCGCTCCCACCCGAGCACCGCCGGAGCCTCGATCAACACGATGCGTTGGACTTCGGGCTCGGCGCAGGCGTCCAGCCACGTCGCCGCGCCCAGTTTCATCAACGCGATCGGATCGCTTTCCCCGCTGTGGCTGACCACCGCATCGATGCGCCGGGTCATCTCTGCTTCGACCACTTCGAACACGGCGGCGAACAGTTCGGTCTTGTCCGAGAACTGGTGGTACATAGCGCCGCGGGTCACGCCGGCGGCCCGCACGATCGCCTCGGTGCCGATCGCGCTGAAGCCGGACGCTGCGAACAGCGGGCGCGCGGCGTCGATCAACGCAGCGCGCGTCGCCTCCGAGCGCTGTTCCTGCGTCCTCCGGTTGCTTTTCATACAGGCAGTACGTATGTTTGTGGGGCCATGCACCGAAGATACCGCGAGGTGACGCCATGACGGTCATCGACATCCAGCAAGGTCGCATCGAGTACTGGGCCGCCGGGCCGCCGGCCAGCACGGCGCCGCCGGTCGTCTTCGTCCACGGCCTACTGGTCAACGCAGAGCTGTGGACGAAGGTCGCCGACGCCCTTGCCATCCGCGGCATCCGCAGCTACGCCCCCGACCTGCCGCTCGGCTCGCACCGCATCCCATGGGCAGCAGGCACCGACCTCAGCCCGCGAGGCATCGCCCGGCTGATCAACGACTTCATCACCGCGCTCGAGCTCACCGACGTCACCCTCGTCGGCAACGACACCGGCGGCGCGCTCTGCCAGTTCCTCATCGACACCGACCACAGCCGAGTCGGACGCCTCGTCCTGACCAACTGCGACGCGTTCGACCAGTTCCCACCCGCGCCATTCGGGCTGATCGTCAAGGTCGGACGCCGGCCGGCACGGCTGCACGCGATGATGACCTCGGTACGCCCGAAGGCCCTGCGCCACTCCGTGCTCGGCTTCGGTGGGCTGGCCCGCGACCCGCTCGACCCCGCGCTCACCCGCCGCTGGATCACCCCGTCGCTCACCGATGCGGCGGTCCGCCGCAACACCGCCGAGTTCCTACGCCACATCGACCCGAAGGATCTCCTAGACATCTCAAACCGGTTGGGCCGCTTCCCCAAACCGGTCCGGCTGCTCTGGGGCGCCGCCGACCCATTCTTCAGAATCAGCCTCGCTCGGCGCCTCCGCGACGCCTTCACCAACGCGACCCTCGTCGAGATCGCCAACGGGCGGACATTCCTCCCATTGGACGAGCCAGAACTGGTCGCCAACGAGATCCGCGCGGCCCATACAGCAACAGCCTGACGGCACAACCTGAGCAATCAACTGCGGCTTCACTCTCGTAGCCGCGGATCGCGCGGAGGGGAGGGTCCGGGGTAAAGGTCTGACCCTAATTGTCAGCTGGCGCAGAACTCGTTGCCCTCCAGGTCGTGCATGACGACGTAGCAGATCGGGTCCTCCGGATCGTCGTGTCGGGTCCGGCGCTCCACGCTGGCGCCCAGCCCGACCAGCTCGGCCACCTTCGCCTCGACGGTCTCGATCCGCCGCCCCAGCGCCAGCGCGTTGTCCCGGCCGGTGGGGTAGAGGTCGAGGTGGAGCCGGTTCTTCCCCGCCTTCGTCTCCGGCACCTCCTGCACCTTCGACGTGCCCGTCTGGGCGGCCACCCGTGGCGGCACGCTCGGCCGTTCTCCGCGTGCTGCCGGCGAGCGCCCGAGCCACGTCGTCTTGGCGGCTGGCCAAACCCCCTCGCGTCTGCCGCAGGTTTCCTGCGGTGCTGGCGCCGCTGGCGCCGCTTACCGATCTGCCGCGGTTCGCGTGTTCAGGCGCGCACTCATGTAACTGCCGCGAGTCGCGGCGGTCATGTCGATGTCCGTATGTCGCGAAGGCACCCGCAGAACTCTGGCGCGACTGAACGTAGGTTGCAGCCGAAGATCGAGACGCGCGACGCTCCCGGTGTGCAGATGCATGTCGACCAGCTGAGCGTGTCTCTCGAGATGGTGCGCAGGTTGGTAGATGAGCAGTTTCCCGAGTGGCGGAGGCTGCCCATCGGAAGCATCGCTTCGCAGGGGACGGTCAATGCCATCTTCCGCCGCGAGCTGGTAGGTCGCACGCGGTTCCCCACGCCCAAGCCGGTCGCGCTTGGGGAACCCGCGGCAGGCTACCCGCTTGCGTGGTCCGTGCAGACCTGGCTGCCCGGCGTCGCGGCCACCGACGAAGACCCAGGCGAATCGGTCGCGTTTGCCCACGACCTGGCCGAGTTCATCAACGATGTGCTCGCACTCGACACGCGTGGCCGGACGTTCAGCGGCGAAGGTCGGGGAGGCGACCTGCAGTCCCACGACGCGTGGATGGAGACCTGCTTCCGGCACAGCGAACAGCTTCTGGACGTTGCGCGGCTTCGCAGAATGTGGGCAGTCGTGCGGAGTCTGCCGCGCCGCGCAGCGGGGGACGCGATGACCCATGGTGATCTGATTCCCGGCAATGTGCTCGTGTCCAACGGGCGCCTGGCCGGGATTCTGGACGTCGGCGGCCTCGGACCGGCTGACCCTGCTGTGGATCTCGTGAGTGCCTGGCATCTGCTCGAGGCTGGACCGCGGCAGGTGCTCCGCGAGGACCTCGGGTGCGACGACCTCGAATGGGAGCGCGGCAAGGCGTGGGCCTTCGAGCAGGCGATGGGGGCAGTCTGGTACTACGTCGAAAGTAACCCGGCCATGAGCCGGATGGGCCAACGCACCCTGGAACGCATCATGGCGGACGAATCGTCCGCCTAAGTCAACGCCTCGGGTGCGGGGCCGTGGTGGACGATGTTGCGGCGCACGATTCGTCCTTCCCGCGCGTGGCCGAGCGGTGCCTGCAGCTCCGGATCTTTCTGTTGGCGGTCGGCTCATACGCCATCCGAACCACACACGCATCTGGCCGCGAATCGGGCGGGTCGTGGGCTGGATGGGCCCTCCCTCGACCTGCAACCTGACTTTAGACCGGAGCTGGCTCGCTCGGTTCCGGCGGTGGTGGTGGAGCCGAGCGGCCTGCACCGGGATCCGGCTCGAATCCCGTGCAGCAAGCGCGGCGGGTCCTGTACCGCGAAGCCTGATCAAGTAGGTCTTCGAGGCGTTGCCCGCCCCGCCAACCAGTGTTGTTCCTGGACCTGCGGTAGGCGATGAACGCGTAGGCCGCGGGCCGGATGTCGGTAAACGGATGATGCCAGATGTCGAGCAGCCACCGACGCGGAACGATCCGACGGCGCGCATACAGCCCAACGGCGTCCAAGGTCGCGATGGCGCGATTCATGGTCGCGTACTCGTCTGAATCAAGATCAGGGAACTGACCCGCACGTGCAGCCTCGAACAGCAGGCGCCGACCTCGCTGCTGATCCGTGCTGGTCAGCAGGTCGTGGACGCGGTACAGGGCATCTCGGCGCCGTTGACCCCGGTTGGTGAGCGCTGCAGAGAGAGCCAGCCCGACACCGAGGACTGCCACGGCAGCGGTCAATAGATCCTTGCTCTCCGTGAACCAGTGCGCCATCCGAACCTCCCACCGCAGAACCCTCATCGTGGGTCCCCAGCGCAACGGGTTGCGCGCGCCGCCGGCACGCACGCAATGACCAAAGCGATTGACCCGCTCTGTTGGACCTGCTTGAGGCGGCCGAATTGATCTATCCGCTTCTGCCGCTGAGCACGCACGTGATTCCCACGCCGCAATGGGCGACCATGTGTCGATGGTTGACACACCATTGACTGTTACTCGGCTTCGCGAACTTCTACCTGCCGATGATCGCTCGGTGGTGTCGCTGGACGGTGAACGCGCGGACGAGACGTATGTGCTTGAACACCGTGACGCCGGCTGGCTCGTGTTCTTCCTGGAGCGTGGTCGGAAGCGGGACTTCCGCAAGCACGGCTCCGAGGACGCGGCCTGTCGCGACCTGCTGGGCCGGCTCGGACGCTAGAGCGCCTGCGCCGGTCATGGCCGTCAGCGTGACGACCGGCGCGTGACCGGCGTTCGACGCGATCGCGCGCACATCTGCCACGGCCGCTCGCCCCTCGAACGCCCTAAACTGCCGATGAGCGGATATCCGGGGCAACGCAGATGTCCTGCTGTCAGGGAGAGACTCGGTACTGCAGGTATACGACGCCGTTGTCGAACCTGCGCTCGTCCAGTAGTTGAAGGTTCAGACGGAGCCGGTCGGGGAGAAACGGATTGCCGCCGCCGACGGTGAGCGGGGACACGAACAGGCGGACCTCGTCCACCAACCCTGCTCGGAACGCATGGGCTGCAAGCGCTGGACCGCCGATGCTGAGATCGCGATCGGCCGCGTCCTTCATCGCCCGGACAGCGTTCGGGTCGAACGTCCGCTCGATCCGGGTCCGGGCGCTGCTCGCGGTCTCCAGGGTCGTGGAGTACACGATCTTGTCGGCGGCCTGCCAAAGCTTGGCGTAGTCGAGCACGGGCGGCGGCTGGTTCGGTTGCGCCGGAGCAGTTTCCCAGAAGACCATCACCTCATAGAGGCGCCGGCCGTACAGGTACGTCCCGATGGGGCGCTCCAGGTCGTTGATGAAGGCGTGGACGTCGCTGTCTGGCGCGGCCCATTCGAACTTGCCGTTCTCGTCGGCGATGTAGCCGTCAAGCGACGTCAGTGCGGTGCAGATCAGCTTGGCCATCCCGGACCCCTCCCTTCTTCTGATTGCACTCTACAACCGGATTCAGCCTAGGTAGACTGCTTGTCAAATGCAAGCGGTCAGTGGAGAAGCCGTGAACGAGGCGCATCGCTCCGGATGCCCGATCAACCTGTCGCTGGAGGTCTTCGGCGACAAGTGGAGCCTGCTCATCCTCCGCGACATGATCTTCGGCGGGCGCCGGCACTTCCGGGAGTTGCTAAGCGGATCACAAGAGGGAATCGCCTCCAACATCCTTGCCCACCGGCTCAAGAGCCTGGTCGAGATGGGCATGCTCAGCAAGCGGGACGACACGACCCACAAACAGAAAGTGATCTACAGCCTGACCGATCCAGCCATCGAGCTGGTACCGGTCATGGCCCAACTCGGCGCCTGGGGAAGCCGGTGGCTGCCGGTCACCGAAGAACTCTCCGTCCGCGCCCGGCTGCTCGCCGACGGCGGTCCCGCACTGTGGCAGCGCTTCATGGCCGAGCTACGGGAAGAGCACCTGGACGTCCCTGCCGACCCGCCACCCGATGGCCGTACCGTCCGCGAACGCCTACACGACGCCTACCTGGCAGCGGTGAGGGAGACGGGACTGCAGACACGCGATGCCGCCGGCGGATCAGCGACCGGCTCGGCGTCGCGATCGGTCACACCAGCTGGCTGATCATTCGCTCCGACGCCCGCTCTTTCTATGCCGCTATCAGGGCGCCTGGTACCGGTCAAGACCCTTGATCGGATGCATGCTCTCCCGCCACACTGCCCCCGTGAGCTTCGACCTGATGCTTCTCGACCCCGATACCGTCCCAACCATCGAGGGCATCTACGAGGTTCTCGAATCGGACGCACCCGAGGTGCCCCTAACGACTCGTATGCAAGCTGCGATCGACGAGTGCAGTTCCCGCTGGCCCGCCTACGACGAAGCGGGCAACGAGATCGAGACGCCCTGGGCGTCCTGGCCGCTGGCACGAGCCATGGAACTCCCCGTCATCGAACTCAACATCGGGTGGAATCACGCTGCGACAATGCTCTCAGTGCTCATCGACGTCGCCCAACGCCACGATATCGTTCTGTACGACCCGCAGACGGATGAGATTCACTTTCCACCGCGGTTGGCATCACCCACCTAATCCCAGTCAGGTCGAGCACTTCCGCTCGTGAGGGCGTTCCGGACGAAGATCTGCGTCGGCGGCTGGCCCGTTGACGGCTGTCGAGCCGCGCGGGAGCGTGTGGGTACGGCTGACGACGTGCTCGATCTGTCGTCGGATCCCGGGTTCATCAGCGATCCGTACGCCACGCTGACCAGACTCCGTGAGCAGGAGCCGGTGCGTCAGGTGCTCTACCACGGGGTGCCGGCGTGGTTTGTGACCCGCTTCGCCGATGCCGAGACGGTGTATTCCGACCCGCGGTTTTCTGCGGACAAGGTCAACGCCACCGACCAGGTCCGCGCGGTGCCCTGGGTCATCGTGTCCGACCTGATCGGTCTGGGCAGGACGATCGTGTTCCTCGATCCGCCGGCGCATACGCGGCTGCGCCGGCTGGTGGCCAAGGCGTTCACGCCCCCGCCGGGTGGAGACGTTGCGCCCCATCGTGCAGAACATCTCCGACGGCCTGCTCGACCCGATCGTCCCGCGCGGGCGGGCCGACATTCTCCACGAGTACCAGGCACGCCTGCCCGAGGCGATGGCCTGGATGGCCGGCTATTTCGCCGACCTGGTCGCGGCCAAGGGGGCGGCACCCGCCGACGACCTGCTCAGTGAACTCATCGCGGTCCCGCGACGAGGGCGGTGACCGGCTCAGCGAGGCCGAGCTGCGGTCGACGGTTTCTGTTGCTCATGGCCGGTTACGAGACCACGGCGAGCTTCATCCCCAACGGGCTGCTGGCACTGATCCAACACCCGGACCAGCTCGCCGCGGTGCGTGCCAATCCATCATTGATCCCATCCGCGGTGGAGGAGATGCTGCGCTACGACCCCACCGCCACCGCCTCGCTGCTGCGCTAGGCCACCGAGGACCTCACCCTGGGCGGGGTCGAGATCCACAAGAATGACGCGGTGGTGGTCTCCTGGGCCGCGGCCAACCGCGATCCCCGCCGGTTCAGCCAACCCGACGAGTTCGACTCCCGGCGCGGGGACGCCAAGCACATTGCCTTCGCCCACGGCATCCACTACTGCCTCGGCGCGCCACTGGCCCGACTGGAAAGCCAGATCGCCTTCACCTCGCTGCTGGCCCGCTGCGACGACATCCAGCTCACCGTCCCGTTCAACGAACTGACGTACCGGGTCACCCCAAACATCCGCGGCCTGACCGGGCTTCCGGTCACCTTCACACCACGTTGACACCGCCGAGCCGACAGCGGCGGGCCAACCCAGCGGACGGGCGCGCCGGTGCCGGTGTGAACCGTAGCCGCTCACCGGCGGCGCGGGAGACGGCCAACGCTATGAGGTGGGCGGCCGTCGGCTGGTTGGTGGCGCGAAACGCGGGCGATCCGGCCAGCGTGCGTACGGCCGGATGCGCATCGACCTCCGCCGGCCTCAACTGTCCGGTCGTGCGAGTTCCTGCTGAAGCCGGCTCAGGTTCTGTGCAATGACGGAACGCGACCGGCGCGCGATCAGGGGAGCAAGAATCCTGAACAGGCCTCGGCCGTGAAAACGCATCTGCTGGCAGACCCGGGTACCCGTGCCGAGATGCCGCGAGTCGCGCGCTCGTCAGGTTGGTCTTCCAGCCACCCGACTGTGCCGATGTGCGGACGCCGCGGGGTTGCGTTCGGTTCGACCGAGGCTTCGGGCCAGGGGAGGATCCGACACCGGGGTCGCCTGGCGTGCGGTGACCGGTCCCGGGCGAGGAATATCGGTCGACCGGGTGCTGTCTGGTCCGAATACTCGCGGCCGTGATCGCGTTGCCGGTGCTGTGGCTGTACGGGGCGTCGGGGGTTGGGAAGACCACCGTCACCTGGGGGCTGTTCGTCCAGCTGGCCGGGGAGGGCGTACCCACTGGCTACGT
>WNGA01012895.1_pt1 | contig 10755 bp, 5 predicted proteins | sample 5400061 | NCBI WGS metagenome assembly WNGA01 (sample SAMN13153366, study PRJNA577476) | soil metagenome | isolation source: 100 cm soil or saprolite under grassland replicate 2 | place: USA:California | collected 2016-06-15
AGACATGGCCGCGGTTGGCGGAGCGTAGCGCAGCCCGGTTAGCGCACCAGTCTGGGGGACTGGGGGTCCCGGGTTCAAATCCCGGCGCTCCGACCATTACCGCGAGCGAGCGCAGTTTGGCCGGCTGTCGGGGATGCAATTGCAGCAAACTGAAATCGCTCTCGCGCCATCTGCCGAGACTGATTGGTACCGCGGCGCTCTGAGGAGGCTTGCGCAGGTCGACACGGCATGGGTGGCTGTGCTGCTGTGCTATTGCGCCGTTTTTGGCGGCATCCTCATCTTTTCCGATTTCCTGCCCTACACATTCGACAACAACGAATCCTTTTCCGCGTTCTGGCATGGCCGGAACATGTACGAGTACGGTATCGCCAACAGCTCGGGGCTGGCGGACGAATCGTTCTCGTACGATGCCGCTGCGCATCCGTACGTCTATACCCATTCTGGCGCGAGTCCGCGGCTGTTTGCCTATCTGCTCTATGTGCTGGGAATCAGGACGGTACAGGTGCAGATCGCGGTGACGGTGTTCACCGTCGGCGTTTTGGCGTTCCGGTTCGCCTATCGCTTCCTCGCCGAGATCTCGACGCGTCTTTACGCGACGATCGCCTGCCTGCTGCTGATGACCGACTACATCGTCTTCGCGCAGTGGCATGTGGGCATGTGGCATACCTGGAAGATGTTCCTGCTGTTTGGCGGACTCTATCTCGCGCATCGCGTTGCCAACAAGAAGCAATCTCGTCCGTTGCTCCTGGTGTACGTATCTAGCGCGTTCCTTTTTTACTATGAGACCGTCTTCAATGTTTACGTGGCAGCAGCCGCCTTCATTTATTTCGTCCTTTCCACGCGCGACTATCGCTTAGCCGTCAAGTTCGGGCTAGCGCAATGTGTCGGCGCGCTCACTGCGGCCGCCGTTCTCCTCGGCCAGCTCGTGCTCCAGTTCGGTTGGGAGGTGGTGCGCACCGATATTTATTACACCTTCGTCGGCCGCAATTTTGCAGCCGATGTGACAACCTTCCTAGAAGCAGCAAGGACTTTCTACGCTAACCACAACATTGTCTTTTGGCTGAACGTTCCCGAGAGCGGGTTTTACCGCAACCTCCCTTGGGCAGTTAGATTCTTGTTCCAGGATCACGCCGTGCACACCCCGCCCTGGTCTTTGCTCGTATTGGCATTCGCCGCTGCAGAGGTCGTGCGGAGGTTACGGGCAGCGCAAGCACCCTGGTCGACGTTCATCCGCGCGAGCAAGCTCGCGACGGCACCCTCGGCGTTCATGCTAGGCACGCTAAGCGCTGCCCTGTTTTACATTCTAGCAAGACACCCTGAGATCGCAGCTGGGCTGTCACCACTATCAGCGGTTTCGATCGATGCGTTATGGCCCATTGTCATCGGCATCGGGATTATCGCTCTGCTGGCAGTAACTTGGCCCTCTCTGCGAGCTCTGCAAACGAGCGCTCTCCCCAGAGTAAGCAAATCTTTGGCTCGCATGCATTGGAAGCAGTTGGTTAAAAGAGAGCCTGCGTTTGTCTTGATTTTCGTCGCGACCTTGAGTGCCGCCATATTCCATTATTTTTCAAGGCATCCGGAGCTCGCGGCAGGACTCGCGACGGTGTTGCCAGTCGCGATCGCGGTAGGAATTCTCGTTGCCGCAGTCGTTAGCTTGACCGAGACTTTGAAGCGTTTGGTGGAGAGACTTGGTTTTGCACCGCTCTTTACCCGTCCGGGCCGAATGCTCGGGATGAGCACGTTTATTGCCGCGTCGCTAGCTTTTCTGCTGGTGCAACCCAGCTTGTACGCCGCTGCGGGCGCCTTGGAGCCAATCTGGCGAGCAGCGTTGACAGTTTTTGCCGACTACACCACCAGCGGTGCGCTGTTTATTTCGCTCATGCTCCTGCTCGCCGCATGGCATGCCTGCGGGTCTTCTCCCGGGACCACCCGCAACAGACTTCCTCGAGGACTCTTAGTCGCGTTCGCGGCATTACTGTTTGCTTATGTTTTCGTGTTTTTCACTTTCACGGGCTACATCTTTACAGGCTATTTTGCACGTTATCTGTCCTTGACGGTTTACTTCAACGATTTGTTGCTGGCCCTCGGGTTAGTAGTAATGATGGATTGCGTTTACGGCTGGTACGCCGCCTTCAAGCAGGCGAGAGGGTGGAGTCGGGTCGGCCCCGGTAGCGGCGCAGCACTGGCCGCCATAGGATGCGCGGGCGTTGTGGTTTATTGGGCTAGCTTGCAGACGCTCTTGGTAAGAAAACTGCCGCCGGATGAGATTTCCTTTTTTCCGATCCTGTCCAAGCCCCCATTTCGTGGCGGCACGTTTGCGGCGTCGATCTACGGGGGTACGGCCGCTTACTTCAACAAGAATTGGGCCTACTTTGATTCCGACTCAACGCTCGCGCAGGGACATGTGACACTGGGACCGGACGGGTACCAAGTTAACCGCGATGACGCATACGTATGGTTTGCTGATCGCCGGGTGAATTCGGCATATGACAAGCCTCAGTATTTTTTGGCAATGACATTTCTATACCATGGGCTGATGCACGGCCGAGGGCCGGGCTACCTGATGAACGATGAGTCCGCACCTCGCCCGCGCGTCGGCGACATCCCGATTATTCGATCAATCCGTGAGCAGCAGACGTCTTACCTGCATCCGGTCGAGGTCGCACGCGACCCCTCGCCGCTCGATCGCTGGTCGATCATCCGACTTGACTGGGATTACCCACCATTTTTGCGGCAACTGGAGGACGGAGAGTTCGTCCAACTCGACGCCTCCTCGAACGAGTCTGGTACTCGAGTCCGGGTTGATTACCGCTATGCGCATCAGGAACGTGTGCTGGAAGCTGGCACGCGCATCACTTTATTCGCACGGTCCCGCTGCGCGGGACCAGAACAGAGTGTGGAAGTCCCTGCCATCGTTGCCGGCGGGCGCGAATTTATCCTCCCCGCATCTTTTGCAGGTACAGTACGCGCCGACGTACAGCCGGCTACAGCGACCAAGTCCGGGCCGATCTACGGAAGCCGCGCACTCGCGATTGGCTTTCCGGGCGCTTGTCAGGAAACCTCGGCAGTATCGAAATAAGAAGTTGAGCCGCCCATAGCTCGGCCAAGGCATCGTTGATTGCGAGCTCTGTGCAAAGCAGGCGATTGGCGAACCATGGCCTCTGTGGATCAAATTTTCGAATCGCCACCGCCTACTTTACTTATACCAGCCTGCGGAGACATTGACTCATCGGCGCCATCGTCTCCGCCTGAGCCGAGCGCCAATATCCCATTGGATCACTGTACGTTTTTGCAATGGATGTCCCGGTGGGGCACACGCCGGCATGAGTCAGGGTCTGCGAGTTTTGGTATTACTCCTCATGCTGATCGCCACGCACGTGGCACCAATCTCGGTCTTGCTGGCGCGACGCTTCTGCTCGACAGCTCCGGCCATCGTTGTGGGTGGGTTGTTCTATGCTTACTCAGGCTATTTTCTTCGGCTCAATACCGTCCCTTACATGAGATCTGATGGGCATGTCTGCAAACTACATCTGATCGTGCGCCAGAGCGATCGGATCGTGTCTACAAGTGAGAGTCGGCTGCTCGGGGGCGATGCTCCGACGCTGCTCGGGTCGGTTCTAGCCCCTGCGACAACCACCGGCTCCGACCAACTCGAACATCCCTTGTCGTTGCAAGCCCGTATCCGTGCGCTGACACTGCCTGACACTCCGAGATTAAACTGCCGGTAACCCGGCGGCACTTTCGTGACCCTTTGGCCGCTAGCATCTTTTATTTCGATTTCCGAATAGAATTCGCCCACAGCCGGCCGCCATTTCAACTGAACAATGTTGTCGCTGATCCGCGTGCCCGTCAATTCGCTGGGAATATCAGGAACGGGAAAGTCCTTGCGCTTGAGGACCACGAGTCGGCGGGGGTATTCCTTCCACAACTCATGCGATGGTGGCCAGCTTTGGCCATCGAGGAGCATGTAGTAATCATACAGAATCGCGCAATTGAATTGATCGGGAAGCTGAGGTACGCATTGCCTCAAATCCCAATACTTCGATTCTCTCGGCGGGAAATAGAACTGATCGACGAGGTAGCCATCGGTAAGGGCGCCGGTCATCATGGCGGGCCCTAGAAACAATCTATCGTCTTTTGTCACTACGGAAGAGAGATCGTGACCGGCCCGATACCAGGCAGTCAGGTACTCGGCGTAGCTATCGACGCTGAAGTCGTCGCGCAACGGCGCGACCGTCAGCGTGATATCAATGTACTTGCCCTCGTACGTTGCGAAGCCGGACTGCACGATTTGCACCGCCAGCAATCCGACGAGCACCGGCGCGGTCAGCACCCGTGCAGCCACTTCCGGAAGAGCAGCGCCGTCGCGGCCCGTGGCCATGATCGACAGCGCTTGTCGAATAATGTCCCCGCTGACGACTGCCGCGCCCATGAGCCCGGGTATCCAGTACCTGAAGGTGAAATTCATATGCTGATAGCCACCCACCACGTGGTACCCGAGGTAGAAGGCAAAACCGAGCATGAGATCGAATTGCAAGGGGAACGGGGTGACCACCGGTCGGGCAATGTTGCGCGATATCCGGGTTTTTTGGACCAGAAATGAGATGGCGAGAAAGAGCAGCAGGCCGAGCAATACCGAAACCGAGATTCCACTGAGCATGTGAATCATGCCCATCAAAATTCGATTATAGAACGGAAGGTCGCCGCAATAAGCGCAGTTCCATCCCTTGACCAGGAACACCAGCGGAAGCGGGAAGCCGAACAGGATCTGGTTGGACGCGAGGTAGACGAGGATCGGTGCCGAAAAGACGAGGCCCGCCACGACGTGCTTGCGAAAGAGCGTCGGCTCGCGCAGGAAACGTCCGATGAAGGCGCCCACTCCCAGCAGGATCGCGTCGGGCCGAATGTAGATCAGCAGCCCGCACAGGAGCCAGAACAGCCAGTTGTCCGCGCCTCGGCGCATGTAAAAGATGATCGCGACGATGATCCAGAGAGTCGTGAGCGACGTCTCCAATCCGCCGAGCGCCCATTGCAGCGACGGCTCGAACAACAGGATGGTCGCCGAACAAAGGAGACCGATCGCGGTCAGACCGAAATACCGCAGCACGAGCGCCGCCGCGGCGAAGTGAAATACGACGCCGATGACTTTTTCGAAGTTGCTCCATTGCTCCGGACCGCCGAAAAAATGGCCGATCGAAAGCAGGTATGGGTAGAAGAAGCTCGCGCCCACGAGGGCGCGTTCATTCAAGTTCCAGAGCGGCAGCCCCGACGACAGGACGTTCTCTGAGACCCGGTAGTAGACCCATTTGTCGTCAAGGTCGAAATTCCAGATGGACGCGATGATTGTCAACGCTAGGGCAGATGAAATCCCAAGCGCCCACCAGACCATGCTCTTGGGCAGCGGGCGATCGGCGTCGTTGACAAAGAACGTAATGCCAGCGGCAGCCAGCGCCACCAGCAGATATCCGGCGGCGAAGAGCCAGAAGCCGCGATCGGCCTCGGGGCCGACTGCGGTTCGAAGAATGCCGGATATGAACAGGAACCACAGCGCGGCAAATGCGAACAAAAGCGTCGCGAGAAGCTTGTCGCGAATCGAGAGCTGCCCCGCCGGCAGTGTCAGATTATGCATGCTCGCTCCCACGCCTCAGGCCTGCGTGGATCAAGGATCCGTTTGAGCAGATGCCGGATTCGTCCCCTCTTGTCGGCCGGCAGATTAGCCAGATCGACCTGGGACATCAATGCAAAGTGGAGGGCGTCTTCAAGCATTTTAGACCGAAAGGGCTCTCACCAAAGATGCAGTTGCGCATCGCAGCCCAAAGGACGACTGGAACCACTCGTCGATGATCCTCGACGATCCGCTGCGCTTGCTCTAATCGGGGACCTTCGTAATCGTCGTTCGATCGGGAGCAATCTGATAGGAATAGGGCGCGTTGTAATAGCCCGAGAGGTCGAAGGCGGCGATCTTAAGCCGTACTCTCACGGGCTTTCCCGCATCCAATATCGGCGCAACCAGCCGTTCCGGAAACTTCGCGTTGAAGCCGAGCGTGTGCATATCGTCGTTGCGTGCTCGCCCGCCCAGCCTCTCCCACACCTCTATCGTGTTGAAGTTCGAAAACTGCTGAAAATCGCCAACGGCCTCCACGCTGGCGAAGACGGTAGCCGGATAGGTCGGGCCCCTCGGGTCGGCCGCCCAACCGGATACAACGAATTCGCGTTTCGCCGGATCGAACAGGACCTGATAATCGACCAGATCGTCCACACCCAGCAGCCGGAGTTTCTCCGCGGCAACAGGCGCGGTGACAATGCGCGTCCAACCCCGCGGAGGTGCCCCTTTGAAATGGATCCAGCAGGTGCCGCGCGTGCCGTCGCGCAGCCCCTGCAGGCACGGCGCCTGGCGGCGCCAATCGAAATACTCGTCGGCGACCACCGGTTTGGGTGCGTGGTAGGTTTGCACGACTGCGCTATCGAACAGGAAGGCGGACAGGAAGGCAGCCATGCCGGCGCCCAGGCCGGGAATGCCGATATTGGCGATGGTGATCATCCCGACGGCGGCGATGCCGGCGAAGAAATACCTCTCCCCGCCCTGCCCCAAGATCAGCTGATCGAGGCTGAACCCTGTCTTCGTGGCATAGAAGAATATCCCCGCGAGATGCGGAACAAAGACGAGATAGAGCATGGCCCAGCGGAATCGGGCGCACAGGCGCAGGCTCAACAGCACGACCGATATCATGAATACAGAACAGAGGATGAGTTGAGTCCATGACAGATAGGTCAGGGGCCTGATCTGCGAAAGAAGTCCAACGAAAAATGCGTTCAGGAAAACGCGCAGGACGGTAATTTCGAAATATGACGTGACGAGCTCCAGCGCGCCGGCGTCGAACAATCGACCCAGATCGGATTCACCCGGCCGGCCAGAGAGCTGGACGAAAATCAGATGCACGGCGCTGATGGCAACAGCGGCGCACAAGAGCACGAGCGAATGTCGGTCCCTGTCGACCGCATACCGCAATAGGAAGAGCGGGATCAGGATCACCAGCGATGGACAGCTCAAGCCCACGACGAGCAGAAGCGCGGTGTCCCAGATTGTTGTGTTGGTTTCCGCCGGCTTGGGAGACGCGGCGAGTAACGCGAGCATGGGCACGAACAGATATTGGATGGATCCGGTAACCGATCCACGATAGAACCCGACCGTGGGAAGCAGCACGATGTAGAGCGCGATCAGCGCGCGTACGAACAAAGATGGGACGTAAACGGAAAAGCGGTTCGAGAGAATGTACATCGCGCTGAGGGTGTGAAGCGCGTACGTACCGACGTAAACGACGTGCGGGCCCCACGCTGGCGGAAACACCGCAGCGATCGATCCGACGATGCGCTGCAACAGCAGGAGATAGCCCATTGGCGGGTAGCCGGGCAGGACCATGGGCGCCAGCCATGTACGCCAGAACGGGTGCTGCAGCGCGTCCGCATAAATATAGCCTCCGTCCTCCGTCCCGAGATTAAGCTGCGGAGAGAAGAGCGAGTCATGCGTGATCTGCAAGGTCATGCAGACCAGGAAAAATAGAACGAAAAAGAGGTATCGGAAGGCCGGCCCAGAAAACTTCGTGGGTAGTGCGGGGAGGCGCATCAGTCGCGGTTTGGCTGTCGGGGAAATCTGCATGGAAGGGCGAGCATAATTATCGCGTGTTTACTTCAGCTGCAACTCTTCAACATAACCGAGATTGAGTTCCCGAAATGGAGCCAGCGTACAAAGTGATTCGCACAGGTGGCCCATTTCGCTTCGAGCCTATTCGTGAGGATGGCGCAAGCTCAGCCGCCGGATCAGCGACCAGGGCGCAACTCTCAGGGCATTGCAAATCGGCCGCCACCAAGCCGGAAAATAGCGCACCCCGAAATCCTTGCCCAATTGGCGGACCACTGTGTCGGCGAGCCGGCGCGGATCCGCCTTCGGAAGCGGCGTGCGGATGCCGTAAGCCAAATTGGTGTCGAGAAACCCCGGAATATAGAACTGCACGCGTATCCCGCGCTCGCCCAGCGCATGCCGGAGGCTTTCGAAATAGGACTCGAGCGCCCGCTTGGCCGCTGAATAGCTGATGTTGTGAGAGCGCCCGCGCGCAGCCGCAACGCTGCCGAAACCGACGATAACGCCGCGCCCCTCGCCGATCAGGTAAGGCAATACGAGCTTGATCACCTCGATGATGCTGAGGAAGTTCACGCTGACGATCTCGTAGATCCGCTGTTGCGGAAGATCGAGCGTGTCCTCGTCGCTTGCCGCGGCGATGGGAAGCAGGAGTCCGTCGACTGGAGTCCAGGCGGCCAATACCGCATTCAGTCTTTCGAACAGCATCTCCGGTTGTGCGACATCTCCAGCCAGCACCTTGCTCTGGATGCCGAAGCGGAGCGAGAGGTCGGCCGCGATCGCGTCGAGGTCGCGTTCATCTCGGCCGACCAGTACGAGGTCGTGCTTGTCGGCGGCCAGCCGTTCGGCCAGCGCGCGGCCCAGCCCGGCCGAGGCGCCAACGATGACGTATCTCATGCCAAACCGATCAATAGGTTCGTGTACTGTCGTCCCCGCGAAAGCGGGGACCCATATTCCAGAGCCGGCGGTCATGGGTCCCCGCTTTCGCGGGGACGACGGGGGCCCATGTGATAGCCGAGCCAATCGGCTGACTGCGCATCACAAATCCAATCTCCGCGAGAGCTCGGATCGGAACCGGCGCGCGGGGTCGAATGCGCGCAGCTCGGTGCGAAACGCGCCGATCCCGGCATAGCACTTTTCGGCGACCGCCTTCGGCAGCCGCGAGTCCTTGATAATGGACGGAAGTCCGCCGAAGCGTTCCGTCAGCTCGTCGAGCGCCGATGAAAAATCGTAGCCGGCGCTGTTTCTGATCATGTTGACGGTGACGCACAGGCTGTGACGCTCGAAGCGAAGATAGGATTCCTCGCCCCGCATCATTTTGAGGGAAATGAATATGGCGGGCGGACGATGCTTGCGGATGCGGCTCTCGAGCTCCGCCAAGAAATGATCCGCATCGGACACGCGCACGAGGATTTGCGATTCCATCAATCCGCGCGGCCCGAACAGGCGGAAATAGGTGCTGGAGCGGGCGAATGGAAACAGACTGTCGAATAAGGCTTCTCGTCGCCGTTGCGGCTGCAGGCGATTGAGCGCGCGGAACGCGCCGTTGACGAGAGGCGTCATCGGCCCGCCCCACAGCGCAATAGGCAGTCGGCCTTCATCCCCGCAGGGCGGCAAAACTTTGTAACGCGGCGCAAACGCGCCCGCAGGCCGGGCGCCCGCGAGCACTTCGCCCTCGACGAGCAGCCCTCTGCCGAAGCTTGCGCCGATCGGAGCCGCGTCGTGCCACGTGTACGCAAAATCGCAATGCTCGGCGACGTCGCGCATGCGCGCGAAGCCTTCGAACAACGTCGTGAGCGGCGACACTCGCGTCGACACTTCGTGTCCGGGTAGCAGCTCCAACTGCAACGTCGCGGATACGATGATTCCGGTGAGCCCAAATCCGCCGAGGGTCAACTCGAAGACGGATGGTTTTTCATCCCGCGACAGCGCTATCCAGCCCAAGTCCGGATGGAACAACGTGAGGTCCACCACGGCCTGGCGAAATGTGCCCGCCCGGAATGCGCCCTTACCCTGCACATTCGCCGCGATTGCCCCGCCAACGGTGATGTCCGGATATCCGGGGATCTGTATGATCCAAAGTCCACGCGCAGTGGTGAAGGCGAGCAGTCGGCCGAGGGTCAAACCGGCTTCCACCTTGATTCGTCGGCGGGCTGGATCGAACGCGAGGATGCGGTCGAAGCGCCGCATGTCGATGGTGACGCTGTCCGCATCGAAGCTCGCGGCCGCATAGGAATAGCCCCCACCCCGCGCGATCCGTGGTCGACCATCGCCCCAGCTCGCTTCCAAGTGGCGATAGCGATCCGGCCGCTGCACGGCAACGCGCGCACTCACGCCGCCGTCGAATGAGACCAAGCGGGAGGATGCCATCCGGTAATCGGCCGATTGCGCCATCGCGCGACCTGCTAGAACGGTTTCCTGCTGATGCTACGAAGGACGGCGCCACATCGTCCCCTCCCCCGCTTGCGGGCGGACGCGCTGCTTCGTCGAGACATGCCAACGAGGCGGTTTTCGAAGCTCAGCCATCACCAGTGTTGCTTTTGTACCCCCTCCCCACCCCTCCCCCGCAAGCGGGGGAGGGAGCAGACCGAGCTTGGCGCTTGCGTTGATGCCACTTAGCGCGAAATTCGCTCCAGTGACGACTCATGGGACTCAGCTCGCGCTTTCCGATTTCTGCTGCTCGACAGACCCAAGGCGGTCCTCCCACCACGCGAGCGTCTTCTGCAGGCCTTCGGCAAGCGTGAGCGCCGGACGGAATCCGACCTCGTCGCGCAAGCGTGCGATGTCGGGGATGAGGATCGGCACGTCGTCCTCGCGCGGCGGCAATGCGCCGAGCCGAAGCAGGTGCATTCGCCCCGCCCGCCGCGCGAGTTCGCTGACCGCCTGCGCGATCGAGATCGGCTCCCCGCTGCCGATATTGACAGGCCCGCTCACGCCGCTGGTCAATATTCGAACAAGAGCGCGGGCAACATCCTCGACGTGCAGGAAGTCGCGAATCTGCTGGCCGTGAGTGCAGAGCGCGGGACGCCCCTCCAGCAGCGCCCGCGCGGCCGCCGGGATCAACCGGCCTTCGGACTCGCTTGAGCCGTACAGCAGGAAAACGCGACCCCAGGCGTAGC
>WNGA01042473.1_pt1 | contig 10753 bp, 10 predicted proteins | sample 5400061 | NCBI WGS metagenome assembly WNGA01 (sample SAMN13153366, study PRJNA577476) | soil metagenome | isolation source: 100 cm soil or saprolite under grassland replicate 2 | place: USA:California | collected 2016-06-15
TTAAAACAAACTAAATACGCCAGACTTTGCGCAGAAGAATCGAAAATTGAAAAACAATTACATAATTCAGAGATGGAGAAAATTTTACTTCATAAACAGAAGGAAGTGTTGGAATCAACAGTCATGGCTAACGTATCTGCTCTCGAAAAAATTCTAAACTCTAAAGAGCTTACTAATTTGAAACAATATGTACTGAAGGTAGCAAAATCCGTCTTAGAACATGAGAAAATTATTTTGAGTGCTGCAGGAGTTGCAATGGCGCGCACTATTAGTGCAAATCCTGAATACTTGAGTTTTTTTTCCCGCCCAGGGGCATTAGAAACTATTGCATTACTCTTACTTGATCCAGGTTCTGTTGGATATGAAAACGAGATTTTCAGACTCACAAAATCTAATCTCGAGGCCTCTGCTGACTTCTTAGCGAAATGTATTTTGGAAGGTACGCTAAATACATTGGACAGCCCTAAGTATGGGATTGAGCGCCTTAGTGGAGAAATTGGCCAATTAATGGCATTATGTATACACAGCCCAATTCTTCGCAGGTTGTTTAAGGACTTCCCTGTTGTACCTTAGAACAATCTCCTTCCTTAACTACTCTGCAAGTACACTCGACAAATCCTTCTAGCTCTTTTTCGTGGGATACTATTATTACTTGAGAAGCACTCAAGCCATCGAAGACATATTTGAGCTGGTACATTTGCTCTTTGCTGAATCCATCAGTTGGTTCATCCAGAATAAGTAAGTTATCATCCATATTTGCCAGCCTCTTGATAACTTCGTTCAATGCCAGTCGGTAGGCCATCGCAACCGCTGTCTTCTCGCCTCCACTTAGAGTATTAACTTCCATTGCGTTACCATTCTGATGAACTATTGGAGCAAAGCACCTGTCTAACTCTACTACAATATCAGGCGAATCTACCAACAAATTAAACCACTTCTGAAAAAGATGCATAAACCCCTCGTTTATTGTAGTCATAACATGGGATTCTATAACATCTAGAGAGGGTATGAAACACTCGTCTAGCCATCTGCCAACATTTTCCATATATTGCAACCGTTCATATTTCTTTTCAAGGGATTCAATTTTCTTTCCTATTTCTAAGGTAAGTTCTTCTGCGTCCTTTACCCGGGCATTTCTTACAGCAAGCTCCTGTCTTTGTGATGACAGCTGATCTGCAACAGTCAATTTTTCTGATTCTAACTGCGGTAACCTCTCTATTTTGCCACTCTGCAATTTACATGAAGATTCCAAATTCGGTATTTCTTCCAGTGTCGTCTGGATTTCTTTATCCAGCTCGGATATTGATTTTTGAATAAATTCTATTTGCTCTACTGTCTTGCTCTTTGATTGTGCCAACGTTAAATTTTCAAGATATCTCTTCTCTATGTTGTCCTTTTGATATATGGCAATTGCTTTCTGACAATCTTCATACAGTCTTTTGGCGTCTGAGAGTGAATTAAGCTTTTCAGATACAGATTCCAAGTCAGATCTTTCCTGACTTGCAAATTTGTTATTTTCTGACTTTTCAGTTAAATCATCCAGTCTGATAATTTTTTGCTTCATTTTCTCTGAGATTGAATCAAAAGCTGATTTTCTGACATGCAAAGCAGAAATTTTGATGCGGATAGAATTTAGTTCATAGTTCAGCTTTTCAAGTTCATTTATCTTGTTTGCTATAACTACTTTGTCAAGCTCAAGTACTTTGGTCTCCTCCTGTAAGGTGGAACATTCTGCTTCCAGTGAATGCTTCGTTTGATTAAATTTTTCCACCATCTGGGCGATATGCTCTGGAGTTAATTTTTGTCCACAGCAAGGGCAAATGGCCTGATGGCTCAACTCCAGTATCTTGTTAATCGCTCCTTGTTCTTTGGAGATTTCTCTTTCAACTGAATGCAATCTAGCATTTGTCTGGGCAATTCTACATTCAGTTCGGACTTTTTCGCCTTCACTTTTTATCATAGTTTCAATTCTCAATTTTTCTGAAGTTAGCCTGTCATATTGCAAGGCCGAATCGGCAAGTGTTGTTAGTTCCGACCTTTTTAATGCTAGATCTTTACAAATAGGATCCAAATCCGTTATTACTTCCTCAGCTTCTTCTGCCCTGGCAAGATTATTATGAAACATATCCAACTCTCCAGCCCTTACGGTCTTCTCCTTTTCATATTTGGATAAATTAGTCCTGTAAGTTTTCAGAGATAAATCAAGCTCAAGTAATTGTTCCTTAACTTTAGTAAGCTGTAATAAATTTTCTTCTAAAACACTCATTTTTGATTCAGTTTCTTCTATAGTGGAGCTGATACTGGCGATATCGTTTTTTAGATTAGTAATTTGTTCTTTCTTATTTTGCAAAGTAGATCTGGATTCGTCAAGATCTCCCACCAGATCCTTTTTACTTTTTAACATAATCCGTATTCCCGACAGAAACTTCTCTGCATTCCTTTTTGCAGTGATGTATTCTTCAATCCCGAAGGCCCGCCTCAGAATATCTAACCTTTTTTCATTATTGGAAGAAAGTATCTGTTTCATCATTTCCTGAGGAGTGTAAATTGCGTATCTGTAAACTACAGATGTTGTTTTTGTCTCCGTTCTCTCATTGATCTTTATAATATCTAGAATTTTTGTCTTGAGCTCACTCACAGAGTAAGATGACCTTGTTCCATTTTCATACAAATATCCTTCGTTTTGCACAATTTTATCGCGCCGTCGTGAAAGCGACCTGTACACCTTGTAGACCTGTTTGTCGCTCTCAAACTCCAAGAAAACAGAGCCATTTGAAGCACCGACACGGAGAAGATGATTTGCATCGATGTCACCTAATCCAAACAAAGCAAATTCTATCGATGATAGTATGGTGGATTTTCCAGAGCCGATATCACCCTGGAATAGTGTTCTACCAATAGGAAAGTCTATGACAGTCCTATCTTTGTAGCTTCGAATGTTCTCAAGTTCTATGCTTTTCAGTATCATTTGCTTGTTCGGTTATCCTCCGAAAATAAAAATGGCAAAATAATGGACATCATAGTAGGCATAATAATAATAAAAAAAATAGCCATATATTCAGTTACCGTCCAACAAGATTACTGACTTTGCCATAGCTGATATACGGTCGTCATATACAGCGACTGTTTCATTTTCTATTTTTTCTGTCTTGAAAGTTTCGAGTAATTTTAAGGCCATTTCCTCATCTTTGCAGAGTTGAGCAATCTTCTCCTTTACCATTCGGGGGATAGCCGGATCCACTTTGAAGCAATGAACATATTCTTTGAAAATCGAGCCTTCGATTTCAGCTTTGCTTGTCCCCCGTACTTCCAAACTAACACCATCCTGAGGTGTCATTAAACTATTCGTGTTCAAAATTGGGACCAGAGCACCATGCGCATAAAGACTAGCGGTTAACTTGCCAAAATCAATTTCAGATCGTTTTCCATTAAGGTTTCCTGAAACCTTAATTAAGATTATTTTATCCTTAACATCCAAAGAAGAAGTGGTCTCGGCAAGTTTGCGTTCTACCTCGCCCGCGGATAATCCATCTACTTGGAGCTCCCTTGTTACTATTTCAGCAACTTTAATTTCAACAAACTGACACGAAGTTAATTTTTTATCAAAATTGATTATGTAAAACCCTCTTTTTTCTCCCTTTGCTGTTAGTTCCAAGTCCTCATATGTGGTACCAAATAAAGGACCTGGATATACCACACGACTTTCTCCTATAGCCTCGTCAATCCTTTTATGTATATGGCCGCCGCCATAATAATCAAAACCACTTGGGAGGTATTGCAAGGGAATGCAATCTTTTACTAAAGCTATATCTGGGGTAAACTCACTGATACCTTTGTGCAGAAGCAATATCTTAAAGCCGTCTTCTGATTCTACTCCTGTTCTATCTAAATTTTCATAAACTTCAGTATCCAATCCCATCTTTCGTCCCGATATACCTGTAATCTTTGCCCCTGTTTTGGTGTCGGTAAAAAATTGAAGTTTTATAACATCACCATTTTTCTCAAACCCAGTGGGTTTTATGAAGAGATCTGTGGAGTGTAAAATATCAATCATAGACACATTGGTCATGGCAAAGTCATGGGAACCATAAATCATATAGGTCTGAATTCCATGTGATTTAGCCAGCTGGAGTAATTCTACTGCCTTCTTTACAGGACCCAGGTGGGGGATATTGGTATCGAAAAAGTCACCCGATATGACGATAAAGTCAACTGCTGCATCGATGCATTTTAAAATGGCATTTTCAAACGCCCTAAGATTCAAGTCTCTGAGTTTTGGATTTCTCCATGCCCCTATATGACAGTCGGTAATATGTGCAAACTTCATCCTGCTCCAGCTTCATTTCATAAGCGGTGGTTAATTAAGCATTCATATCTAAAAGTGAAATAACATAAGAATATGCGCATATACGGTACCTCGGGCCGGGTAGGAAACCTAACGATTGGCTAGTCCAATTTATCGAGATCAAAAGCGGCATGTAAAGACCTGACTGCTTTCTCACAATCTCGGTCGTTTACGACAAAGGCCAAATTGAGCTCCGACGATCCTTGTGCAATCATAATGACATTAACCTTGTCCTTTGCAACGGAACCGAAGACGTTTGCAGCAACTCCTTTAATGCCCCGCATTCCAGAGCCGACAACCGCTATCACAGCCACGTCATCGTTTACCTTTAGCGTTCTGATGACTTCGCCAAGAAGTGTCAAGTCTAGCGTTGTTGTAGCCGTGTCCAAGTCATTCTTCTTTACGACCATGGAAATGCTCGACTCTGAGGGACTCTGTGAGATCATCATTATGTTTACCTTTTTCTTTGCCAGTGCGTCAAAAATTCGCGCTGCAGTACCCGGAGTTCCTACCATCCCCCCTCCACTTACATCAATCAATGCCGTATGACGTATTGCGATAATTGATTTGACTATTTTTTGAGCCGATCTGCTCGTATTCTTTGATATTACCGTTCCCTTCTGCGCCAAATTAGACACATTTCTTATATGAATTGGAATTTTTGTGTCAAGAACAGGTTCAAGAGCTCTAGGATGCATGTATTTCGCACCAAATAGAGAAAGCTCGGTAGCCTCTGCAAAGGATACTTCCTTGAGAACTCGTGCCTCTGGTACTATTTTAGGGTCCGCCGTCATGAGGCCATCAACATCACCCCACAAATAGACTTCATCGGCATCTAAACTCGCAGCAATAATAGTTGCCGTATAGTCTGAGCCACCCCTTCCTAGGGTAGTAAGATTTCCGTTTTGATCAGCTCCAATGAATCCCGTTATCACAGGTATTTTGTTTTGCTCCAAAATGGGCTCGATATTATGCTTCAATCTAAGCTTAGTGGTATCCATAAGCGGCCTAGCTTCTCCAAAATTTGAATCAGTTAAGATTCCAGCTTCCTTACCAGTTAAGTAAACTGATTCAATATCTCTATCTAGTAACGCAAATGTTATTATAGGAACGATAAGTCTTTCTCCGAATGAAAGTAAATAATCAAGAGCCTTGGGAGTTACTTCAGACAGGATTACTAATCCATTAAAGACATCTGTCATTTCCGTGATAAGTTCTTCAATTGCCAAAATAGCTCTTGACTTTAAATTATCGTCCTTTATTGAATATTTGATTATTTTAACGTGGGTTTCTTGGGTATTGTTTAAAAACTCCTGAATAGTTTTTCTCTTCCCTTTTTTTACTGATTCAGAAATCGCTAATATTCGATCAGTCATGCCGTTAATAGCTGAAAAAACTCCAACAACTTCTTGACCTCTCTTTTTATGGTTACTAATTAAATTTGCAACTTGAAGTACCTTTTCACCGGTGTCGACTGCTCTCCCTCCAAATTTTAGGAGATCAAATAGCCTGAAGAAGCATTAGGTTTGCCATAGATAGATAATGAGAAAATTCTAAAATGTCGAATGAGTACCAAAAACAAGATAGGGTGATTACCAGAAAAAGGGATTCTTGTCTCCTATAGGGGACAAGAGTAAGCTATTCTTTATTTATTTCCTGTGATTCCACCAAAGAGTTTCTTCAATGCATCCAATATTGGATTGCTGGTTGTAGAGGCATTTGTGCTTGCTGCGTTTGATGTTGCATTCGCAGTTGCATTTGACATCTGTTGGCTGATTGTTGCGTTAGTTGTCGGTACGCTGGTGGTCGCGTTTGTAGCGTTCATTGCGGGGGTGACAACGGTTGCATTAGTAGGAGAGCTTACTGTCGCATTCGTAGTAGGGGGAGTGACTGTTGCGTTCATCGTTGGTGCGTTTGTAGCATTCATTGCAGGTGCTGAGACCGTCGCGTTTGTAGCATTCATTGCAGGTGCTGAGACCGTCGCGTTTGTAGCATTCATTGCAGGTTATTTGTAACACTTGATGCGGCATTATTGACTGCATTCATAGTTGCATTAGCTGCACTTGAGGCAGCACCGGTCAGGGTGTTGTTTATTGCACTCATTGTCGCATTAGTTGCGTTAGCTGCACTTGAGGCAGCACCGGTCAGGGTGTTATTTATTGCACTTGTAGTGGCGTTAGTTGCGTTCGTTATAGCACCTGGCGTCGCATTAGTTGCACCGGATAGATTTGACATCATTTGTGCCATGGCCAAGGTTGTAGAACCAAGTACCATAACAGAAACTATAGTAGCCAGCAATAAGGATATTTTTCCGTTCATTAGTCCTATTCAATTATTAGCTGCCTTTTAATGGTTTTGGGTTCTAATTGTGCACTCGCTGGTTTTCTATCAAATAAGCAATCTACGGTATGGTCAACTACAATTTCATTCTATAAAATTTGTTCATTCTATTAGTATTGGTCAATTTTTAAAATGAGATGCCAAACATCGCTTAATCTACACTTCAACCTTGAAATAGACTGACAATCTAGAATCAAACCTGGTTCATTGAACTAATTACTAAGATAATACACATTCCTAATTAGAAAATATGTCTCTAAAGATACCTGCTTTAAGAATGATATTCTAGAGCATACAAATGTTGAGTTTTTTACCTTACAATAACTAGGCAAATCACGTGGATGAGGTTATTATTGTCCGTGCTTTTCTAAATATCGATATCCACATTTCCCATTTCAATCTCAGTGTATTGGTGTTCTGCCTACTTGGATGGTATGAGGCAATAAGATATTTCTCGTCAAATTTAAAGCATGCTCCGTGGCTAAAGTTAAGGCCCTTCAATCCGTAATGAGCACATAGTCTTTCAAATGCAACTCTTCCCAGAGTAATAATTACTATAAAGTTGCTTTCCAACAAGGCAAGTTCAGCTTGTAGATATCGGGAGCAATTTCTTATTTCAGAGGCAAGCGGTTTATTCAAAGGGGGAGCACACCTAAGTATGGAAGTAACATACACGTTTCTCAAAACAAGACCATCATATTTAGATTCGCTTGAAGGAATATTTGCGAATCCTGTTTCAAACAAAGCCCTCATTAACCACTGCCCAGAGCTGTCTCCAGTGAACATTCTTCCAGTTCTATTTCCTCCATGTGCAGCTGGCGCAAGGCCAACTACAACCAGTTTGGCATATGGGTCACCCAGACCCGATACAGGTCTTGCCCAATAATCTTCTTCGGCAAATCGCTTCACCCTATGTTTTCCAACTTCTCGAATATACGAATAGAGCCGTGGACATTTTCTACATTTAATTATTGATTCAGAAACAGCGTGCAGTGTTCCATGAGCTTTCTCGTCCACGGTTATTATTGCAAACTAGTCAAATATAAGTCGCCAATTTCCTGCCTTATATTAAATCAATTGAATCAATCCTGAACTCGTGGTGCTAGGTAAAAATGAATTCTGCCTACATTTGCCACTCTAAATTCTAGTCTTAAAGGCATTTTTGTGGAAAATTCTGCAATTAATGAACCCCCACTTGCACTGATTGCCTTCGTTATCTTTGAAAGATAGTCAAGACTATACGTTGCCTTGCTATTTTCTTTAACAGTAAGCTCCTCCAGTCCTTCACTGCCCGATTCCAACACTATATCCACTTCGCCAGAATCACCTTTACCAAGAAAAGATACTTTGGCCTTTTCGGAATTTATTGTGACGTACTCAGAAAATACTTGGACGTCTGACAGAATCTTGTCAAATGCCTGAGGACTCATTACTATTTTAGAATTGAAAGTCAACTTTGGTAACGGCGTAGAAGTCGCAGCACTATCTATCAATCTCATCTTATATTCTCTAACGTACCCGTCTGCAATCTTTATGTGCAGTATGCTATCGTCGGTGACACGCACTTCTATTGCATCTCTTTTATCTGCTCTTTTCATCAATTTGGAAAATTCATCAATTCTGACGCCAAACTTGACAGCTGAGTCAGATTCATAACCATCAAAAGCAGAGTTTGGCCAGCTAATATCAATTAATGCAACGTGGGAGGGGTCCATCCCTCTGAATGAAAGACCTTCTGTAGTTGCGTCGAATGTGGCTTCATCCACGAGTGTAGATATTGCAGATGTTACAGCTTTCCATTCATCTGGAGATTTCGTTTTAGCTACGAAAACCAACTATATCGTTTATTGGGGAGCAAATGAGAGGTATTAAGTATTGCTATAAAAGTACAAAAATGATTCATGCTGATATAATTTGCCTAGAGCCCTCAATCGCAAGTTTTGTTACCCACTCACTTTCGTACGGGAATAAATGGTGTCATGTTTTTGAACAGCTTAATCTCGCATAATTGAAAAAGGGGTTTGCAACTTTCTGAGGTTTATTAAATTAGTAAGTTTCCTGGCATTCTTATTATTAACGGTTATTCTGGTTAAGAATAGTTTCTCCAAGTATGATTACACTTGGTGCATCTATAAAATTGAGTTGTAGCTTCATCAGCTGATCTTGTTTGAAGCATCCACCAGAAAGCAAGATTGTTACCACATTTAGGACAGTCTGTGCTAGTAGTGGGCAGGGCATCTGGCATCTTATCTGCCTCTACTACTTTTAAAACACTTCCTGCTCCACCATCAAAATTAGTCGGTGAATTTGATGAGGTAACTGAAAGTTCTTCCGTAACTTCCCTATCTGTTGAAAAACCACATTTGGGGCAAATTAAAACACCTTCGTCATATCTTGATTTCAATCTACTTTCACAAGTGGGGCAGAATTTCAACCCGTTTTTTTCACTCCTTCGCTTGCGAACGCTGAATTCATTAGTTGTTCTAAATTTTCGACATTTTTTGTACTTGACTCAATTGATTTATGTAATGTATCCATCGCAGAACTACCCTTTGAAATAACTCTCAATACGTAGTCCTTTATGAGTTGATGCTTCAATACAACCCCGGCAAATTCAATATTTTTGTGTTTCAAAAGTTCATGTTGAACGATATATAAAACTGAAATATCTTCTTCTTTTATTTTCAAATCAATAGTTCGGTCATCATTTTCTTCCAGCTCCAAAAGCATTATACAGACAACTACTTATTGAGGATATAAATGATACCATTTATGATGATTCTTGAATAGGCATGATAATTTTATTTCGAATGTAAAAATTTCCTCTTTGAACACGAAAATTGACGGGAGAGAAATGTTAGGACTTGACATGGGATTCAAAATAGGGGGTAGAATAAGAGATGTTTTCGATCAAAAAAATTGGGAACGAGCCTACAATAAACATGACAATATATTCAGAGTCGTAATCGAAATAGAAATCCGATCTGGAAGAAAGACAATATTAGCAACGAAACTTGTAAGGAAGGCCCTCCTTTTTTGGACTCGCAATCCCAAAATACAGCACAGAATTTGGGTACAGATAGTTAAAGATGACAGCAGCTTCTATCCTCTAAGTTTGGACGAAGCAAAAACTTTGTTATTTGATTTCAATAAAATGTTTGAGATAGAGGGAGGTTTATTGAAGATGGGAAATAATAAGGTTAGTGCGAAAATACTGGTGTACTGGGGGAAACACCTTTTTACCGAACCCCAAAAGATTTCAGATAAATCAGAGGATATTGAAGTAAGCCGTAGTTCATGATCAACCTTTATTGTACTAAGAAAATGGCGCTTCTCATTGATTAATGAAAAAAGCATACTCTGACAATTGGCTCGCGTTAGTCTATATATCTCCAATACAGACTTCAGTTAATGGCAAAATTCGATGGTATAAAGGGGCAAGAACTGTTAGACGTAGAAGAAAATCCCAACGAAATCACTTTAATCTTCAAAGACAATAGATACTTGTTCGTAAAGCTTGAAAACGGCAAAATTATCTGTGACTCCGTGCCTGAATAAATAGGGCGTCTGAATTTTTAACGCGCGTTACAGATTTAGGAATTGAATGGGAATCGGTTAATCCTAGATTCTGAAAATAGTTATCAATTTTCTTACATTATCTTCCGCAAAGTTATGATATTTGTCATTAATTAAAAACGACAAGATATTGTTAATAAGCTTGTGGTATTTTTGGTTAAGTGCCTGATGCACTATCGAGCAGATGAAATTAAAAATGACAGCTTTATTGGAAAATCAGTTCAGCTGAGAGGATGGGTTTATCGGCTCAGGAAACAGAAAGACAAGAATTTTGTTCTAATTCGTGACGACCGTGGGGGAGTGGTCCAATGTGTATTTTCTAGCAACATAGGTTCCGATCTAACGATAGAGTCTTCTATCGAGGTTAGGGGAACAGTGTTTAAGGACGATAGAGCTAAGGAAGGGGGTTATGAGGTCAGATGCGAAGAGTTAAAAATAATAGGCAAAGCACCTGCGGATTTCCCAATCGGCGAATACCAGAGCATTGACCTA
>WNGA01012898.1_pt1 | contig 10752 bp, 10 predicted proteins | sample 5400061 | NCBI WGS metagenome assembly WNGA01 (sample SAMN13153366, study PRJNA577476) | soil metagenome | isolation source: 100 cm soil or saprolite under grassland replicate 2 | place: USA:California | collected 2016-06-15
CAAGTCCCTCGGGTAGCGTGTTTCACCGATGGATCGGGGGCCGGGGGGCGAGGGCAGCGACGTGTCCCGGCCACCGCCATGGCGCGAGGTGTTTCAAGGCAAGCTGGGCCGACTCACCGCGGGCCTGCTGCTCCTCGAGGCTCTGGTTGCGGTGGAGGCGCTCGTCGTCACCACGATCCTGCCGGCGGTCCGCCGAGACCTCGGGGGGATCCAGTTCTACGGATGGGCGTTCAGCGCCACGTTCCTGGCCACCTTCGCCTCCATCCCCATCGCCGGCCGGGCCACCGACCGGTATGGGCCGAGGCGGCCCCTGGCGATCATGCTCGGCGTCTACGTCGCCGGCCTGGTCATCGCCGGGCTCGCCCCGACCATGCCGGTGCTGGTGATCGGACGGTTCGTCCAGGGATGTGGGGCCGGGGCGTTCTATTCGGTGTCGCTGGGGACGGTGGCCAAGAGCTATCCGGGAAGGATCAGGCCTCGCGTGCTGGCCCTCCTTGCGTCGATGTGGATCCTCCCCGGGATCCTCGGCCCGCCCATCGGAGCGGCCCTCGCCTACACCATCGGATGGCGATGGGTGTTCGCCGCGCCGCTTCCGCTCCTCGTCGTGATCGCGGCTCTGATCCTTCCGTCCATGCCGGACGTTGCGGGGGACGCTCAGGCGGGCCGGCTGTCGATCCGGTGGCCCCTCCAGCTGATGGTGGGCGCCGGGCTGTTCCTGGCGGGCCTCACCGAACCCTCTTGGTGGAGCCTGGCGATGATCCCGGCCGGCCTGGTCCTCGGCCTTCCGGCACTCGCGCGGATCGCTCCCTCCGGCTGGTTCCGGGCCAGACCGGGCCTTCCGGCGACGGCCGCGGCCGCGTTCCTGCTGTCGGCGGCGTTCTTCGCCGTGGACGGCTTCGTCCCGCTGATGCTCACGGGGGTACGGGGTCTGTCGGTCGCCGAGGCCGGGATCGTCGTGACTCTCGCGACCGTCGCCTGGTCCCTGGGGAGCTGGTGGCAATCGCGCACCATCGGCCGGATCGGCGCGCCGACGCTCGTCGCGGGAGGAACCCGCGTGGTGGTCCTCGGCATCGTAGGCGTCGCCGCCGGCCTGACGTCGCTTCCCATCATCGTGCCGTACATCGGGTGGGCCCTTGCCGGACTGGGGATGGGCGTGGCGTTCCCCACCATCCCCCTCGCCGCGATGAGTCAGGCATCGGGAGGAGCGGAGGCCGGCGAGCTCTCCTCGATCCTGCTGACCGACACCCTCGGCGCGGGGGTCGGAACGGGATTGGGAGGGGCGTGCATCGCGATCGCCGATTCGACCGGAAGTCAGTTACGGGTGGGCATCGCGGGGGCATTCGCGGTCGGGTTCGTCGCGGCCCTGCTCCTGATCGCCATCGCCCGGCGATTACCGGTGAGCGCCCCGACGGACTCGGCACCGTAACAGACATCCGAAGGGATCCTCTGAGGAAGGCGACGTAAATCATCGACCGGCGCTCGAACGTCGAAACGGGTGGTCGAGGCAGGTCATCGGTCGGCCCGGAGGGCCAGCGTAGCCGTGAACCAGGTTGGTTGCATACACGGGCGCCTGCCCGCCTCAGGACCCGTGCCCTTACCCGGCCACGATCTGTCCGCTCCGCACCGTCTCCCACGGGAGGTCGTAGTTCCCGTTCCCCGTCGTGGTGTCTCCGGGCACTCCGTCGAAGGCCCCGACCACCGTCAGTTGCATTTGGCCGACGCCCGGGCCTCCCGGCCGCGTGGTTACCCGGAACCCGATGCCGGGGACGATTGTGCCCCCGCCGAGGTTCACCGAACCGGTTCCGGAGAACGTCGCGCTCCCATCGGCATTCAGCACGCCGTCCGTCACCTGGCCCTGCACGCTCATGAGATGAAGCCCGAGGATCTTTGAGCGTCCGGCCATCAGGCACAGGAAGCTACCCCCGGCCGAGCCATCCCCCAGGATGGACACACTCATCCCGAACTGGGAACCGTCGATCTGTCCGTCGCCGTCGAGGTCGGCGCCGAAGGACCCGGTGCCGCCTCCACGAACCATCGTCATGCCCGCAGCTGATGCCAGCGCCGGCAGTAGACACGTCATTATCACGGCGGCGAGAACGACTAACAGCCTCTTCATCGGCGGCTGCCTCCTTTGCGACCAGACAAGCGAAGGGGAGCAGGGGCGGCCGCGTCTGCGACCGCCCCCCGATCCTCCCTCACTTGAAGACGTGGAAGACCGTCAAGCCTCCCGCCTGGGTGAAGTGGAACGAGGTGCCTCCGACAGTGGCAATGACCTCGATCCCTTCGTCGTTCGGCCCAGGCGTATCCGGAAAGTGGCAGTGGATGACCAGGACGGCGTCGACCGGTGAGCCGCCGGTCGGGAACACCCGGATCTTCAGGGTCAGCAGCCCCGCACTCGCCTGCGACGCGTGACCGATGCCGTCGGTCAGGAAGGACGGGAGCGTGCCCACCCGGTGCTGCCAGCTGACGAATCCGGTCACGACGTAGAAGCCCTGGGCGAACACCGTCCCATCGGGACGCTTGTGCACGAATGTGCCGCCGCCGGTGGCGTCGCCCTGTGCCGGGACGGCGTTGCCGGAACCCGTCAGCTCGACAGTGTCTCCGGTGGCGGCGTCCCGTCCCATGTTGGTGCCGCCCGGGATGGCGGTGAGAGTCGGACCGGCCCCCACGACCTGGGGGAGGTCCCAGCGGACGTTCTTTCGGGATGCGAGCCCGCCCTGTGCGGCACCTGGCGCCATGACCGCGACAACGAACGTGAGGGCGACGGCCGAACCCAGGATGGATACCCATCGCCGACTGTTCTTCGATCTCATCGGACACCCCTCCTTGTCGAACGATGCGACGGACGGCGCGTGGATCCGGGCGGCGAACGGGGACGACCACACGCATGCGAACTGTGGGAGCGGCGGAACGGTTGCATCGGGAATCGCCTCCGGAGCTCGTGAGCTCACGCCCGATTCCAGACATACACCCGTTTCGGTGGATGAAACAACCCCCAGGCGACGTAGGTCCGCCCGTTTCGTCGTTCACCGAGTCCTGCTTGGAGTGGGAGCCTCGCCAGGGGTAGCCTTCGCGCGGTTCGGTGGGGGAGTCCAGAGACCAGGGAGGAGCGTGTCCGGACAGAGGGGCAGTTCCTGGCAGTCGAGCTTGACCAGGCGCTATGTCCTGGCCCGAGCAAAGGGCCGTCACCATGGGGGCGATGGGCCTGGCGGTGTCAGGCCTGGCGGTGTCAGGCCTGGCGGTGTCAGGCCTGGCGGTGTCAGGCCTGGCGGGTCTCCTTGACGAGGGCTCGGGGCAGCTTCTTACGGCATGCAGGTTCGGTTCCGAGGTCGCCAGCGAGTGGTTCGACCTGGCCCTCGACATGGTGGTCGACCACAGACTGGACATTCAACAGCTTGACGCGGTCTGTCAATCATCTGACTCAGCACGGCACCAGGAGACACAAGCATGAAGGGTTTTCTCGGCGGTCAGGCGAACACGTGCTCGGCGATCTGCACCGCGTTCAGCGCCGCACCCTTCCGGAGGTTGTCCCCACAGGAGAACAGCAGGAGGGAATCAGTGCGATCGGGAGACTGCCTGATCCGTCCCACTAGGACCTCGTCCCGGCCGGCCGCCTCGAGCGGGCTGGGGTAGATGCCGTTCGCCGGGTCGTCGCGGACCTCCACCCCTGGCGCTTCCGAGAGGAGCTCCCGAGCTTCCACCGGCCCGATGGGCCTGGAGAAGGTGGCGTGGATCGACACCGAGTGGCCGACCGGCACGGGCACCCGGACCGCGGTGGCAACGACGTCGAGTTCGGGCAGCGAGAGGATCTTCCTCGCCTCCCGCTGGATCTTGATTTCCTCGAAGGTGAACCCGGTTTCCGGGTCGAACGCGTCCACCTTGGCCACGACGTTGTAGGCGATGGTCTTGCCGAAAACCTCCCCGACGGGAAGCGCGGAGGGGTCCGGGTGCGCGAGCTCGTCCTCCATCCCATGTAGCTTCTCGATCTGCTCGGCGAGCTCCGTCACGCCCCGATGTCCGGCACCCGAGACCGACTGATACGAGGACAGGATCAGCGACCGCAGCCCGGCTGCCCGGTGTAGGGGGGCCACGGCCATCAGCGCCGTAATGATCGTGCAGTTCGGTACGGCGATGATCCGCGGTCTCGCCTCGAGCGACTCCGGGTTCACTTCGGGGATGGTCAGCGCGACGTGAGGATCCATCCGGAACGCCGAGGAGTTGTCGATGCACACCGTCCCCGCTTTGGCGGCCTGGGGGATCCAGCCCTTGGCCACGGCACCCCCACACGAAGAGAGCGCCACGTCGACACCTCGGAGCGCGTTGAGTGAGAGGGCCCGGACCGCGTGATCCTCTCCTTGGAACCTGACGCGCGTGCCGGCCGACCGCTCGGAGGCGAGCGAGATCAGCTCGTCGACCGGGAAGCTTCGCTCCTCGAGGATCCGGAGCATCTCCCGGCCGACGGCACCGGTCGCCCCGACGACGCCAACCCGCATGATGCGGCCATGGTAGCTAACGGAAGCGCCAGGAACGCAGCATCGCCTGGAAGTTGGCCGCGTGATCGTCGAAGTTGTCGGCCACGTCGTTGAGCGTGATCCGCCAGCCCACCTGGTCCTTCACCACCACGACCTCGCGAAGCTGATATGTGGTCCCCGCGTCGGAGGCGACGGTGATGTCCCAGACCTGGGCGGTCACGCCGTCGATCTCGGTGATCGTACCCGGGCCGGGCTTCAGCCCGGCCGTCTTGTCCTTCTGGCGGACGAAATCGGCGAACCCACCGAGGTCGGCCCCCAGCTCGAGATCGACCGCCTCCACGATGACCGTCGCCCCCTGCGACGGCACGGCGAACTGGTCCAGCTCCACGCTACTGCCGAAACGCGCCGGCTCGGCCGTCCAGCCTTCGGGCACCGTGAGGCAGTAGCCGAAGTTCGCCGAGGAGAAGTTGGTGCCTCGGCACGGGTCCGGGCGGAACAGCATCCACGCTCCCGCCCCCACGGCGACGAGGACGACGGCCCCCAGGACGATGAACGCACCCCACCGCGATGGGCCCGTGGGCGGCACGTCCTCGATATGGGACCGGGCCCCGGGGGCGCGGCGGACCGGCATCAAGTAGGAGGCTGCGGGCTCGAGCGAGCGGCCGCAGCTCGCGCAGACCTGCGCGCCCTCGTCGTTCGCGGTTCGGCATGCTGGGCAGACGATCATCGCCCGTCCGCCTCCGGCCCACCGTCGAGCCCGAAGCGTGTGTGGATGGCCTGCACGGCGCGCTCGGCGTCGGCCGCCCGGACGACGCACGAGATGCGGATCGACGACGTGGAGATCATCTCGATGTTGACGCCCTCGGATGCGAGCGCGTCGAACATCTCCGCGGCCACGCCGGGATGGCTCTTCATCCCCGCTCCTACGAGCGAGATCTTGGCGATTTCACCATCGGTGGAGAACCGAAAAGCTCCTACGTCCTTCACGACCCCAGACAGGAGGCGCTCCAACCGGGCCAGGTCCTCCCGAGGAACGGTGAAGGAGACGTCGGTCTTCCCCTCGTGCGAGACGTTCTGCACGATCATGTCCACGTTGATCCCGTCGGCGGCCACCGCCTTGAAGATCGAAGCGGCGATGCCCGGCCGGTCGGGGACCTCCTCCAACGTGACCTTGGCCTCCTCGGCGTCAAGGGCCACTCCCGAGATGAGGGCCTGCTCCATCCCCGGTTCGTCCTCCTCAACTACCCACGTGCCGTCCTCGTCGGTGAACGAAGACCGCACGTGGAGCCGGACGTTGTTCCTTCGAGCGTACTCCACGGACCGGAGCTGGAGGACCCTCGCCCCGCTCGCCGCCAGCTCGAGCATGCCCTCGTAGGAGATCCGATCGATCCTTCGGGCATCCGGGACGATGCGAGGATCTGCCGTGAACACGCCGGGGACGTCCGTGTAGATCTCACAGGCCTCGGCGCTCAGCGCGGCCGCCAGCGCGACGGCGGTCGTGTCCGAGCCTCCCCTGCCGAGCGTCGTGATGTCGTAGGTCGTCGACAAACCCTGGAACCCCGCCACGATGACGACGTTCCCGGCCTCGAGCGAGTCCCGGATGCGCGCCGGTCGGATCTCGACGATCTTGGCCCTGCCATGCTGGGTGTCGGTGATGATCCCGGCCTGCGACCCCGTGTACGAGGCCGCCCGGCACCCCCGAGCGTTGAGGGCGATGGCCAGGACGGACATGGCGATCCGCTCACCGGCCGTGAGGAGCATGTCGAGCTCGCGAGGCTCGGGCGTGGAGGTGATCCGGTTCGCCAGGGCCAGGAGCTCGTCGGTCGTCTCGCCCATGGCCGAGACCACGACCACCACGTCATGCCCGCCCTCGCGGGCCCGAAGGACCCGCCCGGCCACGGCGCGGACCCGGTCGGCATCCGCGACCGAGGTCCCCCCGTACTTCTGGACGATGATGGACACCGCGCGCTCCCGTGACGGTTGGATGAGGGTAGCAGCCGGCCGGGCGGATCCGAGATGGTCGCTTCGCCTATCCGTCGAGTCGGAGGGCGCGACGGAGGAAGCCGAGCTGCAGCCGCAGCAGGTTCTCCGTGGCCGCCTCGGCACGGGACAGGTGGGTCACGTTCGGAAGCAGCGTCAGCTCGTGCCGCCGACCGGCCTCGAACAGCACGGCGGATAGCTGAAGCGTGTGAGCCGCCACGACGTTGTCGTCGGCCAGGCCGTGGATCAGCATCAGCGGCCGCTCCAGCCGGGCGGCGTCCTCCAGGATCGAGTTGCTCCGGTAGACCTCCGGCTCCTCATCGGGGTGGCCCAGGTACCGCTCGGTGTAGTGGGTGTCGTAGAGGCGCCATTCGGTCACGGGCGCGCCGGCGACGGCAGCGTGGAACACGTCCGGTCGCCGGAGCGCCGCCATCGCCGCGAGGTAGCCGCCGAAGGACCATCCCCTGATCCCGACCCGAGATGCGTCCAGAAAGCCGAACCGCTCCGCCGCGGCCTGCAGGGCGTCGACCTGGTCCTCCAGTGCAACGGTGAGGTCGCGGAACATCGCCCGTTCCCACGCCGAGCCGCGCCCAGGCGTTCCCCGCCCGTCCACCACCAGGACGGCGAACCCCTGATCGGCGAACCACTGGGAAGCGAGGAATGCGGTGGATGTCCGGACCACCCGCTGAAAACCCGGTCCACCGTACGGGTCGAGCAGGACCGGGAGCGGTCCCTCTGGTTCCTCCCCGCCCGGAAGCAGCAGCGCCCCCCGAAGCTCTCGGGTGCCGAGGGAGACGAGGATCGGACGGGGCTCGACCGACGGCCGTTCCGCCACGTTCTCGATCGCGGCGACGACCGTTCCGTTTCGTACGATCTCCGTCCGAGGGACGAGGTCGTCCTCCGTCGACGAGGTGATGACCACGACGTCACCGCCCTCGATCGCGGTATGCACGCCGGGCCGGTCGGTGAGTTGCTCGGCATCGCGGTCGGGGGCCACCCGCCACACATGGACCTCGGTCGGTTCCTCGGACGCTTCGAACAGGACCGTTGCGCCTGCCGAGACGATCCGTCTCACGTGGAGCCCTGCGGGTGTGACCGGCTGGTCCCCGATCAGCACCCGGCGGGTGTCGTCGGCCTCGACAGCTTGGACCAGCCTGCCGTCATCCAAGCGGCCGAACGAGTCATCCGGCACATCCACCCACGCCGGATCGGTGTCGGCGCGGAGGAGGGCGGTCGCCCCCGTCCGGTGATCGACCTCGAGCACCGCGGTCGCCCGTTGATCGCGGGACTGAAGGAGGAGCGTGAGGGGCGCGCCATCGCTCCAGTCCACCCGAGCCAGGTAGGGGAACGCCGCGCGGTCCCAAAGGACGTCGACCGGAGCGCCGGTGGCCACGTCGAAGACCGCCAGCGTGACGACCGCGTTCTCCGTCCCGGCCGCGGGAAAGCGGACTGGACGCGACGGGGTCGCCGGATCCGTCGGATCCGCGATGTACCAGACGCGAACGAGGCGGTCGTCCACCCTCGTCGCCACGATCCTCGTCCCGTCCGGTGACCACCAGTGGCCCCGGAAGCGGTGCATCTCCTCGGCTGCGACGAACTCCGGAAGCCCCCAGTACACGTCCGGTTCGTCATCGGCCGCGAGCACCCGATCGACCCCGTCGATCGCCAGCACGTGCAGCGCACCGTCGATGACGTAGGCGATGCGGGACCCGGAGGGGTCGAGCCGTGGATCGTCCACTGGTCCGGTCGCCTCGAGCTCTCGTATCTCCCCGTCATCGAGCTCCGCGAGGAACAACCGTCCGTCGAGTGAGAAGACGGCTCGTCCGACGGTTCGGTCGCACGCGTAGGTCACCACGCCGCCGGCCTGCTCGCGCACGCGTTCCCGCCGCGCCCGTTCGGTGTCCGATAGCGACGCCTCGTCATCGTGGTCGGAGAGCGAGCGTGGATCGAAGACCAGTCGCTCCCGCCCGGCCTCGACGTCGAGCACCCACAGGCACGTCACGGTGTCGTCGCCCGCGCGAGTGCGAAGGAAAGCCACGCGGGAGCCATCGGGAGCAACCGTGAAGCTCCGAGGGACGCCCAGGGAGAAGTTCCGGGTCCGCGCGACCTGCCGCGGGAACTCGTCCCCGGTCACATCTCGCGGCGGCCCTCGAGGGCCTGCGACAGGGTCACCTCGTCCGCGTACTCGAGGTCGCCACCGACCGGGAGCCCGCTGGCCAGGCGGGTCACGCGCACGCCCGTGGGCTTCAGCAGCGCCGCGACGTACATGGCCGTCGCGTTCCCCTCGAGGTTGGGGTTGGTGGCGATGATCACCTCGGTCACGCCGTCCCGCTCGACGCGCTCCAGGAGCTCCTGGACCCGGAGGTCCTCGGGGCCCACGCCGTCGAGCGGGGAGATGGCCCCGCCGAGCACGTGGTACCGGCCCTTGATCACGCCGGCCTTCTCGACCGTCGCGGCATCCTTGGGCTCCTCCACGACACACAGGACCATGGGATCGCGGCCCGGGTCGCGACAGATCCGGCACAGGTCGCCCTCCGCCACGTTGCCGCATTCCTTGCAGAAGAAGATGCGCTCCTTCGCCGCGATCACCGCTTCGGCAAGGCGCTTCGCATCTTCCGAGGGAGACTTGACCAGGTGGAATGCCAGGCGCTGCGCGGACTTCGGCCCGATCCCGGGGAGCCTCGACAGCTCGTCGATGAGGTCCTGGATGGGCCCCTCGTACACCTACGACCCACCTTCGGTGGTGGGCTCGGCGCCGAGCTCGGCTCTGAGGCGGGCCAGGGCCTCCTCCTCCGAGAGCGGAGGGTCCTCGTCGACCACGACGCCGGCGACGGCCTCCCGGACCACACAGCGGATCCGAGGCTCGATGCCGAACAGCTCCCGGAGCGCGGCACGGAGCTCCGGCTCGCGCTCCTCCACCTTGGTCACGCCGAACTTGCGGTCGGGCGGGAATGCGAGCTCCAGCGTCTCCCCGTCGAACGCAGCGGGTGTGGCCACCTCCAGGAACGACGGGAGCACGGCCTTGCCCCCGGACCGCAGGTGCTGGACGAGCGAGCCCCAGGAGCCGCGGATGGCCGACACGTCGATCGCCGATGTGCCGGTCCCCAGGACGGGTACCGATGAGGCGACCGCCTCCGCCTCGACAGTCTGGTCCTGCGAAGCGGCCGAGTCCTGCGAAGCGGTCGAGTCCTGCGAAGCGGCCGAGTCCTTCGTGGTCGTTGCCGGCGCCGGTGCTCCATCGCCTGGTTGGATCCCGGCGACGCGCTCCAGCCGCTCGATCCGCGAGATGAGCGCGTGGGGCTGGGCGTCGGTTTCGGGGATGGTCGCCCGGACCAAGGCGAGCTCGAGGGTCAGCCGGGGGGACGTCGTCCACCGCATGTCGGTCTGGGCGGCGAGGAGCAATCCGATCACCCGCGCCAACTCGGCCTGCGAGAACTTCGCCGCCTGGGCTCGGAGGCGCTCGGCCTCTTCGTCGGAGACGTCGAGCACCCCGGCCTGGTCGGGGCCCGACTTCGCCAACATCAGATCGCGGAAGTGGCCCAGGGTCTCGGATGTCACGTGCCGCAGGTCCTGTCCCTCCTGCACCAGCCGGTTGATGATCTCGAACATGCCCTTGGCGTCCCCGACGGAGACCGCGTCGGCCAGTGCGTGCTGCACGTCGGTGCGACCACTCCCGATGAGCGAGGCAATCACTTCCTCGTCGATCGAGGCGCCGCCGAGCACCGACGCCTGATCCAGGAGGGAGAGCGCGTCGCGGAACGACCCCTCGGATTCCCGTGCCATCGCGTGCGCGGCCTGTTCGGTAAGGGCGACGCCTTCCTCCTTCGCGACGCGAATCAGGTGCTCGGCGATGACCTCCATCCCTCCCCGGCGGAAGTCGAAGCGCTGGCATCGGCCGACGATGGTCGCCGGCATCTTGTGAGGCTCCGTCGTGGCCAGGACGAACCGAACGCCCTGTGGTGGCTCCTCGAACACCTTGAGCAGGGCATCGAAGGCCTCGCGCGACAGGCGTTGCGCCTCGTCGATGATGTAGACCTTCTCGCGGCCCTGCACCGGCGCTGTGGGCGCCTTCTCCCGAAGATCCCGCGCGTCGTCCACTCCCCCGTGCGATGCGGCGTCGATCTCGACCACGTCGAGGTGCTGGCCCTCCCTAATGGCGATGCATTGCGAGCAGGTGCCGCACGGCTCCGCCGTCGGCCCCCGCTCGCAGTTCACCATCTTGGCCAGGATCCGGGCGGTGGAGGTCTTGCCGGTGCCGCGGGGGCCCGTGAACAGAAACGCGTGGGCCATTCGCCCCTCG
>WNGA01012899.1_pt1 | contig 10752 bp, 10 predicted proteins | sample 5400061 | NCBI WGS metagenome assembly WNGA01 (sample SAMN13153366, study PRJNA577476) | soil metagenome | isolation source: 100 cm soil or saprolite under grassland replicate 2 | place: USA:California | collected 2016-06-15
CCAGGGATAGAACAGGGTCATCCACAGCGCTGACAGCCCAACCAGCAGTCCGCAGGGAACCAGGAGCCGCCCGGCCGCGCGGTGCCAGCCGGGCCAGCGCCGCCGGAAGGTGGGTGCGAACTGGAACGCGCCCAGGATGGCATACACGCTAGCGCCCACGATATGCAGCACCACCGGCAGGGGCGACGCAAAGAACCGGGCGTTGGCCGGCGTGATGTCCGCGCCGCCGGCCAGCTGGGTCAGGCGCAAGGCGCCGACGGCGAGCGGAATGGCGCTCAGCACGAGCAGTGCGGCGACGAGCCACTTTGCCGAAGCTGCTTTGATAGGCGCTTTGGTTTTCTGAGACGTCGGTTTCCCTACCGCATTGAGCTGCGGCATATCGGAGGCTCGACCTTTATGGTAGACATTCGTTTTCATTTTAGCTCCTTGGACGGATGTACGCTGTGCTGTGTGCGTTTCACAGCGCGTTCCGAAGAGAGTGGGCCAGGTAGTGCGGCGTCATCACCATCGGTGGTGATTGATCGGGTGATTATCGCGTACCCAATGAGACAAGCGGCTGTATGGCCGCTTGTCCACGCCATGCAGTTTCCAGCGACCTTACTCGGCTGCGGTTTGGCGGAGTTGGGGGCTTCCCTTGCCAGGTACGGGTTCCGCGGCTTGCGCTCGCCGTTCCGACCAGAGCGCATAGCCCAGCCAGGCTAGAGCTAACCCCACCGGAATCCCCGCTAGCCGCTGGATCTCGTGCGGGAGCAGCGCAGCCGCGGGGGTCACCGCGGCCGCGACGGCAAGCAGACCGGCCGGCCAGCGCGGCAGGATGCCGGCGCGGAGCGTCGCGATGCCAAACAGCAGGCCGCCGAGCATATACAGGATCCCCGTTAGCGTATATAGCGCTGGGAGGGCTCCGAGGTTCATCTCGGTGGGGTGCCCATTGAAGATCCCGAAGAAGCCATCCACAAACTTCGGCGCCCAGGTCGCCAACAGCGGCACGATAAAGGCTTCGGCGAAGATAAAGGCCAAATTGAGCGCCCAAGAGAGGCTAAACAGGAGAAAGCCGGCCAGACCAAGCCAACCGGCCTCTTCCACTTGCCGGGCGTAGAGCCCCGCAATGCCGAGCAGGAAAAGGAGGCACATGGCCGTCTTCAAGGGGGTGATGATTGCCCATGCGCCGGTGGTGACTGACGAAAGAACGTCAGGTGGATGGATCGGCTGAATGCCCGCGAAAATGATCCCCGCCACCATAGCTGCTAAACCGGTCCAACGGATGAGGCTCGACGCTGTAATCTTCATTTTACGCTCCTTGTTGTTCCCTTTCATGACTGTGGTCTGGCGATTGGCGTTCATGTGTTTGTCTCCTTTTTCGAACGATTGTGATTACGGTCCGCGCTGCCATCCGGCCCGTTCGCCTGTTTGGGTTCAATCTGAATGACCGAGACCAATGGCAGGCCGAGATCGCGCACGTTCCTCAGCAAGCCATACAACGCGGCCTGATCGACCACCGGGCCAGCGAGGATGGTTGTTCCGTCGCTTGCGTGGCTGAAGCTCAGGCCTTCGAACCGGTCGGCCCACCGGGCATCAAGGTGTCCCTTGAGGCGAATTTCGTACCGTCCAGGCTCGTGATGGTCCTCCGTTGATACGTGTGTTTCACTCATGCTGCGCCTCGTGTATGTTCCTCACATCGATGAAGCTCCTTGTGGTTGCATTGGTTCTGTTCACTGATCAGAGGATACAAATACATGTGATGAGACGGCATCACCACATGTGTCGATTGATGTGTTGATCTCGTAATTGGCATGCTACGAGGCAATACAAAGCCCCGGCAGGTGGTTCGACAAACCTGCCGGGGCTGCGTGTGGTGTTTGCATGTTCGTTAGAACAAACCGAGCTCCTCAGCCCGGCGAACGGCTGCACGGCGGTTGTTCACTCCGAGCTTGGTGTAAATGTTATTGGTGTGAGTCCGCAGGGTGTGCAGGGACACCATGAGCTCACGGGCAATGTCTGGGCCACTCAAGTCGGTTCTGAGCAGCCTGAGCACTTCAAGCTCACGTTCGCTCAGTGGCTCGATCAAACCCTGTTTGACCGGCGTTCTATCCTCAGCCTTGCCCAAGGCTGCCAGGAGTCGACGGACATAGCTCGGGGCGGTCCCGTGTTTCGCGGCCGCTTCCAGCAGGACCGCCATCGGTGGGCCTTCGTCCACAAACATGCGGACGTAGCCCTCCGGCTCAGCCAGCGTCAGGGCGCGCTCTAGCGGCGCAAGAGCAGCCGGGATGTCACCCTGTATCTGGTGGGCGAGAGATAGCAGCACCAGGATTTCGATCACGCTTCCCATCCGCTCACCTGCTTCCGCTGCTTTCAGGAGGCGCTCCAGTAGTCCGATTGCCTCACGCATGGAGCGGTCTGCACGGTCGCTTTTAGAGCGGGCCAAGAGCACCCTGGCCAGAGTGATGTGCTCGAACTCGCGCAGGTAGCTGAGGTCGTCATGGGCCGACAGGCCCTGCTCACGCGCCCAGCCGAGGGCTTCACCCAACCGACCCTGCGCGACCCACACCCGTGTCTTCAACGCTGCCACCGGACGCACATTCGGGAAGAAGTCTCTCATATACAGGCGCTCTGCCTCGTGGAGCAGGTCGAGCGCGCCGTCCAGATCTCCTTGGGCCTCCCGTATGCGAGCCATCGCAACGCACCAACGAGACCGGTTTTGCGGTAACCCAGTGCGCTCGCCCAGCTCCTTGCTGCTCAGCAGGCACTGCATGGCGGCATGCAGATCGTTCTGCTCACGGTGGAGCTCGCTCATTCCCACATACAGGTCTGCCGTTCCGCGCAGTACAGGCTCGCCCTGCTCTGTGGCAAGCTGCAATGCCTGCTCGTATGTACGCATTGCCTCGTGGAGACGACCTTGCGCAATCCGTATATCAGCTCGGGCGATTGCGCCACTGATTGCGTCAGAGAGGTGCCCGGCCTTGTGCACCCTCGCCATGCCCTCGGCATACGTCCTGTGCGCTGTCTCGAGATCCCCACTCGTCCAGTATGCGAGTCCCAGGAGCGCCGTTGCCGCTCCGCGCCCCAGATGGTCTTCCTCAGGTACGAGCTCGAGCGCCCGCCGGGCGTATGTCACGGTCTCGGGCACATCGCCTAGAGCCAGGGCCTGCCCGGCACGGTATATGGCGATCGCACCTGGTAGACGGCGAAACTCCTCTTCGTCCACGACGACCATGTTTGCCGATCGGGCTTGGTGTCGCTCACGCCCGTCGGCTGTCATGTCCAGCCACCGTTCGGCGTCCCGCAGTCGGTCCTCAACGCCCTTGAGTTCGCCGCCAGCCAGTAACGCCCCGGCGTAATGAACGCTGAGCACGGGCCTGCAGTGGATCAGCTCGTCGGGCAGCGCCTTGAGCCAGCCAAGCATCGTGGCTTCCTGTCTACTCCGGCGCATGGCTGGCACGGCCAGCTCGACCAGGTCCGCCGCCCGCTCGAAATCCTCAGCGGCCAGCGCGTGGCGGATCGCATCGGTCGCCGAACCGTTATGCTCGTACCACTCACTCGCGCGCCGATGCAGAGTGGATACCTGCTCGGGCTGCTCCGCCCTCAAATGCGCAGCGAGAACGTCCGCAAAGAGATGGTGATAGCGAAACCAGTGGCGGTTATCGTCCAGCGGAACGACAAAGAAGTTGCCGCGCTCGAGCGCCTCTAGTTGCGCCTGGCCTCGCTCCTGGCCGGTGACGGCATCGCACAGCGAGCCATGCAACCGGTCGAGAATGGCGGTCTGGAGTAAGAAGCGGCGGACCGGTGCGGGCTGACGCTGCAAGACCTCGTCGACCAGATAGTCCACGATGTACCGGTTGTCGCCGGCGAACGCCCTGACGAACTGGGCAATGTCATCGCGCCCTCGCATTGAGAGGGCCGCCAGTTGGAGACCGGCAATCCAGCCTTCGGTGCGGCTCTCCAGGGCGGCAACTTCCTCCGCCGAGAGGTCGAGATCCATGACCTGGCTGAGAAATTCGGCGGCTTCGGCGGGGGTAAAGCGCAAGTCGGCAGCGCGCAGTTCGGTCAATTGGCCGCGGACGCGTAACCGAGCCAGGGGGAGGTGGGGATCTTCGCGGGTGGTGACGACCAGGTGCATCTGCGGCGGCAGGTGCTCGAGCAAAAAGGTGAGGACAGTGTCAACCGATTTGGCATCAATCACGTGGTAGTCGTCAAGGACGAGGATGAATTTATCTGGGACGGTGGTGATGTCATTGAGCAGGGCCGTCAGAATCGCTTCGATTGGGGGTGGCTGCGGCGATTGGAGCACACCTACCACCCCGGCGCCAATCGTCGGCGCAATCATCTGCAACGCAGCGACGAGGTATGCCAGAAAGCGTGTCGGGTCACTATCCCCTTCGTCCAGCGATAGCCAGGCCACGCGAGTGCTGAGTGCTGAGGACTGAGGACTGAGTGACGAGGTGACTGTCTCAGTCCTCAGTCCTCGGTCCTCAGTCCTGGCGGCGACCCATTCACTGACCAGCGTGGTTTTGCCAAAGCCGGCCGGGGCAGCGATCAGGGTCAGTTTGCCGTGCAGCCCCTCGTTCAGCCGCGCGATCTGGCGCGGGCGCAGGACAATGTTAAGCCGAGGCGGGGGGATATACAGTTTCGTGGCTAAAAGTGGTGTAGACATAGAGCAATTATAACCGTTCTTGGCACCGCCCGTGTGGTTGGGAAGCATGCGTTGTCCACCGTTGGGCTGGCTGCTGGCAACCGACTGGCGCCTGACGCTTACCATGCGGGGGTGTGGCTGGTTCGGGCTGCTGTGGAGGAAGGGGTTGCGCCGCACACAACGCACATTACTGAACGTGATACCGACAGTAGCGACGTGTGAAGGCGCGGTGCTTCTCCGCGATTCGTTCGCGGACAGGTTTATACGGCTATCGTCGCCTGACGATGAATAACGCGCATGTGCGACGCCAGCCTGCGCTGCTGGATCGCGCTCCTCGAAACCTCCGGATTTTCCGGAGGTTTCGCCGCAAGGGCCGTAGTGCGGGGAGCGAACCGGCCTCCCCAGCGATCTAGTTCAGCGCAGTGTGGAGCGTCTTGACCAACTCGCCATCCGGCGTATCGCCGCTCAGCTCCCAGAACATTACACCAGCGAGCGAAAGCCCCAGCACGTAGTGCGCCTTGTCCTTCATGACCTTGGGGTCGTCGAACGTCCAGAAGCTGCTCCCGTCGAACAGCCAGGCCGCACGCGCCTCGCCGTCCCAGTACCGTGCGTATCCGCCACTTGCTCGCTTCTCCTTGAGTGCCTTGTAGTCCTCGACGCCCGCCTCCCAGGTCCCCGGCGCCGCGCCGCCGGCCAGCTGGTACAGACCTTTGTTCTCTGGCACGACGTCGGCCCAGCCACGCCCATAGAACGGCACGCCGACGACCAGCTTGCTGGCCGGTGCGCCACGCTCGAGGTAGGCTTTGATCGTGTCGTCGACCGAGAACGCCGGGTTCGCCGGATCCTTGTGCGAGGTCAACAGGTTCGACTGGTGGTTCGTGATCGGCTCCCAGGCGCCGTGCAGGTCGTAACCCTGGACCGTCGCGAAGTCGAAGTCGCCGAACAGCTTGTCGATCTCGAAGCCGGCGTCGATCTTCGCAGGTGCAGCCGGCAGGAACGCGGTCAGAAGGTAGTGCGTGCCGGTCTCCTGACCGTAGGCGTCGAGCTGCTTACGGAACTCCTCCACCAGCGCGGTGAAATTCTGCTTGTCCTCCGGCCGGACGATGTTCTGCGGGTTGCCCTCGGAACCGGGCCACTCCCAGTCGAGGTCGATCCCGTCGAAGATGCCAGCGGCTGCACCAGGACCGCCCATGCCACCCCAGCCGGGATCGGGCAGGTCACCTTTGATGAACAGATCGATGCACGATTTCACGAAGGCGGCGCGCGATTCGGAGGTCAGCGCTGCGTCGGAGAAGTATTTTGACCCGGTCCAACCGCCCACCGAGATCAAGACTTTGAGCTTGGGGTAGAGCGCCTTCAGCGCTTTGAGCTGTTGGAAATTGCCCAGCACAGGATTGGGCCAGGTGACCGCTTGTCCATCGACGGATTCCGCGGCCGACCACGGCTTCTGGTAATCAGCCCACTCGTCAAACAATTTGCATTTCACCTGTTGATTTCCGTCGGGGGCAGCATTGCTGAAGGCGTAGTTGATATGCGTCAGTTTCGTCGCAGATCCGCTGGTTACGATATTCTTGACCAGGTAATTGCGGCCATAGATGCCCCATTCGATGAAGTAGCCGACCAGTTTCTTATCGTCGTCATCGCCGTGGGCGCGGGCAACCGCTGCCGGCGTGCTTCCGAGCACCAGGAGCAGGACCCACATGGCCGCGAGAGGCAGCGAGAAGCGCGTGGTCCATGCAGCTCGTGTATATGTCCCCATTGGTTTGTCCTTTCAAAACGAGTATCTAACTTGACAGTATCCTCGTAGGCACGTACGATCCCACGGGTGGCCATCAACTCTTCCACATCGCGATAGCTGAGGCGGAATCGGTAGTAGACCCACGCCTTGTGATTGATGATCTCGGCAGGAAGCGATAGCTCTTGTAGGAAGACAAAGATGATGCTGTTGTCATGCCGCCGATGATACCACAAGATATGGTCGGCGGTAAAGTTGACAATGCCAGTGCCTCGTGGCTGCACCCTCGCCATATCGCTGATCGGCCTAGTATGCCGGCTAAGCATGTCATTGCCGAGCAACCGAAGCCTGGTATCGGCTAGTAACGGCATCCGAAATGCAATGAAGTCAGTAGATACGCTGCACAATTAGGAGTTTGAGGCGTTCCTATGCCGCTTAACGCGAACGGCAAAGTGAAAGAGAACTGACACCCTCGTTCTCGACCTTGCTGCTCTGGCTGCTGGCGGCCAATATCAGCCTCGTCCTGTTCAACCTGATCCCGGCATTTCCGCTCGACGGCGGGCGGATGCTGCGCGCGATTCTGGCAATGTTGATGAGGACGAACGAGGACTGAGAGCCGAGCGCTGAGTGCTAAGAACACTGGAACTTCCATCTTCATCTCTCATCCCTCCACTTTCATCCCGCATCCCTGCTATAATGAGCGTCATGCACACACCATCTCCGCGCCCAGGATCCGACCGTCCCTCCCTCATTCTATGGCTGGCGACCAATACCAGCGGCGTCCCGCGTGCGCAGGCGCGGCGTGTCGTTGCGCTTGGGCTCATACTTGGTCTGTTGCTCGGGCTGCTCACAGGCACAGTGGCAGGCATACCATTTCAGGCGCGCATACTCGGGGTCGTAGGCGGCGTGCTTGGCGGTGCGACCCTCGGCGCGCTCGGTGCCGTGTTGGTGGCGCGGCTGCTGGACCGGGTGGCGCGCTGGAGCGACCCGCTGCTCGGCTACTCCGGCCTCGTGCGCATGCTGTTGCACGCCGGTGAACTGTCGTTCCTCGGCGCGCTTGGCGGTGGTCTCGGCGGGGGTGTGGGAGGCACGCTCGCTGGCCTCGCGACAGGTGCTTTCGCCGGTGGACTGATCGGCGCCGTGATCTATCGTGTGCGCGGGCTCGGGACGGCACTTGGGCTGACAGTCGGCATCATTGCGGGCGCCATTGGCGGAAGTATCGGCGGCGCGATTGCTCAGCTCGCAGGATAGCCGAAGGATAACAGATGCGGGCGGAAACACGGGTGGAATACTTCGCAGCATCCTTCCACCCTGATAAGGAAGCGCGATGCAGACATACATCCGCGAAGCCGTCGTTGATGACGCGCCTGCGCTCGGGCGAATCGTCATCGCGGCGACCCAAACCACATTCCGCGGCCTGGTGCCGGAGCAGTGCCTGGCGTGGCTGACGATCGATGAAAGTGCCGCCAACTGGCAGCGCTTCCTGCGCGCCGACGATCGGCACGATGGGCGCTTTCTCTACGTGGTAGACGACGTACGCGACGGCGTGGTGGCATGTGCCCTGGGCGGCCACCAGCCTGATGAGTCCGACTACCACGGTGAGCTGTACCTCCTTCATGTCTTGCCCGCCTATCAACGGCATGGGCTCGGCCAGCGGCTCGTCGGGCATGTCGCCGCGCGACTGAGCCAGACCGGGATCGACTCGCTCCTGGTTCGGGTGCTCAGCATCAATCCGAATCGCGCCTTCTATGAACGGCTCGGCGCGTGCTTCCTGCGCGAACAGCCCTACGACTGGAACGGCATCATTCTGCCCGAGGTGGTCTATGGCTGGCGCAGCACAGCTCGTTTGCTTGAGGCGACCTACTCGGCGCAGTTGTAGGTGAGCAGTCTCGTGGGTACAAATCGCCCAGGCCCATCTGACACGACGGAGGTGTCCCATGGCCATCCCGATACAAGTGACATTTGACTGCGCTGACCCCGCCCGCCTGGCGCCCTTCTGGGCCGCCGCCTTGGGATACAAGCTCCAGGACCCGCCAGAGGGCTACGGCTCGTGGCCGGCGTTCCTGACGGCGATCGGCATCCGCGAGGAGCAGTGGAACCGCGCGAGCGCGATCGTGGACCCGGACGGTCGCGGGCCGCGCATCTACTTCCAGCAGGTGCCGGAGCCCAAGGTGGTCAAGAACCGCGTCCATCTCGACGTGAACGTGGGCGGTGGGCCGGGCATGCCGCCTTCCGAGCGCCGCACACGAGTCGATGCAGCGGTGGAGCGGCTCTGCGCGCTCGGCGCCACCAAGCTGCGCCCGATGGAAGAACACGGCGAGTACTGGGTCGTGATGCAGGACCCCGAAGGCAACGAGTTTTGCCTACAATGAACCTGGCGTCCATCCTCGCACCGCTGCAGCGCTGGAGCTGGCGCGTGGTGCCGCACATCCACCCCATCCTCCAGCGCCGGTTTCCAGAAGCATTGTGGGCAGGCTCTGCCGAACGATCGGAGATTGCGCTGACATTTGACGACGGGCCCAACCCATATGATACGCCTGCGCTGCTCGAGGTGCTGGCCAGGCATGGCGCCCTCGCCACCTTCTTCTGGCTGGGCGAGCCGGTGCAGATGCTTCCCACACTCGCCCACATGGCGGCTGCAGCCGGGCACCAGATCGCCATCCACGGCTATGGCCACCGGGCGTTCCCGCTGCTGCCGGCACATGTGCTGCTGGGCCACCTGAACCGCACGCGGCAACTGATTGCCGATGCGACAGGCCAAGACTTCGTGCAGATCCGCGACGTGCGCCCGCCCTATGGGGTTTTCACGCCACACACGCTCACGCTCCTGGCGTGCTGGCAGTATCGCCCGGTGATGTGGACAGTCGTGCCAGGCCACTGGCTCCAGCCAGCTACACAGACGGTGCGGCAGGTCGTGGCGCAGACGCGCGCGGGTGCGATAGTGGTGTTGCATGAGGGCCAGCGGTGCGGGCCGCCTGTTGCGGCATTGGCGGACACCATTCTGACTCACCTGGGTGGTGCGGCCTGGCGGTTCGTCACGGTCGACGCGCTGTGGCAGGCACGCTACGAGGGAGAAGCAGGTGGCATGCCTCGATCACGAGTTGGTTGGTAGCCAAGCGTGGCTATCATGCACACGTGCGGATGATAGGAAGGATGAAGGCGGAGGGCGGCAGTGCGATCCTGAGAGACCGGAGCCATCATGGCGCTACCGCCATGAGAGCGAAGCCCTTTCTCCTTCAGCGCCGTCTATGGCGGAGCGTACCCACCATGACGAATGAACCTGCCGCCTTTGGCCGTCCCTATCCCCGGCAGGTTGCCTGGCGGCAGGGACTGCTCACCAAAACCCATACGCTCGTGTATCGCCTGAGCGGCGGCCGGCTTGGGGTGACCCTGCTGGGCATGCCGATGCTGCTGCTCACGACCTGGGGTCGACGGACCGGCAAACTGCGGACGACGCCGCTGCTCTACCTGCCGGTCGACGACATGTTCGTCCTCGTGGCGTCGAATGGCGGTGCGCTGCACCACCCGACCTGGTGGTTCAACCTGCAGGCTCACCCGGACGCACTGGTGCAAATTGGGCCCACTCGTGGACGGGTACAGGCCGTCCCGGTATCGCCAGATGAGCGCAGGCGATTTTGGCCGCTGTTGCTGCAAATCTAGGTAGTGGTCGTATATCGAATGGCATGGTATACTGCTGGTGATCAATCACGCGAAAGGTTTGACACCATGGTTACCATGCTTATCACCTGCCGGCATTGCGGCAGTCCTGACCTCACCAAATATGGTAGTGCCCCGAACGGAAAGCAGAAGTATCGTTGTCGCACGTGCCGACGACAAAGTCGTGAGAATCCAGCTAGTGCGGCCTATGCTCCAGAACGCAAAGAAGAAATCCTTCGCGCTTATCAAGAACGTAGTAGTTTGCGCGGATTGGAACGCACCTTCGGTGTTGCGCGCAGTACGGTGATCAGTTGGCTGAAAAAAAAGCCCGCTGCCTCTCACCTCTCCGAATGACCTTGATCGATCCTAATCCACGAGAACCAGACGCTTACACCTTGGAACTTGATGAACTCTGGTCGTTCGTTACAAAAAAGACCAATACAGTCTGGATTTGGCTGGCACTGTGTCGAAAGACCCGGCACATTGTTGGCTATGCGCTTGGTGATCGTGATGAAGCCACCTGTCGTAAGCTCTGGCGCTCTATTCCGGCTAAGTATCGGCAGGGTGCATGTTACACCGACTTTTGGCAGGCCGATCAAGCGGTCATTCCGGTCACTAAACACCGTCCAGTCGGAAAAGAGAGTGGACAAACCGCACATATTGAGCGATTCAACAATACATTGCGCCACCGCTTGTCACGTTTGGTTCGCAAAACGCTCTCGTTCTCAAAATC
>WNGA01012902.1_pt1 | contig 10751 bp, 7 predicted proteins | sample 5400061 | NCBI WGS metagenome assembly WNGA01 (sample SAMN13153366, study PRJNA577476) | soil metagenome | isolation source: 100 cm soil or saprolite under grassland replicate 2 | place: USA:California | collected 2016-06-15
CGCTTGCGGGCGGTGTACGCCTCGAACGTCGCCTTGATCGCCGGCCGGTGCTCCGCGCACCACGGGAACGTCGTGCGGAGGACCTCGGACAGCGGCGTGTTGGTGTTCACGCACCGGCTGAGGATGGCGGCCAGGGCCTCCTTCTTCGGCGCGCGCTTCCTGCTGCTCGCGTCGGTGGCGATCTCGGTGCGGGCCAGCGCGAGGAGGTCGGCCGTGTCGGCCTGGTCGAGGAGCGTGAAGGACGCGTCGAGCCCGAGCGCCGAGCCGTGGCGGCGCAGCAGGCGGTTGGCGACCGCATGGAAGGTCCCGCCCCACACCGCGGCAGCGACCTGTTGGCCGGACAGGCTCTCCGCCCGGCGCAGTAGCTCGGCGGCGGCGCGCCGGCTGAACGTGAGGAGCAGGATCCGGGACGGGTCGGCCCCGGATCGCACGAGGTGAGCGAGCCGGGCCGCGAGCGTGGTGGTCTTGCCTGTGCCGGCGCCGGCCACGATCAACAGGTGGCCGCCGTCGTGCGCCACCGGTCGTGACTGCTCAGGGGTGAGCGCCCATTCGCTGCCGGGGAACACCCGTTCGAAGATAGTCGCGTCCGGCGATCGGTGTGGGGATCGTCGCCGCGGCCCGCCAGAATGCGGGATCGCCGCGCCCCGGACTGCCGAGCGTCTCCTCACGCGCCCGTTCGTCGTCGTCACGATGTCCGCCGGCGCGTACTTCCTGGCCCTCGGGATCGTGCAGCCGGTCCTGCCGCGCTACGTCCGGGACGAGCTGGGCGGCGGTGGCGTGGCGGTCGGCATCGCCGTCGGTGCGTTTGCCGTCACCTCGGCCCTCCTGCGGCCGTGGGCGGGACGGATCGGCGACCGTTACGGCCGGAGGGTGCTGATCCTCGGCGGCGCCGCGATCGCGGGCGTGTCGCTGCTCGGCTACAGCCTCGGCGACAGCTTGATCGTCCTCGTGGTGATGCGCCTCGTCACCGGCGTGGGTGAGGCGGCGGTGTTCGTCGGCGCCGCGACCACGGCGCAGGACCTGACCCCGGCCAGCCGGCGGGGGGAGGCGACGTCGTACTTCTCGATCGCGGTGTACGGCGGGCTGGCGGTGGGCCCGCCGGTCGGCGACGCGGTGCGGCAGGCCGGCAGCTCCACGGCCGCGTGGGTGGTGGCGGCCGCGGCCTGCGGGCTGGCGTGCCTGCTCGGGCTGCTCGTGCCGGCCGACCGGGCCATGGCGATCGGTGGCACCACCCGCCGCGGGTTCCTGCAGCGCGACGCCATCGGGCCCGGCGTGGTGCTCGCCTTGGCGATGACGGGCTACGCCGGCTTCGCCACGTTCGTCCCCTTTACGTCGACCAGGTCGGGCTGGACGAGGCGGGGCCCGTGCTCGCCACCTACGCCGTCGGCGTGCTCCTCATCCGCATCCTCGGGGCTCGTATCCCCGACCGATTCGGGGCCGTGGAGACGTCGACGGTGGCGCTGGCCACCATCGCCATCGGGCTGGGCGTGATCGCGGCGTGGCCCACGGTGCTGGGGCTGTACGTGGGGACCGTGGTGTTCTCGTGCGGCCAGTCGCTCGTGTACCCGGCCTTGTTCCCGCTCGTGATCGACGGTGCGCCCGAGGCGGAGCGGAGCCATGCCGTCGCCACGTTCACGTTGTTCTTCGACGTGTCCCAAGGCGTCGGCGCGGTCGCCCTCGGTGCCGTCGTCGCGTTGATGGGGGAGCGGGCTGCGTTCGCGGCCGCCGCTACCGTCTGCGCGGGCGCGATCATCGTCCTACGCCGGGGCGTCCCGTCATTCTCGAGGCTGACGGGGACGGAAAACGTCCCCGTCACCGTCGAGAACGCGCCGTAGACGCGGAACCCGGCCGGACCGTCAGCCGGCGACGCGCTGGACGAAGACTTGGGTCGCGACCGTGCGGCCGAGCGTGCGGTCCTTACCATCGACCCGGAGGACGAGCGGCCCGTCGAACGGGTGCTTTTCACGCACCTCGACCCGGCCGCCGGGCCGCAGCCCCAACGTGTCGAGGAACGCCACCACCTCCGGGTCGGTGGAGCCGGGGACGGCCACGACCGCGACGTCGCCGGGTTCGAGGTCGTAGAGCGGCGGCATGTCGGGCAGCTCGGCGGTCTCGGGCGCAGGGATCGGGAACCCGTGGGGGCACGTTTCGGGCCGGTCGAGCGCGAGGTAGATGCGGTCCTCGACCTCCTGGGGCAGCTCGTGCTCGAAGGACGTGGCGAGCCGGTCGGCCTCGTTCCAGGCGTAGCCCAACATGTCAGCCAGGAACCGCTCCACGATCCGGTGCCGGCGGATGCAGCCGACGGCCGCGGCCCGGCCCTCGGGCGTGAGCTTCACACCCTTGTAGAGCTCGTGGTCCACCAAACCCCGGTCAGCCAACCGCTTCACCGTGGTCGTCACCGTGCTCGGGCTGACACGGAGCTTCTCGGCGAGATCCCCGGTGTGCGCGGGGCTGTCGCCCTTCGTGAGGCGATACACCGCTTTGAGCGTCTCGCGCTCCGATTTCGACAGCTTCATGGTCATGGCCAGTCGGGCAAGGTAAGGGGTCGCGCTCCCTTGGTCAAAGTCATCCCTGGCGGTCGGGTCCCGCCCGTTCGATGGTGACGAGCACCATGATGCGCCCATCGCGCTCCATCGCGGCGCGGTAGTCGTCCCAGTCGGGGTGCTCGCCCGCCAACCGCCGGTAGTAGTCGACGAGCAACTCCATCGCTTCGGGCAGATGGACGATCTCGGCCGTGCCGTCGACCTGGACCCATTGACCATAGAACCCGTCGTTGAGCACGCACAGGCTCACCCGCGGGTCACGGGCGAGGTGCTTCGCCTTCATGGCCGTCTCGCGGGTGCTCACCATGACCCGGCCCTGGTCGTCCACGCCGACCGACACCGGCGACATCGCCGGTTGGCCGCGGCGCCGGCGGGTGAGCATCACGGCCCGGTGGTTCTCCTGCATGAATGCCTGGGCCTCGCTGATATCCATGCTCGGAAGTGTGCTCCTAATCTCGTGCCCATGACCCGCGTGCCGTGGCTGCCGATCAAGCTGGGTCCGTGCTCGAACGGGGAGTTCCAGCCACGACCGTCCAGCGCGGTGGTTCAGGAGGCGATGCGCCGGGCCGAGGCGGCGTGCGAGGCGAACGCCTGGCGCCTCGGGATGAGTCGCCGGCGCTTCCTTGCCTCGACGTGCGGCGCGGCGACGACGCTGCTCGTGTTGGCGGCCTGCTCCGACGAGGCCCACCGCGCGTCCGGCTCGACGACGTCGGCCCCGGGCGGGACGTTCGCCATCCCGCCGGAAGCGACGACCGAGAGCACGGCGGCCGACGCGGCCCTCGGCGGCGAGGAGCCGATCGTCGACGTTCAGACCCACCTGCTCGAGTTCGACCCCGCCCATCCTCCGGCCGGCAACTCGTTCGGCAGCGGGTTCCCCCAGGCCTCGTGCGGGGACGCCGAGTGGTGGCAGTGCTTCTCCGTCGACCACTGGATGGAGAAGGTCTTCCTGGAGAGCGACACGACGATGGCGGTGATCTCAGCCGTGCCCGTCGTGGCCGACCCCGATCCGCTGTCGATCGAGGTCATGGAGCAGGCCCGGCGCGTCGCCGAGGAGCTGTGCGGCGATGGCCGCGTGCTGCTGCAGGGCCATGCCGTGCCCAACGTCGGCCGACCGGCGGCCGCCCTCGACGCGATGGCGGCGCTGGTGGGCGACCACCCGGTCGCGGCGTGGAAGGTCTACACGCATTACGGCGACGGCTTCTTCCTCGACGACGACGGCATCGGGGCCGGCTTCCTGGCGAAGGTCGAGGAGCTCGGCGTGCCGATCGTGTCGGTGCACAAGGGCTTCTCGGGCGGCGACCGGTTCGCGGCACCGGTCGACATCGGGCCGGCCGCGGTCGCCCATCCCGGGATCGCCTTCGTCGTCTACCACTCGGGCTTCGAGCCCGGGAACGCAGAAGGCCCGTACGACCCGGAGGGCAACGGCGTCGACCGTCTCGTGCGCACCGTGTCCGAGACGGGGATCGCTCCCGGCAGCAACGTGTACGCGGAGCTGGGATCGACCTGGCGCACGGTCATGGGCTCGCCCGACGAGGCGGCCCACGTCCTCGGCAAGGTCCTCACTGCGGTGGGCGAGGACAACGTCCTCTGGGGCACCGACTCGATCTGGTACGGGTCACCGCAGGACCAGATCCAGGCCTTCCGCGCCTTCGAGATCACCGGTGAGTTCCAGGAGCGCTTCGGCTACCCGCCGCTCACGCCCGAGGTGAAGGCGAAGATCCTCGGCAGCAACGCCGCCCGGCTGTACGACGTCGACCCCGCCACCGCCCCGTGCCGTTTCGACCGGGCCGAGCTCGCCCGGATCCGCGAGGAGCGCGCGTTCGTACCGGTGACCGAAGGTCCGGTCGCCGCTGGCGAGGTGGCCGCGACATTCCGCCGCGATCACCCGTGGTTCTAGGACGGCGCGAGGAACGCCTGGAGCGCACGGGTCAGCAACCCGAGATCGTCGGCGCCCATCAGCTCACGGGCCGAATGCATCGCTAACTGGGATGCACCGACGTCGACGGTCGTGATGCCGAGCCGGGCCGCCGTGAGCGGACCGATCGTCGACCCGCACGGCATGTCGTTGCGGTGGACGTACCGCTGCACCGGCACGCCCGCCCGTTCGCACGCCTCGGCGAACAACGCGGCACCGACCGCGTCGGTCGCGTAGCGCTGGTTCACGTTCTCCTTGATCACCGGGCCGCCGTTGAGCGTGATCCAATGGTCGGGATCGTGGCGGTCGCTGTAGTTGGGGTGCGTGGCGTGAGCCATGTCGGCCGAGACGCAAGCGGACCGCGCCAACGCCCGGTGCCACACCTCGCGGTCGTCGGCTGCGCCCAGGCCGAGCGCGATGCGCTCGAGCACCGTCGGCAGCAGCCGCCCGTCGGCGCCCCGGTCGCTCGTACTGCCCACCTCCTCGTGGTCGAAGAGGCACACGACGGCCACCGCGCCACAGCCGTCCGCCGCCGCCGTGAGCGCCTCGGTCGCGGCCAGGCACGAGCAGAGGTTGTCGAGCCGCCCGCCGCTCACGAACTCGCCGTCGCGTCCGACGAGCGTCGCGGCCGTGACGTCGTGGGTCATGACGTCCCAACCGAGCACCGCATCCTCGTCGACCTCGAGCTCCTTCGCGAGGAAGTGCCGGAACCCGCCCCGCCGCGGCTCGCCCAAGGCCCACACCGGCACGATGTGCTCCTGCGGGTTGAGGACAAGGCCCTTCGTGTTCACGTCCCGGTCGAGATGCACTGCGAGCTGCGGCACCCGGAGCACGGGCCGGCCCACCAAGAGCAGCCGCTCGACGGCTCCCGCGTCGGCCCGCACCATGACTCGACCGGACAGGCCGAGGTCGCGGTCGAGCCACGAGTTCAACAATGGCGATCCGTAGACCTCCACACGGACCTGTGACCAACCGGCCCGGCCGGTATCGGGCTGCGGCTTGACGCGGAGGTTGGGGCTGTCGGTGTGGGCGCCGACGATGCGGAAGCCCGCGGTCGCGAGATCGAGGTCGTCCGGCGTGCACCAGGCGACCACACTGCCGCCGCGCACGACGTAGTGCCGCCCGCCCGCGGGCCACGCGTCGGACTCGGACACCGCGGTGAACCCGGCCCGTCCAGCAACCCGGCGACGTTGGCGACGGCGTGGAACGGCGATGGTGACCCGTCGAGGAACGAGAGGAAACGCTGGAGCGGCGCGTTCATGGCACGAGCCCCGTGCAGTCGCGGAGCGAGTCCCAGTACGCCAGAGCCTCTTCCGCTTCGGCTCCTTCGAGCAGGTGGGGCACGCGGTCGCTCACCCGGCCCGGGAGCCACTGGTACCCGTCGATGTCGCGGCCCGTGGCGGTCACGAGCAGTATCCCTGTGCGCGCGCCCTCTGCATTTCCGGCATAGAACGCGAAGTTACCGAGCCCGTAGTGGACGAGCGCTTGGCCCATGTGCCCACCCCCTTGCAGCCGGTGGGCGTGGCTGCCCACCACGATGTCCGCGCCCGCCTCCACGAGCGTCGTCGCCAACGACTGCTGGCTGCCCGTGGGGCACGTCTGCTTCTCGATCCCCCAGTGAAGGAACACGACGACAGTGTCGGACACGACCCGCGCCGCCTGAACCTCCTGCACCAAGCGATCGACGAGCTTGGCCGACGCCAAGCCCGGTATGCCGGGGCCCGCCGTCCACGAGCTGATGAGGCTGTCGTCCAGCACCTGGGTGGCCGCGATGATCGCGATGCGCTGACCCTTGACCGTGGCCCGGAAGGGTGTGAACGCCTCGTCGATGTCCTGGCCGATGCCGATGAGCGGGAAGCCGGAGGCCGCCCGGGCTGCAAGCGAGTCTTGGAGGCCGCCGGCTCCGAAGTCACGCCCGTGGTTGTTGGCCGCGCTGGCGAGGTCGATGCCCGCGGCCCGCAGCGCGTCGAGCGCGGCGGGAGGCGCCCGGAACGTGAACTCCTTGTTCTCCGGTGATCCGCCCTCGGTGACCGCGGTCTCCAGGTTGACCATCGCGAGGTCGGCCGCCTCGAACGCGGGGGCGACCTCGCGCAGCGCGGTGGCCGGGTCGGCGTCGAGCCGGGCCCGCATCGTGCCCTCGAAGTTGACGTCGCCGGCGAAGGCGATGGTCACCGGGTTGCCGCTCCCGCGGCGGGGCGGGACGGTCGTGGTCGTGGTCGCCGCCGTCGTCGGGGTCGTGGGAGCGGGAACCGTGGTGGTCGTCGGGTCCGCCTCGCTCGCCACGGTGGGAGCGTCGCTGCTGGAGCAGGCGAGCAGGATGGCGAGGCTGACCAAATAGGTCGCGACCAACCCGAACCGCCGTCCCCGCACGGCCCGAAAGGCTAACGGCCACCGCGTTCGGGCGTAGAAAGGCAACGCAGGGCGTCGCCGTGCTACGCCAGGACGCAAGGGGGTCCGGCCGACGGGCGCCGCCCGGCTATCATCGCGGGACTGCCGGCAGGGCCAATGTTGTCCCCGCACGCAGCACCGGACCGAACCGATCCGACGCTACGGGACGAAGACATGGCTTCCGACCTTCCGGCCCTCCAAGGCCTCTACGACCCCGCCTTCGAGCACGACGCCTGCGGCGTCTCCTTCGTCGTGGACATGCACGGCCGCGCGACGCATCGCATGGTGCAGCTCGGGCTGCGCTCGTTGTGCAACCTCGACCACCGGGGAGCAACGGGGGCGGAGGCCAACACCGGCGACGGCGCGGGCATCCTCGTGCAGGTCCCCGACCGCTTCCTTCGCGCGGTCGTCGGCTTCGAGCTGCCGTCCGCCGGACAGTACGCGGTGGGCGGCGCGTTCCTGCCGCGCGACGCCGCCGAAGCGGCGACCGCGATGACCGCGGTCGAGAAGGTCGTCGCCAGCGAGAACCTGCGAGTGCTCGGATGGCGCGACGTCCCCACCGACGACTCGATGATCGGCGAGATGGCGCGGCTCGTGGCGCCCACCTTCCGCCAGCTGTTCATCGCCGGTCCGAACGGCGAGGCCGGTATCGACCTCGACCGCCGGGCCTTCGTCGCCCGCAAGCGGATCGAGCACGAGGTCGAGACCGACACCGGTGTGCGCGTCTACTTCGCGAGCCTGAGCGCCCGGACGCTCGTCTACAAGGGGATGCTGTCGAGCGGCCAGCTCGAACCGTTCTTCCCCGACCTCCGCGACGAGCGCGTCGAGAGCGCCATCGTGATGGTGCACTCGCGGTTCAGCACCAACACGTTCCCGTCATGGCCGCTGGCGCACCCGTACCGCTACATCGCCCACAACGGCGAGATCAACACCGTGATGGGCAACGAGAACTGGATGCGGGCGCGGGAAGCGCTGCTGCGCACTGACGCGGTGCCCGGTCTCGAGCGCGCGTTCCCTGTGTGCACGCCCGGATCGAGCGACACGTGCCGGTTCGACGAGGCGCTCGAGCTGCTTCACCTCGGCGGCCGCAGCCTGCCCCACGCGGTCCTCATGATGATCCCAGAGGCGTGGGAGAACCACGAGTCGATGCCGCCCGCGAAACGGGCCTTCTACCAGTTCCACTCGTCGCTCATGGAGCCGTGGGACGGTCCCGCTTCGATCGCGTTCACCGACGGCACCGTGATCGGTGCGGTGCTCGACCGCAACGGCCTCCGCCCGTCCCGCTACTGGGTCACGGCCGACGGTCTCGTCGTGATGGCGAGCGAGGTGGGCGTGCTCGACATCGACCCGGCCGAGATCGTGCAGCGGGGCCGGCTCCAGCCGGGCCGCATGTTCCTCGTCGACACGTCGAAGGGCCGCATCGTCGACGACGACGAGATCAAGGCCGAGCTGGCCGCGGAGCACCCCTACGAGGAGTGGCTCCACGCCGGGCTCGTCCACCTGGAGGACCTCCCGCCCCGGTTCCTGCTCACCCCGCAGCATGCGTCGATCGTGCAGCATCAACGCAGCTTCGGGTACACGACCGAGGAGCTTCGGATCCTTCTCGCCCCGATGGCCAAGAACGGCTACGAGCCGATCGGCTCGATGGGCACCGACACACCGGTGGCCGTCCTGTCGGAGCGGCCGCGCTTGCTGTTCGACTACTTCCAACAGCTCTTCGCGCAGGTCACCAACCCGCCCCTCGACGCCATTCGCGAGGAGCTGGTCACGTCGTTGTCGTCCACCATCGGCCCGGAGGAGAACCTTCTTCAACCGACGCCCGCGTCGTGCCGCCAAGTGGTGCTGCCGTATCCGGTGATCTCGAACGAGGAGCTGGCCAAGCTCCTCTACATCAACGAGGACGGCGATTTCCCCGGCTTCAAGCCGTTCGCCATCGACGGGTTGTTCCCGGTGGCGGACGGTGCGCGGGGACTGCGACAGGCGCTGGACGACATCCGAGCCAAGGTGAGCGACGCGATCGCGAGCGGCGCGAAGGTCATCATCCTGTCCGACCGGCATTCCAACGCCGAGCTGGCGCCGATCCCCGCGCTCCTGCTCACCGCGGCCGTGCACCACCACCTGATCCGCGAGAAGTCCCGCACCCGGGTCGGCCTCGTCATCGAAACGGGTGAGGCCCGCGAGGTGCACCACATGGCGCTGCTGCTCGGGTACGGCGCGGGTGCGGTCAACCCGTATCTCGCGTTCGAGACCATCGACGAGATGGTGGCCACGGGCCGCCTTCCCGGACTCACCGATCGCCAGGCCCGTCGCAACTACATCAAGGCGTGCGGCAAGGGCGTGCTCAAGGTGATGTCGAAGATGGGGATCTCCACCGTCGCGTCCTACACCGGCGCCCAGGTGTTCGAGGCGATCGGGCTGTCGCAAGAGTTGGTCGACGAGTTCTTCACCGGCACGACGAGCCGCATCGGCGGCATCGGCCTCGACGAGATCGCGGCCGAAGTCACGGCGCGCCACCGCTTTGCCCACGCCGAGCGTCCGGAGGAACTCGCTCACCGCGACCTGTGGGCGGGCGGCGAGTACCAGTGGCGACGCGAGGGCGAGTACCACCTGTTCAACCCCGAGACCGTCTTCAAGCTCCAGCACGCCGCTCGGTCCAAGCGCTACAGCGTCTTCAAGCAGTACACGAACCTCGTCGACGACCAGTCCGTCCGTCTCGCGACCCTCCGGGGGCTGTTCCGGTTCCGGGATCCGACGCCGATCCCGATCGACGAGGTGGAGCCGATCACCGAGATCGTCAAGCGGTTCTCGACCGGCGCCATGTCGTACGGGTCCATCTCCAAAGAAGCCCATGAGACCCTCGCGATCGCCATGAACCGGCTCGGCGGGCGCTCCAACACGGGGGAGGGCGGCGAGGACGCCGACCGGTACATCCCCGATCCGAACGGTGATCTGCGGCGCAGCGCGATCAAGCAGGTCGCGTCCGGGCGGTTCGGGGTGACGTCCGAATATCTCGTCAACGCCAGCGACTTGCAGATCAAGATCGCCCAGGGCGCGAAGCCGGGCGAGGGCGGTCAGTTGCCGGGGGCGAAGGTCTATCCGTGGATCGCGAAGACCCGACACTCGACGCCCGGGGTCGGCCTCATCAGCCCGCCCCCGCATCACGACATCTACTCGATCGAGGACATCAAGCAGCTCATCCACGACCTGAAGAACTCGAACCCGAAGGCCCGGGTGCACGTGAAGCTCGTCTCCGAGGTCGGGGTGGGCACGGTGGCGGCGGGGGTGGCCAAGGCCAAGTCCGACGTCGTGCTCATCAGCGGTCACGACGGCGGCACCGGCGCGTCGCCGCTCACGTCCCTGAAGCACGCCGGCACGCCGTGGGAGCTCGGGCTGGCCGAGACGCAGCAGACGCTGTTGATCAACGGCCTGCGCGACCGCATCGTCGTCCAGACCGACGGTCAGCTGAAGACGGGGCGCGACGTGGTCATCGCCGCGCTGCTCGGCGCCGAGGAGTTCGGGTTCGCCACCGCGCCGTTGGTCGTGAGCGGCTGCATCATGATGCGGGTCTGCCACCTCGACACGTGCCCGGTCGGCGTGGCCACCCAGAACCCCGAGCTGCGCAAGCGGTTCAGCGGTCGGCCCGAGTTCGTGGAGACGTTCTTCGAGTACGTCGCCGAGGAGGTCCGTGAGCTGTTGGCGTCGCTCGGGTTCCGTTCGGTCGCGGAGGCGATCGGTCACGTCGAGGCCCTCGATGTCCGCCCGGCCGTCGAGCACTGGAAGGCGCACGGACTCGATCTGGCGCCCATCCTGCACTTCCCGGACGCGTGGCCGGGCCAGGACCTGCATTGCACGACGACGCAGGACCATGGGCTGGAGCACGCGCTGGACAACACGCTCATCCAGCT
>WNGA01016193.1_pt1 | contig 10750 bp, 14 predicted proteins | sample 5400061 | NCBI WGS metagenome assembly WNGA01 (sample SAMN13153366, study PRJNA577476) | soil metagenome | isolation source: 100 cm soil or saprolite under grassland replicate 2 | place: USA:California | collected 2016-06-15
CCGGGAGAACCCCAGATGGGGGTGCATCCGGATCCAGGGCGAGCTCCGCAAGCTCGGTATCGGTGTGGGGGCGAGCACCGTCCGGAGGATCCTTCGCCGCCGCGGTCTAGGGGCCGGCGCCTCGTCGGGCTGGCCCGACGTGGAGCGAATTCCTCCGCCAGCAGGCGAGGGCTGCTCGCCTGCGACTTTTTCACCGTGGAGTCCGCGTTCCTGAAGACGCTGTACGTCCTGTTCTTCATCGACCTTTCCACGAGACGGATGCACATCGCTGGAGCGACCACTCGCCCGGACTGGGTCTGGGTCACTCAGCAAGCCCGCAACCTCGCGATGGTTGGGGCTTTGGACGGAAGGCGTTTTCTGATCCGCGACCGCGACACCAAGTTCTCCGGACCCTTCGACGAGGTGTTTCGGACCGAAGGGGTCGCTGTGGTGAAGACGCCCGTCCAGGCTCCGAAGGCGAACGCCGTCGCCGAACGGTGGGTGGGCACGGTCCGGAGGGAGTGCCTGGACCATATGCTGATCCTCGGCCGGCGCCACCTTGAGCGCGTCCTCACCATCTACGAGGCCCACTACAACCGGGAGAGGGCCGCACCGGGAACTGGGCCTGGATCGACCGGACCCCCCGATCCCTTTGGGGGAGACCCCCGGGACGGTGATCCATCGGCGCGACCTCCTTGGCGGACTGATCCACGAGTATCGGCGGGCGGCGTGATGGTGTGTGTGGTTTTTGGAGCCCGACAGGTCTAGGGATCATGCAAATTGAGCACCGTTGGGCCCGATATCGATTACCCGAGAAAGCCCCTACTTGCGAAACGGACTATCGTTTCTTCGCGGCCGTCCGCTTCTTCGCCGCGGGCTTCCTCGCTGCGGTTTTCCGCTTGGCGGCGGGCTTCCTCGCTGCGGTCTTCCGCTTGGCGGCAGGCTTGCGTGCAGCGGTTCTCCGCTTGGCGGCAGGCTTGCGTGCAGCGGTCTTCCGCTTGGCGGCAGGCTTGCGTGCAGCGGTCTTCCGCTTCGCCTTTTTGCCTTTCTTGTAGTGAAACGACACTCTAGCCCCCCAATCCCTTCCGCTTCACAGAGCGACGGCCCATGAGGCAAACTCAATGAGGCTGCCGAAAAAGAAGAACACCAAGCCCGCCCTCTGCCATCTACTCACCTGGTCTCGCGCCTTCTTGCGCTTGCTGTCGTCGATTGGGATCCCGTAGAGCGAGTCAAGGTAGAGCGCGTATGCCTGATGTCTTCTCCAAATCAGCATGAGAGATGACCCCGCGCTAAGTAGAAGTCCAGCCCATCCAACTGCGAGCCATGGAATGGAGGCTGATCGTAGTGGCCCGTTTTTCTGATTGAGCTGGGTTACTGTGAAGGCGATAATCGCCGTGCTGCCAGTGATCAGGAAGTAGGCAAGGCGCTCGCGTCTTTCGAATAGCTTGTCGGCGAGCTCGTCCGCATTTGCCAGATGGGCTGGTGGGTTGGTCGAAGTCGATTCGCCCGGGTCGCCGCTCACGGGCGGAGCCTACACGGATGGAAAACGGAGTCCACGACGGAGAAGTTGGCTGTTGGTGTGCCGTTGCTCGGCCCGGGCGCGATCGACGCCAGCCCGACCCTATTCCTATCCCGGTCGGAGTTCGAGTCCTCCCCGGCCCACGAGAGAAATCGCAGGTCTCACTGGCCTGTTTGAGGGCTTCGGGGTTCGGACCGGGTCCTTCATAGACGCGCGACCGTAAGGGTGCCGAACCGTGAATCGGCTCGAACGTTGAGCGAAGGCGGCGGGTTGAGATCACAGACGGTGCCAGTCGCTGATCGCGGACCACAGCTGGTGCCCGCCCGGCCCGGGGGCGCTCCCCAGGTCCCCGATGGGGCCCACGAGCTTCACCAGACGACCGGAGATGGGGTCCACCCGAACCAGGAGCAGGCTCCCCGGGGACGACCAACGGCTGCCGGAACGCAGGACCACCAGGATGACGGTTCCATCCGATGACCACCGCGGGAACTCCAGTGCCCCGTTGGTACCGGGGACGAGGAGCCGGCGGGAAGACCCGTCGGAGGCGAGCAGCCACAGCGCCCTTGGGACCGTCTTGTTCGCCGACTCCTTCTCGTTGTAGGTGTCGGTGGCCGCGACCCACCGCCCGTCGGGCGAGCAGGCCGGCCAGAACCAGCTCCGGCTGAAGTCGTCGGTGAGGTCGTAGAAGGCCCAGTCTGGTGGCCCGGTAAGCACGATCTGCTTCCCCACGCTCACATCCTGTCCGACGCCGGCGGACACGGCGATCCGAGAGCCGCAGAAGGAGAGGAAGTCAGAGTAGGGGAGCACCGGGTCGAACACGTTCACCCAGGGGCCGCCCGAGGAGGGGACGGCGTCGAGGGGTCCGCCTTCCTTGCCGACCGGTCCCCGCCAATAGAGCACCCAGCGTCCGTCTTTTGACCACCCGGCTACCTCCGGAACCAAGGCGGCATCCGGCTGGGGAAAGACCGTCTGGGCCTGCCCGGTGGCCACGTCGAGCACCTGGAGCCCTCGCCCAGCCCGGTCGACTGCAAGGCGTCGCCCATCTGGCGAGAAGGCCATGTGGCCAACCCTCGAGCCCCCCGGGAGCAACGCGATCGGCCCGCGCCCCGGGCCGGCGATGAGCACGCCCCCCGTCTCGCTCACTCCCGCCAGGACGTCGGCGGTCGGTGACCACTCCCAGGTCTTGACCGGGGACCCGAAGGGTTGTTTCACCGCCCCTCCCGCCGAGGGCACCACCTCGCCGTCTCGGAAGGCCAGCCACCTGCCGTCAGGGCTGAACCGCACCGGTGGCGCGGCGCCGGTGCCGACCACGGTCGCCTGTCGGCACGTCCCGAGGTCGATCGCCATGAGCGAGCCGGCTTGGATCCACGCCACTTCCCCCAGCCGAGCCGCGTGGGGAAGCCGTGCGGTTGGGCAGGCGGGCTTTGTCGGAGGGAGGCTCGTGATGGAGCGCGGAGAGCTGTGCGGCTCCGGTATCGGGGGCGTCAGGCGCATCAGGTGAACGATCACCACCAGGTACCCGGCGACCGAAAGACCCGCCGCCGCAAAGAGCGCGATGAGGATGAGGGGCCCTCGTGAATCTCGACGCATCGTTCCAAAGGCAGCGTGGCACGGGAAGACCAGGACAGCCACCCAATGTGTGCTGCTCCGGCTGCCGAGGACTCCTCACGTTGAAAACGCCGCCCAGTCTCCCTCTGAGATGGACGAAGGTCCGCGGTGGCTACAGCCCCCATGGGCCTTGCCGCCGACTCGGGAGGGGGGTCCAGCAGGAGCCGGCGGAGGAATGGTAGCGCTCTGCATAAGAGATACTCGGCGTGGCCTCGAAGATGGTGGATCCCAACGAAGGGAACCTCGCGAGGTCATAGCCCGGAGGTCGTGCACAATGGCGGGCGTGCCGACGCCGGTCGTGTTCTCGTGGAGCGCGGGGAAGGACTCCGCGTTCGGGTTGTGGACCCTTCGTCGGGACCCGGGCTTCGAAGTCCGGGCGCTTCTCACCACCCTGACGGAGGGTTACGACCGAGTAAGCATGTCGGGCGTCCGCGACGAGTTGCTGGACCGCCAGGGCCAGGCCATCGGGCTCCCGGTGATCAAGGTGTGGATCCCCCCGCAGTGCCCGAACGAGGTGTATGAGAACCGGATGGCCTCGACGTTCGCCAGTCCCAAGTTCCAGGGTATCGGCCACGTGGCGTTCGCCGACCTGTTCTTAGAGGACGTCCGGGCCTACCGCGAGGGCCGGCTGGTCCAGGCAGGCAAGCGGGGGGTCCTCCCCATCTGGGGCCGGGACACCGCGGTGCTGGCGCGGGAGATGATCGCGAACGGCTTCCGGGCCATCGTGGTCTGCGTGGATCCCCGGGCCCTGGATCGCGCGTTCGCCGGGCGCGCATTCGACGAACGCTTCCTGGCTGACCTCCCGGACGGCGTGGACCCGTGCGGGGAGAACGGCGAGTTCCACACGTTCGTCCAGGACGGCCCCCTGTTCCGCGCGCCGATTCCCTGCCGCACCGGCGAGATCGTCGACCGCGACGGCTTCGTCTACTGCGACGTCGTGCCTGAGTAGGTCTACAGGACCGGCGCGTCGGACGCCCACGCGCTCCGGGGCATCACGGCCCGGTTCCCGGAGGCCGCCCTCACCGCGGTTGCCGGACCATCGGGAACCGGACCGGGTCCTGGCTGGGTGAGGGGGAACGCCCCCGTCGATGGTCCCGTCAAACGGTCACGCCGTGTCGAGTACGGCCCGGATGTGTGGAAGGGAGGTTCCCATGACCAGACGGACATGGATCGTTGCCGTCGCCGCCGTGGTCGCAGGGTTGGTGATCTGGTTCGCCGCGACGGCGTTCGCGCAGGGCGGCGCCTCGGGATCCGCCAAGCCAGCCCGCACCATCGCGGTGAGCTCGACCGCCACCGTCAAGGCGCACCCCGACGAGGCGGTCGTTGACCTCGGAGTCCACTCGGAGTCTGCGGACAGCACCGAAGCGTTTGCCCGAAACGCGAAGGAGATGCAGGCGGTACTGGATGCCCTCAAGACCGCGGGCATCGCCGACACGGACATCCAGACCACCAACGTCTCGCTCCAGCAACGCGTGGCGAACCGCGGAAAGCCGAACGAGCAGTACGTGTTCGTCGCCTCCAACGCCGTACAGGTCACGATCCACGACCTTTCCTCGGTCGGCTCGGTGATCGACGCGGCGGTCAAGGCCGGCGCCGACTCCGTGAACGACATCGAGTTCCAGCTCGCGAACCCCAACACGATCCGCACCGATGCGCTCAGCCAGGCGGTGGCTGGCGCTCGCACGAAGGCCGACGCGCTGGCACGCGCGGCCGGTGCCCAGGTCGTTCGCGTCGTGACGATCAACGAGCAGAACTACCGGGCGCCCGTCTATCGGGCGCCGTTCGCCGAGGCCGCCCTGGGTGCCGGGGTCCCCCCAACGCCTGTAGTGCCACCGGGCTCGCTGCAGGTGAGCGAGACCGTCTCGGTAGTCTGGGAGATCGCTTGAGCCATCGTCGTGGGACCGGTCACCGATCGATGCCCGTTCACCAGGCGAGAGCTCGAGCAAATCAGGCACCATCTGCCTGACGTACACGCGGGCCCCGTTCGCGCCGAGGATCTCGCCCCGGATTTGCCGCCTGAGCTCCGGATAGCCGTACCGCTCCTGAAACTTTCACCGTCCTACCGTGAGGCGAGGGCCTTCCGTCCTCTCGACCACGCGGCCATGGCTGTAGAACCTCGGATGACCCCGGGTGACAACATCAGACGTGCGAGCACCTGAAGCGCAGGTTCCTCGGGTCGATCCCGACCCAAGGCTCACCCGGCTCTGAGACCGCTCGCTGAGTCCTCGGGATCTCGGTCATCCTGAACTACAGTTGCTGGCGTTTCGGATCGTTCAGTGACCTTGCGAGACGCAATGTCGGTTCGCGCCGTGCTCGGATGCGCTCTCGTCGAGGTGCGGGTGCGACCGCGCTCGCGCCCAGGGTGGAAGATCGCTGCCGGCGGCCTCGTGATTGGGATCCATCCGAGCAGCTTTGCGAACAGCTCTCCGCACATCAGCCTTCGAGAGCGCCCCGGGCGGGCAGGAACTCGATACGGATTGGGCACATCCCGAACGGAGGGGGCTGCGGTGAGCGAGCGTGTAGGTCGCCGGTACATCGGCGCCGTTCCCAGTTAGCGAATGCTCGCGGTTTGGTTTCAGCTCCCGGCCGTAGCGTCGGGGTCTACCGGCCGCTGTCCTCGATGCAACAGAGGCCGAACCCATCGGCGGATGTACGATCGGCCCAGGAGGTGGTTCGATGCGCAGCTACCTGGTCGTGGCGAACCAGACCCTCGGCGGGGCGCACCTGCTCAGCGCGGTGCGAGAGCGAATGCGCGCTGGCGACTGCCGCTTCCACGTCATTGTTCCAGCTACGCATGCGCGCGAGCACGCGACTTGGACCGAAGGCGACGCGCAGGCGCTGGCCCAGGAACGCCTCGACCGCGCCCTGGCCGCGTTCCAGGAGCTCGGCGCGCCGGCCACGGGCGAGGTGGGTGACGAACGGCCCATCCAGGCGATCGCCGACGTACTGATGCGTGAGCTGTTCGATGAGATCATCCTGTCGACGCTTCCGCTGGGCATATCGCGCTGGCTAAAGATGGACCTGCCGCACCGGGTTGAGGCCGCGTATGGCCTCCCCGTTACGCACATCATCGGGCAGCCGTCGCCGGCGCATGGCCCGACGCCGTGAGATCGGACCACCCGTGCGATTCGGGGTCTGCCCCACGACGACGATCTTCGACCTAGCTGACGGATAGGCTTGCGAACGAGGGTCGCAGGTCTCCGACATCACCCAGGAACGGGGAAGGTGGAGATGGCCTTACTCGACACCGCACCGACGTCGCTTGGGGACTATGAGACCGCAGGAGGCCTTCGCGGCCTCGAACGGGCCCTGTCCTCCGCGCCCCACGCGGTGATCGAGGAGGTCGCCCGCAGCGGCCTGCGGGGCCGCGGCGGGGCCGGATTCCCAACCGGCGAGAAGTGGGGAGCAATCCGGGGGAGCGGATCCGGGACCCGGTACGCGGTGTGCAACGCGGCCGAGGGGGAGCCGGCCACGTTCAAGGACCCCCTCCTCTTGCGGACCAACCCGTACCAGGTGCTGGAGGGTCTGGCCATTGCGGCGTACGCCGCCTCCTTGCCTTCGACGGGATCGGCTTGAAGAAGGCTGCGATGGCCGTGGAGATGCTGGAACGGGACCTCGGGGTCCCCGTCCGGGACATGGGAGGTAGCGACATCGCCTACGACGTCCACGCGCGGCGGGTGTTCCTGAGAACCGGGCTCGCCGAGCGCGACGACAAGCAACACATGATCGAGGTCGCCCGCACCCTGCATCCGGAACGACCCGGAGCCCTCGACGATCCTGCTGGCGCGTCGGCAAGCTCTGGTGCCACGCCTCGGAGCCCGATTGCCCCGACTGCCCAATCACCGAGGCTTGTCTGTACCCACGGGAAGAGGGAGGCGCTGGCTTCACTACCCAGGCCCGCCGAGACCACTGACGGAGCGCGGCACGGTGGGGCGCTGTCGGTTGCGTGTCCTCGGGCCGGGCGTTTGCTTCGGCCAGCGTCCCGTAGCTCTGCCAACTGAACGAACTCGATCAAGACTTCGGCAGGAGCCGCCGGGGAGTACAAACACTGCCCTCGGAGTTCATTGCGGCCACTCGACAACCGATACGTCGCAGGGACTGGGGGGAAGATCTCACCCGAGACGACGAAAGTGGGTCCGTATTGGGTCCGTGGTTGGCGGGGAAACGACGGGAAGTGAGGGGTATCGTAGAGACGCAAAAGGCCAGGTCAGGGGAACATATTCGGTCGTAACTCCTGGTCAGAATACCGCCTCAATCGGTCTTGAAAACCGTGGGCGACGCAACCCGTCCGTGGGTTCGAATCCCACCCCTCCCGCTATCTACCAGGCAGTTTGCGGCCGTGGTCGAGTGGAGCGGTGGTCGCGATGCTGCCGTGTGGTGGCCGTAATGTGGCGGAAATGTGGCGCTATCGTGCGTTGATCGAGCAGCAACGACCACTGCAGGGACAGGGTGATGCCGAAATCGGCCTTGAGACCCCGATGTCGTGTGGTTTCAGCCAGGGCTCATGAGTGGACGACCCTGCTGGCAGAGGTGACGTTCGTCCTCCGCTATCGCGTGCGAGCGGCGAACCAGGCCGACCCGGCCTGAGTCGACGAAGACGTCAAGTCGTTTGATATCCGCTTTGGCTATTTGTCGGGGGCAAACAGAGTGGCCAATGAGACATTGGACGAAGTGGTAGAGGGCATCCGCGGCGAATCGAGGAGATGAAGCACCGCCAGAGGCACGTCGCCGACGTGAGCGTCGATCCGCCACACCCGGCCCATCGATGCGCTTGGCTTCGATCAACAGGCACGCTCTGGTCGACTCCGCAGTCAAGCCAAAGACGAGCGATGCACAACCAAGCCCGCAAAGTCGGACTCAGATGCCTGGCACCGCGCGACGTCAAGGTCCGCTGTCACTCGACCGATATCGAAGACCAGCCAAGCGATCATCGTGGTGGAGTCGTCCGGAAATCCCCAGGGGGTGAGGGTTGCCAGCGGTTGTGGTGATGACCGGTCCGGAGGCCGGCCGGCGGATCGAACTGGGCGTCGAGGTGGTCATCGGTCGCCAGGACGCCGATCTCGTGTTGAAGGATCCCGAGGTGTCGCGACGCCATGCCGTGCTGCGACGCTCGGGCGAATCGGTGGTCATAGAAGACCTCGGTTCGACCAACGGCACCTTCGTGAAGGGTGAAAGGATCCGAAGCCCCATCACGGTGGGTCCCGGCGACCAAGTCAGGGTCGGACGGACCACGCTTGAGATCGAGCCGGACTGGCGAGCCGCGGAGACGGTCGTGATGCCAGCCTTGCAGCCGGATCAGATCCGAGCGGCCGAGGCGCCACCGTCCGGTGATCCCGTCGCGGAGCACGAAGACTCCACCTCCACCCAGCCCTTGCCCTCCCGAATGATCGAGAGCGCGTTGCGACCGGCGCGCTCGAAGAGGAGCTGGTTCGCGGTCGGGGCCGTAGTCTTGGCTGGAGTCTTGGCCGTCGTCTTGGGAGTGATCGCTTACGCGGGACACGTTGACCGCCCGGCCGAGAATGACTTCGCCGCAAGCGCCAACGATGCGTGCGCGACCGTGCAGCGGTCGGAAGGTCGCGTGGATCTGGGCCGCAATCTAACGCGGCGCGAACTCGAGGGCGCCCGCAATCTCCGGCTCAAGGCGCTCGACGCGATTCGAGGCCTCCCGCAGCCCGAGCAAGATTCCGTGCTGGTGGGCAGATTCCTTTCCGCCTTCGGTGAGACGAACGCATCGATCACGCGCCTGGAGAGAGCGATTGGCTCTGCCAAGCGCAACGTCGCGCGTGCCAGACGAAGCCTTCGAGGGGACGTCAGAGACGAACGTGAGCTGGCAGCGAAGGCCGGTATCGAGGGATGTGGGGGTCTTGCAATTCGTTAGGGACACGGAAGAGACATGATTCAGGTGACCTCACCGACCCATTGACTTACCGAACCGGGCGGAACAGGTCAAGGACCCATTGACGAATGGCGGCGATGGGTCCGTCGCCTACTTCGATTCGGTGCGGGTTCGATTCGCACCTGCGCTCATCACACTTCCATCAGCAGCTCCCTCGTCGAGCCCTTACGCCTTCTGCTTCCTCCAAGATGTCGGCGTTACCCACAGGACCGAACCGGTCTCGGCGGGGTTTCGTACGCCTGGTTTTCCGCGTCGCGAAGGGAAAGTGGTTCTCTTCGGCCATGTCGCGGGGGGTACCCGAGGCTGCCCTGAAGCGTCCTGTTAACGTGAACACGCGAAGGGGAATCGGGACCAGCCGTGGCCCTGTCGCTCGGCCTTGAGGCCTTTGTCACGCCGAGTACAACGGGGTCGTCCGAATGCTCAAGAACGGGGACCCGAGGCGGTCAATCGTAAGCGGGAGGCCAACCGAGGTAGGCTTTCAACAGGTCCTCGGTGCCCGGCTTCCCGAACTTCCTCCAGAGCATCATCGAGGGCGGGAAGGATCTGATGGCGCTGATCGACCTCTCCCATCCGATCGAGGACGGGATGGCGGCCAACCCCGGCCTCCCGCCCGCGCGCATCTTCACGATCCTCGATCACGACGCTTCGCGCGGCCGGTACGGCGGACGGGCCGAGTTCCACCTCGGTGGCGTCGAGCTTGCCGGCAACACGGGGACCTATCTGGATGCGCCGTTCCACCGCTTCCGAGACCGCGAGGATCTCGCGGCCCTGCCGTTAGAGACGGCCGTCGGCTTGCCGGGCATCATTTTCGACCCGGACGGAGCCGAGCGCGCGGTCTCGTTAGAGGGGGTCGAGGAAAGATCCTTCCGCGGACGCGCGGTCTTGGTGCGCACGGGGTGGGATGCGCGATGGGGGTCGGAGGAATACTGGTCGGATGCGCCGTTCCTTCCCGCGGCCGTCGTGGAGCGACTGATCGCCGTGGGGGTTCGGCTCGTCGGGGTCGACTTCGGGAACGTCCACGACATGGAAGACCTGTCCCGTCCGGCCCACACGGGCCTGCTCGCAGCCGGCATCCCAATCGTGGAGAACCTCCGAGGCCTGGAACGGCTCCCGCGCGGGGGGTTCGTGTTCTCGGCGCCGCCCGTCGGCATCGTGGGCGGCGCCGCGTTCCCGGTGCGGGCGTTCGCGGAGGTGCCGTGAGCGCCCGGCGTGGGGGCGCCTTGACTCCGCCACAGCGAGACAGCAACCCGGCGGCCACTTGGACGTTCCAAGAGACGAGGGGATGAGTCGCTCATCGAGGGTGGTGCACGCGTAACAACCCCTGGAGGTGCACAGCGACGATTCGACGAATGATCCGGGAGGTGGCCAGCGCGGCCGCCGTCGTGACCCTTGTCGTGGTTTCAATTTCTGCGGTCCCCGCAGCGGCGGCGGAGGGATCGGGGTACGCCGGCCGGTCTCTCCGCTCCCCGATTCGGCAACACGTCGCCACGGACCCGCCGTCCGGGGCGATACCGGGGATCGACGTGTCGCACCATCAGGGCACGATCGACTGGGCACAGGTGGCGGCCTCGGGTCAGCGGTTCGTCATCGCGAAGGCTAGCGAGGGCCTGTTTTCCGTCGACCCGACGTACGCGACGAACCGCGCCGGCGCGACGGCGGCGGGGCTCGTCTTCGGCGCCTACCACTTCGCCAGGCCGGATCTGCATCCCAACGACCCGACGGGCGAGGCCGACCATTTCGTCGACACC
>WNGA01019128.1_pt1 | contig 10750 bp, 9 predicted proteins | sample 5400061 | NCBI WGS metagenome assembly WNGA01 (sample SAMN13153366, study PRJNA577476) | soil metagenome | isolation source: 100 cm soil or saprolite under grassland replicate 2 | place: USA:California | collected 2016-06-15
ATGGGTTTCGTACAACTCGCGCTGGGCGCGGGCTTCGCCGGCGATCACCCGCGCGATCAGTTGTCGTTCGTCCAAGCGGCCTCGAGGCTCAGCGGTAACCGGAAGCGCCGTCATTTCCTTCTCTGACACGCTATAAGGCTATATGGTTCTGTCGAGGGGCAAGGGGTGGCGATGGACGCTGTAAATGAATCAACCGCACAAGCTCGCAGCGGGAGCTCTCTAGCCGGAGCAGCCAGCGGGCTCAAGCTGCAAAGCTCCCGCTACTGGCGTGTGCTGTTTGTTCAAAAAACAGATTCTGCCGTTGTCACAAAGGGCTAGAAGTCGAGATGATTCCAGTTCGCGATCGCGTTCAATACCAGGGCGAACGAGCCTTGGGATTCCCAACGCCACAGCGGCCGGATGCCGAAGAGGATCACGTGACCCTTCCCGACCGGTGCGTCGACCACTGCGGCTTTGTTGGTGAGCTCATCGCCCCCTGCCAGCAGGCCCGAGACCAATAAGGAGTCGGCCTTGTCGTGGAACTTGAGGATCACCTTCGCCCGCATTCGTTCTCTCGCGGCTTCGATCGACGGATCTACTCCCTCCGGCGCACCTGTCGTGTCCCTCGGCGTCACCGTGAACAGCGGTGTCTGGCTGAAATAAATCGGGAACGACGTGCCCTCGTATCCGTATAGTATGGGACTCGCGCTCGAGACGGGCTGCACCCTGAAGATTCCGCCGCGCGCGTTGAGCCGCGTAGTCGTCACCGAGTTGACGCTGCCGTTGAATCCCATGTCGACCGGCAGCCGGCTCGTATTGCCGGTTGTAATCAGGAGTCCCCCGCGCTCGATGAACCTTCGCAAAGCCGCCAGTCCGTCGAGTCCCATTCCCGGACGCACATCGTCCGTCTCATCCCACTTGCCAAGGTTGGGAGTCTCCGCTGTCTTCTTCCAGGGAATCGGAGGGCCAATCATCGGCCGGCCATTGACCAGCGCAATGGGCGATCCACTCACGTGCGGGTAGACGACTACGTCGAACCTGTCGAGATAGCCCGGCCGCTTGAGTCCCTGCTCGGAGATGTACGTGTACGGGATTCCCATCTGATCGAACGCGTAACGCACCCACCCTTCGTTTTGCGTCTCGAGCCACGAATGGAGCAGCGCGATCCGCGGAGCGGTGACCGCGTGCTTTCCCACCGTTATGGGCTTTCCTGAAGCGACGCCGGTTAGACCGAGACCGGCTACTGCGTCGCGCGCGTTGGCCGACGGATTATCGATGATGAAGGTCCCCGCGGGATAACGCATGCCGTCGACGTTGAATACGGCGTCGGCCACGTTCACCCGTGTTCCGCGGAGCCTCCAGGGGAGCGCCGCGGATCGCCAGTCGCCGAGGTGCTTTACGAGAAGCGTCGCGCCGGATCCGGTGGTGGCTCCGGTGATCTTCGCGTCTTCGGTGAGAAGCTGCATCGGACGGGTAAGGATCGTCGAATCGGCGGCCTTGATCGTTTCCACATGCCTCAAAGCGTCGAGCGTCCATCCGGTGTCGTCGTAGGGCGGTGGATCGTCGGCCTTGAATTTCTGGATGGCGAGAAGGGTGCGCGCGGTCGCTGAATACGGCTGGTCGAGTCGCACGATCCAGTCACCAGCATGAACGGTCACCGGAGCTGCCACGCGAGAGGAAGGGGAAAGGGCAGGGGAAGCGGACGTGGTCGTCGTGGTGGCAGGAGCGGCAGGAGCGCCAGGAGTGCCAGGAGTGCCAGGAGTGCCAGCAGCGACGGGAGCGGCAGGAGCGGCAGGAGCGGCAGCAGTCACCGTATCCGTGCTGCGAGCGGAAGCAGCCGCCTTCGTCTGAAGCAGAAAGTCGGCGGTTGCGACGTGCACCTCGGTACCGTGCGCGCGGAACAGATTCACCAAGTCCGCCGCTTCGGCAGCGTGGCGCTGATTCCGCGGGATAATGAAGGCATAAGGCGCCGAGGTGCGCCCGCGATCGATCATCCTCTGTGCTTTCGCGACGTAGTTCGTCAGGAAGGTCTCGCGGTGATCGGCGACATACCGCAGCGCTACCAGAGCTCCCGACTGCTGAAAATTGATGTTGTTGCGAATGCACCACCGCACGCCGTTCACCGGTGGATTCGGCCGATCCCATCGGCGAGCAGTATCGGCCGCGGGAAGTTTTACCATCCGGCATCCCGCACCGGACGACGTGTACGTCTCGTAGAATCGCCCAATCGAATTGTGAAGATTGGCGACGGACAGCAGCGTGTAGTTCGGCGCCCATCCATCATAGAATCCGTGAGTCCAGATTCCCGGAAGTCCGCGGCGAGTGAGCTCGGTAATCTCCTGATACGCGAGCGTGTGCCACTCGTCGACGACGATTGGATCGTATTCGTCGTTGTAGGGACCGGTTCCAGTGCTGGTGTAGAGAAACGGAACGGATTCGTGGAGATCGTGGACAACCACCGGCTTCCAGTGAAGGAAGCCGGCCATGAAGTTCTGGGTCAGCTTCTGCGACAGCACCATCCCGTCGCGGTTGTTGTCGTGCGCGGTGTACTTGCCCCAGTAAATGAGTGGGACTCCGCCCGGACCAAGCTTGAGGGCCCGCGCCTCCTTGTCGGCGTCGACCATCCGATCGCGCCCGTCGACCTCTGTAACCGGCGTGATGAGAGTGATGACGTTCGACCTGATGGTCCGCGCGTTCTCGGAGTCGTCTACCGCGAGGCGGTACGCCAGCTCCATCAGCATTTCCGGGCTGCCGGTCTCCGGCGAGTGGATGGAGCCACTCAGCCAGTAGATCGGCTTCGCCTCGTGGATCAGACGCGCCTTCTCGGCGACGCTCAGCCCTCGCGGGTCGGCAAGCCGTGCGAGCTGCGCTCGATAGCTCTCGAGGTTTGAGATCGTGCTCTCTTCCGCTATCGCCATCACGATCATCTCCCTTCCCTCATCGCTCATCCCGAGTGAAAACAGCTTCGTGCGGGGTGATGCCGCCGCGAGCGCGCGGAAATACTTGTTCAGATCGGCGACATAAGAGAGTCTGCCGAGTGTGCCGGGCACATACCCAAGAACCTTGAGAGGCGTCGGAACTGTGCTCGATACCGGAAGGCCCTCGACCAGATCGGTGTTGAACTTCCAGATGCGGTCGGTGGTGGTGAGCTCCCTGATCTTCGCGGTGTAGGCGCTGTCGATTCCCTGTTGAGCTGCCGCCAGTTGGGGGATTACAGCGAGGATAAGGACGCGCAGGACCTTCTTGAGTGGATTCATGAAAAGAGCCGTCGGAGTTGAGTGTTCCTTCACATCTGTGTTGCGGCGGGGGCGGCATCTGGTCGCAGGGCGCGCATCATGAAGAAGAGGACGGTTGCCACAAGCATCATCGCCCCCAGCGAGAGAAACTCCTTGCGAGTGGAGCTGCTCATCAGCCAGATGATGATTGCCGACGCGAGAATCGGGATGATCGGCCCGCCCCACACCTTGAATGGCACCGCGCCGTCAGCCCGGACATCGCGCCGCTGAAGCTGAATTGTTGCGAGGCAGCACGCGAGGTACACCAGCAGCGTGAGCAGCACTACCAGCACGGCCAGTGAGGCAAAGGTTCCAGTGACGGCAAGTAGCGCGCAGAGAATGGCGTGGGCAATGATCGCGACATGTGGAGTGCGATACCGCTCGTGTATCGCGGCGAGCGGACGCGGCAGCAATCCGTCACGGGCTAGCGCGTACGGCATGCGCGGAGCCGCCAGCATGTCACCGGTGACATATCCGAGAGTGGAGATCGCCGCTCCGAGCAAGACGAGCAGCTCGCCGCCGCGCCCGAGCACGCGCCTGGCCGCTTCGGCGAGGGGCGCCTTGGTGTTCGCCGCCAACTCCGCGCCAAGTATCCCCTGCGCGACTACCTGAATCGCGATGTAGAGAAGGGTGGTGATGGCCAACGCCAGAAAGATCGCCCGTGGGACCGTGCGCGCTGGATTACTCACCTCGCCGCTCGGCGTGAGGGCCGACTCGACCCCCATGAACGCAAAGATCAGAATCACGGTGGTGCGCGCCGTGTCGCTGGTGCTGGGCATTCCGGGCCAGACGAGGTTTTCCGGACGGACGGCGAACACCCCGAAGGCGAGCAGAATCAGGATCGGCACCAGCTTGCCGGCGGTGACGGTTTGGACCATTCCGATGCCGGCTTTCACTCCGCGAATGTTGATCACAGTCAACGCTGCATAGACGAGGATGATGATCACATTGCGTGCAACCGAACTTTGCAGCGCGGGTGTGAGCTGGCCGAGTGAATCGACGAAGATGATCGCCACCGAGGCGCTCGCGAGGATCATCGATATCCAGAGGCTCACCGCCACCATGAATCCCACATATCGTCCGAAGGCGACTTCCGCGTAGGCATAGGTGCCGCCGGAAAGCGAGACTCTGCTGCCGGCGTCGGCGAAGCAGAGAACGATGAGTCCCATGGCGACAGCGCAAATGACATAGACGATCGGCGCTGCGGCGCCGACCCTTGCGGCGACGAGCGCGGGAAGGACGAAGATGCCAGCGCCAATCGTGTAGTTGATGATGCCGGCGGTGAGACCGCGTACTCCAACAGCGCGAATGAGTCCTTCGTCTCTCACTGAGTCCCTTGTTTGACGGTGAGCCGAGCGTTGGCGTCGGCGCGAGCGCGAAGTCGGAGGGCACTTCGCTGAGCGCGAACTGCAAGGCCCTGGACTGTCTTCACTTCGGCCGTGAGCTTTACGCCCGGGGCCAGGTCGCGATTCAATCCCTTCGAGAGCTGTTCGCGCCCCTGCGCGATGATGTCACCCACCGGCCACTGTGCGTGCTCGCGAAAATAATTGCGAACTTCGTCGTGCTTCACCCATTCAAACCCGCTCACCAGCAGATTTGCGGTGCCGGCGTCGTAATCGAGGTCAGGGACGAACAGCTCATTGGTTCGCGGATTGTAGCGCGGCGTGCCGATGAAGTAGATGCGGCCCGAGACGGTTCCTCGAAAATCAAGCTCCAGCGCCAGCTTGCCGCCGCCGATCCCGAATAGCCTCACACTCTTCACGACGAGAGTTTGTCCCTTGCCCTCGATGATCTTTCCCACCAGCTGCTTCTCGAGGAGCCGCGTCGCCAGCGAGTAGCCGAGTATTCCCTCGAGCAGAATGTGAAGCCCGTTGCCTACGGCAGCCGGATAGAGCTGAGGGAGAGGCGTCTCGACAGTCGGCGGCTGCGGCCCGGTAACGACGCGAGGAGAGGCGGAGAACCCGAGTGCGGTTACCAGTGTCCGCTTCACACCGATGGTTTCGCCCATCCGCACGGCACTGGGGTTGATCTGGAGCCAGACGCTATCGGTGAGCGGAATGGGTCGCTGAAGCAGATGCCACCATTCCTCGAATCGCTTGCGGATATCGAGCGACGCGATCTTCTGATCGACCATCGATCGCTTCCCTTCGAGGATGCCGCGAGTCGCGTCGACGACGCGGTCTGTGACGTTGATGTTGAACACCGTCACCCGGCATTTGTCGCGATTCGCTTGAGTGGGGGGATCGATGCGGCCAATGCGCGTCTTTCCGCGGAGCTGCCAATCCGGCGTGATGCGAAGGACGTCGGTCACCTCGATCCGCAGGCGTGGACGCTCGCCGCCGATGCCACACGATCCACTCACTTCGGGCACTACCGGCGCCTTGTACCAACCCTTGCCGGAGTAGTGGACAATCGCGGTGAGGTGAGCCACCTGGCCGTCGAGCGAAACCTGAAATGGGTCTCTTGTCGCCTCGAAGGCGACGTGCATGCGCGGCTGTCCGCTCACCGCGTGGCGCTCCGCGATGTTTCCGAATTTTCTCGGCACCGCGTTCTCGAGCGCGCGGACTACGGGTGAGAGATCGTACGTGAGCGGGATGTCGAGCGTCGACGTGGGAAGCGGGGGAAGCGTGTCGATGTCGGCAGTGACCGGGGGAGGCGGCGCCTCGATGTCGAGCCTGCGCTCGCAACCCGCGATTGCGAAAAGCGCGGCGAAGACAAGTGATACGCCGAGTGGTCGTGGGTCCATGTGTGGAGAAAGGCCATGCAAGCTGCGGCGCTCGACGGAGATTATCAATAGCAGCCAAGCGTCGTTTCGCTATCTTTGCTGGCAGACCAATCTACCGGAGCACTCAATGATCGGCGTGCTGCTTGTCATCATCGTCGTAGTGTTAGTGTTTTTCGCGATAGGCGCCTACAATCGACTCGTCTCGCTTCGCAACCAGACGCAGAACGCATGGAAGCAGATCGACGTCCAGCTGAAGCGGCGCCACGACCTGATCCCCAACCTGATCAACACGGTGAAGGGCGCGATGGGCTTCGAGCGGGAAACACTCGAGGCCGTGGTCGCGGCGCGCAACACGGCAATCGCCGCAGTGAACTCGGGTAGCGTTCCGGCGACAGCGGCAGCGGAGACGCAGCTCACCGGCGCTTTGGGCAGACTGCTCGCGGTCGTCGAAGCGTATCCGGATCTCAAGGCAACGGGGAACGTTGCGCAGCTGCAGGAGGAGCTCACCGCGACCGAGAACAAGATTGGCTTCGCGCGGCAGCTCTACAACGATACGGCCACTCAGTACAACACCGCGCAGCAGACCTTTCCGACAATGTTGTTCGCCGGGATGGCGGGCGCAGCGCAGGTGCCGTTATGGGAAATCACCGAAGAAGCCGAGCGCGCGGTACCGCAGGTCGATCTCTCGATGAATCCGCCAAGGAAATGACGGAAATGCGCCTGTAGTTCTTCATGGCAGTTTCCCGGACGGCACAAGAGCACGATACGAGCAAAGGGAATCTGTTCGCGCAGCAGGAGGCGAACAGGAAAGCGACCCGTCGACTCGTCGCCGGTTTTATTCTTTTCGTTTCGTGGCTGGGGTTCGGCGGGGACATCATCTGGTATCTATGGTCATCGGGCCAGGCTTCTGCGCGCGCGAGCGAAGGCCTTCCCTATTCGGGAGTGCACCTGATTCCCGGACTCGGGCTTACACTGCTGCTGATCGCCGGCGCGATGGCGTGGTGGGGATACAAATTCGGCGCGACCTCGCTCATCAAGGCAACCGGCGGAACGGAAATAACCGATCCCTCGAACGACGCAGAACAGAGGCTGGTGAACGTCGTCGATGAAATGACGATCGCGTCCGGCACGCGTCGGCCACACATCTGGCTGATACCGGACGACGCGCCGAACGCCTTCGCCACCGGCGTTCACATCAACGACTCACACATCGCCGTGACGCAGGGTCTGTTGGACACTTGCACGCGCGACGAGCTGCAGGCGGTGGTTGGACACGAGATGGGGCACGTTGCCAATCTCGACGTGCGGCTGATGACGCTCCTGACGGCGCTGGTCGGAGTAGTCGCCCTGATTCACAATGCCGCCTTTCGAGTGATGAGATTCGGCAACACTGGGGGCGGGCGATCGAGGTCGCGCTCGCGCGGTGGCGGCAACGGTGCCGGCATTCTCGTAATCGTCCTTCTCGTCGTCTGGATCATCAGCTGGGTAATCGCGCCACTCGTCACGCGCTTCATGGCGATGAAGGTCGGACGATCGAGGGAATTTCTCGCGGATGCGATGAGCGCCCAGTTCACGCGCAACCCGGGTGCGCTGGCGGACGCTCTGGTGAAGATCGGCGGCTCGACTGTCCCGCCGACCGCAATTCCCAAGAGCTCGGCCCAGCTCTGCATAGTGGATCCATTTCACTCGGCGTGGGGAGATCGCGAAGGAAAATTCGCCGATCTGATGGCCACGCACCCGCCACTCCGCGATCGAGTGGCCCGACTCCGCAATATGGCGTATCAGCCGAATATCGAAGCTACTGAACCGTCTCGATTCTCCACAGCCCGTTGAGCATGTCCGACGCGTACACTTTGGTTCCAACGGACTGCACGCCCCATACATAGACCGAAATTCCCGTGTCGGTCAAAGCATGCCCGAGCTCGCGTCCCATCTTGCCGAGATCGCAGCGGCCATCCTCGCTCTTCATGCCGGCGTCGCATCTGCCGAGATCGCCGCGAACATTGAGCGCGCGAACGCCGGCGTTGTAGTACGCCGCGAACAGAACTCCGCGGTCTTCGTCAACTGAAAAATTGTGCGTGCCCGCAGACGGCACGTTGTAGAACGCAACTTCGTGCGGATCGGCGAGATTCGACACATCGACGACGTGAATGTCTCCCACTGACGCCGACCCGATGGTGCCCGGACCCTCCTCGCCGATGAACGCGTAGCGCTTCGTGCCGTTCGCCGCGTCGTGCGGGGCTCGCCACCGTTCCGCCCTTCCCCCCTCCGCCGATGTCGAAGATCGAGACGCCGTCGTTCCAGAGCGCCGTCATGAGAATTCCGTCGCGAACGAAAACATCGTGGACGTACGGAGCTCCCATTGCCTGCGCGAATACTTCCACCGGTGCCGCCGGATTCGACAAGTCGACGATCACCAGCTTGGCTGGCTGACCACCGCCGGGGTCGACGCAGAGGAACGCGAACAGCTTGCCATTCACACGCTGAACTTCGGCGGTGTGGACGCCGGGGATGGTGTTCGTACTCTTGAAACGCGATACGAGTTGAGGCTTGACGGGATTGGCGAGATCGTAGACGGCGATCGAGCCGGGCGCGAACTCGGTCGCAACAATAAGCAACTTGCCGTCGTCGGTCGCCTGGATGTCACCGAGCGTTATCGCGTCCGAGACTATGAGTGAGTCTACCAGAATCGGTGTCGCACCAGCGATGTTCCAGATCTTGACGGCATTTCCGAACGATCGCGCGCCGTTCAAGGTGCGCGCTCCCCAGGTAGTGGTGTACGCGATGTTGCCCACAACCCAGACTTCGGCTGTATATCGATCGGGAACGTCGCCGCGCCCCTCTACGCGCAGTGCCAACGAAGTCAATGCCCCGGTGGAGTCCCCGCCGGCGTCGATGATCTTGTTATCGCACGCCGTCGACGTCCCAAGCATGACTGCCGCGACCAATGTCGCAAGGACCGACAAAGCCAGTCGCGTCAGGGCCGGCGACGGGCGACGAGCGCGTCTCAGGGGAACCACGATTCTCTCCGTCATCTCTTACCCGGTTGTGACACCGCACGCCCTGGAACCGTTCCGCGCATTGACATCCCTGTCATCTCCTTCCCCGCGGCGCCGTAGCCGCCCGTCCGCCGGTGAAGCATTCCCAGCCTGAGTCCGACGCCTGCTGAAACACTCCACATGGTGTCGGATCCGTAAAACGCATCCGGCTCGAAGATCGCCGGCTGGGTCAATGAATTCGCGTGCTGTCGCGCGATCTCGACAAATGGGACGAAAGTATTCACTCTCGACTCCTCGCCATAGGCGCTCAGCCTCACGGTGGCGATATCCCAGCGAGTTCGACCCAGTATGCTCAAATCCGTCGCCGGGCGCTGAGTCCGAAACGGATTCGCCAGTCGTTGCTCTTCGGGTCTGTCCGTCCGTTCGATCCTCACGCCGAACGCGAGACCCGCGCGACTCACTTCCGCCTCGGCGAGTGCCGTGGAAAAGCTGAATGCTTTGACCGCCCCGTCGTACTCCGATCCCTTCCCCCATTCCAGCAAGCCGTAGTAGCTGATGCGGCGGCGGGTTTCCAACGCGATTATGGGATCCAGATCGTGACCACTCTCCCGTGCCGGAGCATGCTCTAATCGCGCCGATGCGCTCAGCTTGCGCTGGTCGAGGCCCCCACCCGATGCCAGCTCCGGCGACTTTACACGAGCGACGCTAGCCTGCAGCTCCAGTCGCGAAATGGGTTGTACAGTTGTGCGCGTCGCCCACGAATCGAAGAGCCGGTTGCTGTTGGGAAGATCGGACGGCGACTCCGGCTCGTCGCCGTTGAATCGAGCCGCCTCGACGGCAAACGGGCCGCGTCTGACGGCAACGGTGGCGAGCAGGCGCTCAACGATCTGCGAGATATGATGGTTTACGGGATACTTCTCGAAGGGACGAACCATTGGATCGTCGGTGCCGAAGGGCACGAACCCCTTTCCGACCGTCAGCGAAAAATGCGTTGCGGCAAGCGCCCCCGACGCGGTGGCGACCACCTCATGCAGATAGGTGTGCGGGTGGCGGCGGTCGACGTAGCCCTCGCCATAGATCCCGGCGTCCAGCTCACCGCGCTCGAGTGTCAGTCCTTCGAAGTCCAACATTCCCTGTGCGCTGAGCAGCCCTCCGCGCGCCGACAACGTTCCCATCACCATTGTCTGCGTGAGATAGCCTTCGGTGATGCTCTGCCCCGCATGCGCAGGCGATGCCCTCGTAGCGAGTCCGATCGCCTGCGCACCGAGTGTCCACATCAATTCTCGGCTCTCGAGTGAATCGGCCATCGGATGGCCCATCGGCATTTGTGCGCCGACGGTCCCTGCAAAGAATCCCAAAAGTAAGAAGAGACACGGCGGTCTCCACCGCCGTTCGATCATAGATCACCGCTCGGGGCCCGCACCGCCGCCTCCGCAAGCTCTTCTCTTGGCGATTGTTCCGGCGGCGTGAGATCCTCGCCGGGATTGATGAAGCGATCGTGCTCCATCCCGTACTGTCGGTCGTACAGCTGGCGATACCGCCCGCGAAGAGCGATCAACTCGTTGTGCGTCCCGCGCTCCACGACCTCACCACCCTCCAGCACCAGGATCTGATCGGAGCTCTCGATGGTAGACAGCCGGTGCGCGATAACGAACGTCGTTCTTCCCCGCCGGAGAGAGCGCAAGCCATCGCGGATCATTGCTTCGCTCTCGCTGTCGAGGCTGGACGTCGCTTCGTCGAGCAGAAGGATCCGCGGGTCGGCGAGAATCGCA
>WNGA01018201.1_pt1 | contig 10749 bp, 3 predicted proteins | sample 5400061 | NCBI WGS metagenome assembly WNGA01 (sample SAMN13153366, study PRJNA577476) | soil metagenome | isolation source: 100 cm soil or saprolite under grassland replicate 2 | place: USA:California | collected 2016-06-15
CCCCCAAGAGGCTCACGTTCGCGAGGGATGACAGCCACTCCACATCCGCGCCAAAAGTGTCACCGATCAACACGAACGTCCAGTCAGGCCTAGCCTTCGCCGCGTGGTAGACCATCTCCACGTCAAACCACTCAGAGATCGCACCGAAGTACCCGATGACTGGGCGGCCAACATCCCCAAGAGGCTGCGCTTCGGGGGCAACCGCGAAGTGCTGGAAGTCCGCAGCGTTCCGCAACAGAAGGACGCCACTATCCCGATCTACACGATCGTGTAGGTGTTGACTCGATGTGAGCACAAGATCGCTCTCGGCCGTAAGTGTCTCCTCGAGCCGCAGCATCGCCGGACCGTTCGTCGAGAAGCCACTGTGATCATCCATGCAGTCATAGACGACTCTCCAGGCCCACTCTTCACGCGCGGCGAGGGCGAGGGGAGCCCAGAAGGGCAAGCTCACGATGCAGACTGCCCTGGAGATTCCGGCTGCCCGCCTCAACTGGTCTAAGCTCTTGAGTATCTTCTCGAGGTCTCCTGGGTCCATGCTGTCCCGATACAGGCTCATGTGCGGCGGACCCGACAATTGGACCCCGTAGATTGCCGAGTCGATCTCTCTTATCGTTGGTGACTCGCTGTGAGACTGGAAGGAGGTCTGCACGTAGAAGACACGGTGCCCATGCGCGGCGAATTCAGAAAGTAGCTGTTGCGACCGCTGGAAGCGGAAGTCCCAGTCAATGATCGGAAAGCAGATGACGTCCGTCCCGACGCCGCTCAACGTTTCGACATTCGAGGGAGTGGCTAGTACGTGCTGGAGGTCGAAAACGATACAGGAACTGTCCCTGACCACCACCTCGTACTGAAACTCGAGGTGATCGCGGAAGCCACTATAGTGGTCCATCCACCAGAACGCAGTTGCCGGCACTATGAGGAATTGGGCCCCCCTCTCCCTTACTTCCTCAAGGTGATTGATCGCTGCCCCACTGTCGAAGGGATAGTATCCGGCGTACTGCCCGTCCTCCCCCTGGGGAAAATGCATGACCCGCCGGCCGCCCATGTCGACCAGCTGTGGGTCACCCTTGCTGATGATCGCGAGCGAGGCATTCACAGGAATCCGTTCTGCAACGGTGCGGGCAATGTCTGCCACGAGGGTCTGGTAGGGCATCGCGATCGGAGACGACTCGTCAACAAGCTTTCCCGACGGCATCCCCGCCCTTGTGGCTCTAGGGGTCGGCAGGAGAGTTTCGAGCGCATTCTTGTACGCGAGGATTCCTTGCTGCAATGCCGCAGCCGTCTGGATGACTTCCGGCCCTGGCCCCGGTGTTCGATCTCCCTTCGTCGCGCGCCGACCCTTCATCCGCTGGGCTAGTGAATGCGCCTTTGGCTCGCGTGCCCGCTTCTCGACTCCCTCACCCAAGGAGGAGGCTGTGTGGCGGACGTACTGCAGCTGAGTCAAGAGCTCATCTGCTAAGGACAGGACCTCGCCTTTGCGATCCAAGAGTGCGCGCTGCCGCTCTGCATCCTCATTCCTCCAGAGACGATGTTCGTCTCTCTCCTTGCGTGCTTCCAGAAGCGCCACCTCCTGCCCGCTCAGGTCTTCCTCAAGCTCGCGCACCCGTGTTTCCCGTACCGCCAGTTGCCGCCTCAGGACATCCACCCGCTGTGAGAGCTGGGTTGCTTGGTCTCGAAGCAAGGTCAACTCGGTTGAACCCCCTCGCACCGAGTTGGATCGCAACTCCTGCTCCGCCAACTCTCTCAGTCCCGCTTCGCGGATGAGCGCCTCGCGGAGCTTCGCAATGCGTCGCTCCGCCTTTGCCGTTGCCACCTTCTCCCGCAGTGTCAGTTCACGTGTCAGAGCCTTACGCTCAGTGGTTTGCCGAGCGAGCGACGATCGGAGCTGGGATTCCAGCGCCGCGCGCCGCGAAATCTCCTCCGCAAAGGCCCGATAGATCTCCGCCTCGCGCTCGGCGGCTTCGCGGCGGGTGACCTCAACAGCGAGCGAGACATCAGAGTAAGGGGCGCCTGGCGACACAGCTATCCCAGTACCTTCGGAAACTCTCCTAACCACGCTGCCGCCGGTGCGAGCTTTGGATGAACTCCTAGGACGGGTAGCCCTGGCGCGCCTGCGAGGCGTCTCAGACATTCCATCGCCCAGTTCGGCTAGGCTGATGGAAGGCCGCGGCACGCGCACTCAACCCAGACGCACTCGACACCGCGGGAGGCCGCCTGCGGACTCTGGTTTCTGCCAAGAGACGGCGGTAGAGTTCCACGAGTTCCGTATCTACCCTTCCGCTCAAGGTCGGCAGGTCGAATTCATGATGTCGGAGAGAATGGCTGATGGAGTCCAGGGCCAGCGGAATCCGATCGACGCGGAGCGCTGTCCCGAGAAAATCTGTATTCCGGGGATCCTTCCAGCCCCAGGGTGACGCAGGGTCAAACGACTCAATAAGACACGAGGCCCGCTGACGCAGCTCATCGAATCTCGCAGCGCCCCAATCGATGTGGGGCGGGTCGTCCCAAGCACCGCCGGCTTGTGCGAGCAACTCATCGTTCAACTCAACAAACTGAGGGTCCTCCCAGAATCCCGCTTCGTTGTCGGGCCCTGCGCGTTTCACGACATCCTCAGGACCTATGTTGACGCCGAGGAGGTTGAGAATCCGAGCTACCATCGAGGTCCCCGACCGATGCATCCCTGCGATGCAGACGGGCATCACCGGCCTCCCCCGGCACCCGCGATCGCGCCCAGCTGGCTGTTTTCGCGTATATCGAACATCAGGCACCCGACGTCCGCTGCCACAAGCTCGTAGCGGTTCATGAGATGAGCTCGGAAGTCTTCGTAATGACTCAACCACCACATGCTCGTGCGTGGAAAGACCAGGAAGTCTCCTCCGCGCTCCCGAAGATCCTCAAGATGCTTGACCGCTGCTCCGTCGTCAGCCGGATAGTGACCGGCGTAGACGCCGTCAGCCTCCTGGGGAAAGTGAGCCCCATGTCTCCCAGTGAACTGCAGCAGGGATTCATCACCTCTGCTCACCACGAGGACAGTGGATCCCTGTGGAACTCGATCCTCGACAGCCCGCCTGACCTGACTCACCAAATCGGCGTAGTCAGCGTTTCCGCGATGCCCGTGGGGGTTCCACCGAATCCCCCACTTCTCCTCGAAGCGCGCCCGATTTGCCCGAAAGAGCCGGTTGTGCTCGCCAGTTGGAACCAGGTCGCCGAATGCCGCCTCTCCGAAGTGGTGGATGAACACGTCCTCTGCGCAGATCACTCGGAATCCCGCCGTTCGGACGCGCACCGCATAGTCGTCGTCTTCGAAGAGCCCGACCTCGAACTGTTCATCGAGCATCCCCACCCGCTCAAACACATTCCGCCGCATGGCGACGCAAAACATGGTCGCTGTGCGGATATCAAACCCCGATAGAGGGGTCAGCCGAGAGCGAGACTCCGCGAATCTGAGGAAGCCTGAGTACGTCCGGTAGATCGCCGCTACTTCGGCCTCGTTGCCGCACCGATTCGTTACAGGCCCCACCAAACCGACGGTCGGATCCTCCAAATGCCGGAGCAGTCCCTCGCGCCAACCGGGCGGGACGATGATGTCGTTGTTTCCTATGACCATCGTGCGCCCACGACTTGCCTCCAGGCCGAGGTTCACTGCCTTCGGGAACCCGACATTGCTGTCCAAAGGCAACACGCGCACCGACGCATTCTTCTCGCTAAGGTGCGCGAGGTATGTTCGCGTGCCATCGCGCGAGGCGTTATCGACCACGACAATCTCTTGCGGAGGCTGCCCAGAGGTCAGGAGGCTTTCCAGACACAGGCGCGTGAAGGGCAGCTTGTTGTGTGTTACCACGACAACCGACACGTCTGGCGCCCCGGTTCCCATCTCGGAGCCGGACACCCTGGGAATTGGCCGTTCCAGTACCGCTCGAAATGTGTCGTCTCTCAGACGCAGTGGCCGACGCGAGATCGGCTCCAGCACCAGGTCATTCCCGGCATTGGGCTTCGCGCGACCGTTGCCCTGGCGCGCTCGGAGGCGCGGCACATGAACTCCGGCACGATCGAGGAGATGACCCAGAACACGTCCGTGATCGAAGTACTCGCTTGCGATCTCAAACGCTTGCCTGCTATGGTGCTGGTAGTCACTATTGATTGCCTCCACGGCGGCTGTTGCCTCGGCCAGATCTCCGAAGGCAAACAAGCCTTCCCCCGTGGGCAGTATGGTCCCGAAACCAGTGTCCTGAGTGACGACCGGCTTGCCGGATGCCAAGTAGGTCGCGCTACGATCGCTAAACCACCCACTCCGAAGACGCACATTCTGGTCCTTTGCAACCGTAAACTCCGCTCGGGATGAGCCAATGTATTCACGATATCCATCTAGGTCCAGCGAGAACTTCAAGGCATCCCGAACGCGCCACCCTTTTCCCTCTAAGAGGGCCCACTGCTCTGGACTAATGCTGCTGCGTGAGAGGGCGAGTTCGAAGGGTTGCTCTGTAAAGGACGGTAGGTCGGCAAACTTCAGAAACTCGTGATGCTTGCTCCAATGATAGACCTCCCCCTTGTAACGCACGTCCCGCCATCCTTGCTCCCAGTTACCCACAGTCGTAAACTTCTTGCCTTCGCGGCCTTGGTACTGATCCCAGAACTCCAGAACGACAGGCTGACGTGTCGGCAGGAACGTGAAGTCTCGAGAAACAGGTACGCCGCAGTCAGGGCCACCGAAGTTCTCGCCGAAGGTGAAGTGAGCGGCATGAGCCTTGAGGTATTCAAGCGTGTCGGGCCGTCCCTCGGACAGTTGGACCTGCACCTCGACGGGGTCCGTCTCAAGGTAGATGAGCCGCCCCCCTGCCATGTGCTCGGGCAGTGGGATCATCCCGCCGTGAAGATTGATGAGAAGATCCGCCGCAGCGTAGCGGCGCGTGAGTTCCCCCTGCGAAATGCCAAAGTGCCGGTCAACTTCGGGCGCCTCCCACGCCCAGTCGTTGCTGAAGCCGAAGCGGTCCATAACCTCGGCAAGGAACGCGACTGCCTTGCACCAGCCGTCGTCATCAGCCCGATCCATGAACATGCTGGGCGTCCTACCGTGCGCCTCGACATATGTCACGTCATAGCCAAGTAGGCGCAGACCGCTTAGGTAGTGGACGGTCTGCCACACGACCCCCGCGACTGGAATCTTGGTTATCATGCCGAAAAGCACGATTTGGCCCTGCCGGGTAAGAGCCGGACCCGTCGATGCAATGTTTCCCTCCACCCCGGGCTGGGGCACTGAATCGGCGCCCTGAGTCTCTGGAAGGTCGATGTTCACGACCCTGGAGGTGTCCACCCCAGCATGTACGGTGCTGGTCTTGGCCACTTGGTGAAGGGCGCGCTCGATGGCCGATCTCATCGGCAAGGACGCCTCCTCGGCCAACCGATTCAGTTCGCTCAAGACTTCGACGCCGAGACCAGCAACCATGAACTCCACAGCCGCCTCAAGGCGGTTCGTGTCAATGGCATCTAGCAGCGCACCGAGGCCCTGGGGGTCGAAGGAGAATGATCGAAAGGCCGCAATCATCGAGCGGCGAAGTTCGGGGGCGAGTACCGCCCCGCGATCGACGATGTCGACCGCGATGTCGGACAAGCCCACCGTCTCCGCAACCAGTGCCCCGGCACTCGCCTCTTGCACGCTCCCCGTCCGAAGGGCGTCGCGAGCCCAGGCTATGAGCTCATCGCGCCCGATCCCCTCAAGTTGCTGTCTCGCAGCCTGGCGCTCTTCCTGGCTCGCCGACGAGAGCGCTCGAGCGAGTTCGGCAATCCTGGATGCCTCGTTCTCGCGCTCCGCGCCCTGTTCCTGAGCATGGGCTCGCTGCCCGACCTGTGCGTTCCACAGCTGCCCATACAGGCCATCTAGTGCGAGGAGCTCGTCGTGGCTGCCTTGCTCAACCAACCGCCCCTCCTCGAGCACCAGGATCAACTGCGCGCTGCGGGTCGTCGACAGTCGGTGAGCGATGAGAAGAGTTGTGCGCCCCCTCATCAACCGCTCTAGAGCATCGAGGATGACGGCCTCGGTCTTCGAGTCGATGGAGGAGGTCGGTTCATCGAGAATTAGTATCGGGGCGTCCCTGACAAAGGCCCTCGCAATGCTGATACGTTGGCGCTCGCCGCCGGACAACTGCACGCCCCGTTCACCGAGCTCGGTGTCGTATTGCTTCGGTAGCCTCATGATGAAGTCATGGGCGTTGGCTGCCTTCGAGGCCTCCACGACGTCACGCATCGACGCGTCGAGCCGCCCGTACCGGATGTTCTCTGCGATGGTGCCAGCAAACAGCACAGGTTCTTGGTGGACAATGGCAATCTGATTGCGCAATGACTTCAGCGAGAGCGTTCGGATGTCGTGACCGTCGAGCAAGATCCGGCCGGCTCGGGGGTCATGGTATCGGACCAGCAGGCTCATCAGCGTCGTCTTGCCGGCCCCGGTCGGCCCGATGATCGCCACCCGCCGACCAGCTTCAACCTGAAAGTCAACCCCCACCAGAGTCTGCGCTCGGCCGTGATATGCGAAGTCCACATGTTCGTATCGGATGTCGCCGGCGGCGCGATCGATGTGGACTGGATCCGGCGCCTCACGTACCTCAGGAGTCATGTCCAGCAGTTCTTTGCACCTGTGCATGTGGTACAGGTCGTTTTGCAGGCTTCCCAGGGTCCCACTGATCTGCTGGACCGGGGCATAGATCGAAGCAATGTAAGCAAGTACGACCGTTAGATCGCCCACTGACAGTCGGCCCTTCAACACATGGTAGGCTCCGAATCCCATCACAAGAGCCGTTCCGAGCGCAGTGAGCGTCTCGACTGCGAATGAGAATAGAGTCTGTCGAACTGTCACCTGGATGCGGGCACGAAGTGCGCCCTCGGCTTGCCGGCGAAACTGTTTGTGGACATGGCCCTCTCGCCCGAAGGCCACCACCACTCGCAACATTGTCATTGCTTCATGGATGACGGAAAGGGAGTTCATCTCCCGCCCCGCCACTTCACGGACCGCCGGAAGAACATTCTTGCTGTAGTGTCCTAGGGCGAAATAGATAGGCGGGATGATCGAGATCGCCAACAGAGCGAGCACAGGATCGATATGCAGTGAAATCCAAAACATCCCGATCAGTGTCAACAGGGCCTGCATCATCGGTGGCACCGCCATCGTGATATTGCCTGCCGATGTCGCCATGCTATTGATCCGGTAGATGAAGCTCCCAACCTTCGTGTTGTCGTGGTATGTGAACGACAACTTCTGAGCGTGCTCGAACAGGTCGCTCCGGAGGTCTAGAACCATGTGCTGATCGATCTTCGTGGTGATGTATTCGTACAGTAGATGAACGCCTTGAAGGAGGGCGTTGATGAGTAACACCGCAAGTGCCACGAAGATGATCAGGTGAATTGGATTGGTACCAAGCAAGCCTCGAATGGGATTCGGAATGCTCGACTTCTGCTGAAGTACACTGTCAATTAGGAAGGCGAACGGCCAGGGCGTCAGCAGGGCGAGGCCGGCGCTTAGGGTCATCAATCCCAATGCTACCGACCATAGACCCCGATATCGCTTCGCGTATCGGAGGGAGTACGGAGCATCCTTCCAGGCCTCCCAAAGCCCCTTCGGCTTGCTCATCGCAACTCCCGGACTGCCGCCTTAATTGCGCCCGCAGCGGCTGCGCACTGGCGGGTGATCGCCACCGCCAGCGTCGTGGCCGTGAGGCCCAGCGCCACCCACGCAATCCACGCCCCCTCGGCGGCCGCGGCGCCGGTTCCCGCCAGGAGCGAGCCGCACAGCGCCAGGGCTGCCCATGACGGACGGGGCCACCAGCGGATGCGGACGAGCTGGCGGCCAGCTCCGTGTTCCTCCGTAGCCATGAGCAGTCTCGCTGCCCCGAGACCGCCCGCGCGGACCTCGAGGTCCCACTCGTCGTAGCCACTTCCTCGGGACACGCGGGCACCGGCCTCCCGCAGCCACTCCTCGACGCCTTGCAATGTCGCCTCGTGGGAGCGCCACTGTTCGCGCCAGTGACGGTGTCTGCGGGGAATGGGCATAGCGTGCGCGCCTACGGAGTGACGACGCCATGGGGTGAGCCCGTGGGTCATCCGCCCGTACAACCGCGCCATCGGCTGCAGCAGGTGGAGCGCGGCGGTGATCACCCGCCGCGGGAGGCGCTGCAGCGCGGAACGGGCACTGGTGAACTGCGCGCGGGCGGTGCGCCGCCACGCCTGCGCCATCGGCAACGCCAGTCCGGCCACCGCGATCGGGAGGCCCAGCAGGAGGGGGTGCCAGAAGGCTCCGAGGGCGGCCAGCGCGACCACGCTTCCGAGGGCCAGGTACCACTCAGGCATGGCCAGCAGCGCGGACCACACCCGCGGCGCCGGTTCCCTGCTCTGGTACGGCGCGGTGCCCCAGGTCCCCTGGTAGACGCGGGCACGCCTGCCCGACACCAGCCGGACGATCCCGCCGTACACGCCCCCCGCCCACGAGATGTGTCCGACCGCGTTGTGCCGGGACGGCCACTTCCGCTCCAGCAGCGCTTCGGCCCGGCCATATCCCCTCTGCTGACGCAGGTAGGCCGCCACCGAGTTCCGACGGTGGTGCCACACGACGGCGGCGGGGCTGAAACCGAGCGTCCATCCCTGCTCCTGGAGACGCCAGCAGACGTCGACGTCGTCGCCCGCGACCCAGAACTGGGGGTCGAAGCCGCCGATCGCGTCGAGCGAATCCTTCCGGAACGCCATGTTGCAGCCCGGGATGTGCTCCGCGAGCTCGTCCGAGACCAGCACGTGCACCGGGCCGCCCGGCGAGTTCGCCACGCAGTCGGCGATCGTTCCGTCGCCCGGCGGGGGCAGGTTGGGGCCGCCCACCCCGACGCATCCCGTCGCCATGAACGTCGCCGCGAGGTAGTGGAGCCAGTGGGGATCCGGGAAGGCGTCGTCGTCGAGGTACGCGACGATGTCGCCGTTCGCCGCCCGCAATCCGGTGTTCCGGGCGCTCGACAGCCCCATGTTGGTCGTGCTGATCACCGGGAAGCCGTACTCCCGGACCATGTCCGCCGTCTCGTCCGTCGACCCGTCGTCCACCACGATGACTTCGTGGTTCGGGTATTCGAGGCGGTGGAGCGCCGCCAGGCAATCCCGCAGTGTTTCCGCCCCGTTCAGCGTGCAGACGATCACCGAGATGCAGGGCCACGGCCATGCCGCCGGGAACGGGGTCTCCCGGAACGCCTTCTGGACCGCCGCGAGCGCGGGCTTCGGGCTCCTGGTCCGGCCGGTGAGGCCGAAGTCCCAGTCCAGGATGTCGGCCCCGCCTCGATGCCACTCGTCGGTCCACGCGAACACGACCGCGCCGGCCGCCCCCCGGAGGAACGCGGTCCTGATCTGCTCGGCCAGCATCCGGGCCTGCCGGTCCACCCCGTTGCGCCGGCTATCCAGCCCGATCTCAGACAGCAGGAGGGGCCGGTCGCCGGCAAGCGTGTGCAGGCGTGCCAGGTACGCGTCGAGCCGGTCGGTGTGCTCCAGGTAGACGTTGAACGAGAACAGGTCGATGCCCGGGATGTCGAGGTACTCGGTCGAGGGGTAGTTGACGTAGGTCACCAGCGCCCCGGGATCCTCGCGCTTGGCCGCCTTGACCAGGCGGGCCAGGAACCGCTCGACGCGCCGCCGGCCGTGCCACCGGACGACCGAGGCCGGGATCTCGTTCCCGACCGCGTAGCACAGCACCGCGGGGTGCGCCCGGCAGGCCCTGACCTGGTCCCGGACCCGGCGAACGATGTCGCGCGCTCGCCGGCCTCGGTCCAGGAACGCGACGTGCTGCTCCCAGGGGATCCCGACCATCACTCGGAGCCCATGTCGGAGCGCCGCGTCGAGGAGCCACCGGGGAGGAGCCGTGTAGCACCGCACCGCGTTGAGGCCGCTTCGGGCGATCAGCGCGAAGTCGCGCTCGACCGTCTCGGGGGAGCGGTAGCCTCCGCCGTCCGCGGTGAATGGCCCGTACGTGACGCCCTTCACGTAGAACTTCTGGTCGCCGACGAACAGGAACTTGCCGCGAACGGTCGGCCGGGCCGGAAGTGGCGTGGCGGCAGTCTCGCCCGGTTGCTCCGTCCGCTGGAGCAGGGCCGTGCCGCCGGGGAGCTTTCCGTTGCCGTTGGCGCTCACATGGCCGTTGCCATGGATCCGCCGCATGCGGTCGCCCGCCTGACCGGGCACGAACCCGACCTCCTGGCCGGACCCGGCCGTGGGCGCAGATGCGGGGGACTTCCGCCCCGCGTTCGAGCTACGGCGCTGGGTCATCCTCATTCTCGTGTCGTCCTTGTCAGGGCAGCGCGATGGCGCAGTTGTCTCCCACCATCAAGTGCAGCGATGGGCTCGGGCCCGCCCGGTAAATCTGAACGTTCCGTCCCACCAGCGACTCACGAATCCGGTGGACCTGGCTGATGTGGCACTCCCCCATCACGATGGAGTTGCCGATCTCGCTGTCCGCCACACGCGTGTTGGCGTAGATCGATGTCCAGGGGTCGATGATGGAGTGCTCGATCCGGCATCCCGCGCCGATGGTGGACGGGCCGCGGATGACGCTGTCGCGGACCACGGCCCCCGCCGCGATGTGGACGTCGCCCACGATGTGCGAGGCCTCGTCGACGTCGCCCTCGATGCATCGATCCTGATCGTTCAGGACGAACCGGTTTGCCTCCAGGAGGTCCTCGACCTTGCCGGTGTCCTTCCACCAGTCGCTGATCAGCTCGGCCCGAACCGAGTACC
>WNGA01015382.1_pt1 | contig 10748 bp, 12 predicted proteins | sample 5400061 | NCBI WGS metagenome assembly WNGA01 (sample SAMN13153366, study PRJNA577476) | soil metagenome | isolation source: 100 cm soil or saprolite under grassland replicate 2 | place: USA:California | collected 2016-06-15
CCGGCCGCACGAGCCTCGTCGCCCGCATCGAAGGGAGCGACCCGCACGCGCCATCGCTGCTTCTGATGGGCCACACCGACGTCGTGCCGGTGAACCCCGACGGGTGGAGTCGAGACCCCTTCGGCGCCGAGATCGTCGACGGGTTCGTCTGGGGCCGCGGTGCCGTCGACATGCTCAACGAGACCGCGACCATGGCGATTGCGTTCCGCCGGCTGGCGGACTCCGGGTTCACGCCGCGCGGGTCACTCATCTACCTCGCCGTCGCCGACGAGGAGGCGCTGGGGACATGGGGTGCCAAGTGGCTCGTGGAGAACGAGCGCGATGCCGTATACGCCGACTACGTGCTCACGGAGTCCGGTGGCTTCCAGATCCCGACGCCGGAGGGTCCGCGCCTCCCGGTGATGGCAGACGAGAAGGGCACCTACTGGTCGAAGGTCAGCGTGCACGGGACGCCGGGTCACGCCTCGCAGCCGTTCCGCACCGACAACGCGGTCGTGACCGCGGCCGAGGTCGTGCGGCGGCTGAACGAGTACCGGCCCCCGACGCAGATCCACGACACCTGGCGCCGATTCGTGGAGGGCATGCAGTACCCGCCCGAGTTCCGCGACGCGCTGCTCAAGGACGACGAGCTGCGCGAGTTCGCAAGGACGCTCCCGCTCGGCTTGTCGCGCGTCGTGTACTCGTGCACCCACACGACGTTCGCGCCGACCGTGATCCACGGCGGAACCAAGACCAACGTCATCCCCGACAAGGTCGACATCCAGGTAGACATCCGCACACTGCCGGGCGAGTCTGAGGAGGACGTCCACCACCACCTGCGGGCCGCGCTCGGTGATCTCTACGAGGCAGTCGAGATCGAAGGCAACGACGACCCGTCGACCTCGTCTCCGATCGACACGCCCCTCTGGGATTCACTCACAAGGGTGAGCGGCCGGCTCGTCGACGGATCGGCGCTCGTGCCCTTCGTGATGGTCGGCGGCACCGACAACCGGTTCTTCCGGCGCGCCGGTTCCGTCGGCTACGGCTTTGGGCTGTTCAGCGAGCGTCTCTCGTTCGAGGACTACGCCACGATGTTCCACGGCAACGACGAGCGCATCGACCAGGAGTCGCTCGGGCTCTGCACCACGCTGTGGGAAGAGGTGGCGAAGGACCTGCTCGTCTGATCGGAAGGAATCCCGCTCCGCCGCACGGCCGGGCTCCGGTGGAAAGCGGCTGGTGGATGGGGTATCAGTGTGAGGAACGCCGGGGATTGGCGTGGAAGGCGAATGTGGGCTGGGAGGCAGCAGGGGCCTCCCTGGTCGAGGTAGCGACTCGGGAGCTCGAATGCGTCGATTCGTCGTCACCGTCGCGCTGGTCTCGGTAGCCCTGACGGCGGCTCCGCTTGCAGCGGAGGCGTCGGGCGTTGGGGGGAAGACCGCTCGAACCGTGCCGCTGCCACGATGGGTGCGATCGGTGTGCGGGAGGTTGGGCGACTGGGGCGATGCGCTCGACCAGGCCGACTCGAAGCTCCAGAAAGAGCTCGAAGATCTGGGCTCCGGCAAGGTGTCTGCGAAGGCTGCGAAGGCTCGGCTCGTACGGGCCGCCTCCGACGAAACAAAGGCAACCAACCGGCTGATCGCGAGCATCAAGGAACTCGGTACGCCTGTGGCAGCGAACGCGAAGACGGTCGCATCGTCGTTCTCAGACGCTCTCTCCGACTATCGGCGTCTTGCAGTCGATCAGCAACGCTCCTACGCGCGACTCGACACGGATACGAAGAAATCTCGAGAGGGCGCGCAGGACATCGAGACGCACATCGAAGAGAAGGCTGCCGAGATCGGTGATCCCCTCGAGGCTCCGCGCGCCGACCCGGAGTTCGCAGCCGCACTGAACGGCGAGCCTCTCTGCACCGAGCTGCTTCCTCAATTCACACCGGCGACCTTCGTGGTGGGCGATTGTCTGAATGCCGATACAGCGGACGCGACCCTGGACGAGTACGAGACGGTGCCCTGTACGCAGAAGCATCTGGAAGAGGTGTTCGTCGTCACGAACCACCCGGCAGGACCCGGTGATCCATTCCCGGGCGAGGCCGCGATCAACAGCTTCGCCGAGTCAACGTGCACCCCGGCATTTCGCACCTATGTGGGGGAGGATTTCGAGTCTTCGCGCCTCGGGTTCTCGTACTTCACGCCCGACAAGGAAACCTGGCCGCTGGGCGATCGTCAGGTCGTGTGCACCGTCGATCAGGAGGACGGCTCACCACTACGAGGATCGGTCAAGGGAAGCGGCGGCGCGCAATAGCGTCAGCTGACCTTCGACGATCCCTGATCACACTCGCCTAGCTGTCGTCGGGCTGGTCGCGCAGGAACTGCTCGACCTCGGCCGCGAGCGTCTCGCCCGAGGGCACGTCGGTCTCGGCCTCGGCGTCGTAGCGCTCCTCGAGCTGACCGACGTACGCCTGCACGTCCGTGTCGTCGGCGACGACCTCGTCGACCCGGGCTTTCCATGCCTGCGACAGCTCGTCGAGCTCGCCGAGCTCGAACGGCGTCCCGAGCAGCTGCCCGAGGCGGTCGAGGAGCGCCCGGGTCGCCAGCGGGTTCGGCGGCGACGACACGTAGTGCGGGACCGGTGCCCACAGCGACGCCGACGTCACGCCGGCGGCGCGAGCCGTGTCGTGCAGGACGCCGACGATGCCGGTCGGGCCTTCGTACCGCGAGCGTTGGAGCCCCAGGCTCGTCATCAGCTCGGGATCCGACGTCGCGCCCGTCACCCGAATCGGGCGTGTATGAGGCACGTCGGCGAGGAGCGCGCCGAGGGTCACGACCATCTCGCACCCGGTCTCGCCGGCCACGCCGAGCACCTCGCGGCAGAACGTCGGCCACCGCAGGTTGGGTTCGATGCCGCGCAGCACGACCAGGTCGCGCGCGTCGACGGGCACGGCGAAGAAGTCGTTCGACGGCCACGACAGGTCTCGCGTCACGCCGTCGACGAGCTCGACCGTCGGACGGGCGGACTGGAAGTCGAAGTGCTCCTCGGGATCCATCGAGGCCATCTTCGTGGCGCCGAACCGGCCCGTCAGCCAGCCGGCGGCGTCGGACGCGGCGCTGGCGGCGTCGTTCCATCCCTCGAAGCCCGCCACCAACACCGGCCGCCGCAACGCCGGTCGCTCTTCCCACACCAGCCCGTCCATCGCGTGGAGCTTACGGCCGCACCGGCGCCGCCTTCGGACGGGTCTTGTTAGGTTCGACGGCATGGAGAACACCCTTGCGGGCAAGGTTGCGCTGGTTGCCGGAGCGACCCGCGGAGCCGGCCGCGGAATCGCCGTGCAGTTGGGCGCGGCCGGAGCGACCGTCTACGCCACCGGCCGAACGACGCGGTCCGAGCGATCCGAGATGGACCGTCCGGAGACGATCGAGGAGACGGCCGCGCTGGTGGACGAGGCCGGCGGCCACGGGATCGCGGTCCAGGTCGACCACCTCGTCCCCGACGAGGTGCGCGCCCTCGTCGCCCGCATCGAACAGGAGCAGTCCGGCCTCCACGTGCTCGTGAACGACATCTGGGGCGCCACCAAGATGGAGTGGGACAAGTCGGTCTGGGAATCCGATTTGGATTACGGGCTGCGGACCCTGCGCCTGGCCGTCGACACGCACATCATCACGAGCCATTTTGCGCTCCCGCTCTTGATCAAGGCCCCGGGCGGCCTGGTAGTCGAGGTGAACGACGGGACCGACGAGTACAACGCGACCAACTACCGGGTCTCCTTCTTCTACGACCTCGCCAAGGCCACCGTGAACCGGATGGCATTCGCGCTGGGTCACGAGTTGCAGCCCCACGGCGCGACGGCGGTGTCAGTCACTCCCGGGTGGCTTCGATCGGAGGCCATGCTCGACGCCTACCAGGTCACCGAGTCGAACTGGCTCGACGCCACGAAGATCTCGTCCCATTTCGCCATCTCCGAGAGCCCGGCGTTCGTCGGCCGAGCGGTCGTTGCGCTCGCGCAGGATCCCGGCGTGGCGCGTTGGAACGGGAAGTCGGTCTCGAGTGGAGAGCTGGCGAAGGTCTACGGGTTCACCGATCTCGACGGCAGCCGACCCGATGCCTGGCGGTACCTCGTCGAGGTCCAGGACGCGGGCAAGCCCGCGGACGTCACCGGTTACCGCTGATCCCCTACCCTCGCGTCCCGCGCAGCTGGCTGAAGTCGACCGGGTAGCCCCCGTTCTCGACGATCGTCCGCGAGAACGGCGCGAGGAGCGAGAACAGCTCGCCGGCGCGGTTGCCGAGCCGCTCGATCACCTCACGTTCGGCCAAGTCGGTCGCACGCTCGATGTTTCCCCGGAACTCGCGACCGGCATCGGTGAGCTGCCCCTCGCCGTCGAGCAGGCCGCGGGCTTGCAACCGGGTGCGGGCGGCGTCGACGTCCTCCTCGCTCCATCCCCGCGTGAACACGTAGGCGCCGGGCTTCAAGCCCCACGTCAGCTCGGTGAGGACCGTGATCTCGCACGAGTCCGTCTGCGACACCCAAGCCGCGATGTGGCCGTCGCCACGGTGCTCGCGCACGAGGTCCGCCGCCCGCCATAGGCGCCCCATCGGCGTGTCCGGCACCGGCAGCACCGAGAGGCCCGAATACAGCATTCGGCCCGAGGGGTCGACGCCCTCGGTGAGCGAGAAGAGGATCTCGGTGGCCTGCTTCACCTCGGGGCCGGGCTCGCCCAACAGACGCTCGAGCTGCTCGGTGGCGCCGTCCCGCCGCGCTACGAGCATGTGCTCGGCGTCGGTCTTGGACCACCCGCCCGTGACCGCCTGCTGGACTGCCGCCGGCTTGAAGGCGCCGAAGGCCGCGCAGATGACGCTCCACGGCGCGTTGCCCAGGCACGCGCCCCGGCTGCAGAAGTACCCCTCGAAGTAGTTGAGGCCCAGCGCCTCGTACCGCTGATGCGCCTCGGGCGCGAAGTACACGCCGGCTGCGATCGGCTCGACGAGGTTGCGCAGCCGCCGCGCCGTTTCGTGCAGGTCAGAGCCCACCGTCCCCCCTTGGTGTCGGATCGTCCAGGTCGGTTCGCCGCCGTTCCTACCGGCGGATGACCCGGTTCCGGAGCGTACCGATCCCGGCGATGGTGATCTCCACGACGTCGCCGTCCTCGAGCCAGCGCTGCGGGGAGCGTGCCATGCCCACGCCGCCGGGCGTGCCGGTGAGGATCACGTCGCCGGGCTCGAGCGTGATCCCACGCGAGAGATGCGCGATCAGCTGCGGGACGTCGAAGACGAGTTGGTCGGTGTTCGAGCACTGCAGGACCTCGCCGTTGACGCGCGTCTCGATGTCGAGATGCCCGAGGTCGAGCTCGTCCGGCGTGACCAGGACGGGACCGAGCGGGCAGAACGTGTCGAACGACTTCGACCACACCCACTGCCCGGTCGTGAACTGATGGTCGCGGGCGCTCACGTCGTGTGCACAGGTGAATCCCTCGACGGCGTCGAGGGCCTCGTCGGCGGGGATGTCGCTGGTACGGCGGCCGATCACGACGGCGAGCTCGCCCTCGTAGTCCGGCTGCCTGACATGCGGCGGGATCAGGATGTCGGCGCCGTGGCCGACGACGGACCCCGTCGCCTTGACGAACACGACGGGCTCGCTCGGCAGTGGCGACCCGGTCTCGGCGGCGTGGTCGCGGTAGTTGAGCCCGATCGCCCACACCATGCCCAGTCGCTCGACCGGCGGATCGAGGTTGAGGCTTGCGGCCAACGCGGTGGTGTCGCCGGCGTCGATGACCTGACGCTCGCCTTCATTCCATACCCAGCGCATCGTCCCCCTCGGGTCGCATCGGATCCTAAATCCCCGCTCGTCGCCCGGCGGCCGTCTGTCATGCTTCGGTCATGCCTTCCCTCGACGCCGATGTGCTGCGCGCACGCGGGCTCGTCAAGCAGTACAAGCGCATCCGTGCCGTCGACGGCATCGACCTGACGGTCGGCGCCGGGAAGCGTGTCGCGCTCCTCGGGCCCAACGGCGCCGGGAAGACGACGACACTGTTCATGCTGCTCGGGGTGGTCACGCCGGACGAGGGGTGGGTCGAGATCGCGGGCCACCGCCTGCCGCGCCACCGCAGCGCGGCGGCCGGACACGTGGGATTCGCGGCCGGCTACCTGCCGCTCCCGGAGCGGCTTCGGGTGCGCGAGTTCCTGCGCCTGTTCGGCCAGCTCTACGGCATCCACGACCCGACCATGCAGGTCGACGCGGGCCTGGAGCGCTTCGGCGTCACACACCTGGGTGATGCCATGGGAAACGAGCTGTCGTCCGGTCAGCGGACCCTGGTCGGGATCGTGAAGGCGGCGCTGCACGCGCCCGCCCTGCTGATCCTCGACGAGCCCACCGCGTCCCTGGACCCCGACGTGGCGCTGAAGGTCCGCACGGGCCTGAACCGGCTGTGCGCCGAGGACGGTGCCGCGCTCCTGGTCACCAGCCACAACATGATCGAGGTCGAGCGGCTGTGCGAGCGCGTGGTGTTCATCTCCCAGGGGCGGATCGTCGCCGACGGCCGTCCCGAGGACGTCGCGGCGACGTTCGGGCGCGACGACCTCGAGGGCGTGTTCCTGCACTTGGCCGAGGAGGGCCAGGAGCGCATACGCGACGAGCAAGAGAGGAGGGGAGCGTGAGCTGGCTGCGCATTCGAGCCGTGGCCCGGCGGCACGCGTACGTGCTGCAGCGGGCGCCGCAGCGGTGGTTCGACGTCATCGTGTGGCCGGTCGTCGACGCGGTGATGTTCGGCGCGATCGGCGTCTTCTTCGCGCGCCAGTCGGGCGCCGGGGCGAAGGGCGTCGGGTTCCTGCTGGCAGGGATCCTCCTCTTCCACGTCGTCTTCCAGGCCGAGATCAGCCTGGCGACGGGCTTCATGGAGGAGACGTGGTCGCGCAACCTGCTGAACATGCTCGTCACGCCGCTGCGCGAGGGCGAGTACGTGGCGGGCGTGGTGCTCTTCGGGCTGGCGAAGCTGGCGATGGGCGTGAGCGTCGTCGCAGTGGTCGCGTTCGCCCTGTTCGCGTTCAACATCACCGACATCGGCTTCGCGCTGGTCCCGCTCGTGGCCCTGCTGCTCGTCGTCGGCTGGTCGGTCGGGATGATCGTGATCGGCCTGATCCTGCGCGTCGGGCAGGGCGCCGAGATCCTGGCGTGGGGGATGCTGGCGATGCTCATGCCGCTTTCAGGCATCTTCTATCCCGTCAGCGCGCTCCCCGGGATCCTGCAGCCGATCGGGCGCATCCTGCCGACGACGCACATCTTTGTCGCGGCCCGCGCCGTCCTCGCCGGCGACGCGCTTCCCTGGAACGAGATGGCGATCGCGGCGGCCGGCTCGGTGGTGCTGGCGGTCGGCGCGGTGTGGTTCGTGGTGCGGATGCTTGCGGTGTTCCGCGCCCGCGGCTACATCAGCCGTCACGTCTGACAGGCGGGCGGAAGTCAGACCGCGGCGAGCGCGAGGCCTGCACCCGCCGCGAGCAAACCGATGGCTGTGCTGGTCGCGACGTTGAGCGCCGCCTCGTACCGCGACCCCTCCTCGACGAGCCGGAGCGTCTCGTACGTGAACGTCGAGAAGGTCGTGTACGCGCCGATGAACCCGGCGCCGATCACGGCCTTCGGCGTGTCACCGAGGCCGTGATCCAGCGCGAGGCCGGTCAGGAAGCCGAGCGCGAACGAGCCGGTGATGTTCACGACCCACGTTCCCCACGGGAACGCGCCCTCGACGCGGTCCTGGACCAGGCCGTCGACGACGTACCGCGCAGTCGCGCCGAATGCTCCGGCCAGCGCGACCGCGAACAGCGTCACTCGTCGGCCGAACGGCCGACGTACTTGACGATCTCCACGCTCTCACGCACGACCAGTCCCTCGGTGATGAGGTCGTCGAGCACCGGGAGGAAGGCGTCGATCCGATCGGCGCGGTCGACGATGATGACGACGACGGGCAGATCCTCGCTGAGGCGGAGGATGCGCGCGGTGTGGATGCGGCTCGATGCCCCGAAGCCCTCGAAGCCGCGCACGACGGTGGCGCCCGCCAGCCCGGCGTCGTGGGCCCGTTCGACGATCTCGGTGTACAGCGGTTTGTGGCCGTGCTGGTCGCTCTCGCCGAGGAAGATTGTGAGCCGCTCGCCCGGTCCTTCCAGCTTCATCGTGTGCTCCTCCGTAGTGTCGGCCACGACCGGCCGGCGACGATTCCGATGTACACCGCTGCGCACCCGGCCGCGAGGCTCGCCACCACGTAGACCACGCCGACCGCGACATACCCGTCTCGGAACAGCAGATCAGTCTCGACGACGAACGTCGAGAACGTCGTGTAGGCGCCGAGCACACCGATCGCGACCAGCGGGCGCACGTACCGCGTCGGCGGCCAGCGCTCGAGGACGAACGTCAGCAGCACCCCGAGCAACAACGAACCGGACGCGTTGATGAAGAACGTGACCCACGGGAACGACCCGGCCGGCGTCGGGAATCGCGTCGCCAGCTCGTCGCGTGCGGCGGCGCCCAGCGCGCCACCGGCGGCGACGGCGACGAGGATTCTCGGCTGCAGCCGCTTTCGGGACTTCGGCACGGCTCCGCCTCCATCGCGCAGGTAGGAGCCATCAGCCGAAGCGGCGGTTCAGGCGAGCCCCATCGCCGTCCGGGAGCCTATCGACGAGGCCGGTACGTCCCTCTATCCGCGCAGCGCGGGGATGGAGGAGCGGTTGGCCTGGTCGAGCGCCTCGTTGACGAGACTCGAGACCATCTGCCCCATGTGCTCGAAGCCCTCGCCGAGCGTCTTGCCCATGCGGTACCGGGCGGCGATGCCCTCGACGATGATCGCGAGCTTGTAGAACGCGAACACGACGTAGAAGTCGAGGTTGTCGACCGATCGCCCCGTCTCCTTCGCGTACATCTCGACGATCTCGTCGCGGCTCGCGAAGCCGGCTTGCTCCTCGATGGCCTGACCGGTCGCGATGATCTGGGCGTCGGCCTGGCCCCAGTAGAGGAGGAACAGCCCGACGTCGGCGAGCGGGTCACCCAGCGTCGACATCTCCCAGTCGAGCACTGCCACGATCCGGCCCGGGTCGTCGCCGTCGAGCATTGTGTTGTCGAGCCGGTAGTCGCCGTGCACGATCGTCGGCGGACCCGACTCGGGCACCGCCTTGCGCAGCCGCCGCCCCAGCTCGTCGATCTCGGGAAGCTCCGCGGCCTTCGAGCGCTCCCACTGCTCGCCCCACCGCCGCACCTGCCGTTCCATGAATCCATCGGGGTGCCCGAAATCGCCCAGCCCCACCGCGTCATAGTCGACCCGGTGGATGCGAGCGAGGACGTCGACGAGCTGCCGGGAGCACGCGGCCGCCTGCTCCTTGGTGAGCGCGACCATCTCCTCGCCGGTGCGGAGGATGCGGCCGTGGACGCGTTCCATCACGTAGAACGGCGCGCCGTTCACGTCGACGTCCTCGCACAACGCGAACGTCTTCGGGACGGGCACATCGGTGTGGGCGAGCGCGGAGAGCACGCGGTACTCGCGGCTCATGTCGTGTGCGGTCGGGAGCACGTGACCGAGCGGCGGGCGGCGTAGGCGGCTGCTTTGCGCCGAGCCTTACGCGACGCGCGGGGCGCGGGGCTGCACGGGCCGCCCGGCGCCCTTCGGGTACCGGGCGACGCGGCCGACGGGCATGTCGACGCGGAAGCCGGCAGCAGCGCGTTCCTCTTCGGATTCGCCGCCCCAGAAGCCGTACTCGCGGTGCTCACGCGCCCACTCCCGGCAATCCCGAAGGACCGGGCACGCCGAGCAGATCGCGCGCGCTTGGGACTCGCGCACAACGCGGGCTTCGGGACGCTCGCCGGCGGGAGCGAAGAACAGTTCGCTGCGACCGTCGCACGCCGCGGCGGCTGTCCAGGCGAGAGGCCCGCTGAAGATCAGATTGGAGATCGTCTCCACGGCCGCCAAGGCCGACCTCCGCAATTCTGAGAAAGAAAGGAGGACTCCGGGAGCCGGTGGGGGGCTACCGACCCCCGAGTCGTCCTGACATCATCCTGACCGTTCGCCTCGAATCTGTCCAACAGTTAGGATTGATGGCATCTATCAGTGACATAGATGGGACCAGGGATGGAACTCCGACATCTCGACACGTTGCTGGCCATCGCCGACGAGGGCTCGTTCACCGCCGCCGGCGACGTGCTGTCGACCGTGCAGTCCAACGTGTCCGAGCAGGTGCGCCAGCTCGAGCAGGAGCTCGGGGCCGAGCTGCTCGTCCGGGGCCGGCGCGGCGCGACGCCGACCGAGTGCGGCGAGGTCGTCCTCGAGCGGGCCCGCCGGGTTCGGCGCGAGATCGAGGCGATGCAGGCGGACCTCTCGATGCTCCAAGGGCTGCGCACCGGGCACGCCAGCCTCGGCATCGTCGGGACCGCCAGCCGCTGGATGGTCCCGGCCCTCGTCGCCGACCTGCGCGACGAGGCCCCCGGTGTGCAGCTGCGCATCAACGAGGGCGCGTCCGAACGCCTCGCGACCGAGGTGCTCGCCGGCGAGCTCGCCCAGGCGGTGATCACCGAACCCATGACGTCGCCCCGGCTCGACGTCGAGCATCTTCTCGACGAGACCCTCGTCGGGCTCACGCCGGCCGACGCCCCCGACCTTGGACCCGAGCCGGTGTCGCTGGCCCGCCTGGCCGACCTGCCGATGATCCTCCCGCCGGTCGGCAACCCGCTCCGGCGCGAGGTCGACGACGCAGCCGCCGACGTCGGCCTCAACTTCCCGGTCCCGGTCGAGGTCGAGGGGATCCGG
>WNGA01021340.1_pt1 | contig 10748 bp, 7 predicted proteins | sample 5400061 | NCBI WGS metagenome assembly WNGA01 (sample SAMN13153366, study PRJNA577476) | soil metagenome | isolation source: 100 cm soil or saprolite under grassland replicate 2 | place: USA:California | collected 2016-06-15
CGACGGCACACCGAGCCCGAAGGCACGGAACTCGTCGTCCGCCGAGCCGCCTCCGAGCCCCAGGATCAGCCGGCCGCCGGACAGCCGGTCCAGCGTCTCGGCCATCTTCGCCACCATCGCCGGGGCTCGGTACGGCATGCCCAGCACGCGGGTGGCGATCCCGATCCGCGACGTGGTCGCCGCGATCCAGGTCAGCATCGTCCAGACCTCATTGGTCGGCGAGGTCCCGCACGGGTGGTCCGAGGTCGACACGAAGCCGAACCCCAGCTCCTCGGCGTGCCGGGCGTCGCCGGCCGGATCCGCGCCGGGAGCGGCCGAGGGCGAGATCGCGAGGCCGAACACAGTCACTGGAGACCTCCCGAGAGATTTGGTTTACATGACAACCTTCACTCTGAAGTCGGTTACATGTCAACCAAATCCGCTAGACTCCCGGTCATGACAGCACCGCGCTGGCTGGGCGGCACGGAGATGAGTGCCTGGCTCGGGTACCGCCGGATGCGGCTGCTGCTCGACGCCCAGATCGCCCGTGACCTCTCGGCGGACTCCGGTCTGTCGATGCCGGACTACGACGTGCTGTCCGCGCTGTCCGGATCCGCCGACCACCGCTGGCGGCTGCGCGACCTGGCCGCCCGGATGCTGTGGTCGAAGAGCCGGCTGTCGCGGCACATCAGCCGGATGGAGGAGCGCGGGCTGGTCACCAGGGAGGGCTGCGAGGACGACGCCCGCGGCTCGGTCGTCGTCCTCACCGACCAGGGGATGCGCGCCATCGTCACGGCCGCGCCCGAGCACGTCGAGTCGGTGCGCCGGCACTTCGTCGGCCTACTCACGCCGGAGCAGCTCGCCGTGCTGGCCCAGGTGGCTGACACGGTGGTCAGCCACCTTGCCGAGCAGTCCTCAGCCGAGCAGTCCTCAGCCGAGCAGTCCTCAGCCGACGAGGACGGCGACCGTGCGGGCGGGGACGGTGGCGGTGCCGGTCGAGGCTGACCAGCTGGTCTGCTTCACCACCGGATCGCTGCCGGACTCCTGTACGGCGGACAGGCGCAGGTCGTGCCCGGCCAGCGCCGGGATCGTGGACGAGACGGCCGCGCCGGTCGCGTTGAAGACCACCAGCGCGCCGGCCAGCGCCGGGTCGACGTCGGGGCCGGTGGTGTCGTCGATGCGCATCACGATCACGCCCGGCGTGGCGGCCGGTGTGCCGCTGAGCGGGAACGACACCTTCTGCTCGATCAGGTCCGCGCTGCCGAGCCGGAACAGCGGCGTGGAGAACCGCAGCCGCAGCAGGTCCTGCGCGGCCGCGCTCGCGGTCGCAACCTGCGCGGCCGTCGGCTTGAGCGCCGTGTTCTCGAGCAGCGGGATCATGTAGTTCCACTTCGCGCCGTTGTCCGCCTTCGGAGGCAGGCCGTGGCCGAACCCGTTGTCGGCGCCGGTCCAGTCGAGAGTGTTGAACCAGTCGCCGGAGTTGTACGAGTTGCGGTCCAGCGACTTGCTGCGCAGCAGGTCAGCTCCGGCGTGCCAGAACGACGGCGTCTGCGCCAGCGCGGTCGTTGCCAGCGACAACGTGTTCATCCGGATCCGGTCCGCCATCGGCAGCTCCGGCGGCAGCTTGTACGTCAGCGTGTCGAAGAGTGTCTCGTTGTCGTGCGCGTCGACGTACGTGATGATCTCGTCCGGCTGGTCGGCATAGCCCGCGGGGTTGCCGTTGTAGTCGACCTGGTCACCGCGGACCGTCGTACCGGACTCGGCGGAGCGGAAGGAGTAGGCGCGCAGGTTCCCGGCCAGGCCGAGCTGGACCAGGTCCGTGTCGTGCGCGAGCGTCTTCGCCCGGGCCGCCGCGTCCCCGTTGATCGGGTCGCCGTTGAAGTCGCTCGCGGCGCCCGAGCCGAAGCCCTGGATGTGCGGGTTGTCGTCGAACGGGCCGCCGCCGCGGACAGCGTCCCGCAACCGGTCCGAGAACGTGCCGATCCCGGTGCCGCCGAGGTTGCCCTGCCGGGCCTGGACGAACAGCGCGTCGTTCGCCACCTCGCCGAAGTTCCAGCCCTCGCCGTAGACGTAGATCCGGGACCCGTCGACACCGTCGTGGTCGAGCGTGAGCGCGTCGAGGGCGGCGCGCACGGCGAGCATGTTGGCCTTGCTGTGATGACCCATCAGGTCGAAGCGGAACCCGTCCACGTGGTAGTTTCGCGCCCACGAGACCACGCCGTCGACCATGATCTTCTGGCCCATCGCGTGCTCGGTGGCGACGTTGCTGCAGCAGGTCGACGTCTCCACCCCGCCGCTCGCGTTCAGCCGCTGGTAGTAGCCGGGCACGATCCGGTCCAGCACCGACGTCGGCGACTGGCCGGATGACGGCGTGTGGTTGAAGACCTGGTCGAGTACGACGCGCAGGCCGTCGCGGTGCAGCGCGCCGACCATGGTGCGGAACTCCGAGACCCGGCCGAGTCCGTCGCGCTGGGTGGCGTACGAACCCTCCGGCGCGAGCCAGTGCCACGGGTCGTAACCCCAGTTGAACCCGTCCTTGTCGGCCACCGCCATGACGCAGGCCTGCTGCTGATCGGACGCCGGGCCGTACGACGCCAGGTCGCAGTCCGGTTGCTGCTGCTCGGCCGGGTCCTCGGGGATCGACGCGATGTCGAACGTCGGCAGCAGGTGCACGGTGTTCAGCCCGGCCGCGGCCAGCGCGCGCAGGTGCTTCGTTCCGTTGCCCTCGTCGGCGAAGGCGAGATAACTGCCGCGGTGCGCGGCCGGGACCGTGGTGTCGCCGATCGAGAAGTCCCGCACGTGCAGCTCGTACACCGTGGTGTCGACGCCGCGGGCCAGCGGCGGCGCGGGTGTGTCGCGCCACAGGGTCGGCTGCCCGGCCGGGTCGTGCAGGTCGACTGCCACCGAGTGCGTCGAGTCGGTCGTGAGCGCCACCGAGTACGGGTCGGTGACATGGTTCGTCTCGATCTTGCCCGTGGTCGGCGCGAACACGGTCACCTCGTATCGGTACGGCCTGTTCCGCCAGCTGGGCCGGCCGACGTACGACCAGGAGCCGTCCGTTGCCCTGCGCAACGAAACCTTGGTGGGCGACGAGCCCAGGCCGCCGGTCCAGACCAGCAGTGCGGCATCCTGCGCGGTCGGCGCCCAGACCCGGTACGACGGCACGCGGCCGTGCCAGCTGACCCCGTAGGCGCCCTGGGTGGCGCCGGCGTACAGGTCGTCGAGGACGCCCGGGATCTGCACGCCGGTCGCGTCGGTGAGGCGGCCGACGTCGTCGTACTGCGCGACCGCGACCTGGCCGGTGAGGATGTCGCCGGCCCGCGCGGCGGTCTCGCGATCGAGCCGCAGCGCGGTGTAGCCCTTCAGCTGCGGGAACTGCGCGAGCACGTCGTCGGGGAGCCCGGCGGCATCGTAGGTCAGCGGCACGGAGTCGCCGCCGATGTCGTCCGCGTCGATCTTCAGGTCCGCCGTCGGGGACCAGTGCAGGCGCCAGCGGTGCTGTTCGGGCGCGGTTGACGGCGGGAAGGCGATCAGGTCGGGGGCGACCCAGTGCGCCTTCTGCTTCGACAGGTCGGGTTGCGCGCCCGCCCTGCTGGTGGTGACGGTCAGCACGTGGGTCGCCAGGACGTAGGAGAACGTGACGACCAGGTTGTTGTCGGGCACCTGGACGGCGCTGTTCGCGCCGTTCGGCACGCCGCCGGCGCCGTAGTTCTCTTCCCAGGACAGACCGTGCGCGACCTTGACCTCATAGCTCCCCGCCGGGATCTCGCTGGTGGACCAGGTGAAGATGCCGTCACCGTTCTCGTCGGTGAGCCATGGTCGCATGCAGCTCGGCACCCAGTCGGCGGGCTGGCCGCTGCTGTCCTTGCAGCCCAGCTCGGACTGCAGCGAGCCTGGGACCGTGATGATCGGGCCCTGGGCGTCGCTGGTGACGAAGTGCCTGCCGTGCTCGTAGTAGAACGTCACGGGGCCGGCCGGCGCGACATAGGAGATGTTCGCGCCGTTCTTCACCCCGCCGGCGCCGTAGTTCTCGTCCCACGACTTGTTGATCGCGGCCTTGTAGGCGTGCTCGGCGGCCGGGATCGTGTACGTGCCCTTCCAGACCTGGTCCTTGGAGTCGAGGCTCAGCTGCGCCTGCGGGCAGTCCGGCTGCCAGTCGCCGGTGCAGCCCATCTCGGAGTTGTGATCACCGGGCACGGAGACGAAGTCGGGCTGGACCACCGGACCGGTGCCACCGCCGCCGCCCGGTGCCGGCGCGTCGCCGACGACGGCGTACGAGCCGCTCACCGAGTAGTTGCCGGAGGCATCCTTCAGCACCGCGCGGTACTCGATCAGGGTGCCCTTCGGCAGCGTGGTCACGTCGTGGAAGGCGCGGTACGGCGCGTTGTCGTCGGAGCCGAGCCGTTGCCAGGCGGTGCTGCCGACCTCGCGATATCCGAACGTCACGGTGCTGAACGCGTTCTCCGGAACGGCCGCGCCGATCTCGGCCCGGCCGCCGACGGTACCGCCGGCGGCGGGGGAGTTCAGGTACACCGCGGGCGCTTCGTCGCGGTGCTTGAGCGGCGCGGTCGCGCGGTAGACCGCGACCTGCAGACCGGGCACGGTGACGCGGACACGTCCCTCGCGGTCGGTCCGCACCGACGTGGTCGCGCCGTACACCGGCAGGAAGCGCGTGCTCGGCATGTACGTCGGGATGTTCGCGGACTTCGCGGTGTCGCTGTTGTTGGCCACCACGAGGTACTCGACCTGGTCCCCATCCTTGTCACTGCCGATCCGGCTGACGGCGTACAGGCCGGGGTAGTTCGACGAGTAGCGGTGGATCTGGGCGCCGTCGGCGAGCGTCGGGTACTGCGCGCGGAGCCGTTGCAGCGCGGCGATGGAGCGGTACATGGGCGAGTCGGTGTCGTACCGGTCCTGGCTGCCGATCGTGCCGCCCTGGCCGTCGACGATCTCGTCGTCGGTGTAGGACGCCGTCTGCGTCGCGAACAGGTCCTGGCGGGCGTCCCTGTCGCCGCCGGAACCGGTGAAGCCCTGCTCGTCGCCGTAGTAGACGACCGGCTGGCCGCGGGTGAGGTACATCAGCGCGTGCGCGAGCTGGTCACGCTGCAGGAGCTGGGCGTTCGTCGTACCGGGGAGGTCGAGGAAGTGCCCGATCCGGCCCATGTCGTGGTTCCCCAGGAACGTGGGCAGCTGGTAGGCGTTCGAGTCGGTGTCGGTGTAGTAGTCGTCGGTGGTGAAGAAGTCGCGCAGCTGGGCGGTCGGCTTGCCCTGCGCGAAGGCGGTCGCGTTCTGCTGGAAGCCGAAGTCCAGCGTGGCCTGCAGCTTGCCCTTCGTGGTGAACGGCGACATCAGCCGCGCGTCGGCGTCGAACACCTCGCCGAACATGAAGAACCTGCTGGTCCCGGCGTCCTTCGCGGCCTTCAGGATGGCGGGGGAGAACTTCTGCCAGAACTCCAGGTTGACGTGCTTGACGGTGTCGATCCGGAACCCGTCGATCCCCATCGTGGCCCACGACTTGTAGACGTCGATCATCCCGTCCAGCACCCGGGGCTGCTCGGTGAACAGGTCGTCCAGCCCGACGAAGTCGCCGTACTCGCTGGACTCGCCGGCGAACGTCGAGTTGCCGCGGTTGTGGTAGACGGTGCGGTCGTTGAGCCAGGCCGGCACCTTCACCGTCGCGTCCGCGGTGGTGGGGAAGATCGGCTTGTAGGGGAAGGAGATGTCCGGGTCGAGCGGCGGGAACGTGGTCCCGCCGGCGTAGGTCTTGTCGTCGAAGACGTTGCCCTGGGCGTCTTTGTAGGGATAGTCGGTCTTGTTGCGGTAGACGTTCTCGCCGCCCTCGTAGGCGATCACGTCCGCGGTGTGGTTCGTGATGATGTCGAAGAAGACCTTCATCCCCTTCGCGTGCGCCAGACCGATCAGCTGGGTCATGTCCGCGTTCGTGCCCAGGTGCGGGTCGATCTGGGTGAAGTCGGTGATCCAGTAGCCGTGGTAGCCGGCGCTGGCGTTCACGCCGACGTCCTGTACCGGCCGGTTCTTGAACGACGGGGTGAGCCAGATCGCCGTGGTGCCGAGCGACTTGATGTAGTCCAGCTTCGCGATGATCCCGGTCAGGTCGCCGCCGTGGTAGAAGCCCTTGTCGGTCGGGTCGTACCCGGTGATCATCCGGTCGCCCGACAGGCCGCCCCGGTCGTTCGACGGGTTGCCGTTGGCGAACCGGTCCGCCATCACGAAGTAGAACCGCTCCCTCGTGAGGTCGTTGCGCAGGCTCGGCGTCGCGAGCTGCCTGTCCGCGGCGGTGACGTCGCTGCCGGCCAGGTCCAGTGGCGCGACGGCGACCCTGTGCGTGGTGTCGTCGTACGTGAACCGCAGCCGGGCCGGACCCGCGATCCGCAGCGGGATGTTCGCGCCGTCCCGGACCCCGTCGGCGCCGTAGTTCTCGGTCCACGACCCGTTGATGGTGATCTTGAAGTCGTAGCCTCCCGCGGGCACGGTGAAGTCCCGCCGGTACGTCGTACCGCCCACGTTGGCGAGCTCGGACTCCGGGCACGACGGCTGCCAGTCACCCGGGCAGCCCAGCTCCGACTGCAGCGACCCCGCCACCGTCACCACCCGATCGGCGGCCGACGCCGCCTGCGGACCTTGTACGGCGGTCAGCCCGGCTCCGGTCGTAACGGTGACGGCGAGTGCTGCGACCACCCGGCGCGCGATCAAGGACATGGCGGGCCCCCTTAGGACACGACGACCGTTGGACGCTAACTCGCCCAGCCCGCCGATGGAAGGTTCAAACGAGCGCGCCGGCCCATCCCGTTCTTGGCGGAGGCGGTTCGCCTAATGGCGGAGGCGGTTCGCCTGCTGGTGGACGGCATTTGCCAGTTCCCGGAGGTGGTTCGTCGCCTGGCGGTGCAAGCCGCCGCCGAAGGTGACCCGGGCTACGCCGAGTGCGGCGAGGTCGTCGACGGACGGGCCGTCCGGCAGATACAGAGCGTTGACCGGGCTGTCGACGGCGTGGATGAAGGTGGCGAGGGCGTCGGGTGGGGCGAGGATCGGGTAGACGCAGTCGGCGCCGGCCTCCAGGTAGGCCTCTGCCCGCTGGACCGCGTCGGCCACGCGTTCGGCCGCGGTGAGTTGCGCCGCGCGACCGGTGAGGAACGTGTCGACGCGGGCGTTGAGGACCAGGGCGTCGCCGGCGGCGGCGCGGACCGCGGCCAGGCGGTCGGCCTGCCAGGACGGGTCGCGCAGCGCGCCGGTCGCCGGGTCGGACTCCTCGAGGTTGCAGCCCGCCGCGCCCGCCGACAGCAGCCGGTCGACCAGCTCGGCGGCCGGCAGCCCGTACCCCGCCTCGACGTCGGCCGTCACCGGTACCCCGGCCGCGCGGCAGATGCGGGCCACCGCGGCGAACATCTCGTCCGGCGGGGTCAGCTCGCCGTCGCCGTACCCGAGGGTCGCGGCGACCGCGCTGCTGGACGTGGCCAGCGCGACGAAGCCCGCCTCCGCGAACACCGTCGCGCTGACCGCGTCCCACACGTTCGGCAGCACCACCGGCCGGCCCGGCACGTGCAGCGACCGCAGCGGTGTGGCGCTCACGGCTGGTAGGTCCCCGGAGTCCAGGTGTGCGTGGTCACGCCGATCCGGTTCCAGGGCTTGGCGGCGGTCGCGTACACCTCGTCCGGCACGTGCCCGTCGGTCAGCACCGTGACCGCCTCGGTGAGCGCCAGCGCGGCCCGCTCGGCCTCAGTGAAGAACGGCGTCTCCCGCCACACCGGCACGGCGTAGATCCGCTGCTCTGTCTCGCCGGCCGCCCGGGCGTCCTTGCTGTGCATGTCCACGCAGTACGCGCACCCGTTGAGCTGCGACGCGCGGAGCCGCACCAGCTCCGCGAGCCGCTTGTCCAGGTCGCCGTGCCGCGAGGCGGCGTCGAGGGTGTTCATCGCCTTGCTGAACCGCGGCGCGTGCGAGTCGAAGTCCATCCGTACCGGAATCTCGTAGTTCGTCATGCCTTGAACCTAGTCGGACATTAGCCCAACCATCAGATCCATTCCGTGCCCATCCGATTGGGCCAATCCTTCTAGATCAGACGTCGTACGACGTAGCGCTCGGCGGATACGCTGACCAGCTCCTGGTTCCGCATCCGGCACCAGGCGGGGATGTCGGTCGCGGCGGCCGGGTCGTCCGAGAGCACCGTGACGGTGCTACCGACCGGGACCTCGGCGATCCGCCGGGCCAGGGTGATCACCGGGAGCGGGCAGATCTGGCCTCGGCAGTCCAGCTCGAGCGTCACAGGCCGACCTCCGCGCGGATCCGTGCCACCACGCCCGGAAGTACCTGGGCGAAGCGGTCCACCTCGTCGTACGTCGTACCCCGTCCGAGCGAGACGCGGACGTTGCCGTGGGTCAGCACGCCCATCGCCGCCAGCACGTGCGACGGGCGCAGCGTGCTCGCGGTGCAGGCCGAGCCGCTCGACACCGCGAAACCCTCGGCGTCGAGCGCGGTCACGATTGCCTCGCCGTCCACGTAGAGACAGGAGAAGGTCAGCACGTGCGGGAGCCGGTCGTCCGGGTCGCCGGTCAGTTCCACGTCCGGCACCTCGGCGGCGATCCGCTTCCGCAGCCCGTCGATCCATGCACGGTGCCGGGCGTCCAGCTCGGCGGCCTCGGTACGGCGGGCCTGCAGCGCGGCCGCCGCGGCGAGCACCGCCGGGATGTCCGGGTGACCCGGCGCCAGGCCGTCCTCGCGTTCCTCGACCGGCCAGCGCGGCAGCAGCCGGACCGGCTTGCGGACCGCCAGCACGCCGACGCCGGCCGGGCCGCCCCACTTGTGCGCGCTCGCGGTCAGCGCCGACCATCCGTCCGGCACGTCCTCCCGGCCGATCGACGCCGCCGCGTCGACGAGCAGCGGCACGCCGTGCGCCGCGCACGCCTCGGCGACCAGCGCCACCGGCTGCCTGGTGCCCACCTCGTGGTTGGCGGACTGCAGCGCCGCCATCGCCGTACCCGGTCTTCCGGCCGCGGCGGCGAACGCCGAGGTGTCGACGCGGCCCAGCCGGTCCACGCCGATCTCGACCGGCTCGCCGGCGACCGCCGCCGCGTGCAGCACGGCCGAGTGCTCGACGGCGCTGTGTACGACGCGGGCGCCGGTACGCCGCCGGGCGGCGGTGATCGCCGTCACGCCGGTGTGCACCGCCGTCGTACCCGACGAGGTGAACCGGACCTCGTCCGGCCGGGCCCGCAGAGCGTCGGCGACGACCTCGCGGGCGTTGTCCAGCAGTAGCCGCGCGGTGCGGCCCTCGTGGTGCAGCCGGGACGGGTCGGCCCAGCCCGATTCCAGCGCCGCGAGCAGCACCTCGCGAGCCGCCGGGTGCAGCGGTTCGGAGGAAGCTGCGTCGAGGTAGCCGCGGTCGTTCACATCCGCCACGGTACGGCGCTGCCAGGGTGGTTCCCAGGGTGGTTCACAGGGTGGTTCCCAGGGTGGCTCACAGTGTGGCGGACATCCCTGTGACCTGGGCGCGTCTCGTGGTGCCGGTTCCAGTAGTGTTTGGTCGTCAAGTCTCACCTGGGAAGAAAGGCGCCCCGTGACACACCCGGCTAGGTCGCGCAAGACGCGACCTTCGCGCCGCCTCACTGCCCTGGGGGCCGTGGTTACCGGCGTTCTGCTGCTGACCGGCTGCTCCACGGAGACCACCGAGCAGTGGAAGCGTGCTGGACTGCCCCCGGGCGCCACAGACCGCACCGACCACGTCGAGTCGTTCTGGGTCGGCACCTGGATCGCCGCGCTCGCCGTCGGCGTGCTGGTGTGGGGCCTGATCCTGTGGGTCGTGCTCCGCTACCGGCGCCGCGACGACCAGGCCCCGAAGCAGATCCGGTACAACCTGCCGCTCGAGGCGCTCTACACGCTGGCGCCGTTCGCCGTGATCGGCGTGCTGTTCTTCTGGACCGAGACGGTCGGCGACAAGGCGATCGCGATGACGGACCACCCGGCGCACACGATCAACGTCGTCGGCCAGCAGTGGCAGTGGACCTTCAACTACGGCGACCAGGTCCCCGGTGAGACCGAGAAGGGTGTCTGGGAGACCGGCACCCTGGCGCAGCCGGCCACGCTGTGGCTGCCGGTGAACGAGTCGGTCCAGTTCGACCTGACCTCGCCGGACGTCATCCACTCGTTCTGGGTGCCCGCGTTCTACTTCAAGCGCGACGTCTTCCCGGGCCGGACGAACACGTTCCAGCTGACGCCGACCAAGACCGGCACCTTCGCCGGCAAGTGTGCCGAGCTCTGCGGCCTGTACCACTCCCGGATGACCTTCACGGTCAAGGTGGTCAGCCCGGCCGAGTACGCCGCGCACCTGGCCGACCTGGCCGCGAAGGGCCAGACCGGCGCCGCGGTGGGCGGCAAGAACGCGACCACGATCAGTGGGGACAACCCGGAGGGCGAGAAGTGACCGAGTACGTCGAGCGTACGGCGATCCCCGCAGCCGCCGCGGTCCCGCACCGGCGCACCAAGGGCCAGATCGCGGTGAAGTGGCTGACCACGACCGACCACAAGCTGATCGGTCACATGTACCTGATCACCTCGTTCGCGTTCTTCCTGGTCGGCGGCGTGATGGCGCTGCTGATCCGCGCCGAGCTGGCCAAGCCGGAGCTGCAGATCGTGAACGAGGAGGTCTACAACCAGCTCTTCACGATGCACGGCACGATCATGCTGCTGCTGTTCGCGACGCCGCTGTTCGTGGGCTTCGCGAACGAGATCATGCCGATCCAGATCGGCGCCCCGGA
>WNGA01012914.1_pt1 | contig 10746 bp, 4 predicted proteins | sample 5400061 | NCBI WGS metagenome assembly WNGA01 (sample SAMN13153366, study PRJNA577476) | soil metagenome | isolation source: 100 cm soil or saprolite under grassland replicate 2 | place: USA:California | collected 2016-06-15
TAGCCCATAGCTGTACGATGGTACGGCTGGAACGTTCGAGGTCTGCGTCGAGATTCCTAAAGGCAGTCGTGAGAACGATACGAGAGCCTTATCTAAGATCGATGTCTGGACGAGGTTTCGCGCCTCAATAGCTACAAAGCCCCACCAGAACAAAACCCAGCCAATCAGAACCGCGAATGGCAGGGTCATTTTCAAGGCTTGCAGCTGGAGACTATGCCTCGATTGTAGCAGAGACAGCACTAGGAATCCAGCAAGACCTAGACTGACGGCTAGGGGGGTCTCAGGATGGCTTGCTACAAAGATTGGCGTTAACGCAAGACCTAACACGGTCCAGAGCCTTCGGCGCGGCTCGTCTTCGATGACCTTCAGAAGAAGGAAAATGGCGCCAAGGTATAGGATGAGCTCCAGGCTCTGGGGTGATATGTGGAGCTGGAACCAGAGCCCGCCTAGAAGGGTTGCTGAAGCGATCGACGCGTATTGTTCACTGTGCATTCGGACTATGACGTAAGCTAAGAACACGACCACTAGCGCCAGCCCAAGGGGGTAGAATCTCATGAGCTCGAATGGGTCGATTCCCGCTACCGACACGAGCTGGGCAATGAACGCGAAGACACCGGGGAATTGATGAACGTACCAGTTGGGAGATGTTAGCCATCCTTGATAGTTGAGGAGGTCTAGAGAGTTTCCGGTATGATAGTACGTATCCAGGAACCGTGGGTCCTGATATGTGAAAGATGGAAGGCCGATAAGATAGAAAACGAGCAGGAATAAAGCGCCAATGTCCAGTCCTATCCGGGCCCTCCCTCGGAAAATTGACCGGGAGAAGAAGAGTGCCAGTGTGGCCGCTAACCCCCACCAGTAAGTGAAGGGTAGGTGAGAGTAATAGTAGAAGGAGTTCGCCGTAAAGGTCGTAATTCGGAGGTTTGAGGCAGTGATGAACCAGAGGGAGACTGCTTGAGTAGCGAGCATCAGCGTTATGATGAAAACCTTGAGGTCGACGATTTCATGGATGGGCTTCGACACCCTCGGTTTTGAAACGACCGGTCGGATTTCCAGCCTACTGATCCAGAATCCAGTAACAAGAGCCAGAGCTGTGATTGCTAGTGCGACGATCCACTCGTTAAGCATTGCGAGGCCCAGGGGGAAGTTCTGGGATAACCAGCCCCTGAAGTAAGCGTTGGACTGGCTTTCGAGGAACATCCAGTAGAGCAAGAGAGTTATGAAAATTGTCTGCGAGACGAGTAGGATCTCAGTGCGGCGTTTTTGGTCCATCCATCTCTGCCTCACACTTTAGTCATGTTGCACCTGTTCTATCCGGCAACCGTCCACGTGGCTCAGGCTCTGAAGAGCAGGTTCCTATAAGGAATCGCAGAGGCTCTGTGACCATTTTGTATCCGTAGAAAGCTGGAGATCTAGGACTATGGAGGAAGGAGGGTAATACTTCTAAAGGACGATCCGCACTCGTCCAATTGGGTAGGGTCAAGAATTGTCCAGTGATCGGCCGCCAGACTCTATCGGGACGAAGGAGCAATTCACTAGTGATGGCCAACCCTGTCCGTTGTGCCGGATCCCTCAGGGAGAGGTTCTAGCCGAGTTCCATAGTTGGAAGTTGACGCGGACAAAAACTATGAAGGGTCATAGAGAGCGACTGATGTTGTTCTACAAGGAACATGTCAGGACTCTAGACGAGGGGTCAATCGGAGAGGCCTACTTGCTACTGGCACAAGCGGGAGCAAAATTCTTCTCGTACGCGGATAGGTGGGCGATCTTCGAGCCAGTGTATGCAACAGTCCCTGATCACTGGCATAGGGTCGCTTCAGACCTAGATGAAAGAGCTCAGGATTACGGACAAATTCTCAAGACTCCGAGGATGATAATCGATAATCATCACGGAACAATCGCAAGAGCCTACCCCGAAAAGAACGAAGATACACCTAGTCCATAGAAAATGTCTGAACTTTCCTCCCGTCATTTCCAAAGCGGTCTATCTGCTAGTGCAGAGGCCAGCTGGCGAAAATTGAAAACCCTCATGTTCCAAGTGCTAGTGTATTCTCCAAACAGCCTCGCTCGGCCTCGGGGGATATCCTCTAAGGGATTGTCACAGACTATTCCTGCGTTTCCCACTGTCCTCTCCCAGTGGGCATCGCTGCCCGCTGTTCCTCGACGACCGTGTGTTTGGGCGAGAAACAAGGCTCTAGAATTGGAATCTCCTCGATTTGCTGCGTTGAAAACCTCAACCCCATCCGTTTTCAAGCACTCTTCCCCTAGCGACGGTCTGACCCGGGTCGAAAAAGGATGAGAAGCGATGGCAATTCCTCCTAGGTCATGAATTCTTTCAACTGTCTCCTCCACAGTAAGGCCCCTAGGAACGTTATCTTCTATGCCAATTGCTAGAATGTGGCCTGAACTGCTCGTCACTTCTGCACCAGGGATCATTTTGAAGTCCTTGTATCCTCGCGCTGCTTTTCTCCCGGCCAAGCCCCCGGCTACGCTGTCATGATCTGTTATTATCATCCCTTGCAAGCCCTTTCTGATTGCTGCCTCTATCATCTCTCTTGGAGTGTTTAGGGCGTCGAATCTGCGATGGCGACGGTTGCTGTAGACGGTATGGCAATGTGTTTCCCATTTCAAGACGGAGTACTCCTATCCCTTGCATCGAGCTCATAGTGGATAAGCTCCATTTCGGGACATCCCTTCCGGTATAGTTTGACCGATTCCTGATCCTCAAGATGAAGCGAGCGGAATTAGTAATCCTTGATAGCTAGTAACGACAAGTAGAAGCATTCAAACAATTCTGTGTCATGGTGTCGTTGAGAACCCATCATGTAGTTCCATCGTTGTCCGGGTCTCTTGAAAGATGCCTCCCGAGATGCCTTCCTTGAACTGTCGGACCGAATCGTTGCTGCTCAGCTCTCTCATGCTACTCGTCATTGTCACAGTTTTCTTTTCTTCATCGCCTATCGGCACGCCTGTGGAAAGGCTGGGAGAGAATATGTTTAATCTTGCTGCTCCGACTGTTTCCGGTAGCCACTGGCTCAGGACCATCTCTGATCAAGTTGCGATTGAAGCACCCGTAATCCAAGGATGGGGTGGGGTCACGCTGGATGAGGCCTCGACGGGACAAATGCAATCCACTCTCCAACGGCTAAACCAATCAGGATACAACGCTGTGAGAGTAGGGTTTAGCGCAAGTATCACGCTGTGCTCGTCCGGAGAACTGGGCGATTGGAGCTCAGCTTGGTTTAGTCAGACTATACAGATCGCTCAGCAGTACAACATGTGGGTCATCCTTGACTATCATAGTTACACGGACCTGGTTGACAGCGGTTGCCAGTTGCAATGGTTGTCTTTCTGGAGCGAAGTTCTCTCCACCAACTGGGGCTATGGTCGAATAGTGTGGGAGCCGATCAATGAGCCTGCTGGGTCTGTTTCTCTGCTATCAGCGGCATATCAGACGTGGATTACTCAAGCAAGAGCTCTCGGAGACACTCACTGGATTGCTGTTGAGAACACGATAAGCAACGGTGAGTGCGCGTTTGACACCCCGTCACTGGTCAGTTGCTATCCAGCAGTAACTGACCCTCTCAACCAGACATTTCTATCAATTCATCCATACCTCTTCTACGACGTATGGCAGAGCGGAGGCTACGGAAACTGCAGCCCAAGCGTCATGCCTACTTGGGGGAACAGCACTGCGGAGTGCGTTGCTGATATCTACTACCAAGGAATGCTCGAAGCAAGCAACACCTACCACATGCCCATACTGGATACCGAGGGCGGAGCTGTTTACTACAGTTGCAACAATGTTTGCGCTAGTCCGCCTGACTTTGTGGGAACAGATGACGCCAGTTACTCGAATACCACAGTCCATTTCATCCAATATCTAACGAATCAGATGCAGTCAGAGAACATGGGATGGCTCTGGTGGGAAGCGGGCGAGGGGTCTTGTTGCGGCGCCCTGGACACTTGGGGAAACCTGCTGAGATTTCAACCGGCGACCCCTCCAGCGTCACATGATCAAGCACCAACGCTTCAGGCACCTAGCGACATGACCGTCGTCGTTGGATCCGGTTTATCGTTTCGAGTCAATGCCTCTGACTCTGATTCGCCTCCTCAAAATCTAACACTGATGTGCATCGACTGCCCCCCTGGGGCTAGCTTCCCGAGAGTTAGCGGTCCTAGCCAAGTAACAGGGGTGTTCACCTGGACGCCCACAGGTGCCCAGGGAGGCAAATCCTACAGTATCACATTCGCAGCCACTGATGGTGTTCAAAGCTCGAGTGCAACCACAGTTGTAACCGTCTCTCAGCCAAACAGACCATCGAGCGGTTCCTCACCCCTCGACTCGCCAATCATATGGTTCATTGTAGGTGGGACAGCGGGACTCGCGATTGTTTCCGCAGCAGTAATGGGGCGAAGAAGGATTCGAAGAACCTGAATCAGGAGCTGCCGGCCAGCGGCGGTCGTATCGAAGTGGATAGCTTTCGATATCTTCCACATGGGCAGAGGATTATCCATCCTTAAATCTCCCGAAGGCTGGCCTATCGGCGCAGGCACTTGCAAATACTCCGCGGCAGAGTCCTTCTCTTCACGGTACTAGTAGTGCTACCCCTCATTCTATCGGCCGTTACGACCTTGCCAGCTAGTGCGCAGGGAACCGGGGAAACGGGCTTCGTATTTGCCGCCTCCGGGGACCTAAACAGCCCGATAAAGGGGGCTGGCTATGACAGCCTACGTTCGCTGGCGTCCTTGAACCCTGACTTCTTCCTGGGGCTAGGCGACCTGAGCTACGACTCATCTTACACCGGTACCCAGTGGTGCAGGGATTTCAAAGCGCAGTTCCCAAATATCGAGATCATTCCAGGATACCATGATACGGGAGATGATGCAAATCTCAGTGATACCTCTGCAACTCGGAGCTATCAGAAGTTCGTGGGTTCATCATCATCGTCTTCGCCGACCGGGTGCCCTTACACAATTAACAGAGTTTCGTCATTGCCCCCATGCGAATCTTTCGGCTGCAACTACGGCAGGGAATACTTCTTCGACTATCCACCCAGTACCCCCACTGCAAGGTTCGTGATGCTAAGCCCAGACATCTACAATATTACTGGCAAGTGTAAGGCCGAATGCGTGGGCGTGAATCCGCAGAAGACGTGCAATTACGTCTACGATTGCTGGAATTATAGGCAGTACGATTTTAAGGATGTAGATCCTACCTACCCTTATGCAAGGTTTGGGAACCACTACAATTGGACTCGGACAGTCATTGAGCAGGCTCATGAAAGTAACGAATGGGTCATCGTCGGCATTCACAAGCTCTGCATAAGTGCGGGCAGTGAAAACTGCGAGATAGGCACTGATCTTTTCAACCTCCTCCTATCAGAGAAGGTCGACCTGATTCTCTCAGGGGATGACCACGCATACGAGAGGAGCAAGCAACTAGGCCTCAACTCTACCGGAGTCAATGGCCAACCTCTTTGCGAGGAGGGTATCACCACTAACACTCAGACTTGGGCAACCTTCGATCCAGATTGTGTCATCGATGACGGGTCTAAGGGGTATTATAGACCGGGAGTCGGCACCGTGGTCGTAATTGCAGGCACCTTTGGGGCACCTAAACTCTACAGCGTCAATGATACCTACGCGAATCTGAATTGTGTCGGTTGCAACGCGGCTGAAGCTCCCTACTTCGCCAAGCTCATGGGGTTGAATACGCCTGGGAACGGTAACGGGTTTGTCACCTATGGAGTGTATGGCCAAAGGGGGGGTGAAGGAAGAATAGATGTGCGAACTCATTTCACGGGTGCTTTCCAGGACGCATTTAGCATATCGCCGCCTCCAGTATCGATCATAACATGGTTGCCGGAGAACCCTGGCGCGAGGGACACGGTCCTTTTCTCAGCCTCAACTGGTGGTGGGGTCCCCCCATACGTCTACAGCTGGAGCTTTGGAGATGGGGCCACGGCGGCTGGTCCCACTCCAACCCACGTCTATTCGTCAATCGGTTACTACAAGGTAACCCTGACCACGATGGATTCCGCTGGAAACACGAGAGCAACTGAGCAAATCCTCGGGGTCGGTTCTTGGAATCCAGCAGTGCCTTGCAGCCCGACCCTGTCCACCCTGGAGTCCGTACTGGGCTCGGTGACGATACAGAGGATTCCATCAAATCCGAACGCCACGGGAGCCGACTATAGCGGTGGGGGTTTCAAACTAGAAGAGAACGAAACTTACGGCGCAAACCCTTCGAATTGGCCATTTTCAAAGAGGGCCTTGTACCCGTTTCCACCTCCACTATCTTCACCCTGCTCAACCCCCAGCGGAATCCCCGCCTTTGTTGAGATCCACAGCCTGACTGTCTCCTCTTTGGCGATTGCCGACTGTGGAGTCTATTTTGATAGGTCAAATGGTGGCGGATTATTTCCCAACGGCAGTACCTGCTCGACAACCTTCAGCCTCGCAGGCTCCACGCACTCGTGTCCAGCCTGCTACATGCACCGGATTTATGCGGTAATTGACCGAGACTGGAAGGCCGCTGGAATCGCGCCTGCTTCGCCTGCGCAAGGACAGACGTTAGACGTTCAAGGTTTCGTCTACTGGAACTCGCAATGGGTGGACCAGCCTTGGCATTCCTACACTGGTTGGGAGTTACATGTTTCAGCATGGAGAGTATCCATTACCCCGATTTCTGTTCCTTCCTCGTCTTTCCTTTCGGGCGACGCATTATGGTACGTGATTGGCGCCTTGGGGACCACTGTGGTGCTCGTGTCGGCATATCTGACACGATTCCCTACCGGCGTCAAAGCATTCATTGCTCGATCTAGATTGCGCCGCCTGTCGGGATCTAACAAGCGAACCTGATTCCTAGAATAGATCCATACCCCCTTCTCACTCGATAATCCTTTTTGAAGTCAAGAACGGAAAGCCTTGGGAGTCCCTCGGGGTACGAGATGCCAACCTAGTGGAAGACTCGAGACGTGGTGTGTCCGGCCGTTTGAGTTCATGATTCACGGAACCTCTTTTTCTACAGGTGGAGATGATTCCTTTTGGCGAACATACTGTTTAGAGAACCCTTTCGAGTAGCCGCAACTGACCTAATTTATGCCATGACTGGTGGTGTCGGTATGCTCGGGTCAGACAATCGGAAGAATTGTATCGAGAGCATTAAAATTATAGCTTTTGACGAATAGATTTTATATGTTTTAATAACAGCCTGCCCGAAGGCTTCGTGCGAACCGGATGAGACTTGCCGTTCCTACTGCTATAGTACTAATGACTCTATCGATCTTCTCCTTCCCGACATTCCTCAACGGGATTGTCCCACCGGCGAACGCAGCCTCTACTAGTTTCTCGTTTGGCGCCTCGGGAGACATGGGAAGTCTTACCGCTACCAGCTCCGTGAATAATCTGAACCGGTTGGTAACTGCCAATCCGAACTTCTTTCTGGGACTGGGCGATTTCAGCTATGATCCATCGGTCACCGGTGATGTCTGGTGCGGCCAGTTCAAAGCGAAGTTCCCTAATATCCAGATTCTTCCCGGTGACAAGGACACGGGAGGACATAACTCGGCCACTTTTGGAGAGACGCATAGCTACGAAAGATATGTCAACGGCTGCTCTCTCACTCTTGGCGTTCCAATCGTCTGCGGGCCAGTTGAAGGTGACTGTTACGGCAAAGAGTATTATTTCGATTATCCTGTTGGAAACCCTATTGCACGTTTCATCTTCGCGGCTCCAAAAATCTACAATATAACTGGGGTTTGCACTTCCTCTCCTAATTGCAGTTCGGGGACAGGCCAGCCCTGCACCGACCAGTACGGGTGCTGGCAATACAATGCCAACGATGCTCACTTTAACTGGACCGCGAACGCGATAGATGACGCTCGCACCAAAGGAATCGGATGGGTGATAGTTGCGACTCACAAGCTCTGCATAAGCAGCAGCGACGCCACCTGCTCCATGGGAATAACTTTCTTCAACATGCTCGTCCAGAAGAAAGTGGACCTGATAATCCAAGCTCATGATAACGCCTATGAAAGGAGCAAGCAACTCGCCTTCAATCCAACAACATGCCCAAAGATAGCTACTGACGGCAACGGATACGCGGTCTACAACTCCGGCTGCATAGTAGACAATGGTCTCGGTAACTACACTCGGGGAGTAGGAAGCGTCGTAGTCGCCCAGGGGGCGTGGATTAACGACCTGTACGGGGTCAACGGCTCAGCCGGTAATCCTGAGAACGTCGCTGAGGCGCCATATTTTGCCAAGCTGATGGGAAAGAACACTGCCGGAAACGGGCTTGGCTTTGCAAAATTCACGGTGTCCACCAACAGAATCGATGTTCAAACCAATTTCTCAGGAACCTTCCAGGACAAGTTCAGTCTCACAACAGGCCTCAACCCGGTCCCCTACGCCACCTGGTCGCCTCAAGTCCCACAAATTGGGCAGACTGTAACATTCACCGGGACGGCGAGCGGGGGTTCAGCTCCCTACTCTTTTAGCTGGAGCTTAGGAGATGGGGGTCAGGCCACGGGCCCGACCGTCACTCACAGTTACACCTCTGCAGGCTACTTCAATGTCACACTGACAGCGGTCGATTCCGCAGGCCGTACCGGGTTTTACCATAGCATTATCGTTTTGGGTTCTTGGAATGGCGGTGTGCCGTGCAGCCCGACCCAATCGACGGTAGAGAAGGTCATCGGCAAAGTACCTATTCAGAGAATCGCGGCAGTCCCATCCTCCATTGGAGCAGACTACAGCGGTGGAGGATTCAAACTAGCTGGCAACCAGCCGTTCGGGTCAAGCCCCAACAACTGGCCGTTCTCAAAGAGAAACCTGCAGCCACCATGCTATGTCAACGGGATCTCAACTTTCGTGGAACTTCACAACGTAACCCTGACCGTGCCGCCGGAAGTGGCAACCTATGATTGCAGGACCTCCTACGACCAATCTAACGGCGCAGCACTGTTTCCCAACGGAAAGAACTGTGACGTTGTCTTCAGCGTCGGGAACGTATCAGCAACGAGCTGTCCGTCCTGTTACATGCACAGAATATATGCCGAGATTGATGGCGACTGGAACGCCTCCGGAACCGCTCCCCCGATTCCTCCAAACCCTGGACAATTGATCGATGTCCAGGGTTTCGTTTACTGGGACGCAGACTCGCTCAACTTCTCAACCCACAACTGGTCGGGCTGGGAACTACACCCGTTCACGGCTTGGAGGCCAGTCCAGAGTTCTGTCCTGCCACCTACCGTAGCAGTTAATGCTCCGAGTCCCAACCCCGCCAATACTGGAACCACCGTTACCGATTCCTTTACTGTTTCCAGCTCAGCCACGATTACAGGTGTCACAGTCAACTGGGGTGATGGCACAACACCAGACAGTCTACCCGGCACCGCGAGATCCGACACACACATTTACGGAAGTACGGGGAGTGCGAAGGCTCGAACGTTCACCGTAATGGTTACAGCCACAAACAGCGCTGGACCAGGCTCAGGCACAGCTTCCGAGACTGTCAATGACAGGCCCCCAGTTACGACAGTGAGCAGCGTCTCACCGAACCCAGCCCTCGTCAGCCAGACTGTTACTGTGACATTCTCCGCGACAGATCCTGATGGCGCAATTTCTTCCTTCAGCGTCAACTGGGGTGACGGAACGACGCCCGACAGTCTACCAGGAACCGCGACCTCAGACACTCACGCATATCACTCCGGAGGCAATTTCACTATTACCGTAACTGCAACTGACAACAGTGGCTCTACAGGTTCCGGCACGATCTCCGAAACCGTCTCCTCTCCTCTCGCGCCCACCGTGAACATTTCGAGTGTCACGCCAAATCCAGCCAACACAGGCGCGATCGTCACTGTAACGTTCACAGTATCTAGTACACTTCCAGTTACTAGTATCGCGGTCTACTGGGGCGACGGGACAACACCCGACAGTCTCGCAGCCACAGCCACCTCCGACACTCACGTCTACGCTTCAACTGGCAACTCCAAGTCACAAATCTTCACGATAACCATTTCCGCGACCAATTCTGCCGGAACAGGCTCCGCGTCAACCCAGGAATCAGTCAACGACCGAGGTCCTACTGTAACCATTACTGGCGTCGCACCAAATCCGGCCAACACAGGTTCGATCACCACCGCAACTTTCACATCCGGAGACGTTGACGGGATTGTCTCAGGAATAACTGTAAACTGGGGTGACGGCACAGCCATCGACAATCTTCTTGGCACCGCCACAAGTGATACTCACACGTACGCTTCAACAGGAACTTCCGCGAGCAAGAGTTTCACGATCACAGTCACTGCAACTGACAACGGTGGTTCAACAGGCTCGGCTGTCATATCTGAAACTGTTAACGACAGGCCTCCGGTTGTAGCACTGACTAGTGTTTCGCCTGATCCAGCTAATACCGGACAACTAGTCACAGTAACCTTTACAGCCACTGATATTGACGGTACTATATCGTCCATTACCGTTAACTGGGGTGACGGCTCCACGCCAGATATTCTCACTGGGACAGCGAGAACGGACACTCACACCTATGGCTCAGCCAACACGTTTACTATCACAGTAACTGCTGTTGACAACAGCGACTCAACTGGCCAGGCAACGGACACCATGACAGTTACTGTCCCTGTCGTGTCACAGTACGCTCTAGTCGTCACCGCTGAGGGAAAAGTCTACAAACTCTATCAGAACGGAACCCTTACACTTGTCGGTCAACCAGTCACG
>WNGA01021034.1_pt1 | contig 10745 bp, 4 predicted proteins | sample 5400061 | NCBI WGS metagenome assembly WNGA01 (sample SAMN13153366, study PRJNA577476) | soil metagenome | isolation source: 100 cm soil or saprolite under grassland replicate 2 | place: USA:California | collected 2016-06-15
GCTGATTTCGTCGTGCACCGCCTGGCCTTCGATGCCCCAACGGCTGAGAACTGGGCGGTCATGACTACCTGCCATGCCTATTGTATCACCTCCGCACGGGACGAGGTGCCGGACCAGTATAAAGGGACGGCAGAACTCATGGCGCGCTGTCCAGCGTTATTGGTGCTGTCGACCTCCGGAGCCGGATACGATCCTGTAGATATAGCCGCGTGTACGGCCGCGGGCGTTCTCGTGGTCAATCAGTCGGGCGCCAATGCGGAGGCCGTGGCTGAGCATACCGTTGCCATGATGCTAGCGCTGACGAAAAACATCCTGCAGACGGACCGCTCACTCCGGAAAGAGCGGGGTGTCGACCGCGAGGCGTTTAAGGGCCGGAACGCCCAGGGGCGCACCGTGGGCATCATCGGTCTGGGCAATGTGGGCCGGCGGGTGGCGCGGATTTGCGGCAAGGGACTGAATATGAACGTACTCGCCTACGATCCGTATCTCACCGAGACCGAGTTCCAGGAACGCGGGGCGATGCCAGTCGACCTCGACACGCTCCTGGCGCACAGCGATTTCGTGACCATCCACTGTCCGTTTAACATGGAGACCAAAGGCATGATTGGCCAGCGGGAACTGACATTGATGCCGCGGGGTGCCTTCCTCATCACCACAGCCCGTGGTGGGATCGTTGAGGAGGGAGCATTGGCTGCGGCTCTGGAGACCAAACAGATTGCCGGGGCTGGGGTCGATGTCTGGAACGTTGAGCCACCCCCGCTGGAGCACCCGCTCTTGACCTTCGACAATGTGATCGCCACCTATCACACCGCCGGCGTCACGGTCGACTCCCGCCACCTCATGGCGCAGTGGAACGCGGAGCAGTTGGTGCAGATTTTTCAAGGCCAACGCCCGCCGCGGTTGGTCAATCCCGAGGCCTGGGAGCGCTTCGCGCCGCGCTTTGCGCAGGCGTTCGGCTTCCATCCGGCCTCGTAACGCAGGAGGCACACGGCGGCGCTATGAAACGCGCGGAAAGGAATCTGATACTCTACAATACGGTGCGGGAAATCTACACGGCCCTGCGAGACATCGAACAACAGGAGACGCTGTTGGTCGAAGCCAACTTTGTGGCGCGTGTCGATGTCCTTGATAGGCTCAGCTTTCACATCCTCGAACGCATTGAGAACGTCCAGTATGTCCATGGGTACCATGAGGAACTCGCACGTTTGTACCACCGTGGCGAACGTCTCTGGCAGCGTTTGGAGAGCGTGAACACGCAGTTCTTTCACCGTCTCCGGGAACAGCTGGTCATGGGGAATACCACGGGGCCGACATTACACCATCTGTGCGAGACGTATGTTGGCCGCGTGGATCACGCGCCCACCTGGGAGGACCTTGACGCGGATTACCTGGACGTCTTCGTGAATGGCCTGCTGGGTATTGACCATATCCCGGAAGAAACCAAAACCCTCCAACCGGGGATGATCGGCTATCATCCCACGCCCGCGCGGGTTATCTTCGCCCTCGCGGCGCACGCACACCTCAGTGCGCACGATGTGTTTTATGATCTGGGAGCAGGCTTAGGACGTGTAGCCCTCCTGGTGGGCTTGCTGACCACCGCCCAGGCCAAGGGCATCGAGTTTGAACCCGCTTATTGTGTCTATGCACAGCAACTGGCCCACCGCCTGCGTCTCTCTCGGGTGACCTTCCTCAATATCGATGCGCGCGAGGCCGATTACACAGACGGGACCGTCTTTTTCCTGTATACCCCCTTTACCGGACACCTCTTACAGGCGGTATTAGCCCGCCTCCACACGTCGGCCAGCACCCACCCCATTACCATCGCGGCGTATGGCGCCTGTACCCGTGACGTGGCACAGCAGTCTTGGTTGCAGCCCACCGTGCAGCAGGAGTTTGCCCACGACACCCTGGCCCTCTTCTCCAGCTGTTAACCTGGTTTTTTCCTTCCCCTGCCGGGAGATGGCGAGAGTGAGGGTCCCAAGGGTCCTGCCCTGAAGCTGACCACCCTGCACCCTTGCCCTCCCCCATGAAGGTTATAAAGAAGGGATCTGCAGTCCTGAAGGCTGCTGCAAGACCGAGAGCAGTGGTGACACAGTCCCCAGCACACTCCGGTCGAGGCTCGCGACCGTGGGGCGACCGCACATGCCCATGGCCATCTCCAGCTCGTCCCGGAGCATCTGCAGAATCGTGCGCACGCCGGCTTCCCCGTCCACTGCCAGGCCCCAGAACAACGGCCGCCCAATGAGCACAGCCCGAGCTCCCAGCGCCAATGCCTTCAGCACGTCAGTGCCCCGCCGGATACCGCCATCCAGGTAGACCTCACACTGCCCGTCCACCGCTTCCACGACCTCTGGCAGTACCTCGAGGCTGGCAAAGGTGGTGTCGAGCTGCCGGGCCCCATGGTTGGAGACAATGATTGCCCGCACCCCATGCGCAGCGCACAGCCGGGCGTCTTCCGCCGTCATGATGCCCTTGACCACGAGAGGCAACGGCGTATGGGCAGCCAACCACTCCACGTAGGGCCAGGTGGCAGCGCGGTCAATCAGCCTATTGGCCCCGCGCGGGGCATCCGAACTGAGGTCCCAGGAGTAGTCCGGCACCTCCAGGCCGGCGTAGTTGGGGGACGACGGGCTGGAGTAGTTGTTGCGAATATTGCGCTCGCGCTTGGCGCGCACGGTGGAGTCGAGCGTGAGACAGAGGGCACTATAACCCGCTTCCTGGGCGCGATGGGCCATGCGTTGGGTCAGGCCTCGGTCCTTATACAGATATTGCTGGAACCAGATAGTGCCGGTCGCGGCCTGCGCCACGTCTTCCAATGTATAGGTCGACCCTGAGCTGAGGATCATCACGGTCCCCATGGCCCCGGCAGCGCGCACCGTGGCTAGCTCGGCCTCCGGGTGGGCGCGGCCATGGCCGCCCGCCGGGTCCACCAGGATGGGAAACGCCGTGCGCTGCCCCAGCACAGTGGTCGACAAGTCCGGCTGGCTGATGTCCACGAGCATGCGCGGTCGCAGCATGATCGCGTCAAAGACCGCGCGGGTCCGCCGCAGGGTGATCTCATCCGTGGCTCCGCCAGCGATGAAGTCATACTCGGCCTGCGGGAGCCGCGCCTTTGCGAGTGCTTCGTACTCGTAGATGTTAACTGGAGCAGTGCTCATAGACGTTGCTCTCCTGTGTCCGGCCGTGGTGGTGCGCGTGGGCGCACTACACAGGGCTCCAGACGCTGATAAGGGGTCTGGCAGGGGTGTCCCGGCATAAGCGTGTCATCCGGCGGGCATGACGCCGTATGGCCCTCTCCTCCCGGAGACCACCCGTCCGAGGCTCACCTGGTCGCACAAACGCCGGGCACACCAGGTCATCACCCCATATTATCACGACACGCGCTGGTGAGCATAGGCTATTGCGCCGCTCCTACAGAAGCTGTGGGGTTCTGTAAGTCCTCAAGTTCTGGCGCACGATGCCGATATGGAATGCACCAAGGGGACTCTCCGTAAGATAGTGCCACGTCAAGGTGGGGGATAACATGAGGCAGACATTGACATCCGCGGGACAGGCCGAAGCCAGAGCGGCACAATCGGCCTCATCGCACTGGCTATCAAGGGACACGCTCCCATCTACGCGGGATGTCTTTGTGGGTCGACAGCCCATCTATAACCGGCAGATGGACGTCTTTGGCTATGAACTACTGTTTCGCAGCGGTGACGTGCAGCACGCCTGTTTTCCGGATGGAAACCAGGCGACAGCGCAGGTACTCGTGAATACCTTCCTCGAAATTGGCCTCAGCACACTTGTGGGCTCCAAGTACGCCTTTGTCAATCTCACGCGCGATTTCCTGCTCGAGGACTACTCCCTAGTCTTACCAGCAGACCGCGTAGTGCTAGAAGTGTTGGAAGATGTGCTCGTGGACACTGACCTGATCGAAGCGGTCCGTAGCCTCTCCAGGCGAGGCTATACCATTGCCTTAGATGATTTCATCTACCAAGAGCATTTGCGTCCACTCGTAGAACTGGCCAATATTATCAAGCTCGACGTGCTCGCCATGGACCGCCATACCGTGGAGGAGCACGTGACCCGCCTGCGGCATTATAAGGCGAAGCTGCTCGCGGAGAAGGTGGAAACGCAGGACGCTTTCGCGTACTGCAAGGCCCTCGGCTTCGACTATTTCCAGGGCTATTTTTTCTGTCGGCCAGACGTCGTCAAGGGGCAGCGGAGCCACACCAACCGTCTGGAGATCCTCCACTTGTTGGCGCAACTCCAGAACCAGGATACGACGTTTCGTGCCCTCGAGGAGATCATCAGTCGGGATGTGTCTCTCAGCTACAAGGTGCTCCGCGTGGCCAATGCAGCCTTCTATGCTCAGTCCCGCAAAGTGGCATCCATCCACCAGGCGTTGCGGCTCCTTGGCCTCAAGTTCATTGCCAATATGGCGAGCCTCTTTCTCCTGGCTAACATCGACGACAAACCCCACGAATTGCTCATCATCGCCATGCAACGGGCCAAAATGTCTGAAAAGCTCGCCGAGGCTCTGCAACAGGACAACAGCGCCACATTTTTTACTGTCGGCCTCCTCTCCGTGCTGGACGCCTTTATGGACCGTCCGATGCAGGATCTCCTGGCGGCCCTGCCACTGTCTGATGACATTGTCCAGGCCCTCCTGGGCCACGAGGGCGCGTGCGGGGCGATCTTGCGTTGTGTCCTCGCCTACGAACGGGGCGACTGGGAAGCCGTGCACGACCTGGGATATACGCGTCGCGTGCTGACCCACGCTTATCTCGAGGCCCTGACTTGGTCGACGAGGATGTGTCAGATGTCTCGATGACAAGGAGAAGATGCACGTGCAGGTTAGCCATCGCTTCACTCCTCTGAGTAACCTGTGCCGCCTTGCGTTGGTGGGCACCCTCGGTCTGTCGTGCGTCATCTTCGTGACCTACATGATGGCAGGACAGGCAAGGGCGCTGCACGCATCCCTCATGGGCAGTCTCACGCTCTGTCTCGTTCTCCTGGCACTCCTGTACACGCACGTCAGACGGCTCGAACAGGCCATCGCACAGCCATGCCAGACCCTGGCTGCGACCACCTATGAGGAAACACCAGCCCATGAGAAGCAGCCTCTCTCAGAAACCAGTTACCGCTTGTTGTTCGACAACAACCCGCAACCTATGTGGGTCTACGACCGCGAAAACCTCGCTTTTCTTGCCGTCAATGATGCTGCAGTAGACCACTATGGCTATGCCCGAGAAGAATTTCTAGGCATGACCATCAAGGACATTCGTCCTCCCGAGGACGTCTCCGCTTTGCTCGACAATGTCACCCACACGACCGCGGCGCTGGATGCGCCTGACACATGGCGTCACCGCAAGAAAGACGGAACCATCATTGAGGTAGAAGTCACCTCGCATACCTTGACGTTTGCTGGGAGACCAGCGCGTTTTGTCCTGGCGCACGACGTCACCGAGCGCCAGCGGGCCGCGATAGCTCTGGCCGAGCGCACCAGACGCCTGGAGGCCGTCAGGGACGTTGCCGCGGAGATCACGCGCGAGTTGGATCTGACAACGCTTCTAGGGCTGATCACCCGTCGTGCTGTAGATCTCGTCGGGACCATGTCAGGGGTGATCTTCCTCTGGGACGAGGCTACCCAGACCCTTGTGCCACGCGCCTGGCACTGCTTCCCAGAGTGGATACGTGAGGTGCGCTTCAAACTTGGGGAAGGCATCGCGGGGACGGTGGCGCAGCGCCGCGAAGGGATGATTGTCGACGACTGTCGAACCTCACCCTATGCGCATCCCCTATTGATAGAGCGTACCGGTGCCACCTCGGTCCTCGCCGAGCCACTGCTGTACCGAGGACGTCTTGTCGGCGTGATTACACTGAATACTCATGGAGTGAGCCGGTCATTTACCCCCCAGGACCGTGACCTGCTCACCCTGATTGCTGCCCAGTCGGCCACCGCTATCGAAAACGCCCGGCTCTACGAGACGTTGGAAGCGCGTGCCGACCGTCTCAACACCCTGGCCCGCCTGAACCAGCTCATCTCCTCATCGCTGGATATAGACGCCGTGCTGCGCGAAATCGCTCGGGCCGCGGCCACCCTTACAGGCGCACCCATCGTGCGCTTCTTCATTGCCGATGAAGCCACCCAAACCCTGGAAGCGCATGCCACTGGGATAGAACCTCCCGATTTTCACATCCACAAGCTGCGCTTTGGCGAGGGTGGTGGCGGGTGGGTGGCGCTGCATCGGCGCACCCTCAACGTCCCTAACACCCGCGACGACGAGCGTTGCGTGGCGAACGACTGGTGGCATGCACGCGGTTTCAACAGTTTTCTTGGGCTGCCGATCCTCTGCGAGGACGCGCTCCTCGCCGTGTTGTCGATGCGTGGATCGAGGCCCTTTGACCTGGCGCCCGAGGATCAGGCGCTCCTGGATAGCTTCGTAGCCCAGGCCGCTGTGGCCATTCGCAACGCCTCACTGTACGCCGCCGAAGCCCAGGCACGCAACGCAGCTGAAGTCGCGGCGCGGGCCAAAAGCGAATTTCTTGCCAATATGAGCCACGAGATCCGGACCCCCATGAACGGCATCATTGGCATGACCGAACTCGCCCTTGATACCGATCTCACCGCTGAACAGCGCGACTATCTGTCAACCGTCAAGACGTCGGCCGAGTCGCTGCTCAGTATCCTCAACGATATTCTCGATTTCTCCAAAATCGAGGCGGGCAAGCTCGTGGTTGAGACGATCGATTTCAGCCTGCACGACAGCCTGGGCGCTACCCTCAAGAGCCTGGCGTTGCGCGCGCACGACAAAGGCCTGGAACTGACGTATGGGGTGCAACCCGAGGTCCCGGATGCCTTGCGAGGCGACCCGGGGCGCCTGCGTCAGATCCTGGTCAACCTTGTGGGCAATGCCATCAAATTCACTGCGCAAGGGGAAGTCGCGGTCGAGGTCGAGATCGTGAGGCCACCAGACAGTGAGATAGCGAGACCGAGGGAGGAAGAGATCGCCAGTTGCCTGGTGCACTTTGCCGTCCGAGATACGGGGATCGGTATCCCGCTCGACAAGCAACGCCTGATTTTCGAACCCTTCACCCAGGCTGATGGCTCCGCAACGCGTCAATATGGCGGCACCGGGCTGGGCCTGGCCATTGCGAAACAGTTGGTCGAACTGATGCAGGGAGAGCTATGGCTGGAGAGCACCGCCGACCAGGGGAGTACCTTCCATTTCACCGTCCGCTTCGGTCATCAAACTCTGACAGAGAGGCAGCCAGCTTTGCCTGATCAGGAGCAGGTGCGTGACCTGCCTGTGCTGATCATCGATGACAATGCCACCAATCGCCGCCTCCTCCACGTGATCCTCAGCCATTGGGGTATGCGTCCGACCACAGTCGAGAGCGGCCGGGCGGCGCTGGCCGCTCTCGCGCGAGCACAGGACATGGAGACGCCGTTTCCACTGCTGCTCCTTGATGCCACGATGCCCGACATGGACGGCTTTACCCTGGCGGCACGGATCAAGCACGATCCCACACTCGCGACCGCTACCATCATGATGCTGACCTCTCGCAGCCAGCGCCACGATGCTGCCCGCTGCCAGGAGCTAGGCATGAGCGCGTACCTGACGAAACCCATCACCCAGGCAGAACTCTGGCAGGCGATCGTGCGCGTGCTGAGCGTCCCCACGCAGGTCGCCACACTGTCTCCTGTCGTCATCTCGTGCTCATGGACGTGCAAATGCCCGATATGGACGGCCTGGAAGCCACCAGGGCTATCCGGGAGTGGGAACGGGAGGCCAGCATGCACCTGCCGATCATCGCCCTCACAGCCCACGCTCTGCAGGGCGATGTCGAACGTTGTCTCACCGCCGGCATGGATGGCTATGTGTCGAAACCCATGAATCCAGAAGACCTCTATGCCGCCATCGACCACGTCCTGCACAACTGCGGAGAGTACTTATACACTCCATGAGCCAGTGTTTTGCTCTTGACCTGCAACGTAGACAAATTATCAACGTCCCATCATCCATATGACCCATTGACACCTCGTCTACTCCCTTCTACAATTTGTAACCTCCATGCCTCAGACATGCTATGCTCCCCTGCGTGGTTCTGATTCGTGGGTATGCAGGGTATTGATTCGGGGGACTCTGATATGGCTTAATACCTTCGGGCTTGTTATCACACTCAGCCTGTGCGGTTGACCCTGCTGGTTTCCCTTGACGCCTGCGTGCAGGGGATAAGCCAGCCCAGTTCGATCGTATGACGCCAGAGAGTTGCACCCGGCACCGCGCAGGGGTCCAGCGCAGCGAGGCGCTGCGAAGACGCACCGAGGAGAAAGTAGAAGGGCCCAGCATGCATGTCGACATCCCCAGGCGAGCCCATTGCCCTTACATCGTTACGGTGAGTATCATCGCCACGGCCTACTGGGCTACGGGCAGGCTCGCCCTGCTCTTGGCCATCCCCCCAGGGTATGCGACGGCGGTCTGGCCTCCCGCTGGCATTGCCCTGGCCGCATTCCTGGTGTACGGTGCGCGGGTATGGCCCGGGGTCGTCCTGGGGTCGTTTCTGATCAATGTCTGGACCGCCTTTGATCCCACCAACGTGCTCTCGATCCTGCAGTCCCTCGCGCTCCCGGCGAGTATCGGCGTAGGCTCCGCCCTGCAAGCCCATGTGGGGGCGTGCCTGGTGCGCCGCGTCATCGGCTTCTCGACGGCGCTCGACCGGGGACACGCGGTCACCGGGTTCCTGGTGCTGGGAGCGCCTGTGAGTTGCCTGGTCGGGGCCACATGGGGGGTCACGAGCCTGCTGGTAAGCGGTATCGTCCCATGGGCGAACTGCCTCTTTACCTGGTGGAACTGGTGGGTCGGGGATACCATCGGGGTACTCGTCGTCACTCCCTTGATCCTGGTGTGGACGGCGGAGCCGCGACAGGTCTGGCGGCGCCGTCAGCTTTCCGTGGCGTTGCCACTCTGTCTCGCGTTTGGGCTCGTGGTCGTCTTTTTTGTGTATGCACGGACCGCCGAACAAGCCCGCATCACGCGCGCCTTCGAGCGGCAGGCGAGTGCGCTGGTCAACACCTTAGACGATAGTATCCACGGCTATCTTGAGGTGCTCCATGCCATCGAGAGCTACTACGCCAGTACGCGCGAGGTGAGTCGGCCCAAGTTTCGCACCTTTGTCCAGCGTTTGTTCACACGCCATCCAGGCATTCAGGCCCTGTCGTGGGATCGCCGGGTGCTGGACGCGGAGCGGGCCGCCTACGAGGAAGCGGTGCGACAAGAGGGGTATCCCGCCTTCGAGATCACCGAGCAGAACGCCCAGGGGCAGCTCGTACGGGCGGCGCCGCGCCCGGAGTATGTGGCGGTCTCCTACATCGAGCCGTCTGCGGGGAACGAGAGTGCTTTAGGGTACGACGCGGCATCAACTGTTGACCGCCTGGAGGCGTTGCAGCACGCGCGTGATACGGGGGAGCCACGCGCCACCGGCCGAACTATCCTGGTCCAGGAGACTGGCCAGCAATTTGGTCTGCTCATCTTCCTGCCCATTTACGGTTATGAACTCTCGCACGACACTGTGGAGGAGCGCCGTAGGAACCTGCACGGCTATACAACTGTCGTGTTACGCCTTGGCGATATGGTCGAGGCTTCTCTCCGCGCCTTTGAGCGTGATGATGTGGTGCTGCGGATCTATGACGAGACCGCCCCAGAAGGCGCGCGTCTGCTCTATGGCCAGCAACAGCTCGCCCAGGGGGGCATGGACCGCCCGTTCGATGCGATAGACAGCAACAACGCGGCCGGGCTCCACTGGCGCACCACCTGCGAGGTCGCTGGACGCCAATGGACCCTGCGGTTTTCCCCAACCCTCGCCTATCTCACGGCGCAACGCACCTGGTATGCGTGGGCCGTCTTGGCGAGTGGCCTACTGTTTGTCGGGCTGTTGGGCGGCTTTCTGCTCGTCCTCACGGGTCGTGCCATCAGCATGGAGCACCTCGTCACAGAACGGACGACTACCAATGCCAGACTGGCACGCGAAATCGCCGAGCACAAGCAGACCGCCGAGGCTCTCGCCATGCATACCCAGCGGCTGGAAGCCGTGCGGCTGGTCACGAATGAGCTCACCCGAGAGTTGCATCTCCCCACCCTGTTGAATCTGATCATCCAACGGGCCGTCGCCCTCATGGGGGCGACTGGGGGAGGGAGCATCCATCTTTGGGACGAGGAGGCCCAGGTGCTCCGCACGGATGCCTGGTACCGTATGGGAGAGTGGGTCCAGGAGCTGCGGATCCGCCTTGGAGAAGGAGTCGCAGGTACCGTCGCCCAGCAGCAGCAGGGGCTCGTGGTGGACAACTACCAGCAGTCTCCCTACGCCAACCGTGCTCTGGTGAAACACGCTGGCTCCATGGCCGTCATCGCCGAACCTTTGCTGTACCGGGAGCGGCTGATAGGAGTGCTCATAGTGGGGCATGGCACAGTTGGGCATCGCTTCACCGCCGCCGACCGGAACCTGCTGAATCTATTGGCGGACGAAGCAGCCATTGCCATCGAGAACGCGCAGTTATTCGAGGCGGCCCGGACCCAGGCAACGCAGTTAGCAGAGGCGAACGCGACGCTGCGCAGCGAAATCGCCGAGCGCACCCGGGTGGAGGCTGCGCTCGCCGCCGAGGCGCGCTTCCTCCATGCCCAAACGGCGGTGGCGGCGGTGGCGCTGTCGAGCCTGGACGCTGACACCCTCGCCTTCCAGCTGCTCGCTGCCGTCTG
>WNGA01012921.1_pt1 | contig 10743 bp, 11 predicted proteins | sample 5400061 | NCBI WGS metagenome assembly WNGA01 (sample SAMN13153366, study PRJNA577476) | soil metagenome | isolation source: 100 cm soil or saprolite under grassland replicate 2 | place: USA:California | collected 2016-06-15
GGTTGCCCTGGGCGTCCCCCAGATGGCCTCGATGCCCCCAGCCGTTGAAAAGATCGACCTGGCGTCCATCAAAGAAAAGAAGGACCTGGCCGCGATCGGCCAGAAGATCTTTTTCGGCAAAGGCCAGTGCGCGTTGTGCCACACGATCGGCAGCAGCGAAGGCCGGTGCCCCGATCTTAAGGGCGTCGGCGCCAAGCTGACACGGGCGTTCCTCTACGAAAGCCTGACCCAGCCGCAGGCATACGTCTATATGGACTTCGAGCATGTCGGTCGGGCGAAATTCTTTCCGGCTAAGATGCCCTACATTAACAAGAAGCCGATCGGCCTGAACAATAATGAGATCCTCGCCGTCATCGCTTTTCTGCAGAGCATGTCCGGCGAAGAGGTGACCATCAATCTATCCGAGCTTGAGGCGCCGAGTTCAGCCAGCGCGGGGGGGAGGAAAGACTTATGAGAGGGTCCTCGTTAGCGATACAGGGGGCCATTCTGTTGGCGGTGGTGTTTGCGTCACTGAAGTTTGCGCTCCCGTTGTTCACCGCGCCTCTGCCCATGAGCCTCATCTGGCTCTACCTGTTTTTGACGACCGTCGGCATCGTGGTCTATGGCACCCTTAGCGGCGAATCCACGGAAGAGTTGCTCGGTCCCATCTTCCGGTTCCTGAGCGGCGACAGGATCGGCAGCGCGGCCAAATCCGCTCGTCTTGCGGTCTTCGTGCTGTTCCCGCTGCTGGTCGGCTGGCAGACGTACAGTGGCCTCGTTCCCAGTTCGCAGCCGCCGGCCGAGAACCGGACCATCCATCCGGCACCCCCCGGCGAGTTTGTCGGGCTGGCCAATCCCCTGCCTAACTCACCCGAAAACGTGATGCAGGGGAAGGGGTTCTATTTTGCCTACTGCCTGCCCTGTCACGGCCCCAAATTCAACGGGAACGGCCCTGCCTCCGACGGATTCAACCCTCCACCGGCCAATTTTGAGGATCCGGGGACGATCGCCCAATTGCAGGAGTCTTACCTCTTCTGGCGCATTAAGAAGGGAGGGGTGGGACTGAATGTCGAAGGCCATCCATGGAAATCGGCCATGCCGCGGTGGGAGGTGGAGTTGTCCGATGATCAGATATGGAAGATCATCATGGGGGAATACGCGGGTTCCGGACATAAGCCCCGGACGTGGGAGTAGGTGATGAGGACGATGCTGTCACGACAGGGGCTGATGATCATTCTGGCCGTTGCGGTCGGACTGCTGTGGGCATCGCCGATTCCGGCGCAAGAGAGCGTCGTCGTCCGCGTGAAGCTGATTCAAGGGGAGGTACCGACGGATCCGACTGCGCCCCTCTGGGAGAAGATCCAGGCGACCGAGTTTCCGCTCTCTCCGCAAGTCCATTGGCAGAAGCGCATCGGATCGGTGACGGTCAAATCCCTCAAGGTGCGCGGCGTCCACAACAACAAGCAGATCGCATTCCTCCTCGAATATGCGGATCCGACTCAGGATCCGGCCGACGCCGCGGCGCTGGAGTTCATGGTGGGCGACAAAAAGGCCCATTTCGCCCACGGGCAGCCCATGGCGCAGGTGGAAGGAGGACCGGTCAACATCTGGTATTGGCGGAACGATACGCCGGGTGCGGCGGACATGACCGCCAAGGGCTTTGGCACTCTGAAAAAAGAGGCCCAGCAGGATGTCCAGGCCAAGGGTGTGTGGAAGGACGAAAAAACCAAGATCAAGTTCAAGGAACGGAAGGTGAGCTTACGGAAAGACGACAAGGGGAACATGGTTAAAAACCCCAAAACCGGCGAACCTGTCGTTGACGAAGAGACGAAGGTCGTGGAGCAGGAGGCGACGGGCGTGTGGCGTGTCGTGTTCACCCGTGCGCTGACGACGACAGACAAGGAAGATGTCCAGATTCAACCGGGAACCTTCCCGAACATCGCCTTTGCCGTGTGGGACGGCAAGAAGCTGGAAAGCGGTGATGTGAAGGAATCCGGCTCGCAAAAAGCCGTTTCGTCCTGGTGGTACTTCAACGCCGAACCTCCGACCGATTATGCGATTTACCTGTACGGCCTCATGGCGGTGGTCCTGGCCGCGGGAGTCGAGTTCGTCATCGTCCGCAAAGTGAAGAAGGGACAGTCGGCATGAAGGGTCAGCATATTGCAGGCATGGTCGCGGTCACGGCGGTGGCGGCGGTGGTCGGGGTGGCCGGATGCGGGCTGTTCCAGGACGAGCACGTGAAAAAAGGCGCCGACCTGTACGCGTACTACTGTTCCCATTGCCACGGGGAGAAGGGCAAACCCGGTCAGGGCTTCAATTGGAAGCTCATGCCCGATCCGAAGCCGAAGGACCTGTCCAACAAGGACGAAATGAGCACCTTGAAGGACGAGGAAATCTTCGCGACCGTCTCTCGCGACATGAAAGACACGACGCCGGACGTCGGCGACAAGATCGGCGATGACGAGTTCGCCGTTCCGACCATGCCGACGTTCAAGTACACGCTGTCGGAGGAGGAACTCTGGTCACTGGTGGCCTTCGTGCGGACGCTCCATGGGACGAAGCTGGAGAAGAAGGACTGGGCCGTCTCGAAGAAGGAGCGGCCCAAATTTGCCTCGGTGCCCAAGCCGATGGTGACGGCCACACCGGCCGAAGAGACCAAGCTGGCGGCGCGCGGCAAACAACTCTATTTCAATAAGTACGGCTGCAACGCCTGCCACAAGACGGGAGACAGCGGCGGGGAGGTCGGTCCTCCCTTGGATCGGGCGGGATTCCGTCTGAACTCCCCGTGGGTCTATCGGTGGATCAAATATCCGCAGATCATGAAGCCGTACACTAAGATGCCCAATCTCGGCGTGAGCGACGATGACGCCAAGGCCATCATGTTCTACCTGAAAACGTTGAACGCCCCGCCGCCCGACAAGCCGCTTCCGGCTTCCTCCTGATTGGCTGGTCACCGCTATCTCAGCAGAACTCCCCACCAGATGCCTGCAAGGATCAACGCGCCGATCCATACGTGCTGTTTGAACAGCAGGAACGCCCGAGCGCGAGAGACCCCGCGCCTGACGTGCTGCGCCTGGGCGGTGAAGAGCCCAGCGGCCAGAACGAGCGCGAAGTAGAAGGGAGGCGCAAGCCTGGCCACCACGCCGACGAGGGCGAGGATCACCGTCATGACGAGAAGAATAAGGCCCACGGCGAGCCATGCCCATTCTCCGAAGAAAATGGCGGAGGACCGCACGCCGATGCGGAGATCGTCGTCTCTGTCCTGCAGGGCATAGATCGTGTCGTACCCGGTGGCCCAGCAGACGGTCGCCGCGAAGATGCCAAGGGCCGGCCAGCCGATTTCGTTCCGGACCGCCGCCCAGGCCATGAGGGCACCCCATCCAAACGCGATGCCGAGGATGGCCTGTGGCAGCGGCATGACCCGTTTGGCCAGCGGGTAGAGGACGGCCAGGAGCAAGGCGACAGGCGCCAGGGCGAGCGTGAGCGGGTTGAGGAAGGACACCAGGCCGGCTGCGATGCCGATCAGCACCGCGAAGACGCCGAACGCCGCTTGCGGATGCAGGCGGCCGTCGGCGAGCGGGCGCTCTCGGGTGCGCTCGACCCGGCGGTCCAAGTCGCGGTCCCACAGGTCGTTGATGATCACGCCCGCGCTTCGCATGATGAAGACCCCCACGATGAAAATGACGGTCAGCGAGAGCGGCGGGCGGCCGTCGCCAGCCAGAATCAGCGCCCACAGGGTGGGGAAGAGGAGCAGAAGAGTCCCGGTTTGGTTGCGAAGACGGATCAGGTCGGCCCAAGCGGACCAGGAGAAGGACGGACCTCCCACAGGGGCCATGGGGCGGACGGTACCGAATCGGGCAGGGGGTGTCAAGGATGTGCCTTTTTCTTGCGGTTGCGCCGTATTTCTTGTATACAGCGTTTCATGACTAGACGCCATCCGGCCCTGAGGCCACTCCTATACGCCCTGCTGTTGCTGGTGGCGACGGCCAGCCTTGGCTGTGGGCAAAAGCTTGTCTTTCCCCGGTTGGAATTCAAATCCGAGGAGTCCAAAACCCCCAGCATCCCACTGACGGTCCGGGTCGAGATTCCTGACGCGCTCAAGCAAGCCCAACTGTTTTACAAGGATTCATGCGGTGTGCCCCAGGGCATTCCGTTGGGGGAGCGTCTCGTCGAACAGGTCAAGGCCGATGGGGCCGGCGTCTTTGAAAAGACCTTCGAAGGCAGCGCGAAAGAACCGGCCGATGCCGTGCTGAGTGCGGTGATGGAAACCAGTGAGATCAACCTGAGCATCCCACGTCGGGAAATCGGCGAATATAAAACGACTGTCCTGGTACGCTTGCGGGTCACGGTGATTGATGCCGAGGGCAAGACGCTGTTCAACGAGGCGATCAAAGGGGAGGGGAAATGGAACGTGACGACCGACGGGACCGAGTGCACCGTCCGGGGGTTGATGCTGCCGGTGACGGAAGCGATGGAAAAGCTCTCGGATCGGACGGTGGACGGCCTGACCCAAGCGATTAAGATTCGTGACTACGCCATCAGGATCCGGACCCGTCAAGAAATGATGGCCTTGAACAAACAAGGCGGGAGCGCAGTGGCTCCGCCGGCTGGAACTGGCACGACCGATCCGCCCACCCTCAGCTTCCGCGCATCGCTCGAAGACGAGAACCGCAATCAGGTGTTGGATGTCGGCGAAAGGCTCGTCATGCGGGTCGATGTGGCCAACAGCGGCCCGGGCGTGGCTCGTGGTGTGACAGTCGTGCTCTCGGGAACCCCTGCGCTGGTAAAGGAATTCACCAATCCCACGATGTTGGGCGATTTGCAGCCGGGTGAGAAGAAGCAGGCGGTGATCACCTCGACGCTGCCTGCGTCGTTGCCCGATCAACAGGCGGAATTGCTGGTTCAGGTCACCGAGGCCGGAGGATTCGGACCGCCAACCAAGAAACGGTTCGTCGCCACGGTCCAGCAAGGCAAGGGGGGCACAGCGGCGGCCGATGCCGTCGAAGTGTCTTCCGGAGACGTGGATCTCATTCCCCCGCGAGTCTCCGGCTTTGAGCGGCGCACGTCGTACGCCATCGTGGTGGGCATCGGGGGCTATCGGGAGGAAAGCGTTCCCAAGCTCAAGCATGCCAAGCGTGACGCGGAAGTGGTCGCCAAGCACTTGACTGCTGTTGCGGGCTTCCCATCCGAGAACGTGCGAGTGCTGACGGACGAGCACGCTCTGTTGGTTGATGTGCAGGAGATCTTTGAAGAGTGGCTTCCTCAGAGAGCGAATGCTTCCGGTGTCGTCTTCATCTATCTGGTGGGAAACAGTGTTCTGAATGGGGACAGCGGCGAGATCATTCTGGTGCCCTATGAAGGCCGTCAGGACCTTATCAAACGGGGCTACTCCCTGCGGCGGTTGCAGGAGGTCCTGAGCCGGTTGCCGTCCCGGCTGAATTTAGTTTTTGCCGATCTCTCGTTTCCGGGTGCGAACGAAAAATCCGGTGCCGGCCCGCGGGCGCTTTCATGGAGCTCCAGCAGGCCGGGCGGCAAAAGCCGGACTGTGATTATTGGGTCGTCTTCAACGAATGGGCCTAGCCTGCCATGGGACGCGGGACAGCATGGACTGTTCACCTATCACTTCCTCAAGGCCATCCGCGGTCAGGCAGACGCCAATAACAACGGCTGGGTGGATGTGGGGGAGATCATCGCATACCTCCGAGAGCAGGTCCCTAAAGGCGCCGCCGAGCTCAAAAAACAGCAAGTGCCGGTGGTGAGTCCGGAGGTCGAGCCCGATGGGCCGATCGGGACTTTCCCGCTCAGCAAGTCGCGGCGGCAGGGTTGAATAATCGCTGCGGGCTTGCTACATTGGCCCCGGGCCGGCGTAGCTCAGTGGTAGAGCAGCTGATTCGTAATCAGCAGGTCGGTGGTTCAATCCCACTCGCCGGCTCCACAATCTGTATCACCTTCATTCAATGTGCACGCCCCCAGCGGTTCTTTTTTCTAGAGGATTCTTGAGTCGGCCCTACCGCGGCATCCGCTTGTGTTTTCCTGCCCCATCGTTCAGATCTGTGTCGCAGGATTTCCGGTTCCACCACGTTTCCGCAGTTGATACACCGCCAGGCGCTGAGCCAGGAGTGCCCGCGGTCGTCCTGCAGATCAATGAAGTGATCCACCACCATCAATCCATGACATCGCGGACACAACATGGCAGCACCTCCCCTCACCGAATCTCGCGGGCTGTTCCTGAATCGTGAGGATGGACCGCATTCTTGACCATCACGATCTTTCGGTCGGTCATGTACAAGAACATCTCCAAACCGATGGCCACGGCCGTCAGTACGACCAGAATGGTGACGATCACGTATATAAACCCGGCAAGCTGTAATACATCAACAAGTTGTTCCATGTATTCCTGCCCCCTTTTGAATGTTTGACGAAGGAAGTCGCCAAACGTTTCTGGCGACAAAATTTGAAGAGAAAGCAGGCCGGGAGATCCGGTATCCTGAGCAGGACAAATTGACAAGGCTGTCGGGGTACCATTATTTCCCGTTAAATTTCATACCATTAGGGGATTATTCAAGCAGAAACCTTTCTCTTTTTTCATCGTCTAATAAAAGAGACCCTAAAGTGCCTGGATACTTAGGTGGACCGGGCTAAGGTGATCTCTCTCGATGAGAAGTGCTGGGGTTCAGTTCAGCACACAAGGGAGGGAAGCCATGAGAAACCTCATTCTGAACACAATGATGAGCGGGTTTATGCTCGTTGTTCTGCCGAGTGGTGCCGCATGGGCTCTAGCCGATCTCGATGAAGCCCGGCTCGAGACGATGCGTGAGGAGATCAAGAAGGAAGTTTCCAAGAAAGAGCAGAACGCTCAAATTCAGGCCTTGGCGGAAAAATTAAATGTGGCGCCCGCCGTGGTGGAAGGCCGTCTTCGGGCTCAAAAACAAGATGGTGGAGAGGTTGCCATTGAACTGATCATGGCCGAGCACCTCTCCCAGACGAACCCCGCGACCTATCCCACGACGATTGATTCACTCAATAAGATTGAAGCGCTGCGCAGAGAGCAGATGGGCTGGGGCAAGATTGCCAAGGAGGTAGGTGTCAAGCTAGGGCCTGTGGTCAGCGCGGTTGAGCGGACACAAATGGAGCTGGCGGAACGTGTGGAACCCCAGGAACCGCCCCAGCAGCCCCAGCAGTCTGCGAGGCCTGAACGACCAGAACGGCCACGCATGTTTCCCTGAACGCAGCAGGTGGTTGAGGCTGTACCGTCCCGGCAGACTCATTGCGGCAGTTTCTTGCGGAAGGCCGGATCGAGTGAATCGAGCACTCGCTTGTCGAGGGTACAGCCGAGCGAATAGTGGACGGTGATGACTTCCCATGTGAACCGGTCATCGGGTCGCGATTGTCCCGTCTGTAACCGCCTGATCAGCCCGTCTCTGACATCTTTGAGGGGGACGTTTCTTGGGCACTGCAGGCCAAGCCCTCTCAACATTTCTATGGCTCCCGCCAGGAACGGGTATTGATCGTCGGGCGGGAGAGTCCTCCAAAACGTTAGGCTATCGGATCCAGAGGGCACGGCGTTTGCCAGCGGAGCGATGAGCAGGCTGAGTCCTAATGCAACGATCCCGATCGTTCTCATAGTCCTCTCTCCCATCTCAGAAGTTTTCATTGGCGAGCGACCAGACCAGCGACAAGGTATAGCGCGTCACCGCAGCAAGCAGTTCGGGATCGATCTTCTCGGGCCGGTCGGTCGGCCGATGGAAGTCCGGATGCGGACCCGACGTCACGATCGTGGCCGTGGGGATGCCGGCTTCGGCGAAGGGGACGTGATCGCCGCCGGGGAACAGGCCGAACAGTTCCAGGCGGTCACCCAGGCCGATCTTCTCTGCCGCAGTCTGCGCGACGGGTTTCTCCAGCCGAGAAAGGCCGACCGTGATTTTGCCGTTCCCTACTCCCGCATGGTCGATGTTGACCATGGCCTTCACGGTGCTCAGAGGACGGGGAGGGTTGGAGACGTAAAACTGCGAACCCAGCAGCCCTTGCTCTTCGCCGGCGAAGGAAACAAACAGAATACTGCGCTTGGGTCTGATGCCGGTGGCGGACAGCACGCGGGCGATCTCGAGGAGCGCGGCCGTGCCCGAGGCGTTATCGTCCGCGCCGGGGAACACCAGTCCTCCTTGTATGCCGAAGTGGTCATGGTGCGCGCCGAGTACGATGGTTTCCTTGCGGAGTTCGGGATCCGTCCCGGTCCACCACGCAAGGACGTTGAAGGCCGAAGCGTCAAATCGGCGTCGCTTAACCTCGATGGTGATGTTGGCGCCGGTATCCACGGAACGTGCGGCCAGGGCCTTGTCCAGACTCTCTTGGAACGATTGCATCGTGCGGCCGGTGGGTCGTAGGATCGTCTCGGCTGTGGAGGGGGCGAGCCAAAATCCCGGGAGCATCCCTGTGCCCACCCCCTCATAGAACATCATCGGGTCAGAGGTTACGCCGCGACGCTGCTCGTAAGCGCTCAGAATCGGCCCGGTCACGGTCAGATAGGCCACAGCGCCGTTGGCACGGGCGGTGTTGACTTTATCTGCATGGGTGATGCGGCCGGTAAAACCCTTGGGTTGGCCCCTGAGAAAAAGCACGACCTTCCCCGTCACCGAGATCCCTGCATACTCGTCAAGCCCTTGACTGGGCGCCTCGATCCCGTAGCCGACGAAAACCACAGGAGCTGAGATCGGCTCCGTGGAGGCTGCATTCATGACGGGGATGAAATCGTGGCCGCTTTGAAGGCGTGTGGACTGGCCTTCGGTCTGAATTTCCACCTGGAGCGGTGTATCTATTTGTATCGTTTTTAGCGTGAATGGCTGGAGAGTGGCTTCGGGGAGACGACTTGCAATGTAGGAGGCGGTCGCCTCGCCGCCGGACGTTCCCGATTGCCGGCCATCAAGTCGGGCCAAGTCCCGGACAGTCGTCATAAGCTGATCCAGAGAAATTTGAGTGGTTAGCTTTCTGAACTCGTTCGGCTCGGCGGCATTTCCTGAAGCGACGAAGTTTGTCAGTATGATAGCCAGGAAAACCACTGGACGATACATGGGACGCAATTATAGCACGCAACTTGCAAGAGGCTTGACGGTGCACATTTCGTCCAATCTTTCCTCTTGCTTTCTGTTTCGGCCTTCTGTAGAGTCAGCCGCGTTTGGCCGCTTCCAGAGGGCCTCGGGTCAACAATCAATCAGACAAAAACAGCGACAAGAAGCATCCCGCACCGTGAGGGATTGAGGGTGGAACGTATCGCCGGAGGCATGGGTCAAGCGCGAATCTCTTTCGATTACCTGGCCTTCTCCTTATTCGCATTGGTCGTGGCGGGCGCGTTGGTGGCCGTCCCGATCTTCGGGTATTACATCGGCTATACCTGGTTGGACTGGACTCTCTGCGCCCTTCTCTACTTTGCATCCGGAATAGGGATCACGGTGGGATACCATCGATTGGTTTCCCACCGCAGCTTCGAGTGTAGGTCGTGGGTCAAGGCGGCGCTCTTGATTGCAGGAGGCTGGGCGTTGCAAAATTCCGCTTATAAGTGGTGTGCCGACCACGTGCGGCACCATGCCCGGTGTGATCAGGATGAGGATCCCTATAACGCCACGCGCGGATTCTGGCATAGTCATCTGTTGTGGGTCTTCTACAAGAACCGGGCCAATCTCAATGAAAAGTACGAAGCCTTATTCCGCAAGGATCCCATCGTGATGTGGCAGCACCGTTACTATGTTCCTGTTGTTCTGTCGGGCCTGGCGCTTCCTTTTCTCGTGGGGTATCTCTACGGGGGGTGGATGGGTGGCCTCGGGTGCTTTCTGCTGGCCGGCGTGGCCAGGCTGGTCCTCGTCCTCAATTCGACCTTTTTGATCAATTCTGCCTGCCACCTCTGGGGGGATCAGCCTCACACACAGGCAGACTCGAGCCGGGATAACTGGGTGGTGTCGCTGCTGACCTTCGGCGAGGGCTACCACAATTATCACCACGCCCATCAGCGGGACTATCGGAACGGTCCGCGCTGGTACAATTTCGATCCGTCCAAGTGGTTCATCTTTGGGTTGTCCCTGACGGGCATGGCCTGGAATCTCTGTCGGATCCAACCTGAGCGGATCCGTTATCGGACATAGATACAAAATGGTATTACGCACCAGAGGAGTTATCTTCCATGGTCCCGTTGGGATCGAGGAAAAATGTTCAACATGTTTGAGGAACCGCGAGGCGGTTTCACAGGGCGAAAGGAGTAGGGTATGGCCAAAGCAATGACGAAGTCACAGACCATGGACCACCTTGCCGGCAAGTCCGGAATCACGAAGAAGGCGGCGGGCCAATTTCTCGAAGAGCTGGCCGGGCTCGCCTACCGAGAGGCCAAGAACGCTTTCACGTTGCCGGGCCTTGGCAAGCTGGTACTTGTGAATCGGAAAGCCCGCATGGGACGCAATCCCCAAACCGGAGAGCCGATCAAGATTCCGGCCAAGCGGGTGGTGAAGTTCCGGGTGGCGAAAGCCTGCAAAGATGCAGTGTTGGGAAAGAAATAATTACCTTACTTCGAGGCAGATGATGTGGAGGGCTGTCCGGGATCCCGGACAGCCCTCTTTCATTTTCGGGATGCATCGTTTCAAAGTAGAGCTCTGACATTCTCGGGTGGGCGTCCCAGGATGGCCTTGTCGCCCTTTTCGATGATCGGGCGCTGGATCAGCTCGGGGTAGATGACCATGAGCTTGATCAGTTCGGCATCGCTCAATTCCTTTTTATCCAAGT
>WNGA01012925.1_pt1 | contig 10742 bp, 8 predicted proteins | sample 5400061 | NCBI WGS metagenome assembly WNGA01 (sample SAMN13153366, study PRJNA577476) | soil metagenome | isolation source: 100 cm soil or saprolite under grassland replicate 2 | place: USA:California | collected 2016-06-15
TCCCCGCCGCGCACGAGCGGGACCTGGAGCGGGACTACCTTCAAGACAACGACTTCCGCCAGAACAACACGTTCTACTATTTCACGGAGCTCGAGACCCAGGACGCGTGGCTGCTCCTGACCGCCCGCGGCCCCGACTCCCTCGACGCCGTGCTGTTCCTCCCCCCACGTAACCCCGCCCAGGAGCGTTGGACCGGGCTGCGGCTCGGGCCGGACAGCCTGGCCGCGCGGCTCTCGGGGCTCGCGACGGTCCTGCCAACCGACTCGCTCGAGGCGCGCCTGCGGCGCGTGCGGTTCGGCGGGGTGCAGCCCGTCTACGTCCCGCTCGGCGTCGCCACGCGCGACGAGCGCCGCCTCGTCGACCTCGTGTTCTCCGGCGCCGACGTGCGCAACCTGCTTCCGATCGTGGACTCGATGCGCGCCGTGAAGGACGCCGACGAGATCGCCCGCCTGCGGATCGCCGTGAACATCAGTGTCGCGGGGCACCTCGCGGCGATGCGGGCCGCCCGCCCTGGGATGTACGAATACGAGCTCGAGGCCGTCCTGGAAGAGGGCTTTCGTCGGAACGGCGCGGATCGCGTGGGCTACCCGTCCATCGTGGGAAGCGGCCCGAACTCGACCACGCTGCACTACGACGTGAACCGCCGCCGCACGATGGACGGGGACCTGGTCGTGATCGACGCGGCGGCGGAGTGGGGCCAGTACACCGCGGACGTGACGCGCACCTTCCCCGTCAACGGGCGCTTCACGCCGCGCCAGAAGGCGATCTACGACCTGGTCCTCGCGTCGCAGCAGGCGGCGTTCGATTCGGTGCGCCCGGGAGCGACCTTGCGGCAGCTCGACGGCATCGCGCGCCGCTACATGCGGGAGCACGCCGGCAAGCTGTGCGGGGAGACGGCGACGTGCGACGAGTACTTCATCCACGGCCTCGGCCATCCGATCGGGATGGACGTCCACGACGTCGGCGGGGGACGGCCCTTTCAGCCGGGCACCGTGATCACGCTGGAGCCCGGGATCTACCTGCGCGACGAGCAGCTCGGCGTGCGGATCGAAGACGATGTGCTCGTGACGGCCACGGGCGGCGAGTGGCTCTCGGCGGGCGCGCCCCGCACGACCGAGGCCATCGAGCGGCTGATGCGGAGGGGGGGGCGCTAGGTCCGGTCTTTCTCGTTCTTGATGTCTTCGAGAAACTCGGCCGCCTCCCGTTTGTACTGCGGGTCCATGACATCGCCGATCGGCAGGGTGGGAATGACCGTCAGCTGTTCGCGGGCCTTGGAGTACTGCCCCAGGTCCTCGTACACCTCGGCCAGCTCGAGGCGGTGATAGATGTGCTGGGGGTTGAGCGCCACGGCGCGCTGCAGGTGCCGCACGGCGTCGTCCCAATTGGCCACGCTCATGAACCCGCCGCCGAACAGCGCCTTGGCGAAGAAGCGCTGGATGGCGGAGAGACGCTTCACCTCGGCGTGCCAGGCGCCGAGCACGTGGTGGGCGCCGTCGTGGTTGGGGTCGAGCGCGACGGCCCGGGTGGCTTCATCGAAGATCACCCTGGCGAACCGGACCCGCTCCTTGCTGCCCTTGGTGCGGGACAGGCGGCCGAGGGTCATGGCGACGGCGTAGTGCCCGTCAGCGCCCATCGAGTCGGCGCGGACCGCGCGCTCCGCATAGCCCCGGCCCACGGTGTACAGGCTGTCGCGACGCTGCTTGAGCGAGTCGGCGTCGCCCTCGATCTGCTTGGCGATGTCGGCGATCGCCCGCGCGGCCTTCCAGTTGGCCTCGTAGCTCAGCGAATCGAGCGCCAGGGCCGCCTGGTAGTGCCGCAGCGCCACATCGGGGTGGAGCAGGGGGTGCGCGCTGTCGCCCAACGCGACGTGCCCCGCGGCGGTCTGCGCGGCGAGCGGGGACGAGCCGGCCGCGACCGCGAGCGCGACGAGGAGGGCGGGGAGGCGCATGAACAGCTCCGGGTTGGAGGTGGCGGCTGAATGATCGTTGTACCCCTGATCGAGCGCAAGCGCGACGGCGGCACGCTCACACCGGAAGAATGGTCGGCGCTCGTCGCCGAATACACGGGCGGCCGCATCCCCGACTACCAGATGGCCGCGCTGCTGATGGCCGTGTTCCTGCGCGGCCTCGAGCGCACGGAGCTCGCCGCGCTCACCGACGCCATGCTGGCGTCGGGCCAGCGGCTCGCCTTCGACGGCTGGGCCACGCCCCGCATCGACAAACACTCGACGGGCGGCGTGGGCGACAAGGTGTCGCTCGTCCTCGGGCCCCTGGTCGCGGCCTGCGGCGTCGCCGTGCCGATGATGTCGGGACGCGGCCTCGGCCATACCGGCGGCACGCTCGACAAGCTCGAAGCGATTCCCGGCTTCCGCACCGACCTGACGCTCGCCGAAGCCAAGACCCAGGTCCAGAAGCTCGGCTGCGTGCTCATGGGCCAGACGGGCGAGATCGCGCCCGCCGACCGGCGCCTGTACGCGCTGCGCGACGTGACCGCGACCGTCGAGTCGATCCCCCTCATCGCGGCGAGCATCATGTCCAAGAAGCTCGCGGAAGGCTTGAACGGGCTCGTGCTCGACGTGAAGCGCGGTTCGGGAGCCTTCCTGCCCGAGCTCGACCGGGGGCTCGAGCTCGCCCGCACCATGATCGCGCTGGGGGAGGACCGGGGCTGCCCGACCGTCGCGCTGTTGACCGCCATGGACCGTCCGCTCGGCCGGGCGTGCGGTAACGTGCTCGAGACGGAAGAGGCGATCCTCGCCCTGCGCGGCGAGGGCCCGCCCGACCTACTCGAGGTCACCTACGCGCTGGGCGTGGAAATGCTGCTGGCGGCGGGCGTCGAGACGACCACCAAGAAGGCGCGCAAGAAGCTCGAGACGGCGATCGATTCGGGGCTCGCCGCCGAGAAGTTCGAGCAGATCATCGAAGCGCAGGGCGGCAACCCCAAGGCCGTGGAGGACCCCGCCGTGCTGCCGCAGGCGCAGGCCGTCGAGGTCTATGCCGCGCCGCGGACCGGGGTCGTGCAGCGGGTCGAGCCGCGCGCCATCGGGCGGGCCATCGTCGCGATGGGGGGTGGGCGCCGCACGGTGGACGATCCGATCGATCCCACCGTCGGGTTCGTGATCACGGTGAAGCCGGGGGACAAGGTGCTGGACGGGGAGCCGATCGCGTCCGTGTTCGCGAAGGACGCCGACGGCGTGCGCCGCGGCTGCGACGCGCTCGATCAGGCGATTGTGATCGGCGACAAGCTGACGGAGAAACCGCTACCGATGGTGTCGCACCGGGTGACGCGGGCCGGCGTCGAAGAGCTCAGCTCGCCGCCGCGCCCACCCGGTCCAGCATCTCGCGCAGCTCCTCGAGGTTGAACGGCTTGCGAAGCACCGGCCGCTCGGAGCGTTGCAGGCGGTCGCGGGTCTGGCTCGAGATCGAGTCGCCGGTGGTGAACACGACACGGCGCTCGCGTCCGCGCCCCTCCTGCAGCAGCTCCTCGAACAGCTCGAAGCCGGTGTGCGCCTCATCGAGGTGCACGTCCACGATCAGCGCGTCGTAGCGCTCCGCGGCATCCTGCAGCTGGCCCACGGCGTCGCCGAACTTGGCGGCGCTCGTCACGCGGTGGCCCAGCCGCTCGGCCATCCGGATCATCGCGCGGCGCACGCTCTCCTCGTCCTCGACGATCAGCACCGAGAGCGGCCGGGCGGCGGGGCGGACGCCCGCCTGCGGCGTGACGCGCGGCGCGAGCGGCTCGGCGGGGAGCTCCATCACCAGGCGCGCGCCGCTGCCGTCGACGTTCTGGATCCACAGCCGCCCGCCCATCGCCTTCACGATGCCCAAGCTGATCGCCAGGCCGAGCCCCGTCCCCTTGTCCCCTTTGGTCGTGAAGAACGGCTCGAACACGCGGTCCAGGATCTCGGCGGGTACACCGGGGCCCGTATCCTCGATGGACAGCACGACGTGCCCCTCGGTGCGCTGCGCGGCGATCGTGATGCGTCCGGGGCGATCACCGATCTCGATCGCCTGGACGGCGTTGACCACCGCGTTGAGGAGCACCTGCTGGAGCTCCTGCGGATCGCCGAGCACGGTGGGCACGTCGTCGGCCACGGCCAGCGTGGTCTGGATGCGCGCCTTCTTGAGCGCGCTGCGCTGGAGGGCGAGCACCCGCTCGCCGATCTCCTTCAGGTCCACGGGCTGGCGTACCTGCGGGCGCTGGCGGGCGAAGTCGAGCAGGGTCTGGATCACCCGCCCCGCGCGCATGGCCTCGAGATGGATGATATCCGCGCTTTCCTTGAGGTCCGGCGTCTTGGCGTCCACCGCGAGCACCTCGGCGAAGGCGGCGATCGCGGCGAGGGGGTTGTTGAGCTCGTGCGCCACGCCGGAGACGAGGGCCCCGAGCTGCGACAGCCGGTCGGTCTGCATCAGCTTCCGCTGCAGCAACACTTCGCGGGACACGTCCACCGCCAGGAACAGCAGCTTGGGCACGCCTCTCGCACCCGTGGGGCCCACGTTCTCGATGACCGCCTCCACTTCGCGCACCGGCTCGCCGCCGAACTCGATGGCGAGGTGGAAGCGTTGCCGCTGGCGCAGCGCGTCGCGCAGCGCCCCGGCGAAGGCGGGACGCAGCGACGCGGCCGTCCAGTCGCCCAGCGCGCAGCCCCGCAGCGCGTCGGCGGAGGTCGCGCCGAGCAGCTCGGTGGCCTGGGGGTTCGCCTCGAGAATCTGACCGTCGACGCTCAACACGAGCGCCGGGATGGGCAGGCCGTCGAACAGCTGACGGTAGAACGCCCGATCCTGCTCGAACGCGTCGAGGAGGTGCCCGGCTTGCGACGCGGGGCTGATCTCCGCCCGCGCCTCACGCAGCAGGAGGACGAGGTGGTTGCGCGGCCCGCGCGTCACGCGCGTCTCCAGCACGACGCCCTGGAAGGTCGGGGTGCCGGATGGCGTCAAATAGGCGCGCGGGATCCCGTCGAACAGCACCTCTTGCAGCACGCGCTCGACGTGCGTCCCCTTGGCGGTGGGGAAGGCGACCCAGAATCCCCTGCCCAGGACGTGGTCAGCCGCCAGGCCGGTCAGGCGGGCGGCCGCCGGCGTCCATTCGACGATCGTCCAGTCCGGGGCGATCGCCACGACGCCGACGTCGAGACTTTCGAGGAGCGTTCTCCCGTCCATCACGTGCCCACCCTCCTAAAATGCACGAGGCCCCGTTGGCCGATCGCGGGCGCAACGGGGCCTCCAACAACTGTCTTCAGTACGTGGGTACAGGATGGGTGCGGGGAGGTTCCAAAGTCAAGCAGGATCACGTGCTGCGGCCGCGCCACAGGTGACCGGGGTCACACCTCAGACGTCCAGGTTCCGCACGAACTTGGCGTTTTCTTCGATGAACTTGCGCCGCGGCTCCACCTCGTCGCCCATCAGGGTCTCGAACAGCTGCGAGGCCTCGAGCGCGTCTTCCATGGTCACCTTGAGGAGGGTGCGCTTCGCGGGATCCATGGTCGTGTCGCGCAGCTGGTCGGGGTTCATCTCGCCCAGGCCCTTGTAGCGCTGGATCAGGATGTTCCCCCGGCCCTCGGCCCCGTTGGAGAGGCGTTTGACGTACCCGTCGCGCTCCTTCTCGTCGTAGGCGTAGAACTCCTCTTTGCCCTTGGCGACCCGGAAGAGCGGCGGTTGTGCGATGTAGATGTAGCCGATGTCGATCAGCTCCTTCATCTCCTTGTAGAACAGGGTGAGGAGCAGGGTGCGGATGTGGGCGCCGTCCACGTCGGCGTCGGTCATGATGATGATCTTGTGGTACCGCGCCTCGGCGACGTTGAAGTCCTCGCGCACGCCGGTCCCCAGCGCCGTGATGATCGTCCGGATTTCCTCGTTCGAGAGCACCTTGTCGATGCGCGCCTTCTGGACGTTGAGGATCTTGCCGCGCAGGGGCAGGATCGCCTGGAAGCTGCGGTCGCGGCCCTGTTTGGCGGAGCCGCCCGCCGAGTCGCCCTCGACGAGGTACAGCTCGCACAGCTTCGGGTCGGTGAGCGAACAGTCGGCGAGCTTGCCCGGGAGGAGGCCGCCATCGAGCCCGCTTTTCTTGCGGACCAGCTCGCGGGCCTTGCGGGCCGCCTCGCGGGCACGCGCCGCGCCGACGGCCTTCGCGATGATCGCCCGGGCCACGCTCGGGTTCTTGTCGAAGAACTCGCCCAGCGCTTCGTTGACGACGCTCTTCACCAAGCCTTCGACCTCGGAGTTGCCGAGCTTCGTCTTGGTCTGCCCCTCGAACTGCGGGTTTTTCACCTTCACGTGCAGCACGCAGTTCAAGCCCTCCCGCACGTCATCCCCCGTCAGGGTGAACTCTTCCTTCTTCAGGAGCCCGTCCTTCTTGGCCCACTCGTTGATCGTGCGGGTGAGCGCCGACTTGAAGCCCGTGAGGTGGGTGCCGCCTTCGTGCGTGTTGATGTTGTTGACGAAGGTGAAGGTGTTTTCGCTGTACTGGTCGTCGTATTGCACCGCGCCCTCAACGGCGACGCCCTCCCGCGTCGCCTCGAAGGTGATCGGTTTGGCGTGCAGCGGCCGGCGGTTCCCGATCAGCCATTTCACGAACTCGGCCAGCCCGCCCTTGTAAACGAAGGTCTCCTTCTTCGCCTGACCCTTCCGCTCGTCCGTAAGCGTGATCGTCAGGCCCTTGTTCAGAAACGCCAGCTCGCGCAGCCGGTTGGCCACCGTGGCATAGTCGAAGCGCGTCTCGGTGAAGATCTTCGTGTCGGGCTTGAACCAAACCGTCGTGCCCGTGCCCTTGGCCTTGCCGGTGACCTCCAGCTTCTTCTTCGTATCGCCGCGCTCGAACGCCATGTGGTGGCGCTGGCCGTCGCGGTCCACCCACACCTCGAGCTGCTCCGACAGGGCGTTCACCACCGACACCCCCACGCCGTGGAGCCCGCCCGACACCTTGTACGTGCTCTTATCGAACTTGCCGCCGGCGTGCAGGACCGTGAGCGCCACCTCCACGCCCGGCTTCTTCTCCGTCTTGTGGATGTCCACGGGGATGCCGCGGCCGTTGTCCACCACGGTCACGGCGTTGTCGGCGTGGATCGTGACGTCTATCTGCGTGCAGTAGCCGGCCAGGGCCTCGTCCACCGAGTTGTCCACGACCTCGTACACGAGGTGGTGCAGCCCGCGGGCCGAGACCGAGCCGATGTACATCGCGGGGCGGCGGCGCACGGCCTCGAGGCCCTTCAGGACCTGGATCGAATCGGCCTGATAGTCCCCGTTGCCTTTGCCCTTGGGCGGGCGCGGAGCCGGTTTCTTCTTGGGCATGCGTTCCTAGCGTGCGAGAAGCCAGCGTATCGTGGTGATGCGGCCGGCGCCGCGGCCCGCGTTCACCCGAGCCAGGATCTCCGGCGTCATCAATTGCAGCTCGGTCATCCATGCGCTCGTCGCCACGCGCACGAACAGAGTGCCATCGGGCGCCACGCTTTCGGGCGTAGCGACGGCCGCGATTTGGGGGCCGACCAGGCGCGGCCACTCGGGCACTGCCTGCGCCTGTCCCACCCGCGTGGCGAGCCCGGCCCGCGCCAGGTAGCTCTTGAGCGCTTCGCCGACCGCGACGGGCCGGCCGCGCTTGGGTCGATCGGTCATGAAAAACGCACGTCTAAAATAACCCCGAAGTCATTGTCCTGTCAACACTTACTTAAGTCGTTGGGGTCACGGCACCACCACCACAAAGCTGTCCCGCGTGGCCTGAAATCCAGCGCTGTCCCGCACCCGCATTTGGACCGGGATCTGCGTCCCGGCGGTCTTGCCCCCGCCGATGGCAAACCGGAACTGGGCACTGAAAACCCGGTCCAAGCCCCCGTCCGCACTCTCGGTCACCGCGTCCACGGTGACCCAAACCGAATCGATGCCATCCGAATCCTCGGTGCGCACCGTCGCCAAAAGCGTGTCGGGCGGGGTCGTGGAGCGGACCGTGTCACGGTCCAGGGTGAACGTCAGCAGCGGGGGGCCGGGGCGGGGCCGCTCCTCGAGGCACGCTGCGAGGAAGATCAGCGCCCCTGAAACCTGGCGGAACGCTTTTCCAGGAATGCCGTCAGTCCTTCCCTTGTGTCCTGCGTGGCGGCGAGCAAGCCGAAGTGATTGGCCTCGAGCAGGAGGCCCTCATCGAGGGTCATCTCGAGCCCTTGGTCCACGGCCTCCAGCGCGAGGCGCACCGCCAGCGGGCCCATCGCCAGGATACCCCGGAGCAGCTTCTCGGATTCCGCGAGCAGCTCGGCCGCGGGGACGACCCTGTTGACGAGACCGATGCGGTGGGCCTCCCGGGCGTCGATGGGCTCGCCCGTGAGGATGAGCTCCAGGGCGACGCCCTTGCCGACTAGGCGTGGCAGCCGTTGCGTGCCGCCGTACCCGGGAGCGATCCCCAGCTTCACCTCCGGTTGGCCGAACCGCGCGGTCTCGCTCGCCACGCGGAGGTGACACGCCATGGCCAGCTCGCAGCCCCCGCCGAGCGCGAACCCGTTGACGGCGGCGATCACCGGCTTGCCGCACGTTTCGAGGCGACGGAGCACCGCCTGGCCACGTAACGCCCGCGCCTTCCCGTCGAACGGCCCCTGCTTGGCGAGGTCGCCGATGTCCGCCCCGGCCACGAAGGCCTTGGGGCCGGCGCCGGTGAGAATGGCGCCCTTGATCTCCGGCGTGGTGGCGATGCGCTCGGCAGCGTCGGCCAACTCCGCCATGACTTGATCGTTGAGCGCGTTCAGCTTGTCGGGGCGGTTGATCGTGATAAACGCAATCCCGTCGCGGATATCGAAGAGCAAGGTCTGGTAGGTCATACGACAATCCTAAAGCCAGGGTATGCAAAAGCTAGACGCACGGACGGTGCGTCGGTGCGTCTAGTCTTTGCATGTCCCCGCATTAGGTTCAGCCACCATGCCTATCCAGGCCATCTCATGGACGCCGTCCGGCGACGTTCGGCTGCTCGACCAGCGCCGCTTGCCCGGCGAGGAGGTATACCTGGAGATCGGAACGGCGGAGGGTGTCGCCGACGCGATCCGACGGCTCCAGGTGCGCGGCGCCCCGCTCATCGGGATCGCGGCGGCGATGGGACTCGTCGCCGGCACGCGCGAGCTGCGCGGGGCGGCGCGCGAGCCGTTCCTGGCGCGGGTAGAGCAGCTCGTGCAGCTGCTGGCGGCGGCGCGCCCAACCGGGGTCAACCTGCGTTGGGCGCTGGAGCGGATGGCCCGCGCCGCGACCACCGCGGCGGCGGACGAGGCAGGGTCTGCCCTGTGGGAGCGGCTGCAGGCGGAGGCGACGGCGATCTGGGAAGAGGACCGCGCGATGTGCCGGCGCATCGGCGAGTATGGGCTGCCGCTGGTGCCTGACGGCGCCAAGGTGCTCACGCACTGCAACGCGGGCGCGCTCGCGACCGGGGGAATCGGCACCGCGCTCGCTCCCATTTACCTCGCCCACGAGCAGGGGCGGCGCGTGCACGTCTACGTGGGCGAGACGCGGCCCGTGCTGCAGGGTGCGCGCATCACCGCCTGGGAGTTGCAGCACTCGGGCGTCCCGTGCACGCTCATCGCCGACGCCGCGGCCGGTGCGTTGATGCGCCAGGCGCAAGTGGACGTGACGCTCGTGGGCGCCGACCGCATCTGCGCAAACGGCGACTTCGCGAACAAGATCGGCACCTACGGCCTCGCGGTGCTGGCCCGCCACCACGGCGTCCCGCTGTACTGCGCGGCGCCTTGGTCCACCGTGGATGCCACCCTCGCCGAGGGCGACCTCATCCCCATCGAGCAGCGCCCGCCCGAGGAAGTGACGACCGTGGCCGGCCGCGCCGTGGCGCCCGCGGGCGTGGCGGCCTTGAACCCGGCGTTCGACGTGACGCCCGCGCGCTACGTGACCGGGTACCTCACGGACCGGGGGATCGTGCAGCCGCCGTTCGGCACCGATCCTGCGCCCGCATGACCGCCGTCCTCGCCCTCGACCAGGGCACGACCGGCTCGACCGCGCTCGTCGTGGCCGCCGACGGGCGTCTGCTCGGCCGCGGCTATCGCGAGTTCACCCAGCACTTTCCGGCGCCCGGGGAAGTGGAGCATGACGCCGAGGAGATCCTGCGCGTCACCGTGGAGGCGGCGCGCGAAGCGATCGGGCAGGCGCGCGTGGTGCCCACCGCCCTCGGTATCACGAATCAGCGGGAGACCGTGTGCGTGTGGGAGCGCGACACCGGCCGCCCGATCCACCGCGCGATCGTGTGGCAGGACCGGCGCACCGCGGCGCGCTGCGCCCAGCTCGCGAAACAGCGCAAGACGGGGCTGATCCGCGAGCGCACCGGTCTCGTACTCGATCCCTACTTCTCCGCCACCAAGATCGAGTGGCTGCTGGAGCACGTTCCCGGCCTGCGCCGCCGCGCGGAGGCGGGCGAGGCGGTGTTCGGGACGGTGGACGCCTGGCTGCTGGCGCGCCTGACGAACGGCAAGACCTTTGCGACCGACCACACCAACGCGTCGCGAACCATGCTGTACGACATCGGCCGACGGGCCTGGGACGACGACCTCCTCGCCCTGTTCGACGTGCCGCGCGACGCGCTGCCCGAGGTGCGCAGCTCGAGCGGCGTCTTCGGCGTGTGCGAGGCGGAGCACTTCGGCAGCGAGATGCCGATCGCCGGCATCGCCGGAGACCAGCAGGCGGCGCTGTTCGGGCAGGGCTGCTGGGAAGCGGGGCAGGCGAAGAATACCTACGGCACCGGCGCCTTTCTGCTCCTCCATACCGGCAAGCGGCGCG
>WNGA01012928.1_pt1 | contig 10742 bp, 9 predicted proteins | sample 5400061 | NCBI WGS metagenome assembly WNGA01 (sample SAMN13153366, study PRJNA577476) | soil metagenome | isolation source: 100 cm soil or saprolite under grassland replicate 2 | place: USA:California | collected 2016-06-15
TCGCCGTCGTGCGCTCGTTCGTCCAGCTGACGGCGATCGGCTACGTGATCAACTTCATCTTCGTCCAGGACAGCCTCTGGTTCGTGATCGCGCTGATCGCCGTGATGGTCGTGTTCGGCGCCTTCACGGCGCGGCGGCGGGCCAGGCGAGTCCCGGATGCCTTCTGGCCGCTCCTGATCGCGCTCGCGCTGGCGGGGGCGGTCACCCTGGGGCTCGTCGTCGGGCTGGGCGTCTTCAAGCCTCAGCCGCGCTACCTGGTCCCGGTGGGGGGAATGGTCGTCGGCAACTCGATGACCGCCGCGGCGGTCGCGCTAAACCGGCTCGGCGACGAGATGAAGGCCCACGCGCGGGAGATCGAGGCGACGCTGGCCCTGGGGGCCACCTCGACCATCGCCGCCGCCCCGATCGTCCGCCGCAGCCTGCGCTCGGGGATGATCGCCCTGGTCGACTCCACGAAGACGACCGGCCTGATCTTCTTCCCCGGCACGATGGTGGGGATGCTCCTGGCGGGCGCCGACCCCACCGACGCCGTCCGCCTTCAGCTCATCCTCCTCTGGACCCTCCTCGGCAGCGTCGCGCTGGCCGGGCTGATCTCGATCACGCTCGCCTACCGGAACTTCTTCACGCCCGCCCACCAGCTTCGCGAGCAGCCCGAGCCATGACGGCTCGGGCTGCTCGCGAGCGGCAGTGGCTCATCTGACGCCCGAGCTCTTCGCGTTCATCCTGCGCTGGCTGCCGCCTCGCCCCGCGCGCGTGCTCGAGGTCGGCTGCGGCGACGGGGCGCTGACTCGCCGGCTTGCCGGCGAGTCCTACGACGCCCTGGGCCTCGACCCCGAGGCCCCCGACGAAGGCGGCTTCGTCCGCTCGACCCTCGAGGAGTTCCAGTCCGGTGCGGAATTCCAGGCGGCGGTCGCGATCCGCTCGCTCCATCACCTGCACGACCCCGATCTCGCCATCGACAACCTGAGCGCGCTGCTCCGCCCGGGCGCGCGGCTCATTGCGTTCGAGTTCGCGATCGAGAACGTCGACGATGCGGCGTTGCGCTGGCTGGCGGAGCGCGGTCTTCCGCACCCCGTTCTTGACACCCCGATCGACGAGGTCATCCCCCTGGCGCGGCTTCGCGTGGGCTTGGAGCGCCGCTTTGGGCTGCTCGCTGCCGAGCCGGCTACGTACCTCGCGCGCGAAGCCGATCGCGACGACCTGGCGGTTGAAGAGGAGGAGGCGATCCGCTCCGGGGCGATCAAGCCGGCGGGCGCGCGGCTCGTGTACGAGAAGCCGCGGCTGTAAGACTCACTTCGATGAGCCGCCGCGAGCGCCTCACCCTCATCGCCACCATCCTGGCCTCCACGGTCGTCTTCCTGGATGGAACCGTGGTCAACGTCGCGCTGCCGGCGATGGAGCGGGATCTCGGCACGGGACTCGCGGGCCAGCAGTGGGTGGTGGAGGCCTACCTGCTGGCGCTCGTATCGCTGATGCTCGTCGGCGGCTCGCTCGGAGATCATTTCGGCCGCCGGCGGATCTTCTCGATCGGGCTCATGGCCTTCGGCGTCTCCTCGATCCTCTGCGCCCTGGCGCCCAGCACCGGCGTTCTGATCGCGTTGCGAGGCATGCAGGGCCTCGCTGGCGCCATGCTCGTGCCGGGGTCGCTGGCGATCCTCGCCGCCACCTTCGAGGGCGAAGCCCGGGGGAGGGCGATCGGAACCTGGACCGCCTGGAGCGGGATCTCCACGGTGGCGGGACCGGCGGCCGGGGGATTCCTCGTCGACACCCTCTCCTGGAGGTATGTGTTCTGGCTCAACGTCCCGCTCATCGCCGGCACGCTCCTGCTTACGGCGCGCGCCGTGGCCGAGAGCCGCGACCCAGATGCCGTGAAGGGCTTCGACATCCCGGGCGTCATCCTCTCCGCACTCGGGCTCGGCGGCCCGGTGTTCGCGCTGATCGAGCAGCCCACCTACGGCTGGAGCGATCCGGTGGTGCTCGCCCCGCTTCTGGCAGGCGCGGCGTGCTTCGCCGGGTTCCTGGTCCGGGAGGCGCTTGCCCGCGCGCCGATGTTGCCGCTGTCGCTGTTTCGGGTGCGCAACTTCGCGGTCGCCAACGCCGCGACCCTCACCACCTACGCGGGGTTGATCGGCTCCACGTTCTTCCTCACCCTGTACCTCCAGCAGGTCGGCGGCTATACCGCGCTGGCGGCGGGGTTCGCGACCGTTCCCGTCTCGTTGCTCTTGTTCGTCCTCTCGCCCCGCTTCGGGGCGCTAACGGCGCGGGCGGGCCCCCGGCTGCCGATGAGCCTCGGGCCGATAGTCGGGGGCATCGGCCTGCTCATGCTCTTGCGCGTTGGCGTCAATCCGTCGTACGCCGGCGAGATCCTGCCGGCGCTCGTCGTCTTCGGACTCGGCCTGGCCGCCACCGTGGCGCCGCTGACGACGACCGTCCTGACCTCGGTGGACGAGCACAACGCTGGGATCGCATCGGGGGTGAACAACGCGATCGCCCGGGTCGCGGGACTGCTTGCGATCGCGGTGCTGGGCGCAGCGGTCTCCGCGCAGTTCGCGGCGAAGCTCGACCAGCGCCTTGGCGACACGCCCCCCAAGGGACAGGCGGCGAACGTGGTGGAGTCGGCGAAGTCGCGCCCGCTCGCGGGGGGTGACGAGGCAAAGCGTCTCAGCGACTCGACTCGCGCGACGGTGGGCACCGCAGTCGAGAGCTCATCGCGCGATGCGTTCCGTCTTGCCATGGGGATCGGGGCGTGCCTCATGTTCGCCGGCGGGATCACGTCGGCGCTTGGGATCCAGAACCCGCGGCGGCGTCCCGCCCCGACGCCCGTACCCCGCGCGGTCACCGCGGGAGAGTGCGCGCGCCCGCCCGGCTTCCGCGACTCCGAGCCCCTGCCGGGTGCTCTCGAGCCGGTCCCGGGACCGGCCGAGGCGCCTCTATAGTCAGCGCCCGCCGTGCCCGATCGCAAGCGCATCTTCAGCGGCATCCAGCCGACCGGCCGCAAGCACCTCGGCAACTACATCGGGGCGATTCGCCAATACGTGGAGGGACAGGATCGCGGCGAGGGGATCTACTGCATCGTGGACCTCCACGCCATCACCGTCCCCCACGAGCCCGCCGAGCTCCGGGAGCGCCTCTATGACACCACCGCGGTTCTGCTCGCCGCCGGGCTCGACCCGGAACGCTGCATCCTCTTTCGCCAGTCCGACGTGGAGGAGCACACAGAGCTCTGCTGGCTTCTGGCCTCGGTCACCGCATGGGGCGACCTCAACCGCATGCATCAGTTCAAGGAGAAGTCCGAGCAGCAGCGCGAACTGGTCTCGGCGGGACTCTTCTTCTACCCGGTGCTCATGGCTGCCGACGTCCTCGCCTACCGGGCCACCGAGGTCCCGGTAGGAGATGATCAGCGCCAACACATCGAGCTGATGCGAGATATCGCCGCGCGCTTCAACGCCCGCTACGGCGAGGTCCTCGCGGTGCCGGAGGGCCGTTATCCCGAGGTTGGAGCGAGGATCATGAACCTCCAAGACCCCGAGACGCGGATGTCGACGACGTACGGCTCCGAGCAGGGGACCGTCTACATCTTGGACGAGCCCGAGGTGGTCCGAAAGAAAGTGCGCAGCGCCGTCACCGACTCCGGCACCGAGATCCGCCGCGGGCCCGGCAAGGAGGGGATCTCGAACCTGATCGAGATCCTCGCCGTGGTGCGCGACGTGGCGCCCGAGGAGATCGAGCGCGAGTTCGGCGGCTCGGGGTATGGCGACTTCAAGTCCGCGGTTGCCGACGCCGTGGTGAGCTACCTCGCGCCGGTACGCGAACGCTATGGCGAGCTGCGGGCCGACGAGCCTACCCTGGAAGGCGCCCTTGCCACCGGCGCCGAGAAGGCGCGCGCCATCGCCTCCGACACCCTCGCCGACGTCCGCGAGGCGATGGGCGTCGGCGCCCCTCGGCGCTAACGAGCCGCTCCGTAGAATCGACGCCGGGGAGTGGCGATGCCCGAAACGCGCTACGCAAAGAGCGGCGACCTCAGCATCGCCTACCAGGTGGTGGGCGAGGGTCCGTTCGACCTCCTCCTCGCGCCGGGGTTCGTCTCGCACGTCGAGGCGTTGTGGCAGTACCCGGACGCCGCACGCGGATTCGAGCGTCTGGCGTCGTTCTCACGCCTGATCATCTTCGACAAGCGCGAGCAGGGCCTTTCGGACCGGGTAGGGCGTCCGCCGACGATCGAGGAGATGGTGGACGACATGGTGGCAGTGCTCGACGCCGTCGGCTCCGAGCGGGCCGCCGTCTTCGGCATCTCGGAGGGCGGCGCCATGGCGCTGATGTTCGCCGCCGCCCACGCCGCTCGCTGCACCCACCTGGTGATCTGGGGTGGCTATGCGAGGATGACCCGGGCCTCTGACTATCCGGACGGAGTCCCAGTCGAGAACCTGAGGCGTTGGGCGGATCAACTAAAGCGTGACTGGGGCGCGCCGGTCGCCCTCGACGTATTCGCCCCCTCGCGTGTGGACGACGCCGAGACGGAGCGCTGGTGGGCCCACCTGCTGCGCACCGGGACGAGCCCGCGAAGCGCCGCCGCGTTGTTCGAGCTCTACGGGGAGCTCGACGTGCGCAACGCCCTGCCGCTCGTCAGCGCTCCTACGCTGATCCTCCATCGGAAGGTGGATCGCGTGGTCCGGCCGCAACTGGGCCGCTATGTCGCCGACCACATCCCGCAGGCTCGCTACGTCGAGATGCCGGGCGTCGACCACCTGATGTGGACCCAGGACTACGAGGCGATCCTCGACGAGGTCGAGGAGTTCCTCACCGGGACCCGGCGCGCGCAGCCGCCGCAGCGCGTGCTGGCGACGGTGATGTTCACCGACATCGTCGATTCGACAGCTCACCTGGCCCGACTTGGAGACCGCCAGTGGCGAGAGCTCCTCGACCGCCACGATGCCTCGGTCGGTAGGGCCGTGGATCGCTTTCAGGGCCGCCTCATCCAGACGACAGGGGACGGGGTGTTGGCGACCTTCGACGGCCCAGCCCGGGCGATCCAGTGCGCATCGCTGATCAAGGAGGAGACGCGCTCGCTGGGCCTCGAGGTGCGCGCCGGCTTGCACGCAGGGGAGTGCGAGCTTCGCAACGGCAACGTCGGAGGAATGGCGGTGCACATCGGTGCCCGTGTGGCGGCGCGAGCCCGCGCCGGCGAGGTCCTCGTCTCGAGCACCGTCAAGGACCTAGTCGTGGGGTCGGGAATCGGGTTCGAGGACCGGGGCGAGGCCGAGTTGAAGGGCGTGCCCGGACACTGGCACCTCTATGCGGTCAGCGCGGCGGAGTAGCCGAGCGCGCCGCTACGGTTTCGCCCGTGAGAGCCGCAGAGCTCGACCTCGATCTCGACGTCTTCGCGGGCCCGTTCGACCTCCTGATGGCGGTCGTCTTGCGCGAGGAGGTGAGCCTCGCCGAGGTCTCGCTCGGCGAGATCGTGGTCGCCTACCTCGAGCACCTGGAGGAGGCGGGCGAGCTGGACCTCGATGCGGCGACGGAGTTCCTCGTCCTGATCGCCTCGCTGCTCGAGCTGAAGTCGCGCCTTCTGCTTCCGGCGGCCGAGGAGGAGCTCCCCGAGCTCGGGCCCGAGGAGGCCGCGGACGAACTGCTGGCTCGGATGCTGGAGTACCGCCGCTACCGGGACGCCGCGGCCCACCTCTCCGGGCTGTTCGCCGACGGGCGCCGCTACGTGTATCGCAGCGCGCCGCTGCCGCCGGAGCTGCGCCGCGTCGCTCTCGACGCCGCAACGCAGGCATATGAGCCCGCGCGGCTGGCGGAGGCGCTGGGCGGTCTGCTGCTCTTGCCGCCCACGCCGGACACGAGCCACATCCGCCCGACCGTCTCGCTCGAGCGCCGGCTCGCGGTGCTGCGCGAGCTCCTGTCCCGCCGTGGCGGCTTCGACTTCGACGAGGTGTTCGCGGACGAGGATCGCCTCACCCAGGCCGTGACCCTGTTCGCGCTGCTCGAGATGCACAAGCGCGGCGAGGCCACGTGGAACCAGAGGGAGCTGTTCGGACCGATCGAGGTGGAGGTGGCGACCGGTGACTGACCTGGAGCGAACGATCGAGGCGCTGCTGTTCCTCTCGCCCGAGCCGGTCACGGCCGCGGAGCTCGTCGAGGCCTGCGACGCGAGCGAGGCCGAGGTGGACCGGGCGCTGGACGCGCTGGAGGGAGCCCTCGGCGACGGCGACCGCGGCGTAGTCCTTCGCCACGTTGCCGGCGGCTACACGCTCGCCGCCGACCCGGTCGCCGAGAATGCCGCCCGCCGCCTTCTGTCCAAGCCGCGCACGCCGGCACTCACCCAGGCACAGGCGGAGACGCTCGCCATCGTCTCCTACCTCCAGCCGGTCTCCCGGCCCGAGATCGCGCGCATCCGCGGCGTCTCCTCCGAGTCGGCGGTGGCGACCCTCACCGAGCGCGGCCTGATCGAGGAGTCGGGTCGCTCGCGCTTCGGCGCCATCGTCTATCGCACCACACCCCTGTTCGAGAGGCTCTTCGGGCTCTCGAGCCTCGACCAGCTTCCCGACCCCTCGAGCTTCGACCCCACCCCCGAGGACGAGCGCGAGCTGCGCGAGCGGCTGCTGAAGGCCGGCGAGCAGCGGGCGAGCTAGCACCTACCTCGCGCTGCCGATGCGGCTGGCGAAGTACCTGGCGCACTGCGGCGTCGCCTCGCGGCGGCGCGCCGAGGAGTTGATCGCCGCCGGGCGGGTGACCGTCGACGGGAAGACGGTCAAGGACCCCGCGCGCGACGTGGACGGCTCGAACACGGTGGAGGCGGACGGGCGCCCCGCGACCCTGGAACCGCACGAGATCTGGATGGTCAACAAGCCGGCGGGAGTGGTCTCGACGGCCCGCGAGCCTGGCACCCGGCGCGCGATCGTCGAGCTGGTGGACTCGCGGCAGCGGCTCTATCCGGTCGGGCGGCTGGATGCCGACTCGACTGGGCTCATCCTGCTCACCAACGACGGCGAGCTCGCCAACCGGCTCACGCATCCCCGCTATGGCGTCGACCGGACCTACCGGGTGAGACTGCGACGCACTGCGACCGAGTCCCAGCTCCGCCGGCTGCGCCATGGCGTCGAGCTCGACGACGGGCCGACGGCGCCGGCGCGTGTCCAGCGGGTTTCACCGCGCGTGATCGAGATCACGATCTCCGAGGGCCGCAAGCGGCAGGTGCGAAGGATGGTCGACGCCGTGGGCAACGACGTGACCGCGCTGTCGCGGGTTCGGTTCGGCTCGCTCGAGCTGGGCTCGCTGCCGGAGGGTCGGGCCCGCAGGCTCCGCCGCCCGGAGCTGAGGCGGCTCTGGAAAGATGCGCGCCGCGTGGAGGAACAAGGTGACCGATGAGCAGAGACTGTGGGCCGTGCGCGGCGCGGTGAAGGCCGGCAGCAACGACGTCGACTCGATCCTAGACGCGACCGAGGCGCTGATGCGCGAGCTCATGGCCCGCAACGACCTGACACCCGATCAGATCGTGAGCTGCCTGTTCACCGCCACCGCCGACCTCAACGCCGAGTTTCCCGCTGTGGCGGCGCGCCGTCTCGGCCTGGACTCGGTGCCGCTGCTCTGCACCCAGGAGCTGGACGTGCCGCGGGCGATGCGCGGGGTGATCCGCGTCCTCGTCCACTACTACGCGCCCCCCCACCACGTCCCCGCGCACACGTATCTCGGCGAGGCACAGGAACTCCGCTCGGACCTCCACGCCGCGCAGTAGCACCGAGCGCGGGGCCGGTCGTGATCGCGCTCACAGAGCCCGCGAACACGAGTCATTAACCTGCGGCCGAGTGAGCAGCGGCAGGATTCACCGATCGACGAGGCACAGAACGGCATGAAGCCCCTCGAGCGCCTCGGGCGCTTCGTCATCCACCACCGGCGCCTCGTGATCGGCGCCTGGATCGGGTTGATCGTCTTCGGGATCTTCGGGGCCGGCCAGGTGTCGGACCGCTGGCAGGAGAACTTCTCGATCCCCGGCTACTCGGCCTACGAGGCCAACCAGCGCGCCCTGAAGACCTTCGGCACAGGCGAGCAGTACCCGCTGGTCGCGGTGTTCCATTCCAGCGGCGACGTCACCAAGCAGCCCGGGATCGGCAAGGCCGTGGCCGCGGCGGCGCGCCAGAATCCCGGGGCCCGCGTCAGCTCCTACTTCTCCACCAGCAGCGACGCCTACGTCTCCGCGGACCGCCACACGACCTTCGCCGAGATCTATCCCGCGGGCCTGCCGAGCTTCAACCCGCTGGCGACGGTGCCGGACACGCGGACCGCCCTCCAGCACACCGCGCCGCCAGGCGTAACCGCTCACCTGACGGGGATCGACCCGCTGATCCAGGACCAGGGCGGGGCCGAGGGGCCGAGCCTCGCGTTGGAGATCCTGCTCGGCGGGACTGGGGCGATCATCGTCCTGCTCCTCGTGTTCGGGACGCTGCCGGCGGTCCTGATGCCGTTGCTCGTGGCGGCGAGCTCGATCCTGACCACGTTCGGCGTGGTCTGGCTCGTCACCTACGTCACGGACGTGTCGATCATCGTCCAGTTCCTGATCGCGCTGGTCGGCCTCGGCGTGGCGATCGACTACTCGCTCTTGATGATCTTCCGCTTCCGCGAGGAGCTAGCCAAGGGAAAGGAGGTCGAGGACGCGATCGCCGCGACGATGGCCCGGGCGGGGCGCTCGGTGGTCGTCTCCGGCTCCACCGTGGCGATCGGGCTGTTGAGCATGCTGATCCTGCCGCTGCCGTTCATCCGCGCGATCGGGATCGGCGGGATGCTGATCCCGGCTGTCTCGGTGGTGGCGTCCATCACGCTGCTGCCCGCGATGCTCTCCATCCTGGGTCCACGGATCAACAGCATCCGGCTCCTGCCGCGGCGCTTCCACGCCGGCGAGTACGTCGACGAGGGGTTCTGGGGCCGCTGGGCGTCGTTCGTCCTGCGCCGCCCCCTGGCGGTGGCGACGATCGGCCTCGTGATCGTAGGGGCTCTGCTGATTCCGGCTTCGCAGTTGAATCCCGCCCAGGCGCAGGCGGCGGACATTCCCGGCTCGGGGGACGCGTTCCGGGGCCGGGACGCGCTTGAGAGCGCGGGGCTCACCTCCGGCGTGCTCGAGCCCTTCGTGGTCTTGGTCGAGAACGGCGCGACGCAGGGCGATCTGAGGACGCTCGTCGCCAAGCTCGACGACACGCCCGGGATCTCGGGCGCCGCTGCGCCGAGCGATCGGGGGTGGAGGCGCGGTGGCGACGCGCTGGTCGAGGCCTTCCCGAGCGTGGACGCGGAGAGCGGGGAGGCGCGGTCCACGATCTCGAACCTCCAGGACCACGTCCTGCCGGCCGTCGTCTCGGAGGTGGATCACGGCGTGAAGATGACGCTCAGCGGCCCGGCCCCCGAGAACCGCGACTTCGTGCACGCGGTCTACGGGAACTTTCCCTGGGTGCTGGCGTTCGTGGTCATCCTGACCTTCCTGCTCCTGGCGCGGGCCTTCCGCTCGCTGCTGTTGCCCCTGAAGGCGGTGATCCTCAACCTCGTCTCGCTGGGCGCGGCCTACGGGATCATCGTCTTCATCTTCCAGCAGGGCCACGGCTCCGACGCGATCTGGAACGTGCAGGCGACGGGGGCGATCATCTCCTGGATCCCCCTGATGGTGTTCGCGTTCCTGTTCGGCCTGTCGATGGATTACGAGGTCTTCATGCTCACCCGGATGCGCGAGGCATACGACGAGACGGGCTCGACGCCGAACGCGATCTCTCTCGGTCTGATGCGGACCGGGAAGCTCGTCACGAGCGCCGCGCTCGTCTTGATGTTCGCCTTCTTCTCGATGTCCACCGGCCCCAGCCTCGACATCAAGCAGTTCGGGATCGGGCTCGCCGCGGGGATCATCTTCGACGCCACCGTGATCCGCGCGCTGCTCGTGCCGTCGATCATGCGCCTCATGGGACGCTGGAACTGGTGGCTTCCGAGCGGCATGGCCCGGGTGCTGCGGGTGGCGCCCTCGCGGCCGGTGCCCGAGTCCACGTAGCCCACGGCCGCCCGGGGGTACACGCACCCAACCAGATAGGCACTATTGGCCGCGATGCCGGTCACCTTCGCCCAGAAGCTCGCGCGCATGCCGCACTACGAGGCGGGCATGCACGAGGACGCCGCCCGCGAGGCGTTCGGCGCCGCCGACGTCGTGAAGCTCGCCTCCAACGAGTCCCCGTGGGGACCGCACCCAGCCGTCGTGGAGGCCGTCACGAGCGCGGTGAGCGGGCTCAACCGCTACCCGGACCAGCACGCCCGGCGGCTGCGCCGGCGGATCGCGGAGCGCTTCGACACGGACCCGGCGCGGGTGGCGGTCGGAAACGGCTCCTGCGAGATCCTGCTGGCTGCGGCCGAGGCCCTGTGCGAGCGGGGCGACGAGCTTTTGTTCGCGTGGCCGTCGTTCTCCATCTACCCGCACCTGGCGGCGCTCTCGGGCGCGCGCGAGGTCCGCGTGCCGCTCGCCGAGGGCTATGTCCACGACCTCGACGCGATGCTCGCCGAGGTCACGGCCGCCACCCAGCTCCTTTGCGTATGCAATCCCAACAACCCGACGGGAACCCACGTGCCCGCGAGGCGAGTTGCCGACTTCCTGGAGCGCGTTCCCGGCCGCGTGACGGTGGCTCTCGACGAGGCCTACGTCGAGTTCCAGACCCACGACGACCCGGACACGACGGTCGATCTGCTCCCCGAGTTTCCGAACCTCGTCGTCCTGCGTACGT
>WNGA01012929.1_pt1 | contig 10742 bp, 7 predicted proteins | sample 5400061 | NCBI WGS metagenome assembly WNGA01 (sample SAMN13153366, study PRJNA577476) | soil metagenome | isolation source: 100 cm soil or saprolite under grassland replicate 2 | place: USA:California | collected 2016-06-15
CGCCTGCCTTACATCCGCGGTGAACCGATATCCCCGCCGCGGGACGGTCGCGAGGTAGTGCTGCTCGGTTCCGCTCTCCCCAAGCGCCTTGCGTAAGGTGAAAACAGCCTGCGTGAGATTCGCTTCGGCCACAAACGTATCGGGCCAGAGCGTCTTCAGCAGATCCTCTTTGAGTACTAGTCGGCCGTGGTTCTCGACGAGCACCTGCAGTGTGTCGAATACCTTGGGCGTCAGCGGAACAGGTTCGCCGTTTCGCAGCAGTTGGCGGTCGTCGGCGTCGAGTCGAAACGGCCCGAAGTCGTACAGCGGGATGCCCTGGGTGCCCATAACCGAATTGAGCCGCGTTTGAGGATCTTTTGAGTGTCGCTTTAGGACTCGCCATCCGCAGCGCGAGTTATCTATGTTGCGGCCGCGAGTCGACGCGCATCGTACCAGCGACGCAGCGACAAGCAAAGCTCAGCAGCTTAAAAACTGGGTCGGCGACGAATAGAGGGTGGGGACGCTATGAGAACCCGCGACGGACTGCGAAACGACTGCCTGACCGCCTTGGTGACGGTGCTCGTGATTGCCATGCCGAAGCTGGCGCACAGCGCCACGATACATGTCACCACGACTGCGCAGGGCATCAATCCTACCGACGGCTACTGCTCGCTGCAGGAGGCCGTCTGGGCCGCCAATCTCGACGCGTCCAAGGCCGTTCGCATGAGCGGCAGCAGCAGCGTCGAGGTGATTGCGACCGAGTGCGAACCGGGCAGCGGCGATGACACCATCGAGCTGAGTTCCGGCGCGATCTACGCCATGAATCAAATCGTCGACGACCCGTACAACTTCATGGGACCGACGGCGACTCCAATCGTCTTCACGAACATCACGATCGCCGGCAACGGAGCGCGGCTCGAGCGCGCCAACCTGTATCGGAACTGCAGCGGAACGAATTTCCGCGCGTTCGCAGTCGCCAACGCCTCCGTCGACCGCAATCCAGGAGGCGCGCCGGACGTCGTGTCGGGTACCGGAAACCTGACAATCTGGAACCTCTACATCAAGGGATTCACAGGAAAGGGGGGACACGGCGCACATGCCGGCGGTGGTGGCCTTGGCGCCGGCGGCGCAATCTACGTGAAGGATGGGACGCTGACCATCGAGCACAGCACGTTCCAGAATAACGGCGCATGCGGCGGTGATGGTGGCGGGGAGAGAGGGGAGATTCTGGACGGATCGCTGGATGCGGGCGGTGGCGGCGGTGGCCTCGGCGGCGACGGCGGCCGCGCACCCTTTGGGGGTGGAGGCGGTGGCGGCGCCCGGGGCGCCGGCGGCTCGGGGAACTATCTTCTGTGCCCCGGTGGATGGACCGAGTGCCTTTTTGGATTTGGCGGCGGCGGCGGTGGGACCGTCAGAAACGGCTATGCGGCAACGGCTGGTGACGCTCTGGGTGGGTTTGCATGCGGCGGCAATGGCGGAGGCACACAGCGCGGTGAGGCGGGTCACGATGCCGCATGTCCCGGCGGCGGCGGCGGTGGTGGCAACTCGGGCAGCATCAGCGTGAATGGGGGTGTGATTCAAATATTCGTCGAGGCCGGCGGCCGTGGTGGCGACGGCAGTTACGGGGGCGGCGGTGGCGGCGGTGGCTGGGGCTGCGCGCCGTTGACGTGTTCGGGAACCGACGGTGGGCAGGGCGGCTTCGGCGGTGGAGGCGGCGCTGCTGGTGACGTCGGTAACGGCGGTGACGGCGGTTTCGGCGGCGGCGGCGGGGCGGGGCCGAGCGGGCCGGGCGAAGGCGGCGCGTTTGGCGGCGCCGGAAGCGAATACGGTGGCGGCGGCGGCGGCGCTGGCCTGGGCGGCGCCATTTTTGGTCATCGCGCTACCGTCGTCATTCGTAACAGCACCTTTACCGGCAATTTCGTCGTGCACGGCGACAGCGAGGGCCATTGGGGCCGGGACGCGGGCGGTGCGATCTTTGCCGTCGACGGTTCGCTCAGCGTGTTCAATTCCACGCTGAGCGGCAATGAAAGCACAGGGGAGGGGGCCGGCGTCGTTCTCTATCACTCTGACGAGACGGATTCCGCTTCGTTCACGCTCTACAACACGATCGTCTCCAACAACAGCGTCCGCGAGTGCTTCTATACCGGTGACGATCTCAGCGAAGTCACGGTCGCAGGCGCGGGCAACTTGATCGGTCAGAACTACGGCTGTCCGGGCAACATCGCAGACTATCCTGCCGATCCACACCTGGGACCGCTGCAGCTCAACGCCCCGGGCTCGACGCCGACGATGGCAATTGATGCGAGCAGTTCCGCGTTCGATGCCGGAGACGATGCACACTGCGAGGCATACGACCAGCGGTTCGTCGCACGTCCGCAGTCCGCGCACTGCGACATCGGCGCCTATGAAATGATGTCCGACTTTTCGATCGCGCCGATCGCGTCGTTCGCGATCGCACCAGGCGGGTCGGCGTCCACGACCGTCACCGTGAACTCGATCGCTGGTTTTGCCGCGTTCGTGACGTTGTCCACGTCCAGTCTGCCGAGCGGCTTTTTCGTTTCCTTCGGGACGAATCCTGTCGATGTTCCGGCGAACGGATCGGGGTCCAGCACGATGACACTGAAGGTCGGCTCCGCGGTGAAACCCGGAAGCTACTCGTTCGATGTCATTGGCACCGCCGGACCGCTCACGCACTCTGCCACCGTGAGCGTCACGGTCGCCGTGACGATTGCCGATGTCGGGAACGTCATCGATACGTTCGTTGCCGAAAAGTGCATCGACAGTGCGGGCGTCGCCTATGCGTTCAAGGCGAAACTCACCGCGGCAGGGTATTTGACGAGCGCGGGCCGCATTCAGGCGGCCGCCAACACCCTTGCCGCGCTGCTGTACCAACTCAACGCCCAGAGTGGAAGACATCTCGCGCTGTCGTGTACCGTCGATAACGAGACGGTGTATCCCGCGGACACGCTCATCGCCGATGTTACGAGTCTCCTGCAGGGTCTGTCGGCCGCCGCGTCGAATCCGCTGATGGGCTACGTGGTGAACGGCGCCAACATTGGTTTCGCCGATACGACCGTCACTCTGTCCGGCAACGGCATCTCCGCTTCTGCGGTTACCGATGCCACCGGCTTCTATTACTTCCCGGACACGAGTCAGTTGACACAAGGTGCGACGTACCTGGCCAGCGTCGTTTCCGGGAAGCGGAAGGCTCAGGCCGTGCAGTTCATCTGGACCGGAGCAGGAACCATACTTGCGAATCTCATCGTGAACTAGAGTTCACGTCGTCGTGCCGTGATGGAAGCGTCCCCCACCGCCGACGGCTATTGCGCCATGAAGTAGCCTTGCAGGATGACCACGTCCGGCTGGTGCGAGACGAACACAATCGGAAGATCGCTAAATGGCAGACCGGAAGTGAAGTGGGATTCTGCAACCGCGGCGCCGTCGGACGTCGCGACAGCAGTAGAGAACGCCACATCATGCGGAGGCGAGGTCAGTTGGTGATGGAGTGTGGCAAAAGCCACCTGACCAGGGATTACCGACGCCGCTTTCCAAGTGAAGTCTGTCACGATGAGCACGAAGCCAGAGGGTGGCGCCGTGTAGGGCGTCAATGTCCCATCGGGGGCCACCCGTTCCAGGTCCGTGCAGATGGTCGAGGTGAATCCGCCGCAAACCAGCGTGACGATCTTCACACTTCCCGGAGTCGACGGCAAAGGCTGCGACGCCCACACGCGACGATTTGGAATCGATGACAGAGCTACCGCCAATGCACCGACGCTAACTGCCAGCAGCGCGATTTTGCCGAACGTCTTCATGTGACCCTCCTTTGGCATGCTGCGAGACACTTGCCGACATTCCCATTTGGTCGCCCGAGATCGACGCAGCATACACGCAGCACGAGCCAGCGCGCGAATCGTGCAATTGAGATTGGGAAGATTCGAGCTCGCCGACGACATTCATCTCTTCAACAAGAAACTGCGGCAGTGGTAGGACTACTACAATTATCATCGTCCTCACGGGGCGGTCGGGGGACAGACTCCCTACAAACGCCTCACGGCGAAGGCGAACCGGCGAGTGTCACCGAAGTCGTAAGACCTTAGAGCAGTCGCTCATCGATAATCGGTCTTCGATCATCGGTTCTCGGTGGTCCGACGCCTTAGCGGACACACGCATCGAATACGTGGGCTCGAGCGTGGCAGCCATTTATGTCGCGGCGCCGCCGATTTTGCAATCGCACCAGCACTCCGCCTGCGCGCCGACCGTCGTGGTCACACGCAAACCAGCCGCCTGCGCGCGGCGTCATATTTGAACCGGAGTCCGCCAATGCGCACTTGCGTCCGCGCCGTCCTGCTGGCCGTGCTCATCACCCCCGCCACCGTTCGCACCGCGAACGCTTGCTCCTGCATGCTGAATCCGCCGTGCGCCGCGGTCTGGCGCACCGATGCCGTGTTCATCGCCACGGCGGTCGAGAATGTCGAGGAACACCTCGGCGGCCACGTGTATTGGACAGTCCAGCGGCTTCTCGTGACACGAACCCTACGAGGAGCGCCGGTGTCGTCCGTCACATTGGTGCCGTTGGGCGGGCGGCCAGAGAAAGACGTGGTTGCGGCCTCGCTGAAATACGACAAAGTCATGGCTGGCGCGAACTCGTGCGGCTACGAATTGCGGGTGGGAGAGGACTATCTCGTCTACGCGACGCGCACGGCGGACGGCCGCTGGACGACATCCCAGTGCTCGGGAACCAAGCCGCTCGCCGAGGCGCGCGCGGATCTCGACTACTTCGCCACCCTGCCAGCCGCCGAACCAAACAGCCGCGTGTATGGCAGCGTCGAACGCACGATTCTCGACCTGGAGGATGCGACGAAAACCCGCAACGTCCCTGCGTCCGGCATCGACGTCGCGCTGAGCACGGACTCGATCCGCATGACCGCGACGACCGACGCGCAAGGCAAGCTCGACGTGCGCGTGCCTCCAGGTGAATATCGTGTCGCGCCGGTCGTCCCCGACAGTATTCGCGTCTACGGCGGGCCGAGCCCAATCACGCTCGCGCCGCGCGGGTGCGCGCCAGTGAGCTTCTCGCTAATCAGCAACGGACGCATCGAAGGCCGTGTCGTGCATGAAGACGGAAGGCCGGTGCCTCGGGTCACCGTCGGTGTCATTCCAGCGAACCTGCCTCGCGGAAAGCGGCCGGACAACTTTACGACCGCACCGGTTGCCGTAACCGATGCCGAAGGTCGCTACAAGATCGACGCGATTCTTCCTGGCACCTACCTCCTCGCAGTCAATCCACGCTTCGGTCCGAATCTGCAATTCCCGTTCGCGATCACGTATTACTCTGCAGGCGCGGCCGCTGACCCAGCACCGATTGAGATCGCCGACGGGGAGCGGAAGAGCGATTTCACAATTACCGTGAGGCCGCTGAGCGAGACGGTTCTCGCGGGGCGCGTGGTCTTCGAAGAGGACGAGCCGGTTGCCGGCGCGAACATCGTCGTCTACCCGGCCGATCAACGAGGCCACGTCGTGTCATCGGGAACCACAGACACGAATGGCGCGTTTCGTGTTCGCGTGCTCGCCGGCGTGGCCTACCTGATTCGAGCTGGCATCAGGACAACGGACGGCTATCGCGAAACAGAAACGCAAGTGTTCGTTCCGCAATGGCCGGACGACCTGCGGATCTCGATTCGCCGGTAGCAGGATCACAACCGTCCCGGCGCCCCTCGATCATCGTCCATCGCCCATCGCCCCGCCAGCAGCACCCCGATCGTAACCGCCGCAAGCACCGTGTGGATGATGGCGAAGAACAGCTGAATGGGGAGCAGCAGCGCGACCACGAGCAGCGCGACGATGGCGGCGCGGAGCCCGAGCCGGCGCGCATTCGGGGCGCCGGCGGCGATGCGCAGCGCTGAGCGCACCAACCCGACGACAAGTGGCGGCTCGTTGAGCCGCCACAATAGCGTTTCACCTCCTATTGGAGGTGCCAATTCAGCGGGATAAGGATCTGCATCCTATTTCCACCGTTGTCGTTGACGTAGCCGGAAACATTACGGCCGTCTCCCCAAAGAATTTGGAACCGCAGCGTCGGGATATTCATGTTCCTAACTCCACTGATCATAAGGGAATCAACGGGTGAGATACACGATTCCGACTTATCCGACCCGCGCTGGTAAATGAATGCTTGCTCTAGCGCTAGCGGCGCCCGGGCTTACGTCAGCGCTTCTTGGCTCCGCGCGGATCGTCGCCCGGATTCACGTAGACGATCTCCCACGGCCCCATCCCGTGGAGCTGGATGACGGTTTCCCCTGTCGCCCAGGCGAAGTGTTTCATCATAGGCGGCAGGAAGCCGAAGGTCCCCGCTGGCATTGCCTGCCCTGACTTATCGTCGAACTTGTCGCCCATCCCGAGGTTGAAGGTCCCCGAGACCACGGTCACGTGCTCCACCTTCTTGTGGAAGTGGGGTGGAATCTTGTAGCCGTCCGGCGCCTGGAGGCGCATCGTGTAGAGCCCGGGCTTGAAAGGATCGCCCTCGAGCACTGCCAGCTTGGCCCCGGCAGGCAGCGCGTTGGGGGCGTCCATCCACTTGACGTCGGCGGGCCTGAACAAGCCATGGTCGGGGAGCGCGGCGGGGGGCGCCTGCTTTTTGGCCGGGGTCTGCGCCAGGCCCGCGGCGGACGCGATGCACGCCAGGATCGTCACGGCAAACAATCGCTTCATGGATCCTCCTGTGGAAGGGGCCAGTATACGCCCTGGCGGAGCCCGAAGCGCGTTAATGCTGCGCCGGTCTTTGGCACGCGCTGAGGCCACCAGCATCGAAGAAGCCTACCGCGACAATCGCACGGCCGGGCCTGCGGTCATTCGCCAACGCCAACCGCGACGCCACGGCGCGGGCACGAGTACGGTTGTCAATAGCAAGAACAGGAAGAGTCGAAAAGTCGCGGCGTCACGCCGCGGGTTGGGTGTTTGGGCGGGACGACGGAAACCTGCCAACGGCCGCAGCGGTTAGTGTCGCGTTTACGCAGTGGATGGCACTGGTGAAACTCCCCCGGCGTCTTACACCACGTCTGTCGGCACACTGGCGCATCGAACATGCTTCGCGATGCGCGTCGCCTCCAGCAGTGCAGTTGATCGATAGGTGGACTATGGTTGAACGGGATTGCCATGTGACCGACGAAGAATTAAACCGCGCGGTCAGGCTCGCCGGCAATCACGCGGCGGGCACATCTGCGGGCACAGGGGCCGACGAGGCTCCACGAGGCAGCGGGATAGCTTGAGAGCGAAACTAGAGGATCGTTCGTGGGTTAGTTGGTACGTTCCCAAGGGGAAGGGCGCGGGCGCCTGGTATGAACTGGGCGTGCGGCCGACGCTGGACCGTTTCCTAAGCGCCCTGCCCGGTCTCAAAAAAGCTGTGGCGTCCCCAAGAGGTATCGCGGACGGGACGTGTCTGCCCGTTGAGGGGTTCGCCGATCTGCGCGACGCGGCGTAGCATTCGCCGAAGACCGCATCGTCGACGACGGATCCACGCGATCAGTCCGCTCATCGCCGCACCCACGCCGGCAGCCAATCCGGCCAGCGGAGGAACCACCGCGGCTGCGCGCGCGGGCTCTGCTCGTTCACGTCGAGCACTCGCGCAACTGCCCTTCAGGCGAGTCCCATCGGGCCGACACCGATCACGCCGCCCTTGTGCTTGTCCTCGAGGCGCGCGATAAACGCAGCATGGAGCGTCACGTCGGCCCGCAGCGCGCGGAACGTTCGCCTGAGCGTCGTCACTCGCGTCGAAGCGCGTCCATCGGATGCAGGCGCGCCGCGCGGCGTGCAGGTATCCAGCTCGCGCCGAGGGCCACGAGCAATAACAGCCCAGCCGCGCCCCAGCGCGTGACCGGATCCGATGCCGCGACGCCGAAGAGCACCGATTTCATGAATCGCGCAGAGAGAATAGACGCACCGACGCCGGCCGCGATCGCGATGACCGACAGCGACGAGGCTTCGCGGAGCACCATCGCGAGAATCTGGCGAGGGATCGCGCCAAGGGCCATGCGGATGCCGATCTCGCGGGTCCGCTGCGCGACCGAGAGCGCCATCACCCCGTAAATCCCGACCGACGCCAGCACCAGCGCGAGTACGCCGAAGATCGAGCTGAGCGAGACGAGCAGCCGTTCATCGGCGAGATCCTCGTCGATCTGCGCCTGCTGCGTGCGCACGCCCACCAGCGGCAGCGCGGGATCGGCGGCGTGCAGGACTTTTCGCAGGGCCGGCACGATCGTCTCGGGCGCCGCCTGCGTGCGGATCATGTAGGTCAGGCGCCGCACCTGTGTCTGCTGCGCGTAAGGAATGAACACCTGGGGGGACGGGCTTTCGTGCAGATCCTCGTACAGTGTGTCGCCGCATACGCCGACGATCTCCAGCGGATCGGTGGAGAGGATGTCGCCGTAGCCGGAGTACACGCCGACCGACACGAGCCTGCCGATCGGACTTTCGTTCGGGAAGCGCGTCGCGGCCAGACGCTGATTGATGACGGCCACTTTGGGCGACGCGCCGGTGTCATGTTCGTTGAACGGCCGTCCGGCCAGCACCGGGATGCCGAGCGTGTCGAAAAAGTCGACGCCGACGGCGTTGTAGGGCGTGGTCTGGTCTCCGCCTGCGTCACGCGGGTCGCCCTTCGGCAGGAACGTCGTCTCGAGGTGTTCGCCCGAGAGATACGGAGCCTCGGCGCCGGCCACGGAGGCGACACCGGGAATCGCGGCGATCGCCCGTTCCATTCGCTCGTGGAACGCGACGTTCGCGCCGGCCGGGTAGCGATTCTGCGGCAGGACGATCTGCGCGAGCAGCAAGTGATCCGTGCGGAATCCCGGCTCGACGGCGGTCAGCGCGGCGAGCGATCGAATGAAAAGCCCGGCGGCGATCACCAGAAACGTCGCCAGCGCGATCTGGAATCCGACGACCGATCGTCCAACGGCGCGGCGCCGCTTGACGCTGTCGGCGATCTCCGTGCGCAACGCCGCGAACGCCGGCGCAAACCCGAAGAGCAGGGCGGCGGCGATCGTGATCGCGGCGGTGAACCCGAAAACCAGCCAGTCGAAGTTCGGCGTGTATTGCGCGACGGCGTTTCTTCCTGCATACGCGAGCGCGAGCCCCGAAAGGCCGCCGATCGCCGCGAGGAGGAGACTTTCGACGAGCATCTGACGGAGGATGCGTCCGCGCCCGGCCCCGAGCGCAAGCCGCACGCTCATCTCCCGCTGCCGCCGCGCGCCGCGCGCCAGCATCAGCGTGGCGATGTTCGCGCACGCGAGCAGCAGGACCAGTCCAAGGAACATCATCAACATGGCGATGGGCGTGCCGACCGACGGCTGCTGCGCGGAGAGGCCGCGGCTACCCTCGCGCAGCACCAGTGTCGGCACGGTCTTGCCGGCGCGCATCGGCACGATCGCGCGGAAAATCGTGTCGAACTGCGCGGCGAGCGCCGTCTGCGCCGTGCGATCGCTCACACCCGGTTTCGCGCGACCGAGGACGATGAGGCCGCCGGCCGCCGGATCCGCGACCCAGTTCTGGCCGTTGGAGGCGGGCGTCACGAGCGTCGCCTTCGCCAGCGTGACGATGACCGCCGGCGTCGCCGAGGGCCGCGTGCTGCCGGCGCCGGTGAAGCCCGGGGAATTGACGCCGATGATCGTCACGGGGACATCGTTGATCGCGATCGACCGTCCGATCGCGTCCGGCGACCGCGCGAATTCGCGATTCCAGAAGTCGTCGCTGATCATCGCCACCGCGGGGCTGCCTGGCATGTCGTCGGACGGACGAATCTCGCGACCGATCTGCGCCCGGACGCCGAGCACCTCGTAGTAGTTGCCCGAGACTTCGTGCAGAAGCACGCGCTCCGCGTTGTCGCCGATCGTCGCGTTCGCCGCCGTCGCGTGGTACGCGAGCAGATCGGTGAGCACCGTGTTCTGCGCGCGCAGATGCTGGTAGACGGGGTACGAGAGGCCGGTCGTCGCGAGCCGCCTCAGCGATGCGGCGTGAGGGACGTCGAGCCGATCGAAGAGCAGCTGCTTGCCGACGGAGAAGATCGTGGTATTCGCACCGATCGCCAGTGTCAGCGACGAGGCCGCGACGATCGTGAAGCCGCGGCTCCTGCGGAGCACGCGCGCCGCGAACACCACATCGGCCCAGATTCCCTGCATGGAAGGAGACTTTACCGCAAGTGAGATTACTCCCGCCTAGCCTATCCCCCAGAGACCTGTTCGGGTCGCGAGTCCGTCGCGGTTTTATTACAGGCTCTAAGGTAGGCCCGGCTAATTGTCCCATCGCGTCGCGCGTCAGTCATGGTGTCTCTCGGTCCGTCTCCCGGTCGTTTTCGCCGTCGTCGTTTCCGCGAGCTCCAGCAGTCGCGACGCGAGCGCGACGGCCGTGTCGCGAGCCATCGCCATCAGGTATAGCGGTTCGCCGTCGGCGCGCAATCGGGCCAGCAGGATCACGTCATCCCACACCGACGCCGAGAACTGATCCGGCGGTACGAGGATCGTTCGTCCTTGATCGCCGTCTTCGTCGTGCGAGCGTTCCCCGCGGCCAGTCGATCGAGCCCCGCGGCCCGCCGATCGAGCGCGCGATAGTACGCGGCCGCGATCTGTTGCTCCTGCCGGAGCGTGCGCGCCGTGCCGGCTCGTCGACCGGGGCGCAGCGGCGTACCTCGCACGTAACGCGCGGCATAGGTGCAGAGCTCCCGCGTATCGCGATCGATCTGCGGGCGCGCCTCGGCGATCGCCGTTTGCCAGTGCGCG